>Ga0210040_10002586_pt1 | contig 25375 bp, 23 predicted proteins | sample CryGeyCG12114_NA_FD_185462 | JGI IMG/M metagenome (GOLD analysis project Ga0210040, IMG submission 185462) | Groundwater microbial communities from aquifer - Crystal Geyser CG19_WC_8/21/14_NA (SPAdes) (version 2) | ecosystem: Environmental > Aquatic > Deep subsurface > Groundwater | place: USA... | reverse complement strand
CTAATCAAATGTATTGAGTCCTTGACATTCATCTTATGTGCTCCACAGTTCTCACTGTTATTAGCACTGTTTGCTAGTGAGGCATCGAACAGGTAATAATAAACAATGTACTGTGTGTCGTCTGTTACTGTAGTGGGTTCTAGTAGGTTATTGCATAGAACTGTTTTATGCATGTAGAGTGCCTAATTTCCTTAAGTTATGCGTTTGGGTAGGACTTTTAAATAATGATGACAGGTTTGGTTTTGAGGACCGAAATTCAAGTTTTTTTAGTGCAGTTGATGTATGATCACTACAGCTTATCCTTAGCTATAGTTAGTTGAATGTAGTTGGTGTTCTACAATTAGAGTCAAATGTTGATAATTTCTTGTTTTTTTGTGAAAAAATGTAATGTCAATATCAATGACTCTTTTTTACCATCTTTATGTAGTTAGAGTTGGATAGATCACAAACTAAATAGCTATAACTTACAAAAGTTGTAAAGTTCCGATAAATGGGTCAAATCTTTTACTTGATCATCATCATGTCCATCCATGTATATGGCAGTAATACGACTGCGATATTGACACTCACATTCCCATTCTTTTCTTCTCTTCCTCATATGCTGTGCATACAAATGGCTCATAGTAAAGTTAGTAATGAAATGCATATGTGCCTCGATTGCATACAAGTTGTACTTGTTAGCTTGTCTCATTGCAATTTCCGTGTATACACTCCCACCGTGTTATTAGACTTGAGATGTAGTAATAGCGTTGTACTTACTGTAAATCTTGAATTTAAATTCTGGCAAACTTTTTTTTTAATTCAAGTTCAACCAGAGAAAGAAAGATAAAATTTCTGTACTTTTTGGCAAAAAAATCTGTGAAAATTACAAAATTTAATTCGTTTTTAACTGCTTTCGCTTTGCAATTGCTAATTGCATATGAGCAATTGAAAAGCAGTAAAACTCATGATTCCAAAGCTTTTTAAAATGCTGATCAGTGTATTGATTATTCCGAAACCTAAGCAGGAAATTAAATGTTATAAAGACAAGTAAAATGTCAGGTTAAAAGCGCAAGTCCATGTACATGTGTGCATTTGTACCTTCTAACTAATCAACCAGCTACACAATTGTTGGCTGGGAATAATACAGTGAGAGCTGAGCTCGTCAAGTCAACAAATTGCAATGGTACAACAATCAACCTACAATGCTGTTTGTTGTCTTCTATAGACAGACAAGCATGCGGCGAGTTGGTCATTTATTTTCTTAGAGTGATGATGATGGGATCTATTCTCATTCATCTCTGTCCATTTAAACTTTACTTCAACTCCTTTCTCTCTCTATAAATAATAATATCATTCATTCTATGGTGATTATCATTTCCCTTGTCATCAGTTAAAATCCCGTGTGTGTGTGTGTAAACTCCTACTTACATTTAGTTAGTTCCTGTGTGTCTGCTCTTTTTTGTGCGTGTATTAGTTAGTTTGCCAAAATGGGGAAAATTACTAATGTAAGTGATATTTAGTATTTTTTGTTGCTTCCAAAAATTACGTTCTCCTTTGCAGTATTAAGAAACCCTTCGTGGGAAAATGTTGACAAACTCGTGACGTCACAAAATTCAATTCCTATTGTGGTTAGATCTTAATCTGTGGCAGATAACAGTGTATTTGCATTGCAAAAATGTCAATATTACGACAGTGGAAATAATGCATAATTCATTAGTTAGTTAGTTAGTAAGTATTGAAAATGTCAACCGGATAAAATCCATGCATTGATTGTTATTGTTACAAAACGTCAGTTTATTTATCTGGTGACCACAACATATTCGCTATATCATGCAATATTTTTGACATGGATTTCTTTCATTGCAGTTGTACAGTCGGTGTTTGTGTGAGTTTCGAAGTAGAATGAATAAGATAGGTTTGTACTTCCCCTGGTGTTTTTGCCCACAACATGAGTCGACGGAAGAGCCGGATGAAGGGAAAGCGTCCCATGCCAATGGCTTCACAAATGGCCGTCCGTTCATCACTAATGGAGTCAACAATGGATTCATCTCGGCATCTACTTTGACAATCAATGACATGGACCCTAATGAACTGAATAAGCAGTTTAGCATCATCATTGTAAGTAATAGTCCAATGTAGCATCAAACATCTTAGTTAGTTAGTTAGCCAGTGACTACGAACCAAACGAAAATGCAATTTAAAGTAACATGTCATGATTACATGGATTCGAATGAAACGAGTGAAAAAATTAGGTAGATTTGTTATTATTAAGAAAGTGTATCATTCATACAACTAATGTTATGATGAGAGGAGATCAAAGTTTCTATATAGCCGCTCCGAAATTCTGATGGCGATAAACTACATGAATTGGATGAAAACATGTTTTTTTTTCAAGTGTACAGTAGCCATGTTATGTTTTTTCTCATACGCACACATAGTAATTAGTTTGTTGCAAGTGAGTAACTAAAATGAGCTTTCATAACCGCAGGTATTATATTAATATGAAAAGCTATTACTCGTAACTCGTAACCGCAAATATTCTCACACTGGCAAAGTTCATTGTTTGAGTCTCACCACCAAAGAAATTATTTCAAGTCAAATGAAAGGGAAATAACATTTTGTATTACCGTCATACTACATTTGACAATTTGTCACTTAAATAAAGTTACATACAATCCGAACAACCAAATAATGTCTACTACTAATTTGACAATTTCTTGGTGCAAAATATAGAACATGAGAAGAAAATGATTCTTCCAATCAGTCATTATTAATTTGTGAACAAACAATTTTCGCTTTCGTCATGAATGAAATGAGTCAAATACCGGAAACCCTATTTAGTTCCTTTTGAGGCCATTGTGAAACACATCATGTATTGATGATTGAATATTTAATAGAGACGAGTTATAGTTATGACACCTACATGCACGGACTGAGAGTGTGCACTTATTTGTTTTGTCTTGCAGAATGATTTTGACCTGAGTGAGACGAATAAAACGTCGCTCCTCAACTTGCCGATGGATAAAAAGTGGCAGATCTACATAAACAGTCAAAGTCATCGGGGTCACTCCAATCCACAGTACTATATCGATGCCATTCGACACAATTGCGTAAGTTCATGTCATTCACAATTAGTATGTGTGTTTACTTTGCGAATTTAGTTCCTACACAGCATGTACCAATAAAAATCACCATAAATAGTAGTGTTACCTATATATTCCTCACGCATGTAGTCACTCATATTTAGTCAGTCATGAAATGGGCCCATGGAATTTATACTGTAATGCAATCGTGATTATTACTTTTTCTTGTTTTTATGCTGCATTTAATATAGGAAAAATGCATTAGATTAGTTGGGTAGTCCCATGCATACACAACATCGTAGATTCATATAGGGAAATGCAGGTGTTTACTATCGGTGCACCTGACTGAACATTATACTTATACTTGTACTAACTACCTATTGCACACGCACCCACAATATTGTTTGAGTTTTTCTCACCAATGTATAATGTAGTTAGCTAGTATGGCTGCAGAAGTGCAGATTCATAACAATAATAATTCCCATTGGCCTAACCTATAAAATGAAAAGTGCTCAATCTCTGTATAATGTGATTAGTATTCACTGAGCTTGTACTCAAAATGAGGGAAAGTGCTTAAAAGTCGTCTCATAAATCTCATTACATTTTGTACCAACTCGATGGTACACGAAGCATGATTAAAATATCATCATCATCATCCCTTTTGAATGACTGCGGAAAACAGGAAGGAACGATAACGTATTATTATTATTGATGATATTATATATGAGCGGTCATTGGATATGCTGTGTATTACGCCACCGCAGAGAACAAAATGCATTAAGTGTGTGTAGTGGATATGGTCATTTGCATAGGTGCACAAATATTAACATAATTTTCATGCCAGGAGCATTCCTGTGCAGTGTCGTTTATTGCACTCATCATTTGTCTTCTAGACATGATCTCACAAATTAATTAATCTGTGAGATTCCATCAAGATTATTTTAACTTTGTTGTGGTAGTTAGTTGGCTGTACTTTGTACCACTGTATAGTAGTGTCACTCACCAACTCATGACATGTACTTTATTAACCAGCTTGCATTAATTTTGCATTTGAATAAAGGGACAATGCGTAGATTCTTTTAAGTTAATAGACTCTATCAAATAGGTTTGACGATAGCATGTGAAGCTATTATTGTCCTATGCTAAATGACGATGCAATATGAAAACAATTGCGGGCTATTATAACTCAACACTAAAAGTCACGGGCTTGTGATAAGTTGCTAAATAATTCATCTGCGCGGAAGAAATTTGCAGGCTATTATAGATTTGGATATATTTAGTTACAACATTTCAACGTAACTATAGCTCTGATGATGATAAGAGTGTGTAATTAATGTCGATCAAATCTTGATCTCAGAAAGTGTAATTTTACCATGTGGTCTCTTCCCATTTTATAGCCTTCAGGAGTATGGGATTCATTATCCACATCTTTACGAACAGAAAGAACAACTTTTGTAGAGTCTTTTTTACACGGGGGAGGGTTGGAATCGCTTTTGCAATGCCTCATTACAGCCGCCTGCCCAGAACTCGAGAATGAGGAGCGGATGATATGCAAACCCCGAAATGCTACTAACTGCTCCGGTCTAATACGTGCCATTCGATCCTTGATGAATAGTACAGTGGGACGAGCCCATGTACTAGCTCATCATGAATTTATCAACAGTTTGGCTTTGATTTTGTCACCACGAAATGGGCGCTCTTTGAGTCGGGATTTCTATTTTGTGAAAACACAAGTGTATGAGATCCTTGGGGCTTTGTGTCTTGTCCCCAATGGGCATCTCAAAGTGCTCCATGCAGTCAACCAAGTGCAAAAGGTCACAGGACATCGGGCACGCTTTCAGGTAACCAATGATACAATTTTTTGTATAGTATTGTATAGTTTTTTTAGGATTTGGGACAAAGTTTGTTGAGCGGTTTGTTCATTATGCATATGAGAGCGGTGAAGCCTTAGTTAGTTGATTAGATTAGTTAGTGGAGCGTGTCTGTGTGTGATCCGATCAGATTATATGGTCCGTAGTTTGTTAGTTAGTTACTCACATCAATTAATGGGGTTTTTGGTGTAGTTTACTTGAAATGAGATGCAAATTCATGCAAATCGATTGATGAATCGATCGAATGATACTTAGTTAGAGTAGTGCAGAAAACATTTTTTTCGTTGTAACCAAGATTTTGGTTCTAACACGGGTCTATCCTGCCGTGGATAGCCGCACAAGTTCTTTTGAGTTCCTCACAAACAACAAGTGCATAAATTTTGTTTTACGGACTTGCTGCAATGAAGGTAATTGGTACAAGCAGAAAGTACAAATGGGAATAATAAGTAAAGCCAAATAAGAGGATCATGGTAATGAAATGACATGGCATGTTATATTGTGAGCGCGATGATTAGCTTAGACTTGATAGCCTACATTTTTGGGAATGTACTACACAAATTAACCTTTTAGCCTGATGTTGGAAACAATATTCTACACGAACAGTCTCTATCGTTTACTTTGTATTGGAAATAATTCAAAACAGTTTTTTCCAAGAGTTTTGTAAAAATCCAATGTGGCTACGCAATTCAGTTTGCAAAAGTTGAGCTCATTAACAAACTATATTCTAATGGGAAAAAACCCAAAAATCTTTTGACACACTAAAGGACAACACAACTTTTCAATTTCCGAAAAGCAATGATAACTTAAGCAGATAAAAAGCTTAAATTGTTCCACTCATGTTGATGAGCAAAGCATGTAACGCGTGCATTATTAGCTATAGCAAACAGGCTTCGTAGTATAATCACAAGAAAGGGAGTAAAGTGGTCTGACAATCTTCTTCGAAAACTATTTCATTTACAGCAACCCATCCAACATATGAATTGAAAGATAAAAACACAACCGCAAAACATGTGCCAAACCAGTTATGAGGGTAGTCAGTTAGTCAGTCAATAGTAAGTAAGTAACTCACTACTTAACGTTAACCCGATACCAGCTGATAATATTATTGGCAAATAAAAACAAAATTTTCTTTTCGATATGATTGGGGTTACGCTACACTGCATTAGAACAAGTTTGGTCTTAAAACGAAAACAAACACCAATGGCTCCAATAGTCGACATTCTTACCTTATTGGTTGGCTAGTCAGATTGACTAAGCCCGGCGACGAGCTAATTTTTTCGTAGAACAAAGAAAATTTCGGAAAGCGCTCTAGCTACAGATGCAAAACCAATAAAGCCTCCAATAAGTAACAATAGTATCTGCTGATGGAACGTTTACGTTGACACATATAAATATTTTACTTGCTCTTAGTTAATAGCTAGTACTACAAGTAAGTTATGTTCCCATTCTTGCATCATTTAGTTCTCTCTCTCACTCGTAAAAAATCTTGAATAAACAAATAGACTACAAGGAAATGAGCAGGCAGCGACACAAAAGGTATTATTGCATTTCTACCCTACCAAAAGACAGGTGCATGTAGGGAAGATCAGTTTAATGAGTTTTCCATCTATTCAGCTAATCATTGCACATTATTATCTTTTCCCCACACTTAAAATGAGCATCTAAGAGGTTTATAACTTCTATTAACGCCCGAGTTACTAACTAACAATCTAAATTCACTCCGGCTTTGAACAGACTAGAGTAGCCAGAGCAAGCATGCTTGTACCATATCACTTGCATTGCATTCCAATAGCTGGGGAAAATGTTGGGTATTGGGTAGTTTGGAAAGATAAGGTGCGAGAGACTAAAAGGGATTTCGCGGCCAACATTTAGTTTTACTCTTTTGATTTTGATAGCAGAGCGCCCAGAGGGACAGTTGGAACGAAATGTGTTGTTGAAACACTTTTACCATTTTTGACTGACTTTTATGGCTTCTTTCACGCACCGACTTGTTAGTTAGTTAGTACACCATGGTCAGCCAGTGTTTTCTCTTAGTTAGTATGCTCAAATATGGAGTTGGACATAATTGTATGCATGTGTTGAGAATAATGAGATTTAAAAGCGATCGGTCAGACATGATATAGTGCTCTTTCCCAAATTTATGAGGGTGGATTACATCGCTAATAATACTATCGGCGTTTCTTATTCATACACGCCCAAAAAATTTGCACACAATTTTGATGTAGCTCTAATGTAGTATCAACATACATATCAACTATGTTTTGCAGTTATTTACATGCTTATTATCGGCTCATAACTCTAGGGATGTCATGAATGTACACAGAAAAAAAGAGAGTGTGTGAAATTGAAATGAGATTTTGTATTATCTACCTACTTACAGATGGTGATGATAGATTTGGAAAATGGGGAAGGTGCCCTTCGACTCAAACGCTCTATTCTCAGCTTCATCAACGCATTGATCAACTATGGGGAGGGAGAAGAGAGTTTAGAATTTCGACTCCATTTGCGTTACGAATTCCTCGTCCTGGATATTGAGTCCGTTCTGGATCGGCTGTCCAAATTAAACAACGCGATATTGGATAAACACATCCAATTTTTTCATCTTATACGGGAGAAGGATGAGAGGAAATTTTTCGACAAGCTCAACAAGGTAATGATGATTGGTCGTTCGTTATACTTAACGCTAGTTTAGATGTACACAATCGGGGCAATGAAAGACTTTAGTATAAATTGTAAAAGAAAACACTTTTATTTGTTCATTGAATTTTATTTATTTTTTATGATTTTTAGCCCAATCTGAGCAAGTCTTTAACCCACACGGAAATCCTAAACGAGCTTCAATCTCGTCTGTGCCATAGCGCTAACCAAAGTCATTTCGCCAACATAATTTACCACTTACTACTTCTGTCATCCCAGCAAGACTCTGCCCGCTGGTTATTCGTTCAACGCCTAGTTCAAGAAGCCATAGTTAATGAATGTAAAGAGTCCGAGTCACTGATAGAAAAGACTTTGATTTCTCTTGAAGCGGAGTTGGAGCTAAGAACAGAGTTATCGGAAATAAAACGTCAGTTATCCACTGCAGAGTCTGATGTCAAAAGTCGAACTAGTGCAATCCAGTCATTACAGTCTGAGGCTACCAGACTACGTGATAAGTTATTGTATGCAGAGCAAGCATTGTCCAATGTTGGCAGCAGTGGGGATGGGTCAAATGCTCCAGTTGTACCTCCTCCTCGAAGTCGAAACTTCCGATCCAGTCCAAAAGGCACCCTAAAAGGGTCACAATGTAGTTCCAGGGATGAATCTGGTATTGTGGTTGACACTACTTCGGGATCCGCTAGCAATAGCAGTAGTACAGCAGTTTCACCAATATCCCCACCTCCACCTCCCCCCATGTGTGGAGCTCCGGCTCCGCCCCCACCACCTCCTCCGCCTTTCATGGGAGGAGGACCTCCTCCACCCCCTCCTCCTCCTCCATGTCCAATGTCTGGAATGAGCATGAAACCTCACATTGCCCCACCAAATGTTCCTCCTTCCTCGAAGCCGTTGAAATCTCTGAATTGGACCAAGATCCCAGAAAGCAAATTAGGAGATACGTTATGGGCTCAGTTGGAGCCTGAGAAATTTTATGATAAGCTAGATTTGGAGGAGCTGGAAAAGTATTTTGGAGCTGAAACTGCTTCTGGTACAGGGGGAGGAATTTACGGTACTTTGGGGAGTAAGCGGAATAATGGGAGCAATACGATGATCAATTCTGGAGCTACGGGGGCCACAGGAGGTCACCAGCAGTATAATATTATTGAAAGTCGACGGGCTCAGAATTTAACTATTTTGTTGAGCAAGTTGAAACTTGGGGATGAGGAAATTATTGATTGTGTGAGTGGACGAGGGGATCCAAATTTGTTACCGCTGGACATGATTGAGCAATTGGGTAGGTTTGTTCCCACGCAGGATGAGATACGAAGACTGAAGGAGGTGCAAAGTGCTGAAGATTTGTCGAGGGCTGATGCGTTTTTGTACAAAGTAGCAAGGTTAGTTAAAATAATGTGCTTGCTGTACAAATATGTGCTCGTTTGAGATTCTAAGAATGATTATAAATTCTTAGGATTGGTCATTGGTCTTCCCTACTTTTCATCCTAGAGTACAAGCGTCGCTTTAATGAACAGAAATCAGAGTTAAGTCGAAAAATTGAACTCCTCCTAAAGGGAAGTGAAGAAATTCTAAGATCAGAAAAAGTTGGGGAGCTACTTTCCGTAATTCTTGCTGTTGGCAACTACATGAACAACAAAGGTAATAATTATAATATTCAGAGGATAGCCCATTTATGCTAACTTATGTTAATCCAATTATTGATAATGAAATGGATGGAGACAACTTGATATTTTCATAGGGCATCGTGGAAACGCCGTGGCTTTTAGTTTGCACACATTGCTTCGAATCCAAGACACTAAATCCAATAATTTTGCATCAGTAAACACAAGCAATAAAAATCACAAGTTCAATCTTCTTCATTTCCTTGCTGAGCAAATTCAGACGAAATGGCCCCATCTACTCCTTTTGCAAGAGGAATTAACTCATTCTTCCCAAGCGAAGAAAATAAAGTAAGGAATGGAAATATACACATCCTCTATGCTTTAATTCATAATAATAGTATAGTATAATAATGGGTTTATTACACAATTTCAGTTTACAAGAGCTAGAAAAAGATGTACAAAATCTAAGTCATGGTTTACAACGAGTTGTCCAAGAGTTGGAATACCAAGAGAAGGAAAATGTTCGTCCGCAGTTTATTGCATCTACTAAAGAATTTGTTGGTTCTACCACTGTACACATTCATCAACTGAATCGCAAATTGAATCTCATGAAAATTCAGGTAAAACGAAATATTTCCCATCCTTTAACCCAAACCTAAATCCATAATTTAATAATTCTCAAATGAATTTTAGTTCAAGAAAGTGACAAGTATGTTCGGAGAAGAATTTGACAACCCTGAAGAATTTTTCAACATTTTTGACTACTTTCTGAGCTCTCTGTCAGAAGCAGTGAATGAAAATGATAAACGAAAAGCCGCTGCTGTGGCTGCAGCAACGCCACATCATCATCATCATAATGTTTCCAAAACTAGTAGCAGTGGATCTTCCGGAGCTCATGTTTGTGATCTTCAATAATTTTATCATAATTTGAAAGCATAAGAATTTATAAGTAATGAGTATCATGTAAATTTTAGGGAGCGAAACATAATGCTGGTAATGGGAAACAATCCGATCCAAATCCGAATGGAAATGAGTTTGATGAACTCATCAATGCTTTGTCAAATGGTATGCGTACTGTAAGCTTACTCAACTGGGCCTGTATAGTTATGCATGCAGGATAAAAGTTAACTTAACGTATGCATGTGAATATTAAAGGGGACGTATTTGGAGACTTGAAAGTGACAAAACGAAGAGGAACATTACAGAACCAAAAGACAAAACAAATTGCTGGATCTGCGTCGTCGTTACAAAGGGAACGTATTCACTCAAAGTGAATAGTGTAGGTAAACTAAAACGAGTACTCTGTTTAATACAAGGAAAATAAATAAACTTGTAGTTTATTTGCGTGTTTTATACGTTTTAAAATTGAAATAAAAATAACAACAGTTAACAACAATTCAATCAATCAATGGCTCGCAATTTTTTCACGTTTTGTGGTAAAGATTCATAATTTATTTGTGAAAAATTCGTACAATCTTATAACAATGTTATAGCATAAGTATTGTATAGCGGATAGAAGGAAACTTTTGTAAGCACACATACTAAAGTTAATACTTTATACACCCCTATTACTCCTATGTTTATGTTGAACTGTAACTGTTGAATTACTTCACTATTCACACGCAAAACAAAGCACACCTGACAATGATCTTGATTTTTGGAAAGAAAAAAACTCTTTCAATCAATTGGTGAAAAAGTTTACAATCCAACCATTCAATTATGTTACGATGCTTATTTCCAAGAGGAATGATGAATGAAACAATATTTGGTACACATTTGCAAATATAAATGCTGAGCTGGCTAAAAACAAACTGACTATTAGCTACGGTTTGGTAAATTTAGAAAAATCTACGACTAGTATATATGAACCATTCCGTACGCAAAAGTCCAACACAGAATGTAGGTGAACATGGCACCAAAAAATCCATTAAATAGAATAGCCTTCCTAGACGTGAAATATTTTTGATAGTCAGATCCAGCTTTGGCCACCACTAGAAGCCACATACCAGCAATTGCGAGAACATAAAATCCAAATCCATATAAGGCGGTGAGTCCCAAAACTCCAGCTCCGAATCCAGAAAACACAGCAGTACAAGTCCGAGCGTATTCTACCACGGCTCCATTATGTTGCATAGCAGCTTGATTGTAAACCTTTATTTCTCCTTTCTTCTCAACCGTTACGGTTCTTCCTCCTCTCGACATTTTCAATTATTTGAGGTGAAATTCTCCGGAAGAATAAAATACCAATCAGGAGCTGCATTAAATTAATACAGTACATGCATGAACATCCAGCAGTCATCCAGTGTCACATACATACAATGAATTACTGATCGATAATTGCATACAAAACGGCAATTAAAGTTTAAGCTTACTCAATTTATCTTCTGAAAGAGAGGCAGAAAAAAGTAATTTTAATTCCGTCAACTAGTGCAGCTTCAAGTTATTGATGAATGACTCGGCAAAAGTGGATCAATGGAAATCCTTAAAGACTGTCAAATTCAAATTCTAATGAGGGACCGACAATAATTTTAAACAATGTTGTTGCTCCCTTGTTCCTTTCTCATATGTTTTTAAAACCAACAAATTTTTCAAAATTAAACAGTTATTTAAGCCACGATTAAACTAATCCATAGTTTATTAATATTCAGCGTATTCATTGGAATTGAAAGCTGTGAAGATTAGCACACAATATCACTCTATGCCTACTATGCCACTTGGTAGCATTTAGAAATATGAACTCACTTGGGCAGCCAGTGCCATTTTGTTTAATGGATGCGTCTTTGAGTTTTGCGGCCATGTTAGTCAACTTTGCACTATTAAAATCTATGAGTACAAGAAAACCGATTTATTTTTAAATGCATGTTGTATTCATACTTGCCGACTTTGGGATACATTGTGTGGAGTGTGGAGCGAGTATGATGGCTATACTATAAACTCTATAAAAGAACAAAAATGGTTTCAAAAGCTGAACTTGCAAACTATCCAAAAAACATGAAAAAATTTCAAAACAAAAATTTTATTGAAAAAAATGTGTTGTAACATTCCTAGTGATGGTTTTGACCAGTTTTGACGCTGAATCCCACAGATGGAGAAGGGAATGGAAAGCATTTGCACAATTCATTTTTTGTGCACTGGCGTTAAAGCATTACTATCGCCATGCCATCGTGTGACTACACGGTCAGCCACTTGTCTAATGACGGAACTTGTAACGTTTTGAGGGAATTGACTTTTAAGTATAATGTATATTGTTTATTGAGCTGTGCAAGCTGCAAAATACTGCGGCGGACTTAACAAACGTAACGCACTTTTAAAACTTTGTGCAAGCGCTGGGTCTGTAAGGCATAGAAGTAGAAACTCAAGGTAAGGTTATATAAAGAAGTGGCTGTCGCTGTACTGCGCTTATTGCCTGCACCAGCATGCATATTTGTTTTCAATTGTGTTGTGTTTCCTATTAATCGCGTTTCACGTTTCAGGAGGCATCATGTTTTCCTATAGACAGTTAAATGTTTCATACCAACTGGCTACAATAACAAGTGCAAGCCGATTTTTCGCTTATCAAAATGTTTTTTTCACCAGGGAAGAAATGAAGAAATCAACTGTCATTTGTGATACACTTTGATTTTATCAGTGTCGGAAAAAGTTGTACAAATTACTCGTTACTATTATTATGTAGTAAAGCTGAGAGAACAATTTTCATTGCTGGTTGTGCTTCTAGTGATTGAGCTATTTAGTTACATTACGCTAAGGCTAAACGATTCTATTAGGATTTCACGTCCCCAACTGGAAGGAAGAACGAAAACATACATAGGATGAAATTGAAATCCGAGTGGACAAGGTATTAAGCGGCTCGCAACATTTTTGATTCCTTTAATTCCTTTAGTTCTTTTAGCTGTTGTTCTACAATAGCTTTTCGTTCTTCTAAAAAGTCTTGATATTCTTTAGGATCAAGGTCTCTTTGCACAACCTTCGTAAAAATTATTCATTAAACTATTTTTCCAAAACTGGATTTAATACCACTATACATTATTGTAATTATAGATAAAACGCTTACTTCAATTCCACAGCTCTTAGCACAGTAAATGACTAGTTCGCAAACTTCTTTTAACGGAAGGTGTTTCAGAGGAGGATCCGAATGCTTGATAGTTGCAATTTCGTAAACATGTTTCAGCGTTATTTTCCCAGCTGTTTCTTTCCCTGTGAACAAAAACTGAAAGTTGGTAAATTGTGCAAATGATATTATGTTGTTTATACAAAAAAATGCGTACAATGCTCCATTGCCCCCCTTTGAATTCCAGCAGCCTGCTTGAGAAAAAAACTTGTAGGGGGCTGATGAATGACAATCTCATAAGATCGATCTGGGTTGACAGTTATCCTGCAAGGTAACGGGATCCCTTCTTTAATGTCTTTAGTCTTCTCGTTAAAGTCTTTGCAGAAAGCTGCTATGTTGATTCCTCGCTGTTTATTCACAATGAGAACATTGCAATACAGTCAGAACTAGTTTTCAAGTTTTAACACAGAAGATAGTGATGCGTTATTTTTACCTGTCCCAGCATGGGCCCAAGCGGGGGTCCGGCGACGGCCATTCCGGCCGGAATATAAGTTTTAATTAAGTTACTATGCACAACTTTATTCGTGACCGCCTTACGCAGCCCTTTAAGCTGCTGTTTTACATTTGCACGAGACATTCTAGATCTAGATAGAATCTACTAACGCCCCTTATAGAGTTAAAACAAATGTTAAATGTGTTCGGGATCCAGCATCTGCTAAAAGCCAAAAGTTTGCGTTCAGTTTGGATTCTACCAACCCTGCCAACCAACCAAATCTTTAACTAAAATAGACCTTGATTGGAAAGATGCAAACTACTGTCTGTCTATATGATGAAATAATTGAAATATATTGACCACTTATGGATCTATAATCAATTCGGACGAATCAAAATAAACAAACGATTAAAGAAAAAGATTTCCTATAAACATGAAACAGTTGAAACAATTTTCCGCGCCAAATAATTTAAAGAGCCTGCTGACTTGTATTCATCAAATCGCACTTGAGAAGAATCTTAATTTCAAGGAAACTTAATTTTCGTCATAGTTTTTTCCTTGCATTGCAATTATTTTAATCCCATTTACTTGGGCTGACAAGGATGCGTAATATATGCACGCACCTGACTGAAGTCAAGTGAAAGCAAGGTCAGATTTCAATGTCGACTGTCTAAGATTAAAGGAAGTGAATTATTTATGAAAACTTCTACAGTGCCGTTCATTGTCGTGAAAAAGATTGGGGAAAAAATTTGAAAAATAATTTGAAAAATAATCGAAAGATAATTAACTTTAAAATTTCGTAAAATGGGAAACAGACAGTCTTTATTGCTTCAAGATGAAGAAATTGCTGAGATTCAAAAGGAGACAGGATGTAAGTCATCATCTATAAACTATTTTAAAAGTTTACCGTTTGTTTACCTTAGCTTTACTTTGAATTGTATTTTATTTTCCATATAGTTTCTCCCAACCAAATAGAACGATTGTACAGTCGGTTCACTTCATTGGATAAATCGGACAATGGAACTTTGAGCAAGGAAGATTTTTTGAGGATTCCAGAACTGGCCATCAATCCATTGGGTGAACGCATTGTAAATTCTTTCTTTCGTCATAGTGAAGAAAATCGGGTAAACTTTCGGCAATTCGCTCGAGTACTGTCGCATTTCCGTCCCATCAAGAAAGGTCGGGAAAATACTCGAAACTCTCGTGAAGGGAAATTAAAATTTGCATTTAAGCTCTATGATTTGGATGATGATGATAAAATATCCAAGGATGAACTGTTCAGCGTTCTCCAAATGATGGTTGGCGACAATGTCAGGTATGTGAATTGTCAGACGTAGTTCGTTTTCTTGTGATGCGATGCATATAATTTTTGCCGTTGGATTTTTTATAGCGAGGATCAATTGATGAATATTGCTGAGCGAACTATTTTCGAAGCAGATAAGGATAATGACGGCGTTATCGGATTTGAAGAATTTTGTGAAGTTCTTGACCGTTCCGACGTGGAACAAAAACTCTCTATTCGTTTCCTTAACTAACCTGATGAGAATCAGAATTCTGGACAGATAAAAAACCTTAATTGTAGGATATTTAGGTCTAAAATCATTACACACCATTCCGTATTTAAATTCCGTTTCATAGAAAACAAAACAGCTACCCACCAAGCGTTGGCTTTGTCCACGCTCTCAAACTTTTTTCACATGACAAATTCTACAAGAAGGAATACGATAGGACGAGGATGAGACCATTCCGATTATACTGTTTGAGTTTTGTGCTAGTGAACCATGTTGCCAGATGCCAGAATAGAAAATTGGTTAGGAGTGTTATGATTAGCATTTATAATGTTTCGCTAACTATAGATATGTACCCATTGTTCTGACCGCTTTTCTGACCGATTGGTTTACTTGGTCTATTAATCTTTTGGAGCAAAAAACATTGAAGTTACAGTTTATCAAAAATAAGTGAATATAGTTTTGTTTGTTTAGTTGCTGGACATCCCAAAGAAAAAAAAATATTTTTGTAAAAAAAGTGCCTTTGTCAAGCTTTGCACACTAACAATTGAAATAAATTTATAAATTATCAAGTGAATCTATAAATTTTCAAGACCATATCACCAAATATGGCTTTTATTGGCATTGCATCTCTCAAATCATATCACTTTACGTGTTTCCATTTCAATATTTCACATCTATTTGTTGACCACAGTGTGTTAACAATTTTGATAACTTAAAATTGTTGATACCGACTACCAGCCAAATTAAGTCAAGCGGTCAATCAGCATGGATCTTTGTAGGGTCAGTAAAATTAGCAGTAATAATATACAGCAGAGCAGGTAGCGGTACAAGCAACAGTAATGACAAATCTCTGGGCACTGTATCCATTTTGGTAGTGATAGAAATGATCCCGTAGGCATGCAGAAACCAATGGCAGAGAATGATTCCAACGTTTCGCCAATCTCGGACACTTTCCAGCACCAACTTTCCAAATTGCTGTGCACAGAAAATGAACACAAATCTTGATGAATAGCAAGTTGGAAACATTGACAGGTGAACACGACAGAAATATTTGAAAATTACCTGATTTGGACGGCAAGCAAAATGATATGAGCAAGAGACGACGGAGACAACAATCGTTATAAATGGGAAGACAAAATCTTGAAAAAAAGCACGATAAAAAATAACTAACGCATTTGAATTTTAGACAGGTACTAACCAAACATATAATGAACTTACAAATTAATCCTCCGAGAAGAAGATGCAAAAGTGCCAACAGAGGATAAAAATATAATGCCGAGTAAATAGAACGGGCCACTTTGATGCCCGATAATCCTACTATCAGTCTTAAGACGAGCATGAGAACATCAGAAATGGCATAAAAAACCAGTACAATTGTGTACCTGTTAAAAAATGCAGCAAACTATTAAATCTGACCCTATCCAAGAAAGACATTGTTACAGTTTGGGAATAATTTATGGCAAAAACTCACAATGGATAAACCACTTCATGTGTACAGTGAACTGATTCTTCATAATTGGGGCGAGGATTGTAAAAAATTGGATACCAATCCGACAGCTGAGAAACGCCACATGACCGAAGTGTTAGCTCCCCTACAGGGTCCCACACTAACAGAGTCACCAATGCTCCTAATATGACTTCTACGATGGAGCATAGAACCAGTACTGATGCATCTTTGCTTCGCCTATGAATTACAAGTATTTTAGTTCAGTAAATAGCAAACCACTATGAAAATCGAAGGCTAGAGCTTTAGCTTACTTTAATATATTTTCTGGGATGGAAATCAAATGGAGAAGAATGGGAAGGAGAGCCATGAACCCAAGGTAGAGCCAATCGTAACGAGCCAAGTCATCATCGCAAGACTCGCAGGCGAAATTTGATGCATTTTTTCGAAAACCCCGGCTGCACCCCCCACAGGCACTCCAACTATTAAACAATACAACCAGTTAAATGTGATTCCCGCAGTGGGAGCTAGAAAAAGACATCTAAATTCGTTTCACATATGTTTTGCGGCCTACTTTCCATCCTGCAGCAGCGTTCGGGCGCAATAAACTCCCGGACAGGCTGTAAGTACTGGAGTAATACCCGTTTCAAAGTGATATCGGAAATTGTCATCCATCCCGAGTTCAAAGTTAATGTCATTCATTTCATACACTTGTTTTCTCCATATTCCGTCAATTCAGATTAACTATCCAACAAATTATACACGTAAGCAGGACAGAACATTCCCATTTCTGAAGAACAAAGGGGGTTCAAGTGATCCACAACTAAACTATCCTTAAGTGGTTGAAGTTTTCAACATTCCTTCAATTCAGTCATCTAACAGAGTACCGATTCTATAAGTTTTGGTAACGTCTCGCACCATTTAGTAACTTTTTAAAACAGCTGAATTCCCTTACTTACTGGGGTATGTTTATCATCATCTTTTAGATGTCATATGAAATTCAATCCAAAACAAACTATTGTGCACGTTAGATCGCGCAGCATACACAATAAACCCAGCTCGCTCGTGGCTAGCACTTAAGCACTATACGTACGTACCACACTTATCTTAAACTTGCAGATTTGTTTATATTGTGAGAGAGCTGCGCACATTAGTTGAAACGATTGAAACAAAAGATTTTGGCAAATCCAAAGCACAACCTATGGATATACATTGACTTGCTCAAAGGGTTGCCTATTCTGAACGAAATTGTGCACAAACAACATGCAAAAGGTGGAGATATCACTGAGCTACAGTCATATAAGGTTTGCAAAAAAAAGTGAAGGGAGAAGTGGGATGACAACAAAAACATAAACCAGATGAGAATTTTCCTATACACACACACAACCCACTGGATTGTGTAGTTAGAATTAACTCCTTAGATGTTGTGGTTGTGCCCCCTATCAGCTGTTCAAAGTTTACATTCTTCTTTTGAATTTTAAATTGACCCAAATAATTACAAGTGAAAATAATTAAAATATCAATTACGTTAAATGTTGTTTCGATCATCGCATACGTATTGCATGTATAAACATCATACGGAGTTGAAGTTACCCATTCTGGTTGGTTTGAAAAATCTTTCTAATTTTTGCTACAGTAATAATTTCTCTTTGTGTGAGTAGAACGACGGTGTGTGTGGAACTTTGTGATCAAACTCTACTCTCTCACGGAACGGATAGTTTATTGCCCAAAAACGCGTGACAACTTTTGTTGTGAGGATTTATTTGTTCTTGATGATTTTAAATTTGTATTAAACAACATTTCTGAACTTGTAAACTGCTGTGGAGGACTGGTGAAACTGAACTAACTTTGAAACTACTATTTATTTTTTGGATATAGTAGTATTGATTTCAATCTCTGCTGAGGATAACATGGCCCCCGAACGACGAGGACGTCGTGCACGAGCCGGAGGAGCCAGATGGTCTCGAGCTCTTTATCAAGTGCGTGGAAATGATGATCATATGGAGGAAACCATTTCAGGAAGTCCAATGAGGAATGTAGTGGATTCTTATTGCCCATATTGTGCCACCGATATCAGAGCTGTCGGTCCACGTCGACTGGGTAAGTTAGTCAAACTTGTATAAGTTACCAGACTAAGACTTTAGATAAGACTTTAAATTGCTGAAATTTGTTTTGCAATCACTTTTGCAGTTCGATGTCCTAACACTACCTTGTGTGGAAAATCACTTCCTTTAGATGACAACTGCTGTCCCCAGTGCACCCATTACACCAAACGTAAGTTTTACATACAGAGCATTTATATGGCACGAGTCATGGTACGTAAAATCAACTTTACTTTGGATGCAACTTGTCTTTTTAGCTGGTGATAATTTTTGCCGAGTATGTCGGACAAATCTACGTGGCGTGGTTCGTGTTCGAGGTGGACTGTATCAACAGCTGGCCAGGGTGCCATCTCCACTGGAAAACTCTTCAGCTCCCACTCAAGAACCACAACCTGAAGGTGGATCTGTTACAGAGTCAGATGATGACGAGCAACCAGAAGATTTGCGACGTGTCGCAGCCCCGCAACCCCCTGCCCCTCGAGCTGGAGGGAACAATGAGGAACCACAAATGGAAGGTTTAGTAGCGGCGGCAGTAGCGCGTGTGAGAAATGCTGCTCGAAGACGAATGCACCGACGTCAGCCTCCAGTACCGCAGGCGGGATTTCTCCGAGTCGTACCTATGGATGATCTAGAGTAAAATGAAGCAAACAAAAGTATTCTCTCTCGGTGCATTTATTTCGTCGTACACATTCTAATTCATTCAGCAAGAATATTGCAAATGATTGTTCTACTGCCACAAACTATCTGTACCATACGTTACGTTGGTAAATATATAAGGTTTCCTTCCTTGCGCTTAGGAAAAAACATTCGGCGCATTATAATTCTAGTTTCAATAAATCGGACTAAAATACATTATGTTCAAGTTTATAAAAGATCTGTTCTAGCATTTCAAACATATTATTTCAAGGCTACTTTTCTGGACTATTTTTGGCATGATAGTCATCATCGGTTAGAAATGGCACTCTATGAATATGATTATTACATATGCTATCCTTCCGTTTTGGTTTTCAAAAGTATACATCACCAAATGTATTTAATTGCGTAGCATTCAGTAGTTAATAGCTATGTAATAGTACATAATTTAATTTAATAGCTCATTAAATGTTAAAAATAGTAAGAAGTGGCAACGGATCTTCAACAAATACAATAGTGCTCGAAATGTAACTAAGTACATAAAACATAAGGTTTCTTTTACTGTGATTAGCCTATACAGTGTGAATGCATTTAAAATGAGTTTTGAATGATGAGTCTATTTCTGATGTAGTCGGTATTACGCATTATGTGTGAACTTTAATTTTTACGTGTCAGTTGAGCTCGCAGTGGAAATCGTAGGGCACCAACTTATTGATTAATATTTTAATTGAATTCGTAGTGTAATTATCATTGTTGAAATCTATTAGTAAACGTGCTCCAATATTTTATAGTACACAATGGATTATGTGTAAAGTATTGTCAAATTACTCTCTGCCTTATTACTACACTGTATATTGGCCATAGCTCAGCTCAGTAGAAATCCAAACCTTATCTTTGTTGCTTTTATCATGCTATGTCTGTCTCTCTGTCTTAATCATAGAATGAATACAAACCTATTTTGTGTATGTATGTTTTATAATTTCATGGAAATGTCAAATTGTAGAAAAAGCAAAACCTTTGTGATGTGATAACTGTAAGTGTAACAACGTTTATGTAACTTTCTAAAATTTTCTCTTGACGAATTGAAATTCCTTTCATCATGTGCTGTTATTAAATGTATCAGTCAGTGTTCAATGTTTAACCTACCCTTATAGTATAATTATAAGCTCGAGAAGAAGTATAATATTCGTTATAAAATATAGATCGAAATCGATAGTTTATTATCGCATTACTAACTAAGAAAACAATCAGTGACATTATAGCTAATTTGTATCTGTGGCACAATCAAATCCATAACTATAAACTCATTATCTAACTAAATTTTTTGTTGCATTAATTAATTAAAAATCATTAAATATTATACTGTCACTTAATTGCATATTTTAGTTAGTGGTTAGTACTTTTCGGTAGCCGCATCTTGTATTATTTGAGTTTTTGCAATGAGATTTGCATTTAGCATTATATTAATTATTGCTATATGAGAAATTATAAGTGAATAAAATTTACGTCTCCATTCTGTAATACTTTTTTGTAGTGTGTTTGAAGGTTTTTTTTGCATTTTTTTGAGCTGGGTGCATACAGATTTTCCCCACATTTTTTATCCATAAAATAAGACAGACAATAAAAACACGTTGGCTTTGGCAAATTGAAAGGCAAGCGTGCAAGTGTGCACTGCATATATGAAAGATGCATGAGAGTTTGGGGTGGTGTGCTCGGTTTGTCGCACTACCAACTCTTTACTAAACGAGTGGAACCCGATTTTTACCGAAATATGTATGGCCAGGAACCACGTGGAAAGCAGCAGCAGGAAATTCTGCTGCAGTTTAGGAGACTCACTTGACCCAGATATTGACGGAGGCCTGTAGGGACATTCATTCATCCCATTCATCGGTTCTGTTAGTATTGGCCAAGTTTCACTCACTCGCTATATACCATGTGTTGAAAAAATTAGCTGTGTGTGCAAGAATGAAACGCTAACGAATTTACATGTCTCATATGTATTGAACGCAGACTTTTGTAATTTATAGTACGAATACATTGAAATAAATGTGATTAGAGTTCTCTTCAAGCAATAATAAGTGTTAGGCAGAATTATCTACTCACTCTCACAGAAACTAACTTTTGTTTCATCCTTTTCTATATAAAGCGTAAGTTGAGCCCGTTTCATCTTATTTTCCTTTGAATTGAACAGCAAAGTAATACTCAATCTATAGTCAGTTTGATGAACTTATCATAAATAGTTTCCATCTTTAATTTGAAATATCATTATTTGCACACGATTTTCAGCTACAGCCTTACACAGACTGTGTCAATTGTTACCTACATCATATCAAAATGGATTTCAACATGAAGAAATTGGTTGATGATGCAGGCACGTTCATTTCTAGAGCTATGCAGGTAAACGCGCGCAGATTGAATGATAAAAATTGCAAATGTTTAGAGATGTGCTACTGATTTAACTATGTATCATTGCTAAGATCACCGAGGAAAAATTCAGTACTGGCGGAGAAAAGACGGGTCTGGAACCAGTGTTGGAACGAAAATGTAAACAAGCTGAAGAAACACGAAATATGACACAGCGCATTATAAAAGACACGGAAGCAGTGCTCACACCAAATCCAGGTAACATAATTTTTCATTAACTTAATTGCAGTAATAGCATTCCTCATAAAAACTAACCAACTACGGACGTTTGTTTGGCTATATAATAGCGTACAGAATGGAAGACTTTTTGCTGGAAAAAATTGAAAAGAAAAGACCGGATCGAATGAGCAACACAGAACTGCTTGGGCAAGGGATGATTGATGCTGGCAATGAATTTGGCACTGGAAGTGCTTACGGTTAGTTATAGTTTCAACTATTCAAAGAAAATACAAATAAACTTTATAGTTAAGTTAGTTAGCAAATGATTAATTCAATTGTATAGGGAGCATGTTAGTCAAAGTCGGTGCAAATGAACTCAAGTTGGGGCAAACGGAGCGGGATTTTATCAACCATGCAGTAACATCTTGGGTTACCCCACTCTCAAACTTTCTCGAAAATGAGGTGAAAAATTACACCAAAGAGAGGAAAGTCTTAGAAAATCGAAGGTACAGACTAGACTTCATCCAAATAAAACGACACAATAAATTATTAACTAATAATATAGCTAATGCAATCAAATATTGCAAAACAATAGATTGGATTTAGATGCAGCCAAGAACAAATTGAGAAAAGCTCGGAGTATGGGAGGCACTGCTCCATCTGGCGTAAGCAATTTACTTTTTTATTGTGATTTGTTTCAATTGTTTTAACGTGACGCCTGCTTTCTGTGAGTTGAAATGAAAATTAACAGTGTGTAGTTTGATTTTAACATTGCACATATTTTGCTTTGCTATCAACACTGCCTCCGTTGTTGGAAATCAGAAGGATGGAACGGATCCAAAGTTTTTGATACAGCAGGTAGGTTCTTTTCTTGTTAGTCTGCTTGTAGTGGTGTTTTTTCAAATAAACATTGTTCCTTAGATGAAATGCAAACTATTGATCTAAGGCAGTAGCCGTTAATGTAAAATCGATTTGTAAGAAAATATTGATCGTCATTTTACTGACACACTACATGCTTGATCGTTTTTCAGGCGGAAGGGGAAGTTCTAGTGGCTCAGAAAGAGTTCAACCAGCAGGCTGAATTGGTACGTGTCCAGCTGGAAGTTCTAATGGTGGCACGTGACCGCCATGTTGAACATCTTCGAGATTTTGTGCAAGCGCAGACAACGTACTATGCTCGTTGTTCCCAACTGATGCAAGACCTTGGGAAGGATTTGGAAAAGTAAGAAAAAAACAAACACTAAACGTACCAATGGGAATAATTCAGAGTTTGAATTGATTCCAGCAAGCCAATTGAAATGTGTGTGCAAAGTTTGCCAATTTTTGTCGTCATACTAAACGAGATAAATATGTGTTTACACAGAATGCCATTGCATAGCGTGAACTTGCAGCCATCAATGAGTGTGGATTCGTCAGAAGACGCGACCCAGCTTAATGAAACGCCTAAGATTGCCCTAAAGGGGAAAGTCATGTATGACCATGTGGCCAATACGGACGATGAACTCAGCGTTTTTGCCAATGAGGTAAACCAAATTGAAACTCAACCTTTTCCCACACAACAGCCAAGTTGAGCTACATTAGTTAATTATAGTTGCTGATTTCAAATCTGTGTGTTTAGATGATCACCGTGGAAGAAAGTTCAGACTCCGAGTACTTCATAGCCTATAAAGCAAATAGCAAAGGGAAAGTACCTAAATGTTGCATCCTTTTGTTGTAACTTTGCCTAGTTACCTGATTGGTCAACAAAATGATCTCCAGTCCTCATATCGGCTATGAAAACAGTGCAGCCTTTTCCCTTCATTCCGTCTTTCGGACGTTTGTTTCTAAAATATTTTCAAGGATGAGCAACTAACTACATAATGATAACTTTTGAATCTCATCTCTGGTCGCCTTTCCAAATTAATTGTACTGGCACTCTTGCATGCTAATTATTATGCATTGTCGTTCACATCACTGAAATGGTGTCATAGTCTTAATGAAACCACGCATATTTAACGAGTTTAATTTTATGAAAATTAGATAGACGGAAGAGAGACTACTGGTCGACTAATAAACAGAAGCGTGAAAAGAATTTAAAACTTAGTTAGTCACTGAATCTACAAATAGTCTTAATGTGTATTGACTGAACGATGTTTAAGTGTGTCTGTGCTGGAATTGTAGCTGATTCACAGAATTGATATAATAGTGGACAATTATTAATGTACTTGATGTACTCAGAAATGTGTATGTGTGTAAACTTGAGAATATATTACAGTTTATTAAAAGTGTTTTTCTTCTCGCTGTGGTGTTTTAAAGTTTAGAAAACGCTATGTAATATGTCAAAATAAATGATATCTTCATCACGCAAGGAAATAGAAAGACGTTAATTGTTTCGACGACAATAACTGCGTTGGAGTTGTTATCGAATTTAAATAAAAATGGCCATCGAGACTTACCTATAATTAACATAAGTGCTAAGTAAGTTAGTTTCTCCTAGCAAACATACATATATTCTACATTATGGACTGGAGTATGGTTTAAGGTGCCATCTAAACTTCGTGGAATAAAATCAGATAATTGCAAAGTTCCTGGGACTTAACCCTTAGCGTACCGAGTGATTGGAAAAATGTATCTCGTTGACGACAATTTAGTTTAGATAGGAAGAAAATCCAAACGACCAATGTCGTGTGCTTATTAAATGTAACCATGGCTGACCTCAACGTGAAATTTTTAGATCGCTGTGCCCAACGAATATTTGTGCTGAATACTTAATTCAAAATGCAGCAAGTGGGAATAGTCAAAATATTGGCAGTTTAAGTTGATAATGTTATCGAAATTTTGAAACTGGATTCTTGTAACTGATAATATCACACAATTCCTGTTAAACCATTCAAGTTTAAACCTTCTGAACTCAGTATTCACTTCCCTGGTTCGGCCCCACTTCGCACTAATGAAATGCTTGTAAATTATACGAGTTCCAAGATTTTGAATATTAAATCACTTTACCAATTATGCAATTTTGCCACTTTTTAGGGTGAATAAAATCTCATAGTTTATAAGACATTCGCTTTAAAAATAACTTTTTAGCTTCAAATTACCAACTGAATATTATCCAAAAGTGACTATTTAATTGCAGTTAGAATATTTCCACATTTCCAAAACCGTTAGAAAAATTAGCTTAAAACCTTCAATGAAAGTTAAGAATAGTAGTTTTAATGGTAGTATTCCCAATGAAAACTAAAACTTACACTAACTTTTATTTTAAATACATTTTCCATAGCAATTAAATATGAAAATTTATTTTAAATCGAATCTCTGCTATTTAGTGTAAGATCGCACTAACTTCGATTTAAAATAAATTTTCAGATTTAATTGCTATGGAAAATGTATTTAAAA
>Ga0210040_10002585_pt1 | contig 25375 bp, 26 predicted proteins | sample CryGeyCG12114_NA_FD_185462 | JGI IMG/M metagenome (GOLD analysis project Ga0210040, IMG submission 185462) | Groundwater microbial communities from aquifer - Crystal Geyser CG19_WC_8/21/14_NA (SPAdes) (version 2) | ecosystem: Environmental > Aquatic > Deep subsurface > Groundwater | place: USA... | reverse complement strand
ATTGATCACGAAGAGTATAGAAAATTCTATCCTCCTTTCTCCAGCCTAAAGAACACTTCTAGTTTGCATTTTGGAATAGAGAATATTATTTGATAATTGTGAATTGTGATTTACTTACTGCAAAACAATATTGAACTTAAATTAGTACGTAACTAACTGGGACAACCGACGTAATTATTTGGTCATATTTTAATTACCATTTGAGTTAAAGGTAAGGCTCAAAGTTTTTATCGTTCGTTAACTTTTTTTGGTTAGTTTACTTAGTTAGAATTTATGCTTTGTAAATTAATGGTTGGATTGGAGGAACTTTAATCCAGTTCGTATTTCATGATTTTAAGTGCCACTAGGCCACTACTATTATTTCGATTTACATCGATCTCGAAGAAAATTAAATAAGGCCTAATTGTGATTACATTGTTGTGGTTGTAAACAAATAGTCATGATTACGTGTCAATTAATTTAACATCCTTCCTGTGTATTGACTTTCGCCAAAGTTTAGAGTAGGCATTTGTACATATTTTATTGTGTTGGATCACAATTAGCGACATTTGGTGAGTTGGATTGTTTATAGCTTCATCTACTAGCTGACTAACTAACCGAGTGTTGTCGACCAACTGCAAAAATTAACTATTGCACACTGTCCAGATCGGTCATTCAGTATTATATTTTTCATTGTAAGGCTAGGTTTGGTAGTTTAATAAATTTGCAGTTAAAATCTATATACTTTTGCGAACTGGAACTTGAAATTGACTTTGATCAATCTTGATTGGTTTCATTTACTAGTGCAGTTAGTTAGGACATCCGCTGTTCTACATTCCGATTCATTGTCAAGTTAGTTTGCATGGTGAATAGGCCGATATCTGTCGAGTTTGTATTATAGATTTGAAGCAATTCTGTCTAAAACCATATTTTTCAACATTTTCTAACTACCTTTCACGTTAATATTTTACAAAATGGCTAGCAGTAGTATGATTCTTCCACGTAATGACTACGATTATGAAAATGCATCCAAGTTACCTAGTCTGAGAGAAATTTTCTTTAGTACTGATATTCAAATCCCTGAGTACATTGGTTTTGTGAGTAGCTAAACTATATATTTTTCCCTTTAACATACATTTACCTACAATTATCTCATTTTCTTGTACAGATGTCCACTTTAAGTCAACAACGGTTGATTGTGGAGCAACTCCGCAGAGAAGCCTCCATCAAACGGATCAATGTATCTCAAGCAGTTGATGACATCAAGGTGGGTTTTTAACAATGCATCATCAACTCATTTTTGACTTCACTGGTTGATTACTACAACCACTGTTGATCCCCCACCCCATACTTACGAACTGTTTATACACAATGTGACTCACTCTCTAGCTTCAAAATTAGAAAAAAATCACCGCTTTAACTATTACAACTTGTACATACTGTGCAGTCCTTTGTACCCTGGTTATGGTTCTATCGTATCCCAACACAATGATAAGGATCGTACGCTTTATTGGAAAAGGGCTTTTAAGGGGGACAAAAGTAGTATCTAGTCGTTTAACAAGGGTAAATATTGGGTGGGATTTCAAAATTTGCGTATCTAGTTAGTTAGTTTGTAACGTATTAAACTTACCTACCTAACTGCGAATGGGGAAATCTTGGAAGCAGTTTTGTACTATCTACTCTTATGGGAAAGTAATGTCATGAACTAACCAACTTTGGCTTCTTGTGTGAACATCTGTTTAGAAATACATAGCGGATCATGAGCAAGAGGATTATTTGCTCGTGGGCTTCAGCTCGCAAAAAGCAAACCCATTTCGTGAAAAGAGCAGCTGCTCTGTCATTTAGAAAAACGTACCAAAAAATATTAAGTGGAGACACGCAAAAAAATGCCCAGAAGCTTTTCATATTCCGTACTGTTGCTTACTTCTTACTATTCATCACCTGTCGCTGTCAACACTTGAAAAATTTCAACGTCCATCGGCTCTCACACACACCGTATTATGTACCGTCAATGTTCAATATGTATGTTTTAGAATGTGTTGTTTCTTGTACGAAGTTGATTCTTGAGCTCTTTTTTTTGTTTGTAACTAACTAACTGCTAACTATAGTTAGTTGGTTAGTAAGTAACTATATTTACATTTGTTGAAAGTTGAGATTTGAAGTCGTATTTGTTTATCCAACATTCATTTTTAGTACGTTTTTAGTAGTACGTACTTACTGCATGCTATTATTGTTACATGTTCATGTACTTTAACTACATTCGTACACTGTGGACCTCCTATTGTTGTTTATAATGCAAAAAAATGATTCATTAGAAAACGAATCAATAAATATTGAACACTTTAAGTTGTAAATCACACTTTTGCTTTATGTGCAATCATAATTATGTGCAAGCTGTAAATTATGGTGTGTAACATTGAAGTATCATCTGTGGCATGACCAATTTGAGCATTGTGGTGTATAAGTTTTTAAAAATCTGAAGTTACAATTGTTTCGTTAGTTAGATAGGTCGCATAATCTACATTTTGTATCTAAACTCTTGTACTTTCACCACAGGATTGTCAGTATGTGTGTTTTTAATGCATGGGTTAAAGTTAGTTAGAACGTAGCTGTTCACTTGGCATTTCCGGGTCAGTATTCTGGAATGCTTGAATGTTTGTATTATCTGTTTCTCACTAACTAACATTTAACTGAATTACTTACTTCATAGGACTTGACTTTTTACTTGTGTTTTTTCTCTTCTCGTGTTCATTGATGAAATTTTTATTTTGTTCATGCATGTTTCAGAGGTATGTATCGGAACATCAACGCGAGGATTGTCTTGTGTATGGCTTTCACCCCCCAAAAACTAACCCATTCAGGGAGAAAAGTCCTTGCACTGTGTTGTAGATTCTTTGAATTAAACAAATGAGAGAACCCATCCGGATTCACTAACTTGTTTTAGTCTACAAATGGGGACTTTTCAGTTGCCTTTTTTATCCGTTTATTGTAACCAACTTGTAGTATCTAAGCGATTGGAATGTCATCCTTCTCAATTATTACTTTAATGTTTATAGTATTACGTTGGCGATAATGTTAAGTTCGCCAGGATGTCTATTATGGCTAGGTAATTCACAAGAAATAATGAAGAATTCGATTGTATAATTTTGAAAGAATAAATAAATGTGTTATTATGTTCCGTGATTAACTAACTGGCTAGTACAAAAACTTGAACTGCACCGTTGGTGAATTTTTCACCCGTCTTTTGATCATGGATCTTTATACCTGATATATTGATTATACCAGTTTGTAATGGAAAGATATCCACAGTGAGCTCTATGTAACTGGCCGGTGCAAGTGCACCTATGCTTGTTTTTGTTAGCCCCATCCAGCAATATCCGACTTGTGAGGAATCCAATTCTAGTCCAAGGATCATTTCTCTATCTCTAGAAAATTCAGAAACAAACAAAGCTAAAACTGTGACACTGACTCGGAAAGTTTCGAAAAATATAATATATTATCGTCATCTGCTGGCTTACCTGGTCATATTAGTAAGTTTGAAAGAGATGGCGAAAGGCTGGTCAACTTTCACCGTGTCCGGAACGTTCAATATACTTATTTTCAAATCGTTTACAACAGGAGGCTAAATGGATCGAATATTAGAGTAGGGGTGAATAATCAAGAAACTGTCTGCTATCCTATTTTTAGTGCACTCAATGGTACCTGTCTTTGTAGCTGCGAAGTTTGCAAGCGACCTTTGTCTCCCATGTTTGTTCTCCAAACAATGTCCAATTTCCCGATACTAGTAGCAGTTCTAGCTTCATCAGATTTTGGAATCAAACGATACAGGAACTGATGAGAGGAGTCCAAGTCCAGTAAAATGTTAGGCCATCTTGGCTTCCAATCATTTAATGACTCCACGCCTAGTTTGAATCTCGCTAAAAGTTCTTCTTGAGACATATCGTTCATTGGTACGCCTGAATGAGAATAAGGATAAGATAGGTCAATTGATAAAGCCTCGATTCATTTGTATATGACAGTAAACATACAATCAAAATGAGTAGATGGTTCCAAATCTACTTTCTCCAGGCAGATGTGACTGGACGTTATGTTCTGCACTTGAGCTTCTAAAAACACCTCATCAGACTATAATATAAGTTACAAAAGAAAAGAAGCTGAAAATATTAAGGTTCCAAAATAATAATTTTTTTGATTGATGTACACTACCTCAGAGTTATACAATTTGGTTTTCACATCTAGAGGCTTCTTCACATGGAATTTGAAAAACCTTTCAATAGTTATTGGCTCTAGTTGAGGAACAGTGTATGTCAACGTACACACAAGCCTATGATGGTAGAAAAGGAAACATATTATTTTGGAGCGAAAGCTCACTCTTGATGTTGGGTGTATTTTAACAATTAATATAAAAAACAACGTATTCTTTACATGTGTTTCCCCATTTCTTTCACTTCATGGCTCATAACTAGATCAATGGTATCACCCGTTTTCATTTCAGGAAGCATCTTATTGTCAGCAAGATTGAATTTTTGGGAACTCGTTTGCAAATCAACCTAAGAACAAACGATAATAACAACGGCCGAACACATAATCTACAGCTCACAGGACTTTGCTGAAGCAAACTATTTACCATACAATTTTTCATACCTTAACTACGACATCTGAAACCAGATTAGGGCTCTCATTTTGAACACACACATAACATGAGAACGTTTCACCCAAATAAATATTCCTACAAACAATTATAAACACACGATTCAACCAAAGGGATAACGGGAATGTTTTATTCGTATCTGTAGGCGGAATCGTAAATCACGATTCATAATAAAACTTACCCAAATCCTTGCGGTAATCTTAGAAATTGGCCAAGGGAAAGTGATTCCAACCCTGGTACAGCTGTGGCATCATTCTTTAGTTCCCGTTCCCACAAATCTCCAGGAAGGTCGAACGGATCACAAGTTAATGATAAAGGCCCCACCAGTGTTGGACGAACTAATCGTAGGACTATAATTAACAAAAATTTGAACAATTAGTCAAACATTAATGCATCGTTTAACTATTTCATTCGCATACCTTACCTTTTATGTTTAACAAATTCTTGTAATCTTTTGTCGGGTCCATTATTGTGTTGTTTACACTCAGAATTTATGATCTCATAAAAATTGCTATCAATTCACTAATACAAATCAATCATTGACATTATTGATTTACCTCTAAAATCATGAACTGAAACAATACGAGTACGAAAGGAACGACAAACTTTCTTCGAATTGGTGAGTGAAAGTTAATCTAAGTACAGCAAACAGATGTCAGTGTCAGGGAAAGATAGATTGTCCCTTTAAAAATGTATTCACTTAGCACAAAGATATTTTTTATTTCCATTGTATGATTTTAACACCAAAACATTTTAAGTCTGACTCTGACAAGTGGATAACTGTATACTGTGTATTTCAAGTAAGTAGATAGGGTTGTGTTTGTCTACCCGGCATTTTAGTGTGTCAAAATCTTCTATGTAGTTTTTGGTATGCATACATTTTCCCTAGTGGTGAATCGGCGTTTAATATAGGAAACTTTTTCTATTCTTTGGCTTTGTTTGAGACTCTAAATGCATAATATGGAAATGATTTTAAATATTGTCGAAACAGTTTTAAAGCCAATCTCATAATTTGATGTACCATCAGTTTGTTTTAGCCGCTTTAAAAGACATGCCAATTTAAAGATTACATATTTTACAAGTCCCGAAAAGTGTATGTTTAGATGTCATTCTGCCTGAAAATTTTGTAATTGTTTTTACATGCTAAAACTTTACCTTACCAGAATATCATGCACTTGAGAAATGAACTTGAATATTATCCCTATATAGGTATTACCGGGTATTACCTAGCATTTGCAGTTGTTTCCAACGGACTTCCGGTACACCCGGATATTCTAAGCAGATGTGTTAACCCTTTATACTATGGCCATGCATTTAATTTCCATTGTACTTTTATTGGCGGTAGTAAATGCACATAAGACGTAAAAAAAATCATGTATAGCCAGATAATACGATTGGTTGCCCGGGCCACTTTCAGTTCACTAGAGTTGAAACTGCAAGGCATAAAAAACTGTAGTGGTTAGCTGGCAAATATCATTCATTTGGTCATTTGAACCAGTGTGTAGTAAATTATTGCGCTCGTTTAGAGGCTTATTTCTATCTATATAGGACTGGAAACGAGTAACCATAACAAGGAGCAAACTCGAATAAATTCTGCATGAATGTGGTGTTCTGTTTGTAATACTTTCATGTACGAAAGGAGCCGTATATGCTCGATAGAAATTTTTGGCTAGCTAGCAACGCATGTAGGAAGCTGGTGGAGTTAGTAGTTTTTACACATAGCAAACACAGGAATATACATAGCAAGTGGGTTTTAGAATGCAATGGTAGAAAACATATGAGCCGAGCAGGTTTATATATTTTAGTAGCACGCAGCTTTTGGAGAAAACACCGATGTAAACGAATTATAGACATGGACAAACAAACATGTAGTAGAATAGATGGTAGGGAGGGAGCCATAGGAAGAGCAGTTGCCCCTTGATACCAATTGCAAAAAAATCCCATAGCAACACGACTTGTATTTGAACTGGAGCGTGGTGAATTTTTGAAAATAAATTTTGGTTGCTTAGTGACAAAAAAGGAATTATGATGAAAAAGTGGATAAACTGATGGAAACAACAATTTGATGGTACTACGCAGTAAAAAGTCAACGACCTGATTTCGGAAACTGTAGTAACGGCCGTATAGCAACTGAAAACGAAACGGTTGTCATGTGCCTTTGACTGGAGAATTGTTACCCGGCAACAATAAGTAACTTCAGTTGAACCTGTCGAGCTTTGATTCTTTTATTACTTTCATATTTGATTAACTTGGTACGTATTTAATGGTCGCCATTGTCAACCAGGGAAAACCATAGGAACTTGAATTTTGGATTGGTGTGCTCTTGGTAAGTGAAACGTTTTTGGTCAACTACAAAATTTTATGTGATTTAATTGGACTAACATGTTGGCTAATGCAACTAAACTTATAGTGTGACTGTCATGACATGATTTTCGATCCTTACAGACTCAGACTCATCCTTGAGATTCAATATCGATTCTTAGGAAAGATCTTCTGAAACGGAAATCTGAAGTCGCCACTATGAAGGGACATGTGAGTTAATTAAATATTCGTGTTCAGTTCACATCTGCATTAGGATATTACTTACTTTTACTACTGAATGGCAATGATACATGCGAAATGCTTTCACCAAGGACTAAGATATTCGAAAGCAGTCGATTTATCAGATTGCGTAAGAACAACGCCGTTGTATAGTACGTCAATATCAACTTTTGGAAAAGAATTTTTTCCTCATTAACATAAAACACGATTCAATTATGGAACAATGAAAAATATTTACGTTTATACGAATGCGCAAAGGAAGCCAAATGGTACGACTTTTGAATTGGATTATTGGATAAATTGGATAGCCTGTTCTTTTATATTCTCATTCAGTGACCTTTTGATTGCTTTCATTTTCAACGTTGTCATTCAGACGACTCTGCATTGTCATTTCACTGTTATAGGTTTAATTTTTCTGAAGATTCATTTGTATTGGACGTTAACTTTAATTGATCTTGATTAGACTAAATATTAACATTTGTAGACCACGTTAGGCCACCTTAGATTCTGATATTGCTGGACAAAGTGATAAAATTGGAATATATTTTTTTACTTGAGTTCAAATGTGGTGTATGATTTTGAGATTTCGTAGCGATTTGATTCTCACTGTTGGAACCAATTTTTCCATATTTTCATACCATATCAAATTCAAATAAGATTGGGTTTCATAGAGGTTTGACATGGCCTGCGAAATATAATCTATACTGTGTAGTTCAGGGAACGTGGTGGCTGGCATTAAAAGAAAAAACTCATATTTTAAAAAGATGAGCACTCACGCTCTTATCATGCCATCCTACAGTCATCAAGATACAAATTTAAGTCAGGTAACGATCGTTGATTAAACAACAGTCCTCGGTTTTTATATTTTTAAATAATACAAGCGGTACCATTTTTATCCGTTAAATTGTTTTACTTTACCTATAGCCAAATTGTTGTCTACATTTATTTCACCTTGTTAGCAATCCTTTCTAAACTTATATAGTTAAATATCATTTCGCTTTCAGAACGTGTCAAATGGTGCTGTATCGAAGCCGTCAACACCCAGGACACCGACTTCATCTCCCCATTCTGTGGGAAGAGGCTCGAATCCATCCACACCGAGCGCCGCTGCTATTGTCAATGCCATCACGTCCTCCTCTGGACCACAGTATGTTACCATCACAGGTATGGAGCATTCAAGGACATAAGTATTGTGTTGAGCTCTTTTCGTCACTACTACTATCATTACATATAATATATTTTTCTCTTGTCATTAGTTGACGGAAATGGAGGAATTAGAAGTGATGCTGTTCCATCCAACTCCACGTATGTAACTTACGTTGACAGCTCTTCAGATCAACCATCCATTTATGCCACTACTGCTACATTGGCTGCAAATGGACAGACCATGTAAACTATACTGAAAAACCGATACACACATTATTATATGGCTAATGTTTATTTTCGGTTCATTTTGTCCAAATTTTTTTTGGATGGATTCTGATATTTCTGGTTCTAATGTTATGATTTACTCACTCCCTGAGTTTCACCTTTTTTCAAGTCAACAGTGCTGAATTTTGCAGACTGAAACTGACTGAGTCTGTTCATTTGTTTGCTGTTTTAGTTGTACTTTTTAAAACATTTTGGCTTTGAAGACATTTTATGCTTGTTGCACCTTTATGGTTTATGTGATTAGATTAATCATTTTGAACTGGCCATTTCATTTTTAGAGCCCTTCACGGAGCTGGATCCGCGCAATTTTTTGCTACAAATGCAAATAATACGGGAGTTTCATTCACACAGGTAAGTTCATACTTGATTTGAATTAATCCTTAATATTTACTATCGTTTTTGTTCAATTTCTTTTACGTTGCAACAACACATCACGCTGATTATTAGTTAGACGTTTAGTTCCCAGTTTAATTTACTCTACGGAATGAATGTTTCAGTCATTATTAACATTCATTATTATGTAAGTATTAGTGCACTCCTGCACTAAAAGTAAGCTAGTGCATCCGTACAACTGGTCTTAGTGCATTATATATTTTTTTATGAATTTTGAAATTTGCAATTTATTAGGTGATGCAAATAATTTTACTTTTGTACTTTTACTGTGTTTCCCAGCTTTTTTGCATGACATCAGGCACGGCCGACGGCCCATTGTTGCATCTTGCATGCGTTAATTGTGTTATGTGTGTGTATCAGTCTAAACAATTAGTGTGGAGTTAATTAACCTCGCATGGCTTATTGATCGTTTGTCGTGGATGTAATAAGTCAGTTATACTAATCCATACCTATTAGGAAGAGCTGGAGAAAAGTAGTGGCTTATTAATGGGTCCAGGTTCCACAATTCTTACTACCGATCTTGACGGCATTATGTCCAATGTAAATGAAGCCGGAGCGTTCGTAGCATCTTCTCCAGAGACTGATTGCTCCACATCCTCTCACCCTCAGCCCCACAGCATGACTGTTAGTTGTGTACTGAATTACCAAATACAAAAACCTTTTGATTGCCAGATATGGATCTAACCATCCATTTGAACTCCTATTCTTTTCTTCTTTTTTGTTCTTATTCATGATCTAACTAACTTTAAACAGAAACTTTCCTTTCCCTTACGTCAAAACTATACGCTGTCCTGCAATGGTCTCAAACTTTAGTTAGCTAACTGTGAATGCATGAACTTTGAACATTCGTCTTCTTGCATGCTGTGTTTTTTATCCTCTTTTCTAACCACTTTGAATTCACACTCTGTGCAGTAATCCTGTCAACTGAATGTGTGTGGGTGAACATGATAATAACCATTTGGACTTAAAAACTTTAGGAAAGTGGATTATACATGGTATCTACTACTAACTCGGGCTCTATTAATAATGGGAGCGGGAATGCCGGGGAATTGGACACTTCTCCGGTCATTGCTAACAATAAAATACCTAAAGTGACAGTAAGTTACTTACTAACTAACTAATAATACTTGCGGCTTATTTGGTACATATAATTTATACCTTCTCTGCCTTTACCTACTGCTATTGTTTCTTATGGCTAGGAATATTTTTGCTTGTGCTTATGGGTTTTCAAGTGTTACATGTACACCACTTATACACTGGCTTATTTAGAGTAACCAAACAAAACGAATGATTATGGAGCGCCTGATATAGATAAGCCTGGCAGGCCTAAGTTCTGAGATGATCCAACGAGTTGAGTTGTTAGTTAGTTAGCTGCAACGTAAAGGCAATTTGAACAGGAACGAGGGAAATATGTGTGAGGCAAAGTGTGTTTTCACAATTTGCGTTCATCCTTTTTTAGCATCCGTTAAAAAATTTATGTATAGAACTCTCGTCTTTCAAAGCTGGAACAGTTACTCCGGCCAGCAAATGATCTGTTTGAATCTGACGATGAGAGTGATGACAGCATGAACATGTCAAGAAGAGGAAATGGCAAAAAGATGAACATTTTTCCAGCCGCGGGAAGAGGATCTTTATCAGCTGGTGGAGCATATCAAGCTTTTCCCGTCACTGTAAATTTGAAACCTGTTTTTTATTTTGCGAATTTCATTTTTGTTTCAACTAAATAGACAACAATATTGCTCAAATTTCTGAAATTTTAGAAAATCCTGCTGCTTAATCTGCTCTATGTAAGTTGGTGGATTATGAAGTGTCAAAAATTGTATGCAATGTATGTGTATTTCTTTTCAGGTACAATGGTTGATGGCAAATTATGAAACAGCGGAAGGAGTCAGTTTACCGCGTTCCACGCTTTACAACCATTACCTACGCCATTGTGTGGAGCACAAGTTAGATCCAGTGAATGCCGCCTCATTTGGAAAGTTGATTAGGTCTGTATTCCTGGGCCTGAGGACTCGACGATTAGGAACCAGAGGAAACTCCAAGTACCACTATTATGGAATCCGTCTGAAACCCAATTCCGTGCTCAATCAGCTAAATGAGGATGGGTTGCCTACAAATGGTCCTATGGCCAATGGTTCCCGCACTTCCAATCTTCAAAGCATTATCAAAAATAGGGATAGTCCATGTGGGAACAGTGATGGCGTTGTCAACAAGAGGATGAAAATGTCCAAAGGAGAACCCTATGACCCAGGTCATGTGAATGGAATGAATGCTATGGATAGCTCTGTGCTCAATTATGTAGGGGATGCTAGCCATGCTTTGGAAAACTTTCCGAACATAAAAATTGACGGGAACTCACTCAAAGGAGTCACAAAAGAGGATATATCAACGTTTCACGCATCATACCGTCAAACTTGTGAGGTTAGTGAGTTACTAAGAATGAGGAGGAAAAAATACTTAGTTTTATAGATTTTGTTTGTTTTGACCTTGGGTTTGTTTGATGAAACTGACTGTCATTTTTCGTTGCTTTAGAATGTGAGGGATGTGGTGGCTACTTTTCAACTTACTCAAATCGAGTCTTTGTGGCGCAAATTGTGGCAGCCAACTGAAGATAACTTTGATGACGAAAATGCACCCGACAGACTCCCAAAGTAACTAAAAAAGGACATTTTTATTTGTGCAGTTAGTTAGTCAAGTTAGTGGGCCAAGTTTTGACTTTGAATTCTGGTCGGTTTTTGTAATGAGAATGATTTTTCGTTTCAGATCGAAACTTCTTATTCTTTGTGACATGCCAGATATCGTACAGTTTATCAAGGAGGCGGATTTCAACTTTTTTCAGAATATTGTTCATATTTTGATGCCAGATGTTCTTCGTCCAATTCCAAGTATGCTCAGTTTCTTGCATAATCTTAATTTATCTAGTTAGTTATTGTAACTTTATGGTGAGAATTGGAGATATGTGATATTTGGATTCATTACTTGTTTTAGGTGGAATGACACAGGGTATTCGCAACTTTGCAAAGGGTTTGGAATCTTGGATCCATACGTCTATGGCAGGCTATCCACAGGATTTGGTGAACTTGAAAATCTCCATTGCAAACTGCTTAGCACAAACATTGAGACGATACACATCACTGAATCATTTGGCTCAGGCAGCACGGGCTGTTCTCCAGAATCAAACTCAAATATCTCAAATGCTCTCTGATCTCAACCGAGTAGACTTTCATAATGTTCAAGAGCAGGTCAGTGGAATTTTATTCTTTTCTTTCGGTTTTCTGTAATGAAGTTGTTTATGTACATTGAATAAAAGAATACAAATTATAATCTTTGTTGTAGGCGTCCTGGGTTTGTGGATGTGATGGTGACATTGTCCCAACTTTAGAACATGACTTCAAAATCACTTTGGCCAATCAGCAGTCACTTGAGGAATGGGCTCATTGGCTGGATAGTGTCATTGATAAATATCTCCGTCCATATGAGAACTCTGATAAATATCCTGAAATGGCACGCCATTTTCTCCTAAAATGGTCTTTTTATAGGTAAATTTTCATCCTTGTTTTTTTTTCTAATAGCCGAATTACAAAAAAAAGTTATAAACTGTTTTTGACTCTCATCCTTGTCCTTATTGCGCAGCTCTCTTATCATTCGAGACTTGACATTGAGAAGTGCAGCTAGTTTTGGCTCTTTTCATTTGCTTCGTCTCTTGTATGATGAGTACATCTTTTATTTGGTGGAACATCGTGTGGCACATGTGACTGGAGATGTCCCTATTGCTGTATTGGGGAAGGTTAGTCTTCGTTACGACTTTTTGTTGTTGTTGTGAAAATTTGCAATTATGGATAGCACAAATAATATGTTCGGCAATTGCAGAATAAAGTACCGAATTTGGAACAGGGCCTGTCCATGCTCACAACCCAGGACGAGGAAGAAGAAATTGCCATCAGTTGTCAAAATGGAGTGATCACGACTACTGGTGTTCAAGTCATTGAAAGCAACAGTAGGATCTCTTCGCCTCCTGTAGCCGTCAAATCTGAAAAGGGAACAGGAGTAGCAAGTAGGACACGACTTAATTTCTTACATTAGATTAGAATCCTCTGGCCCCATTTGACGTTCCAATTTTTAGATTTAGTTCCAATTTTTGTTTGAGATTTTGAAATGCTGATATATTTAATGACAAATTATTTTCTCATTTTTTAGGTTGCTGTGTGTATGAAGTGTAGTTACTTACTCTTTGGTTTGGCGTTTCCATTCTGAGCTCAGATTTTGCTTTGTCTTTGATTTGTAGTAGTTTTATGGCTCGTATTAGCATAAGTACTCAAGATTTCCAATTGGGCGCTCATTTCTTTTCAAGTAGCTTGCTGAATCTATAATATTTTCTATAGAATACTTTGTAGATAGTTGTTTGTTTGTTATTAATACCAAGTTTGCTGTAGAGCAGTTGTTTTGGCTTCGCATTCAGTCTGCTGTGACTTAGAATTCTTAAAAATTACTTTTCATTTTCATGTTTAGTGTGTCAACTTGCAGTTAGTCCATGCTAGTTATTTTTATGTGCGTATAAATAATTAAATTAGTTAGTGTTTGTGTTCATCTAAATTGTGTTTTAGATTCCCACAGGAGAATGAGATGAAGGACAAAGCACTATTTAGTCATTCGAATGGTTCTCAAAAATTGTTATTGTTAAGATTAGGATTAGATGTTAGATTGCAGTTGGTTTATTAATTTAAAATGTGTAAATTTAGCCAACTTTATGCTATAAAATAGACATAATTTTTTTCTTTTCAGTGCATAGTGCATGCAGTGTAATTTTTTCATTTCATCATAGGATAAAGTGATTGGGTACAATGGATCCCTATTTTATACTTTCTTTGCTATTCCTAATCTTCATATAATTTTATGATACTTTAATGGTATATAATCAGCCCATGCATTTCTTCACTGGTATGTTGAAAAAATCTTATAGTTTCAGACATTTTTGTCTTCTATATCAGTGTGTGTCTTCTTCGTAAATAAGTTTTACTTACTCTGAATGTAGTAATATAGTGTAACGGTAATAATAATTCATTTATTTATTTATCGAATGACATGTATTTAGCTTAAAGAGGTTGATTAGTTAGTAGCGATTAAAATTGAATTCAAACATTTTGTCAGAGCGAAATGATATCCTACTGAAATGTTTTTAACTTATATTAACTAACACAAAAATTTCAAATGCATTATTTAAAATCTTACCAGATACAGGAGGAAACTAAAGTGCAGTAGATAGTTAGATTTAAATAATTTACAGATTTATAAATATACAAATATATACAAAATCAAACATTGCATTCTATATTTCTGATGATGAATAAAATGAAAATTTTAGGACCAGTAACAGCTTTTAACTGCTTTTTTCAATTTCATCACCAGACTATTCTATATACCTTGCTCTACATTATATTTCCACTTTTCAAGTATTGGCTGTTGCACTCATCGGGAAAAGTTTTTGGTACAGGAATCCTAAAGTTTCTACATTATTTAGTGCAGTCAGTCTGAGACGTTCGGTGAAAATGGAGTCTACCTTCTGAAAATCGGAATTTCGAATGAATTTCTTGGAAACCGGATCCTGAACGAAACTTGTTGGTACGGGCACATTGACTCGCATATAAGACCAGATGTCTTTCAACAGTAGCAGAACCTCATTTGACTTCAACTCAGGGACCACTTGTCCAATGTAACATAAAGGGGGTGGAAGCAATTGACCAGTTTTCATCAAATCGATTAGCCTTGTTGTCAGCTCAAGTTGATGTGGAGAATTTTTAGCACGTGCCTCCTATAAGAAATCATGAAAAACGGGTTTTTAATTACAGAATTACAGAATGTATTATAGCTTCACAAAAAGGTCAGACCTCAACTTACATGATAGCTGGTCCAATGAGCCATTAATGTTGCCATTAAAGCCCGCAATAGAACCGAACAGTAACATAGTGAAGGTGAATAGTTTGCAACTACTTCTAAAATATCCCACAGATATGGATGCTCTTCAAAAGATCTTCGGATTTGCAAATCTCTTTCTACTTGTAGCTAGAGTTGAAAACAGTAGCAAGTTAGAGTTAGTTTGTATTGTACCAGTTACCAGTAGTAATTCATATTTGTATACATACACTATCTAATAATAATATCATACATAAAATGTTTGTAACCAATTAACTAGCTAGCGTACGATACCTTAGAAAATTCTTCATCTGGCCAAGGAAGTCCATTAAACATTACATCAGGCGACACAATTTCTACTAGTAAAAGAGCCACTTTTCGCATAGCTTCCACAGATATTTCTTCATCTTTATCACGCTCACCAGAACCATGAGAAGGGGAAGCCCCTTTGTTAATCATGCAAACATTCAAGAGTACTCCCAAAAATAACTGCAAATTTAATTTGGCATCGGCATTCTCAATGATTTCCATCTTATGAGAAATCATGCCTTCCCAATTCCTATTTGCATCCCTTTTGATTAGCTTCCCAGAATGGAAACTTGTAGAATGTTCCCTCAGAGATCCGATCCCCGCAGCTTTTTTCAAATTCTCTCTCATCAGTGAAACATACATAGAAAATTTTTGTGGCACGAACTCCTCTTCTTGCGAGGACATGATTACATCATCCCGATTGTTATTACTGCAACGTTTGGCCGGTATGGAAATCCGTGCGAGGAACAAATTTCGGTAATCAGTATTAAGACAAGACTGCACAAGGTTCCTTAAAGCATCATTTTGTATGGCTTGATGGCTGGAGAGTTTGTTCAAAAGTTTCGACACATGGGAAACATTTCGTAGTTTTTCAACCGTACCATTTTCTGAGCTAGTAGATAAAGTTTTGAAAAGGAAGTCTACCAGGAAATGAGCCATGGTGAATAAAGAGTCGAAAGGAACTTTATTTGGGTGAGTTAAAATTCGGGAGATTATATCTACTACTAGAGAAGCTTCGTCCATACAGAAATTCAGTTTTCGAGGATCCAGGAATCTCAATAGACATATAAGAACGTCTCCTTGCAACACGTGAGTTAAGTTTTTTCGAAGACGAGGAGTATTTTTTACAACATCTGTTTTCAAAAGACGAAGCATATTTTTCCACATGCGAAGTGAGTCCGATGCGCCCTTGAATTTTGTGGGAGACCCAACAGAATCCCATTTCACAATCAGCATTTGAACGCTTTCAGCTAGTATGGTTGGGTGTTTCATTTCCAGAGCACGAATTAGGTCTACCAAGTGCCACAAATGTTTGTCACTTTTAGCCTCTCGGAAATAAAAGCATATAGCTTTGATTCCGATGGCAGGGCCGTCATAAAACGACAAAAGTTTTACGAATTGCTTTGCCGTTCGACAGACATGGCTATCACTGTCTATCAGAAAGCGAATAATGTTAATATACTGTTTTTCGATCAAAGAGGAAATGCAACGGAAGTTTTTCCCAAGATCTTTTCTTGTTGTTTCCGATTCGTATAACAGTGTTGATATTTCAGCAACAAAATGATCTAAAAGATATTTTTAAACACCGCATTGAATAGTACATTTTTAAAATAATACATATTTATAAAATTACAGTCAAAGAATTTCTACCTAAAAGAATACGAGCATTGTGCCCAATAGGTTGAGGCCACGTCTTACAGCCAGTCATCAATATTTCTAAGGCTTTAGGACCTCTTGTACTTTTGAGAATGAGATGAATAACTAAAGCTACAATAGTTTTGTCGTGTCCACCAAAATGCAGAGTAATCCACTGGGGAATGAGATTTCGAAGCTTTTGCAACGTCGCTTCCTTCACTAAACATAAATTTCAAAAAGAAAGAATGATAAAAAGCAGTCCATTTTTTTCACAACTTAAAGAAACAAACCTTTTGGCAAAGCAGTGTCCATCAGTGCATCTAAAAGGGGCACAGAAGTTGAGCACAGGTGGAGCAAAAACGGAATAGAAAACTGTTCTTTCAGTGTATTATTTTCTGATAATCCACCCTGACAATAAAGCAAGAAATTAGTCATAGTGCCTTTCTTCATTTCACGCTGAATACAAATCTACAGGGTATTCTTCATGAGTCTTTGTTGTTATTATAAATACCTGTAACATATTGTCAAAAGCTAGTTGAACTTCTTTTGAGTGAGTAGTAGCCAAATGTCCCAAAATACCCACAACTGAGCTCAGCTTAGATGCTTGAGGTGCATCTCCAGAAAAATTTTGCAATCCCAAATTCAAAACTTCATCCACAACCGTTTGTGGGTAGCTGTTTCCCACATGAGCAACCACCCAGTCAAAGTGAGGACTATGTGTCGCACTTGTATCTACAAAATTTAAAAAAACACAAGTAAAAATAATTAATTTAGTATATGTTGTGATATTGAACAGAAGAAAAAAATATAACCTAATAAGGCTGAAATGAAGTGATCAGTACTAGCGTGATCAACACAAGTAAGGCAACGTGATGTTAAATCATGTAAGCTTTGTACAGCCTTGGATCCCATCCAAATGTGAATCAACTCATTGACACTCTGAAGATGGGGAGCGAATGCTGGACGATTGGAGTGTTCTCTGGACAATTGACCCAACAACTGAAGAGTCCATTGAGATAAAATTGGTGCCCATATATCCCCTCCCGTTTCCAAATAGGACACCATGGCTGAATGGATGTCATCTAGTAGCTTTGTATCATCTTCCGAGATTGCACTGTTAGCACCCTAATAGTGAAATTTAAAGTCCCAATTAACTTAATGGCATAGAACTTAAAAGAGCTGATAAATTGCAAGACACTAATGGGCAATGTATACCTCAATTCTGGCCACATATTTCTGGACAAAGTCATTATAAGTTTCGGAGATTCGTTCGAAAACGGCGTCTCTGGAAACAGGCAAGTGTCGAGCCAGAAATATGCCCGAATGTATCACATCTTTCAGGGGAATGGATGGGATCGGTATGTTTACAGGAGGTTGCTGACTATAAGGTTGGTTTCTACTGTGATGACTTCGGCTGGAATTCTTCTGTTGTTGCGCTTGAACAGCAGCTGCCGCTTTTGCAGCTTTGATTATGGACTGTTCTTGGGATCCACTAAGAAATCTATGTAGTTCGGCCATAATTTCTTCCGTTGAAGGGGTTTCACTGTATCCCTTAAGGAAAGCCATTGCTTGCAATGCCAAGTCGGCAGTTAAATCGACTACTTTGAAACTATACACTGCCACGAACTCTCTCTTGTTTTCGCTCTCTTATCGAGTGCTTCGTTGATCGTTTTGTAGATAAGTAAGTTAGTTAATGATCCTTCAATAAACGGTGATAACTGTCAATGAATTTTCATTTTAACTGCCCTTGAAAAACCATTATGAAAGCCATTGAAATTGAACATAATGACAATATTGTGCTTGTGCACATTTAAAAACCATAACAAGACGACTTATCAAAAAAAAACCAAAAGCACTTTCTCCCGCTGCTGCTAGGTTCATGACAAAGTCGCGCGCGTAACGTTTAACTTTGACTTTGCGGTGAAAGAAAATATCTTGATTTTGTCTTGTGATTGCTTTTGCTCACTTTGCTGACTGTTCTTTAAGATCAAAATCTCAAAAGATAGGACTACAGTAGTAAGTAGTACCTTGTTTCGAAAGCTCAGAATAAAGTAATTTCAGTAATTTGAATATGATGAATGCAGCATCAGCTGGAGATTCCGGTCCTGGTTTTGTGGGAATCAAATTTTGTCCCGAATGGTAAGCTTTTACTTTTGTGTGTGGTTCGTTTTTTTCAGTGTATATTTGATTTTAGTAGTCAGAGTCAGATAATGTAATCTTATTATTGTATTCCAGCAATAACATGCTTTATCCTAGGGAGGACAAGGAGAATCGGCAACTTCTGTATGCTGTAAGTCATTTTTATATCTCATGCTTTTAGATTTATAGATTTCCATGATTTTGCAGACCTTGGTATAAATCGGCTATAAATCAAGCTTCATGGACTTTAAAAACGACGTTCGTTGTTCTTATATACAAATTGTATTTGGGACTGATCACTAGTTTTAGAAATAATTCAAATAATTAACTTTTAAATAGTAAATTAACTTGGAGAGCATAGGGATCAGTTTGTGGAATTACTTAACGATCGGCTTAACTGCCAGCCTAGTTTGGGTTCCTGATCTGTGATTTTATTCGATCCGAAAACCATGACGCGACAAGGTTCTGCCCAACTGGAAGATAAATATCTAATCTGGCTGAGTTGGGTGTGGGGAGGCTTTTTGGGCTCAGTGCCAAGTGCCAAGTGGAGGAAGGAACTGGAAAGGCCGGTGTCCCGGTGTGCCCTAATAATGAAAGCATTAGGTCCCGTAACTCTGATTGGGAGAATTTTCGTTGAAAATAATGTTTCGTTTGCCCTACCTTTTGACGGGTCTTTCCAGTTTTCTACCAACGAGGCGCTAAGTGAAGAAAAAATCTCTTCAGCGTCCCCCCCCAAGATTCGTTTGAGTCACTCTGTCCATTTGAAAATAATTTTGTATAAATCTGAGTTAATTAGAATTGTATGTTGAGCGTTAATTGCTACTTTTATAAGATATACCAATAAAGAGTTGCATAATTGGATTGGGATCCTCTCGTCAAGGGTTTTTATAAGATGTATCATTTGTTAAAAAAACGCGAAGCGTGACTGAACAGAATTTATTCAAGATTATTAATTTGTTTATTTTTTGCAGTGCAGAAATTGTGACTATAAGCAGCTTGCTGACAACAACTGTATTTATGTGAACAAGATCACTCATGAAATTGAGTAAGTTATTATTGGTTTTCTAGGATAACCCTAGCGAGTAATCTCATATTAAAGAATTGTGCTTTAAAACTGAGAAAATCTTTGTATTCTTTTACAGTGAGTTAACTCATATTGTAAGTGACGTAATTTCCGATCCAACGTTGCCCAGAACTGAAGATCATCCTTGCCCAAAATGTCAAAATAAAGAATCTGTATTTTTCCAAGCTCAAACTAGACGTGCTGAGGTGATCTAGCTACAAAATTATAGTAGTGTAACCGCTTTTTTATTCGAAATTTTTACATTTTGAAGTTTTTTGCCTTTTCAGGAAGAAATGCGACTTTATTACGTATGTACCAATCAGCATTGCACTCATCGATGGACAGATTTAGTATTCACTGGAGGCAATGCTCGGGCTGATCCCACTCGACCGACTCCAAACTGAAGAAGACTATTTTTTACTCTCCTAGCAAAATCTTCTCTTACTTTTTTATTTTCGGTACATGATTGTATTATTGCAAATGATAATTTTTCTAGATGTAAATATAATAAAATTTATATTACAGCAACGCAAAAAGGCCTTGTTCTTGTTGCTTAATTGTATGGATTTGAAGCCTGTACAAGGACTTCTCTGAATGAATAATTTTGGCAAAAAAAATATTAGCGAGATAGCGAGAATTATTTAATGTCTCTGGCGCTTGACGGTCGCAACCTGCTGCACAACAATTTTCTCATGCTTTCATTTTTGGCTCTAGAAATAACAAAAAAAAAACGGAAATTATGTAAGGAAGTTGCCATAAAATATCTATTGTAGTTTGTTTCGTGGGCATCAACACGATTTTATGGACCCCGCCGCATTATCAACGTAATGCTGATGCTGATTACCATCACGGCCTTCGGCGTTCCAAAGAAATGAACACTGATAAAGATGATGATGGCTGTTTTTGGAACCAAGTAGACGTACCAATCGGTATGATGCATCCTATACATGACATGCATATAACACACGTGCTACCCTGCTGTTTTTTCATGGTCACGATTATTGATAATTTTAATCAGCACCTGATCTTCAGAAAACTTATTGCGACAAGTTAAGTTTATTTGAAATCACATTGCTACTAACTATATGGAAATAACATGAGCACACTGACGCTCATCATTTCAGTCACCAATTACTAATTTGCTTAATGCATACCTTCACAGACAGTCTGACTGACAGAAGAACTTATGAGTAAGTTTGTGTGTGCAGTAATGGAGCCAAAATGTAGTTACATTTATATCAATTAAAAAACGCCCATCCAGCCGAGTTAAATTATTTCAAATTTCACTCCATAATAGGTATTGAAACTTTACCACTTAGGGAATACTCGTAAATAACTAACTAGCTTATTTTGGATTGAAAATGCTTTTAATAAAAGATTATCTCATGTACGATTCCATGTAGTACACATCCTATCCTGTGTAGTAATGTTAGTCGAGTATCATAGAAAGAGCAAAAAACTTTTCACTCATCCTTGAGTACCGGCACTTGTTAGTTGTTAAGTCCAGTCCAGTCAAACCTATTAATTCCAACTTGGCTCTTGCACAAATACTCCTATATCAGAAATTTTCGAGAACACATAATTTAACACAAGGGAATCAAGCTCGCTTAGTTTTCTGTGAGATTGAAGATATAAAGACTTTTATAGTTAGTTTACCATGGCGTCCAACATAGGAAATTTGGTGGATGAAATTGCGTGGAAAAAGTTGGTAACCTACTATGCCTCCAACAAAGACAATTTGGATATTCGTTCCATGTTCCAAGATGATGAAAAACGATTTCAAAAATACAGGTAACACTTCTGGCAGTCATAAAATTAAATGATACGCATAGTTGAGCTAACCGTTAATATTATGCTACTATAATGCGTAGTTTGAAGATAGACATGCCATGTCTAAAAAACGGTGGTCCAATGCTCGTTGACTTTTCTAAAAACTTGATCAACGATGACATTTTCAAACTTCTTTTGGACTTGGCCAAAGCTCGTAAAGTGGAGGAGAGACGAGATGGAATGTTTACTGCCAAAAAAGTTAACATTACTGAAAATCGAGCTGTTTTACACATGGCCCTTCGAGCTCATAAGGAGGATGGCCCCTTCATTCTGGATGGACAAAATGTAATGGATGATGTTGCCCGCGTTTTGGATCAAATGGAAAAATTTTGCGGGGACATCATTCAAGGGAAATTGACAGGATATACAGGCAAGAAAATCACCGATGTTGTAAACATTGGCATTGGTGGATCAGATTTGGTATGCATAAATATCATTGTGGTGTGAGGTTTCCTCATTTGTTCCAATCAGATCAGATTGACGGAAATAATGTAATTACGCAGGGTCCTTGTATGGTTTGTGAAGGATTGACTCAATACAAAGTAGGTCCTAAAGCTCATTTTGTGTCAAATGTGGATGAATCCCATTTGGCTGATGTTTTGAAACTTGTAAATCCTGAGACGACTTTATTTATCATTGCAAGTAAAACATTTACTACACAAGAGACTATTTCCAATGCTCTTTCGGCAAGAAAATGGTTCCTAAATCAGGTACACATTAAATTGTGTTTCAATCCGAATTGAATTTAGAATGTAAGTATAGATGATTTGATTTGAAATTTCAAACCCATGGACAGGCTAGAGACGAAAAACACGTTTCCAAACATTTTGTTGCATTATCTACAAATATTCCCAAAGTCAAAGAATTTGGAATCGACACTTCATTCGAATTTTGGGATTTCGTTGGCGGACGGTATTCCTTGTGGTCTGCAATTGGCCTTTCAATCGCCTTACAAAGTGGGTTTGCCAATTTCAGGGAAATGTTGGATGGGGCTCGTTTTGTAGACAATCATTTTAGGACCATGCCATTGGAAAAAAACGTAAATAGCATGCATTTTTCAATATTTTTACACAAGATGTTTTTGCTTGCTTTAAATTGTTTTTTAATATTTTCTATAGGTACCGGTAATACTAGCACTTTTGGGAGTTTGGTACAATTCTGTCATCGGATGGGAATCTCAAGCTATTCTCCCATATGATCAATACTTATCAAAACTTCCAGCCTACCTGCAACAAGCAGACATGGAATCCAATGGTAAATCTACTACTCTTAATGGGGAAAGGATTTCAAACTACAATACAGGCCCCATTATCTGGGGCCAAGCTGGTACTAATGGACAACATGCGTTTTATCAACTACTTCATCAGGGTACTCGTATGATCCCAGCAGGTTAGTATACTATTGTGTAATGTGTACCGAAAAAGTTGTATTGTATGTACAATTGATATAATGTTCTTTTGATATCTCTATTATGCTTAAAAAATCAGCGTAAAATCTTTATTTTAGGTCCAAAGTAGTTACCCATATGCACGTTGAAGCGTTGGACAGAAAAAATATTTTCAGTCACAAATTGAGAATCGATTTAAAAAAATGGGAAATAACATGAAAAAAATTTAAAATTAAGATTAGGATTTATTTTTAAAACTGTTTTAAGTGCTGTATGTTTATGAGTATGGGGGAGTTAATATTTTGGATTCAAAATATAGATTATTTGTTGATTTTTTGAAGCATGTTCACAATCAGTGTAGCCGTAAACGGAGATAAACAACGTTATTTGTATTGTGAAATGTACAAATTGTTGGTTTTTTTTCGTGCACAGATTTCATTGGCTTTGTTCAAAAGGATGAAAGCTTACCCGGCATTTCGCATCATTCCATTCTTCTTGCAAATCTGATTGCTCAGCCGGAAGCATTGATGGTGGGAAGGACGCAACCTTCAGAAAGCATTCCAGAACCATTGAGACCACATAAATATTTCCCAGGCAATCGTCCTTCCAACATGATATTAGCTAAGAAATTAACACCTTTCACACTCGGCGCTCTTATCGCTCTCTACGAGCAAAAAATCTTTGTTCAAGGTTGTATCTGGAATGTCAACTCATTTGATCAATGGGGCGTAGAGTTGGGAAAAGAACTTGCTAAAGCTATTGAGCCAGAGTTGGCTGGCAAAGAGAAAAAATTACATGATGGAAGCACTTTGGGCATCATTGATTTCATTTTGAAGCACCAGAAGTAACGTTCCATCCTGTACTCAAGGTGAAGTTGCAATGCTGTGTAAAGGTGGGCATTATGCATCATTTCTTACTTGTTGTAAGTAAGTAATACTGAATCAAAGCTTTAAAGATTTTCTAACTAGAACCAAATCGAATTATTACTGATTTCAATCCACACATTCTGAAAGCAAGAAATACTCTATTTATTTTCCAAAAACATGTAGTTCATGTGTATTTTAATAGCTAGTATTATCTGAATGTAATATTAGTTGGTGCAAATAATTAATGTACAATTATACACTGTTGAACTAAAACTAAAATATATTAATGGTGGTGCTGGCTATAATATGTATCAAACGTGCTTAAATAAAAACGACTATCATTTTTTCAAAAGTATAATCTTGTATGATTTATAGTATTTACATGCAATAGTAACGAAACTTATTTAGTAGTGCATTCATCTCATATCCCAGATTGTCTACTGTTAAGGCAAACAGCTGCCATTTAGAGTATTATAATAATCTCGTCACTAAATGATCCGTTTCACTGTAGTACACACATGATTATTAAAAGCAGTCAATTAAACAGAGAGGTTTTTAAATTCATGATTTGCTTAATTGCATCTATACTTTCGACTTCCAACCATATAATAATTATTTTAAGACCAGCTTAAGCTATATTTAGTTTCATTTTCCGCGCTACAATATGGCAAAACTACAAAAAATAGTTAATACTGACTCACACCAGCGGCCTTGGAAAACAAAACACAATGTGCTAACTTACTATGTATCTACTGGAGTTGGTTGTGCGGACTGGACAGTAATTTGTTCTTGAGATGAAAGCTTTGTCATGGAGTACGAAGACTTGGGAACAATTCTGGTGCCCGGGTTAGAATTTTTCACGGGTGTTTGCTTCTGGACCAGAAAATCTACAGGGTCTCGACTACAAACGCAGAAGAAGTATAGTGGCAGACTTGAGTCCTGGTCTTTTTCCCGCATCATGTGCAAAATTAGCCAGCTCACATACAAGTACACAAATGCGTTGAAAATGGCTACCGTCTATGAAATAAAATACAAACTACAAACAATAGACATAAAACTCGACTATAATGTAATGTAACACATTGTGTTACAAATTGTATTTTTTTTAACTGGCTTACAACCAAGAGCTTCTTACCGCAGCACTCGTTTTCTCCATAACATGGCAAGACCGTGGATTTGTCTCCGAGAAAAGAACAACTGCTGCAACAAGTGTAAATACCCCTCCGATTCCATGGTATATACAATCCTACAGATAGCAAAACAATATTTAGCTGAAGGTTGGCGTCAAATAACCACAATGATTGTAAATAAAACTGTTAGTTATTTATACTTGTAGAATTCTGTAGGAAATAATTTTACTTACTTATTAAACTAATCTACCACTAAAGAAATAAACCTTGCTTACTTAAAATTGCTTAAGGTTGCAGCAATTCATATGAAGTTTAGTAATAGGATGTGGGAGAATTTAAGGGGATGTCCTTAAGTTTGTATTGAGCTAATAGAAAGGGCATATGAATTAT
>Ga0210040_10002584_pt1 | contig 25382 bp, 25 predicted proteins | sample CryGeyCG12114_NA_FD_185462 | JGI IMG/M metagenome (GOLD analysis project Ga0210040, IMG submission 185462) | Groundwater microbial communities from aquifer - Crystal Geyser CG19_WC_8/21/14_NA (SPAdes) (version 2) | ecosystem: Environmental > Aquatic > Deep subsurface > Groundwater | place: USA... | reverse complement strand
GGCAGCTGGCCGAGCATGGCGACAAGGTCTCGCCCGACGTCAAGAGCGAGATCGAGGCGGCGCTGGCCGAGGCCAAGAGCGCGGTCGAAAGCGGCGACGCTGATGCCATGACGCAGAAGAGCCAGGCGCTGGCCCAGTCGGCGATGAAGCTGGGTCAGGCGATCTACGAGACGCAGCAGGCAGGCGCTGGCGCCGGGGCTGCAGGCGCGGAGAGTGCCTCTGGCGATGCCGGCGACGCCGGTTCGGCGGATCATGAGGAAGTGGTCGACGCGGAGTTCTCCGAAGTCGACGAAGACAAGAAGGCCTGAGGCGCGGCGAATGGCGACAAGGGTGACCGGATCTAGGTCACAGTGGCGTAGCCCTTATCGCCGTTCGCTCCTCGCTGGTTCCGTGCGCGTAAAGGCGATGCGTCGTGGTTGAGACCGACTATTATGAGATGCTGGGCGTCGAGCGGACCGCCGACGACCGCACGATCAAGCTGGCCTATCGCAAGATGGCGATGGAATGCCATCCGGACCGGCACGGCGGCTGCGTCGAGCAGGAAGCCAAGTTCAAGGCGCTGAACGAGGCCTACGACTGCCTCAAGGACCCACAGAAGCGGGCCGCCTACGACCGCTTCGGCAAGGCTGCGTTCCAGAACGGCGGGGGCGGCGATCCGTTCGGCGGCGGCGGCAACTTCGACGGCGGCTTTTCCGACATCTTCTCGTCGATCTTCGGCGAGTTCATGGACCAGCGCGGCGCGCGCCAGAACGCCGCTCGCGGCGCCGACCTGCGCTACGACCTGGAACTGAGCCTGGAAGAGGCTTTCACCGGCAAGCAGGCGTCGATCGAAATCGAGACGCTGCAGGCGTGCGAGCCATGCGGCGGCGATGGGTCGCGCGGCGAGAGCAAGCCGCAGCGGTGCGCCACCTGCGGCGGTGCCGGCAAGGTCCGCGCGCAGCAGGGCTTCTTCGTGGTCGAGCGCGGTTGCCCGACCTGCTACGGCCACGGCGTCAGCATCGCCGATCCCTGCCCGGTGTGCGACGGCGAAGGGCGCACCCTCAAGCGGCGGCAGCTGTCGATCAACGTTCCCGCCGGAGTCGACGAAGGCACCCGCATCCGGGTGTCGGGCGAAGGCGAGGCAGGCGTGCGCGGCGCGGGTCCCGGCGACCTCTACCTGTTCGTCCACCTCAAGCGCCACTCGCTGTTCAGCCGCGAAGGCACCACCCTGGTCGCCGAATGCCCGATCAGCTTCACGACCGCCGCGCTCGGCGGGTCGATCACGGTGCCCGGCATCGACGGGGCCGAGATCGAGATCAAGATCCCGGCCGGCATCCAGTCGGGCGACACGCTGCGCCAGCGTGGGGCCGGCATGAGCGTGCTCAACGGCCGCGGCCGGGGCGACCTCATCAGCCGCATCCTGGTGGAAACGCCGACCAAGCTCAGCGCGAAGCAGAAGGAATTGCTTAACCAGTTCCGCGAAACCGAGACCGGTGACGAATGCCCGGCGAGCAAGAGCTTCTTCGGCCGGATCAAGGACGTGCTCGGCTAGTCGTTCGAAGGGGGACAATACCGATGCGCCTGCTTGCTGCCATTGCCCTGCTGGCCACCGGCGGGACCGCCGCCGCGCACCAGCCGGACGTCGCCGAGACGCCGCTGCGGGTGGAGCAGGTCGCACCGGGGATCGCGGCGCTGTTCGGGGCGGGCGGCAATATCGGCATCAGCTACGGCGAGGACGGCAACATCCTCATCGACGACCAGTTCGCCCCCCTGACCCCGCGCATCCTGGAGCAGCTGCGCACCCTTCATCCGGGACCGGTCAGGTTCCTGATCAACACGCATTGGCACGGCGATCACACGGGCGGAAACGTCAACCTGGGCTCGGCCGGGACCGTGATCGTGGCGCAGGACAATGTCCGCCGCCGCCTGTCGGCCGACAGCGTCAGCAAGCAGTTCAAGACCACCACGCCTGCAACCGCGAAGGCGGGCCTCCCGGTCATCACCTCCGATGCGGGCGTGACCCTGCACCTCAATGGCGACGACCTGGTCGTGGTCCATGTTCCGCATGCGCACACCGATGGCGACGCGATGATCTACTGGCGCGCCGCCAACGTGCTGCACACCGGCGACATCTTCTTCAACAAAGAGACCTTCCCCTTCATCGACCTCGAAAGCGGCGGATCGATCGACGGGATGATCGCCGGCGCGAATGCCGGGCTCAAGCTGGTCAAGCCGGGCGGCAAGATCATCCCCGGCCATGGCCCGATCGCCTCCCGCGCGGACCTGCAGGCCTACCGCGACATGCTGGTCGACGTCCGCGCCAAGGTCGCAGCAGCCATCCGGGCCGGCAAGTCGCGCGCCCAGGTGATCGCCATGCATCCGGCGACGCCCTATGTCGGCTGGGTCAAGGAAGGCTTCATCACCTCGGACGACTTCGCCGGCGAGATCTACGACAGCCTCAAGGGTGCTCGCTAGGCTCGGCCGAATACCCGCCGGAAGATCGTGTCGACGTGCTTGAAGTGGTAGTCGAGATCGAAGCTCGCCTCGAGTTGTTCGCGCGGCAGTGCGGCGGTGACCTCGGGGTCGGCCTTCAGCAGGTCGAGCAATGACAGCCGCCCATCCGATTCCCACACCTTCATCGCGTTGCGCTGGACTAGCGCATAGGCGTCCTCGCGGCTCAGCCCGGCCTGCGTCAGCGCCAGCAGCACGCGCTGTGAATGCACCAGGCCGCCCATGCGATCGAGATTCTTCTGCATGCGCTCGGGATAGACCAGCAGCTTGTCGATCACCCCGGTCAGCCGGGCGAGGGCGAAGTCGAGGGTGATGGTCGCGTCGGGTCCGATGAAGCGTTCGACCGACGAATGGCTGATGTCGCGTTCGTGCCAGAGCGCCACATTCTCCAGCGCCGGGACAACGGCGCTGCGGACCAGGCGGGCAAGGCCGGTCAAGTTTTCGGTCAGCACGGGATTGCGCTTGTGCGGCATAGCCGAGCTGCCCTTCTGCCCGGGCGAGAAATACTCCTCCGCTTCCAGCACTTCGGTCCGCTGGAGGTGGCGGACCTCGGTCGCCAGCCGCTCGATCGACGAGGCAATCACGCCCAGGGTGGCGAAGAACATGGCGTGGCGGTCGCGCGGGATGACCTGGGTCGAGGTCGGCTCTGGCGTCAGGCCGAGGCGCTCCGCGACATGCTCCTCGACGCGTGGGTCGATGTTGGCGAAGGTGCCGACCGCGCCGGAGATGGCACAGGTGGCGATGTCGACGCGGGCGGCCTTGAGCCGCGCCTTGTTGCGGGCGAACTCGGCGTGCGCCTGGGCGAGCTTCAATCCGAAGGTGACGGGTTCGGCATGGATGCCGTGGCTCCGTCCGATGGTCGGCGTCAGCTTGTGCTCGAACGCGCGCCGCTCCAGTACGGTCAGCAGCTCGTCGAGGTCGGCGAGCAGGATATCCGAGGCCTGGGTCAGCTGCACCGCCAGGGCGGTGTCGAGTACGTCGCTGCTGGTCATGCCCTGGTGGAGGTAGCGCTTCTCTGGCCCGAGCCGCTCGCCGATCCAGGTCAGGAAGGCGATCACGTCATGCTTGGTAACAGCCTCGATCGCATCGATTGCCGGCACGTCGACCGGGTTGATAATCCCACGCCTATGCGCCTCCACGATCTTCGCCGCATCATCGGCCGGGATCATGCCGATCTCGCCCATCGCTTCGGCCGCGAAGGCCTCGATGTCCCACCAGATGCGAAAGCGGTTTTCGGACTGCCAGATGGCAGCCATGGCGGGACGGGAATAGCGCGGGACCATGGGCCAGGCGGTTAGCAGCCGCCGGCCGGGCCGGCAATTCGCTTACGGGTTGCCCTCGCCGCCGTTGGCCCCGACCACGCCGCCAGTGGTGAAGCTGCTCTCGTCCGAGGCCATCAGCACGAACAACGGCGCGAGCTCCGCCGGCTGCCCGGCGCGGCCCAAGGGCGTGTCCTGCCCGAACTCGGCCATGTGGCCCGGCAACTGGCCGCCGGCGACCTGCAGCGGAGTCCAGATCGGGCCCGGCGCGACGCCGTTCACCCGGATGCCGCGCTTGGCCATCTGCTTAGCGAGCGCCTTGGTGAAGATCAGCAGCGCGCCCTTGGTGGAGGCATAGTCGAGCAGTTCTTCCTCGGGATTGTACGAATTCACCGATAGCGTGTTGATGATGACCGACCCAGGCTCCATCAGCGGAATGGCCGCCTTGCTAATCCGGAAGGTGGCGTAGACGTTGGTCTTGAACGTGCGGTCGAACTGCTCATCCGACACATCGAAGATGCTTTCCTTGCTCTGCTGGTAGGCGGCGTTGTTGACCACGATGTCGAGGCCGCCGAGCTGCTGCGCGGCCTGGCGCGGCAGGTTCTCGCAGAACTCGCGACCCTGCAGGTCGCCCGGGATCGCCACTGCCTTGCGCCCCGCCTGGCGGATGAGATCGACCACCTCGCGCGCGTCCGGCTCCTCCGTCGGAAAGTAGTTGATCGCCACGTCGGCGCCTTCGCGGGCGAACGCGATGGCCGCGGCCCGGCCGATGCCGCTGTCACCGCCGGTCAGCAGCGCCTTGCGGCCGGCGAGGCGGCCTGAGCCCTTGTAGCTCCGCTCGCCATGGTCGGGTCGGGGGTTCATGTCGCGGGCTAGCGCCGGCCACGGCTGGCGCTGCTCAGGGAAGGGCTCGGAACGATATTTGGTCTGGGGATCGGTCAAGGGCACGGGACGGCCTCCAGCTGAGCGGGTCTGGGCCAAGGTGGGGGCGGCCGTGACCAGCGTGCCGACGGCCGCGGCTCCAAGGACGTCGCGGCGGCTGGTGAGCAGGGTCATGGCAGGGCACTCGGCAGGGTGGAGGCTGCTCAACCGGCCAAGCGGGAGGCAGTTCAATTCGTTTCGCAGGACCTACTGATCCAGGTTAAAGCAAGCCCTGCGCCCTCAGGCTGGTGCGACCGCGGGTTCCGACGATCACATGGTCATGTACGGCCACTTTCATGTGCCGGCCGGCATCGACCAGGTCGCGGGTGAGGCGGATGTCGGCCTGGCTGGGCGTTGGGTCGCCGCTCGGGTGGTTGTGGACGATGATGATCGCGCTCGCGCCGACGGTGATGGCGCGGGCCATCACCTCGCGGACGTGCACCGCCGCTTCGTCCACCGAGCCGCGCCACATCGCCTCGTTCGACAACAGCATGTTCTTGGCATTGAGGAACAGCACCCGGACCTGCTCGACCGGCTGGTGGGCCATGGTCGCGTGGAGGTAATCGCCCAGCGCATCCCAGCTCGACAGCACGGGACGATCCTCGATCCCGGTCTCGAGCAGGCGTTCGGCCGTCGCCTTGGCGATCGCGAGAGCGCCGACGACCGGCTCCGACAGACCCTCGCGCAACAGCACCTCGGGCGGAGTGCCGAGCAGCCGGCCGATCCCGCCATAAGTAGCAAGCAGCTGTTTCGCCTTGGCTTTCGTATCAACCCGAGGCAGCCCGGTGGTCAGCAGATATTCAACCAGCTCGTGGTCAAGCAGCGTGTCGCCGCCGCCCTGCAGCAAGCGCTCGCGGAGGCGGCCACGGTGGCCTTGCGTGTCGTCCGGCTTGTCGCCCATGAGCCACAGGTTAGGCGGGAAGCTTCCGCCTGTGCAATGAGTTCGTGTCGCCCGCGGAACGGGTGGCGAGCAGCAAGGTTGTTGAGCCACGAATGAGTGATGCGGACTGAATGAACGAACGTCCGGACCAGCAGGAGCGGCCGGAAGCGGTGGTGGTCGTCCGGCGTCGCCGCTGGCCGCGCCTGCTCGGCTTTGCACTGCTCGGCTTCCTGGCCTTGCTGCTGGTCGCGGTTGGGGTGGTATGGACTCAGCGCCGCCCGATCGCGTCCGACATCCTGCGCCGCGAAATGAGCCGCCGCGGCGTGCAGGCAAGCTACAAGCTCGACCGAGTGGGCCTGCGCACCCAGCAGATCAGCAACCTGGTGATCGGCGACCCGCGGCGGCCCGACCTGACCGCCCGGCTGGCGCAGGTGCAGATGCGCATTCGGCTGAATGGGCGGGTGGAGATCTTCCGGGTGGTCGCGCGCGGCGTCCGGCTCAACGGGCGGTTCGTGAACGGCAAAGTGAGCTGGGGTCAAGTCGACCGGCTGCTGCCGCCCCCATCGGGCAAGCCGTTCCAGCTACCGGACATTGCGGTGGACGTGGCCGACACCTCCATTGCCCTCGCGACCCCGTTCGGACCGCTGGGGGTGGCGCTGGAAGGATCGGGCAACCTGACCGGCGGCTTCCGTGGGCGGCTGGCGGCGGCGAGCCCCCGGCTTGATCCGGGTCGCTGCACGCTTGACGGCATGCGGGCGGCGGTGGCGGTCGTGGTCACTGCCCGGCGGCCCAAAATTAGCGGACCGCTGTCGGCGACCCGCCTGTCCTGCCCGGCCAGCAAGCTGGTGATCGGCCAGCCGCGGTTCGACCTGAACGTGGCCTTCACCGAGGCATTGGACCGGTTCATCGGCAAGTCGCGGATGAGCGCCACCGGGATCACCGCCGGCGTGAACGCGCTGGCCGGGATCAACGGGGAAGTGAGCTTTTCGGGCACGCCGACCCGAGCGCTCGGCAAGGTCCGGCTGGCGGCCAACGGCGCTCGGCTGGCGCAGATCACTGCCGACCGGACGCGGCTGAACGGCAGCTATCTGCTGAACGCGTCCAAGGGCGAGATCACCCTGGTGTCGGACTATGCCGCGCAGGGCGTGGCGCTGGCGCCCGCGATGACTGCCGGGCTGACCGGCGCGCTGAACGGGGCCGAGGGCACGCCGGTCGAGCCGCTGGCGGCCGCGCTGCGGGGGGCCTTCGGAGCCGCGACCCGCAACATGGCGGCGCAAGGCGCGCTGCGGCTGGTCAATTTCGCCGGCGGCGGCGCCGTCCGGGTCGAAACTGCCAACGTGCGCAGTGCCAGCGGGGCGCGCATCCAGGTCGGCGGTGGCGGCGACGGAATCACCTATTACTGGCCCAGCAACCGGCTGCGGATCGACGGCAATATTGCCACGCAGGGCGGCGGGCTCCCGACGGCTCGGGTGGCGCTGAGCCAGCCGCGCACCGGCGCGCCGATCAGCGGTCGTGCCGAGATTGCGCCTTATGCCGCGGGTGGGGCTCGGCTGGCGCTGGCGCCGATCCGCTTCGCCGCCCAGCGCAACGGCGGCACCGCGATCGATACCGTCGTCCTGCTGGACGGGCCGCTGTCGGACGGCGCTATACGCGGCTTGCGCGTGCCGGTCAGCGGTAGCGTCGGGCCGAACGGCGCGCTAGAGTTCGGTCGCGGCTGCGTTCCCGTCAGCTTCAGCTCGCTGCAGCTCGGCGCGCTTCAGCTCGGCCGGAACAGCATTCCGGTATGCGCCACCGGCCGAGCGATCGTCAGCCGGCAGAGCAATGGCGAGCTCGCGTTGCGGGCGTTCGCCAACCGGCTCGCATTGGCCGGTCGTCTCGGCAATTCGCCGTTCGCGGTGCAGGCGGCGCGGGCGGCAATGACCGGCGCGCAGAACTTCGACCTTGACCAGGTGGCGCTGCGGCTGGGCGATCCGGCGGCTCCGGTCCAGCTGAACGCGGCCGACCTCAAGGGCAGCTTCGGCGGAAGCGGCATCAGCGGCACCTTCGCGGGCGCTGATGGCGTGATCGGCCGGGTCCCGATCGGCATCACGGAGATGGGCGGCAACTGGCTGTTCTATAAAGGTCGGCTGACCGTTGATGGGGCACTCACCGCCAACGACATCGGCGTCAGTCCGCCGCGGTTCTACTCGCTGCGCAGCAACGACGTGCGCTTCACTCTGGCCGACAACCTGATCACCGCCACCGGCACGCTGCACCATCCGGGCACCGGCACCGAAGTGGCGGACGTGAGCATCCACCACCAGCTGTCGAACGGAGTCGGCGGCGCCCGGCTGGATGTACCCGGCATCCGCTTCGCCCCGGGCGGACTGCAGCCGGAGCAACTCACCCGCCTGTCGGAAGGCGTCGTTGCCCTCGTCAACGGCACGGTCACGGGACAGGGGCGGATCAACTGGCGCGGCACCGGCCCGGTGACCTCCACCGGCGAGTTCTCGACCAGCAACATGGACCTGGCCGCCGCCTTCGGCCCGGTGACTGGCCTCTCCGGAACCATTCGCTTCTCCGACCTGCTCGGGCTGGAGACCGCGCCGGGGCAGACCCTGTCGATCGCCCAGCTCAACCCCGGCATCGTGGTGGAGAACGGGACGGTCCGTTACCAGCTGCTGCCCGGCCAGCTGATCAAGATTGAGGAAGGCCGCTGGCCGTTCATGGGCGGCGAGTTGATCCTGCAGGAGACGGTGATCAACGTCGGCCGGCCCAGCCCCAAGCGCTTGACCTTCAAGGTCGTCGGGCTCGATGCCAACCGGTTCGTCCAGAGCTTCGGATTCAAGGAGATCGGCGCGGAAGGCGTGTTCGACGGCGTGCTGCCGATGATCTTCGACGAGAATGGCGGTCGGATTGTCGGCGGGCGCCTCGACTCGCGGCTGCCCGGCGGCCGGCTGACCTACAATGGCGTGATCAACAAGGCGAACCTGGGCACTGCGGGCAACCTGGTGTTCGAGGCGCTGCGCGACCTGCGCTTCCGGTCGATGATCATCCGTTTGGATGGCGACCTCGCCGGCGAGTTCGGCACCCGGCTAACCATCGACGGCGTGGCGCTGGCGGGCACGACGCGGACCCAGCGCTTCATCCGCGGCGTGTTCAACGTGCCGCTGAAGTTCAACGTCAGCATTCGGGGCCCCTTCCGCGCGCTGATCGCCACCGCCAAGTCGATGCGCGATCCCCGATCGCTCATTTCCACCACGTTCGACGTCCCGCTCGAGGGCGTGCCCGGTATCACCTCCGAGGTCCGCCGGCGCGAGGAAGATACCACCCAGACCCAGACCCCCGTCGTCGAGACGGTCACCCCAGCGAGGTAGCGCCCTATGACCCCCCGCCCACGCCTGCTCGCCGCGGCCGCCCTGGTACCCGCCTGCACCGGCTGCATAAGCGTCAAGACGCCGGAAAAGCCGATCGAGATCAACTTGAACGTCGCGATCCGGCAGGAAGTGCTGGTGCGGATGCAGCGCGACGTGGAAAATCTGATCAACCAGAACCCGGACGCATTCCCGAAGGGGCAGCAGCCAGCGGCGACCCCGCCGACCCGAGCGCCGGGCAGCAGCCGATGAAGCCAGGCGCGTTTCTGGCATTCGTTGCCGTGCTTTCGGCCGCTCCGCTTCCGGCGCAGATCGGCCCGGCCGCGCTGCTGGTCGCGCGAGCGCAGGGGGTCGTCGGGGAGCGCTACGACGGCTATCTGGGCTATGCCAGCGAACCGGGGAGCAACGCCGCGCGGGTACAGACCGAGGCCGTCAACATCCGCCGCCGCGCGATTTACTCCAGCTTCGCCAGCCGCCGCGGAGTCAGCCCAAGCGAAGTCGGGATCACCGCCGCCTGCACGCTGCTGGCGCGGGTGCAGGTAGGCGAAAGCTACATGCTGCTGGACGGGGTGTGGCGGCGGCGCCGGGCAGGCGAGGTGGCGCCCGTCCCGGATTACTGCCGGGGCTGAGCGCTCCGCAGCCCGGTTGACCTCGCCTGCCGCCCTGCTAAAGGGGCGGCGCCTTGGCGGGCTTGTCGGCCGCCATGTTCCTTGCCTTACGCGTCGTTCGCGCGATTTTCGCCGCGCCGCCGCGCACATGAGGGAGACGGGGTCATGGCGGAAGAGGAGTTCGGACAGGATCCGAAGCTTTCACCCGACGCGCGGCTGGACCGCCTCGAACAGAGGCTGTCGCGGGCGCAGCGGCAGGAGGAGGCGAGGGTCGGCAAGGCGCAGCCGGCGGACGCCAACGAACAGCTTGGCCAGCGGGTGCTGGCGACGCTGATCGGCGGCATCGTCGGGGGCACGCTGATCGGGTGGGTGCTGGACCGCCTGCTGGGTACGTGGCCGATGCTTTTCATCACGTTGATGGTGCTCGGCACCGCCAGCGGGTTCTGGAGCATCATCAAGATGTCGAACGCGAACGGGAAGAAGGACCGCTAAGTGGCCGCCGAATCGGGCAAGATCGATCCGATGCACCAGTTCCAGGTCGAACCGCTGTTCGGCCAGGATTGGACGATTGCGGGCCACTCGATCGCGTTCACCAACAGCTCGCTGTGGATGCTGCTCACGCTGGCGGTGATTTGGCTGTTCATGCTTGGCGGCATGAAGCGTGAGCTGGTGCCTGGTCGCTGGCAGGTCGCGGTGGAAGGCGTCACCGGCTTCGTTTCGAACATGTTGGATACGAACGTCGGCCCCAAGGGCCGCAAGTTCGTGCCCTACGTCTTCTCGTTGTTCATGTTCATCCTGGTTGCTAACGTGCTCGGCCTGCTGCCGTTCGGGATCGTCCCGGGCGTGCACCCTTTCACCGTCACCAGCCACCTGACGGTCACGGCGGTGCTGGCGATCGTGTCCTTCGGGATCGTGCTGGTTGTCGGCTTCGCCAAGCACGGCTTCCACTTCTTCAGCCTGTTCGTGCCGCACGGCGCCCCGTGGTGGATGATGCCGATCCTGATCCCGGTTGAATTCGTCTCCTTTATGGTGCGCCCGTTCAGCCTCGCGCTGCGACTGTTCGTGGCGATGACCGCCGGTCACATCCTGCTGAAGGTGCTGGCCGGGTTCGTGATCAACGGCCTCAATGCCGACGCGCTGTGGGTCGCCCCGGTGGTCAGCCTGCCCTCGCTGATCCTTATGATCGGCATCAGCGCGCTTGAGCTGCTGGTCGCCGCCATACAGGCCTATGTCTTCGCCTTGCTGACGTCGCTGTACCTCAACGACGCCATCAACCTTCACTAATCACAACAAAGTCAGAACAAGGGAGTTTAAAAACATGGACGCAGAAGCCGCGAAGCTGCTCGGTGCCGGTCTGGCCGCCATTGGCGTGGGCATGGCCGCGCTGGGCGTGGGTAACGTGTTCGGCTCGTTCCTCGAGTCCGCGCTGCGCAACCCGGCCGCCGCCGACAGCCAGCAGGGCCGCCTGTTCATCGGCTTCGCCGCCGCCGAGCTGCTCGGCTTGCTGGCGTTCGTCGTGGCGATGATTCTGCTGTTCGTCGCCTAACCACTCTCGACTGACACTCCTTAGGGGTCGGCCATGCCGCAGATCGCCCAGATCGGCGAAATCTACGCATCGCAGCTGTTCTGGCTGGCGATTGTCTTCGGCGCGATCTTCCTGATCGTGGGTCTCGGCATGGTGCCGAAGATCCAGGGGACGGTGGACGCTCGTGACGCGCGGATCGCGGCCGACCTCCAGGGGGCGGCTTCGGCGCGCGAGAATGCGGATCGGCTGGGGGCGGACTATCGCGAGGCGATGGACCGCAGCCGGGCGGACTCCGCCCGGCTTGCGGCCGAGGCAAAGGCGGAGGCTGCTCGGGCTACTGAGGCGCGGGTTGCCGAAGCGGATCGGTTCTCGGCGGGCAAGCTGGAACTGGCCAGCAAGCGCATTGCCGACGCCCGCAACTCGGCGCAGGCCGAGATCGAAGCGGTCGCGGCCGACGCGGCTGCGGCGATGGTGCAGCGGGTCGCCGGCCTGAGCGTCGACGAGACTACCGCCCGCGCCGCCGTGCAGCAGGAGCTCGTCCGTGGCTAATCCGCCGATCACCGAGACGGCCCACACCGAGGTGCAGGCGGGTTCAGAGCATCACGTCGATCCCAGTGCGCTGGGCTTCGACGCGACCATGCTGGTCGGCTTGGCAATGCTGGTCGTCCTGGCCCTGATGCTGTGGAAGAAGGTGCCCGGCGCGATCGGCCGGTCGCTGGACGCCAAGATTGCCACCATCCGCGCCCAGCTCGACGAAGCGGCCGAGTTGCGCCGCGAGGCCGAGGCGCTGAAGGCCGAATATGAAGGCCGCGCGCGCGCTGCAGACCACGAGGCCGCGGCCATGGTCGAGCGGGCCCGGCACGAGGCGGACGCCATCCGCGCGAAGGCCGAGACCGACGCCGCGGCGCTGGTCGAGCGCCGGACCCGCATGGCGGAGGACAAGATCGCCGCCGAAGAACGTGCTGCACTGCAGCAACTGCGCGCTACCGCCGCCGACGCCGCCAGCCGTGCTGCCGCCCGGATGATCGCCGAGCGGCATGACGGCACGGCCGACAAGGCGGTCATCGACCAGGCGATCGCCGGCCTCGGCCGCTAGGGCGTTCAGCTCGGCTGCGGGTTCTCGCTGCCGCTTTCACCACCTTGCATCGGGGAGTCGCCCTCCACGCTCTGGTTATGCTCGCCACCTGGATCGGTGACTCCGCCGAGCGCCACGCTGGCGGCTTCACCCTGATCCGAGCGGGAAACGTCGGCCAGGCTGACGATGCCGACCAGGCGCTGGCCATCATCGACGATGGCGATGCGGCGGACCTGTTCGTCGCTCATCAGGATGGCGACGGCTTCGAGGTCGTCGTCCTGGCTGGCCGTCACGGCGCCTTCGGTCATCAGCTCGCGCACTGGGGTTTCGGGTCCGCGACCCTGGGCGACGCCGCGCACGGCGATGTCACGGTCCGTGATCATGCCGACCACCCGCTCGCCTTCAGTTACCGGAATTGCGCCAGCATCAGCGCGCAGCATGAACCCGGCGGCCTCCTGCGCGGTTGACTCAGGGCTGACGGTCTGGACGTCGCGGCTCATCACTTCGCTGATCTTCTGGGGCATGTGCTTCTCCTGGAGAGAAGGGCATAACGCTCAGGTCAGGGCACATTCTCCGTAAGCAGATCGTAGGTGGCAACCAGTTCGTCCTTTTGGTTGAAGATTTCGACTGCCCAACGGACCACGCCTGTGTCCTCGCTCTTCAAAGACTTGGACCGGACCGTCAGTTCGACCCGCATTGAATCGTCCGGGTAGAGCGGGGTCAGGAACTTGAGGTTCTCAAGGCCGGTGTTGGCCAGCACGGGGCCGGGATCGGGATCGACGAACAGGCCGGCCGCGAAGCTGAGGATCAGGTAACCGTGGGCGACCCGGCCTTCGAAAATCGGCGAGGCCTTGGCTGCCTCTGCGTCCATGTGGGCGTAGAAGGTGTCGCCGGTGAAGTGGGCGAAATGCTCGATATCCTCCACCGTGACCGCCCGGCTGGCGGTCTTGAGCGTATCGCCGATGTGCAGCTCGCTCATCTTCTTGCGGAAGGGGTGGGTCGCGATGACGTGCTTGGGACCGCCGGGGATATATTGGTCGGTGATGGCGGCAATCATCGTGGGCGAGCCCTGGAGCGCGGTGCGCTGCATGTAGTGGGCAACGCCGCGAATGCCGCCCATCTCCTCGCCGCCGCCGGCGCGGCCCGGGCCGCCATGCGTGAGGACGGGCAGGGGCGAGCCGTGCCCGGTCGAATCCTTGGCATTGGTGCGGTCGATCACCAGCATTCGGCCGTGGAAGCTGGCCGCGCCGAGCACGAAGTCGCGCGCGGCCGGGGCCGAGTGGGTGAACATGGACAAGACCAGGCTGCCGCGACCGCGGTTGGCGAGGCGCACCGCGTCGTCGAGGTCGCGATAGGGCATGACGGTGGAGACGGGGCCGAACGGCTCCACATCGTGCGCCGCCTCGCAGGCCCAGGGGTCGTCGGTGCGCAGCAGCAGCGGCGAGAGGAAGGCGCCGCCGTCCGGGCCCAGGCTAGCGTCGGGGTCGCCGACCGCAACCCGGGCGCCGGCGGCGACGATCTGCTGCACGGCCTCGCGGACGCTATCGCGCTGGGCGCGGCTGACCAGGGCGCCCATGGCCACGTCCTCGGCGCGCGGGTCCCCGACCTTAGTGTTTGCCAAGCGGTTGCGGATCGCGGCTTCGACCGCGTCGATGTGGTCGGCCGGAGCGAGCGCCCGGCGGATGGCGGTGCATTTCTGCCCGGCTTTGACCGTCATCTCGTTGACGACTTCGCGCACGAACAGGTCGAACTCCGGCGTGCCCGGCGCGGCGTCGGGGCCGAGCACGGAGGCATTGAGGCTGTCCTGTTCGGCGATGAATTTGACACTTTCGCGTTGAATCGCGGCGTGGGTGCGGAGCTTCAGCGCCGTCGCGGCCGAGCCGGTGAAACTGACCACGTCCTGGCCGGACAGGTGGTCGAACAGGTCGCCGACGCCGCCGACGATCAGCTGCACCGCGCCGGGCGGAAGGATGCCGGCCTCGATTATCACCTTGAACGCCGCCTCGGTCAGCCAGGCGGTGGCGCTGGCCGGCTTCACGATCGCGGGCACGCCGGCGAGCAGGGTGGGGGCGAGCTTTTCCAGCATACCCCAGACGGGGAAGTTGAAGGCGTTAATGTGAACCGCGACGCCGCCCAGCGAGGTAAACACGTGCTGGCCGACGAACAGGCCTGACTTGGAGAGCGGTTCGAGATGGCCGTCGAGCAGGACGTGGGCGTCGGGCAGCTCACGCCGGCCCTTGGACGAGAAGGAGAGCAGTGTTCCGGCGCCGCCCTCGATGTCGATCCAGCCGTCCTTGCGGGTGCAGCCCGTCGCGTAATTGAGCTCGTACAGCTCTTCCTTGCGCGCGAGGATCGCCAGGCCCAGCGCCTTCAGCATCCGCGCGCGCTCGTGGAAGGTCATCCGGCGCAAGGCAGGGCCCCCGACGTCTCGGGCGTGGCGCGCCATAGCGCCGAAATCGACTCCGCCCGAGCCGGTCAGCGCTACCGGTGAGCCGTCGATGGCGGACGGCAACTCCGTTAGGCTCGCGGCATCGCCGGGGGTCCAGGTGTCGCGAGCGTAGTTGAGCAGCTGGGGCGTTTTCATGGGCTCATCCATAGGGCCGACGGTAGAACGGGCAAGCGCGCCCGAATGCGCTTTGGCCGAAGCGCGCATTAGTTTCCCTTTAACATAAGCGAGCTATGGCGCAGCTGGGGCGAAGGGCACTTCCGGCGCGAGAGGACATCAGCGATGCGCAACCGGCAGAGTGTGCGCTGCACCATGACGGGCGAGATCATCTTGCGCCGCTCAACCATCGCGAACTATCGCGTCGCGGTGCGCGACGTGTCGCGCCACGGCTGCCGCGTGTCGGTGGCCGACGTGCCCAAGCTGGACGAACAGGTCATGATCCGGTTCGAGGGACTGGAGCCGCTACCCGCCACCGTCTGCTGGGTGCGGGCGTTCGACATCGGCGTCGAATTCGCCCGCCCGATCCATCCGGCCGTGTTCGACCACCTGATGCCGCAGTTCAATGGTCACTGTCCCACGGCGACGTTCGATCACGGGGCGAGTGGACCGCTAACGAGCTGAGCCAGGGGGGCGTAACGATGGCCGCCGCGCACACTTGCCGGGGTCAGCGGCCGGTGAAGGTAGGGGTGCGTTTTTCCAGGAACGCCGCCACGCCTTCGCGGTAGTCGGCGGTGAAGCCGAGCCGGCGCATCTCGTCGCGCTGGAGGTCGAGTTCCTGGTCGAGGGTGCGCTGCCAAGTGGTGCGGACCAGGTTCTTGATGGCGGCGAGGCCCAGCGGGGGGAGGCTGGCGAGCCTGGCCGCGAGCTGGTCGGTCTCCGCATCGAGCGCGTCGTCGTCGACGCACTTCCAAATCAGGCCCCACTCGGCCGCCTCTTCGGCGGAAAGCGGGTCGCCGGTGAGGGCGAGGCCGAGGGCGCGGGCCTGGCCGACCAAGCGCGGCAGGTGCCAGCTGCCGCCGCTGTCGGGAATGAGGCCGAGCGCGGAGAAGCTTTGGATGAACTTGGCCGACCTCGCGGCGACGACCAGGTCACAGGCCAGCGCGATGTTGGCGCCGGCGCCGGCCGCGACGCCGTTGACGCGGGCAATCACCGGCTGGGCAATGGTCGCCAGCCGCCGAACGAGCGGGTTCCAGCTTTCCTCCACCGTCTCACCCAGGTCGACCGCTTCACCGGGCGCAACGGCGCGGTCGTTGAGGTCCTGCCCGGCGCAGAAGCCGCGCCCGGCGCCGGTGAGGACGATGACGCGCGCCTCGGTCGCCTGGTGCAGCGCGTCGGACAGCTCCGCGTGCATCTGGCGGGTGAAGCTGTTCAGCCGCTCGGGACGATTGAGGGTGAGGCGGGCGATGCCGCCATCGATGCTGAGCTGGACGGTCTCGTAGGCCATGGCGCCAGGCTAGCAGCCCGGCAGCACGCGGCCTAGAGCGCGGCCAGCATCGCCCAGCCGCTCAGGGTGCGTGCCGTCGCGCTCGGCGAAGCGCAGCGGCTGGACGCGGCCGACCAGGATCTCGGGCGGGGTCGGTTGCTGGCTGAACAGGACCATGACCTCGTCGATGAACTCATCGAGCGGCATGTAGCCTTCGCGGGTCGACTGGCCGGGGGTGAGCTCCGTCTGGACGCCGGGCGGGGCAAGTTCGATCACTTCCACCTTGCCGGCGAGGCGGACGCGGAGCGCCTGGGTGTAGCTGTGAAGCGCGGCCTTGGTGGCGCTGTAGGTGGGGGTGCGCGGCAGCGGCACGAAGGCGAGGCCGCTTGTGACGTTGACGATCGCCGAGTCGGGCTGGGCGGAGAAATGCTCAACGAGCGCATCGATCAGCCGGATGGGGCCGAGCAGGTTGGTGGCAATCGTCTCCTCGGCGTCGGCGAGGTCGCGGCGGTTGGTGAGGGCCTCGGCGCGCATGATGCCGGCATTGTTGACCAGCACGTTAAGCGCGGGGAAGCGTTCGAGCAGGGTGGCGACGAAGGCGTCGGTGGCTGCTGCGTCAGAGGCGTCGAGCTGGATCGGGTGGATAGCTGGGCGGCCTTCGGCGGTCTCCTCCAGCGCATCGAGGCGGCGGCCGGCGACGATCACCTCGTTGCCGGCGTCGGCCCAGCGCCGGGCAAGCTCGCGGCCGATGCCGCTGCCCCCGCCGGTGACGAGGATGGTATTGCCGCTGGTCTTCATGGAGGCGCTCCGGGTCCAAAGGTCCGGGTGGACACATAAGGTGCGCTTCGTGCGTTTGAACCTGACGCCTGCAAGGACTAGATGGAAAACATGTACACGACCGACCTCAGCAAGTCCGGCGCCACCGTGCAGCCGATCGCCCCGCAGGAAGATCCGGCGCTGCTCGAAGCGTTTGAGGCGCGGGTGGCGGCGGATGAGTTCATCGAGCCGAAGGACTGGATGCCGGAAGCGTATCGCAAGACGGTGACTCGGCAGATCAGCCAGCATGCGCACAGCGAGATCGTCGGCATGCTGCCCGAGGGCAACTGGATCACGCGGGCGCCGAGCCTGCGGCGCAAGGCGATTCTGCTGGCCAAGGTGCAGGACGAGGCTGGGCACGGGCTGTACCTTTACTGCGCGGCGGAGACGCTGGGCACCAGCCGCGAGGAGATGATCGAGGCGCTGCATGCGGGCAAGGCGAAGTACAGCACCATCTTCAACTATCCAACTCTGACATGGGCGGACATTGCCGCGATCGGCTGGCTGGTCGACGGCGCGGCGATCATGAACCAGGTGCCGCTGCAGCGGACCAGCTACGGGCCCTACGCGCGGGCCATGGTGCGGGTGTGCAAGGAAGAGAGCTTCCACCAGCGCCAGGGTTTTGAGGCGATGACCGAGCTGGCCAACGGCACGCCGGAGCAGAAGCGGATGGCGCAGGATGCGTTCAACCGCTGGTGGTGGCCGTCGCTGATGATGTTCGGGCCGCCGGACGACAACTCGCCCAATACGGCGCAGTCCTTGAGGTGGCGGATCAAGCGCGAGACCAATGACGAGTTGCGGCAGAAGTTCGTCGACATCACGGTGCCGCAGGCAGAGTTCTTGGGGCTGACGGTGCCCGATCCCGAACTCAAGTGGAACGAGACCAAGGGCGGCTACGACTTCGGTGCGGTCAACTGGGACGAGTTCTACGCGGTGGTGCGCGGCGAGGGGCCGGTCGCGCGCGAGCGGATCACGGCGCGGCGCGAAGCGTGGGAGAAGAATGCGTGGGTGCGCGAGGCGGCCGCGGCGCACGAGGCGAAGCGGCGGAGCCGGGCGGCGGCTTGAGCCGCTGACGGTTCGTGCCTATCGGTCGCGGCGGGTAGGAGAGAGCCGTGTCCGATTGGCCGTTGTGGGAAGTGTTCGTGCGGGCGAAGGGCGGGCTTGCCCACCGCCATGTCGGGTCGGTTCATGCGCCCGATGCCGAGCTGGCGCTGCGGCATGCGCGCGACACATATACGCGGCGGCAGGAAGGCGTGAGCCTGTGGATCGTGCGCTCGGCCGACATCGTTGCCAGCGATCCCGACCAGGCCGGCGAGCTGTTCGAGCCGGCGGCTGACAAGGTTTATCGCCACCCGACGTTCTACGAGATCCCCGACGAAGTGAAGCATATCTGATGCCCTCGCTTCCCCCGATTAGGCCCGAAGACGAAGTCGTTGCCGAGAAGGTGCGGCCGATAGGCGCGTTCGATGCGCTTAGCGACGCGCACGATCCGGTGCGCGCCGGCTATCTGCTGCGGTTGGGCGACGATGCGCTTATCTTGGGGCAGCGCCTCAGCGAATGGTGCGGGCACGCGCCGAGCGTCGAGGTGGACCTCAGTCTCGCCAACCTGTCGCTGGACCTGATCGGGCAAGCCACGCTATTCCTATCCGCGGCCGGCGATGCGGACCGCCTCGCGTTCAAGCGCGACGTGCTGGATTTCCGCAACTGCTGGCTGGTCGAGCAGCCGAACGGCGACTTCGCGCGGACGATGGTGCGGCAACTGTTGTTCTCGACCTGGCAGCACATGCTCTATCAGCGGCTGACCGAGAGTTCGGACGCGGCGATCGCCGGCATTGCGGCCAAGGGCGTCAAGGAAGTCGCTTACCATCGCGAGCTGGCGGCGGAATGGGTGGTGCGGCTGGGCGACGGAACGGACGAGAGCCGGGCGCGGACGCTGGACGGGCTGGACTGGTGCTGGCGCTTCGTGCCGGAGCTGTTCGAGGTGGACGAGGAGCTGGAGGCGGCGATTGGCTGCGGAATTGCGGCCGATCCGCTGAGCTTCGAGGAGCAATATCGGGCGGCGATCGGCGGGGTGCTGACGGAGGCGACGGTACCCGTGCCCAAGGACCAGCGCGCGATCCTGGGTGGGCGCCGCGGACACCATAGTGAGCATCTGGGGCATCTCCTGGCGATTATGCAGTATTTGCCGCGCACCTATCCGGACGCGAAGTGGTGACCAAGGAGTTCCACACGCTCAAGGTCGCGGAAGTGGTGGCGGAGACCGACGAGGCCCGCTCCATCCTCTTTGACGTGCCGCCGGAGCTACGCGAGCCGTTCCGCTTCAGGGCGGGGCAGCACCTGACGCTGCGGACGGTGATCGGCGGTGAGGACGTGCGGCGCAACTATTCGCTGTGCACGGCGCCCGAGGACGGCGAGCTCAAGGTCACGGTGAAACGGATCGCCGGCGGCGCGTTCTCGAACTGGGTGGCGCGCGAGTTGAAAGCGGGCGACGAGCTTGACGTCATGCCGCCGCATGGGTCGTTCACCATCGACTTTGGGGCGGCGAACGGGCGGCGGTTCGTGGCCTTTGCGGGCGGATCGGGCATCACGCCGATCATGAGCCTGGTCCGGACCGCGCTGAAGGCCGAGCCGACCAGCCGCTTCACCCTGTTCTACGGCAACCGGGATGCCAGCTCGATCATCTTCCTGGAGCAGCTGGCGGCGCTCAAGGACCGCTACATGGGCCGGTTCGAGCTGTTTCACTTCCTGTCTGACGAGGAAGGCGACGTTGAGCTGCTGAACGGCATGCTTGATCGTGCGACATGCGAGAACGCGATCGAAGCCTTTGTGGCCGACGCGGCCGAGGTCGACGCCTGGTTCGTGTGCGGGCCGGGGCCGATGATGGAGGCGGCCGAAGCGGCGATGCTGGACCGCGGGGTCGATTCTGACCGCATCCATATTGAGCGGTTCACCGCCGGGCGGCCGTCCGCGGCGCTGGCGGCGGAGATGGCGCAGCTGCAGCAGGCCGCCTCGGGCCTGCAGATGAGCGTCACCATCGACGGGCGGACCCGGCGCATCGCGTTCGACGGCAGCAACATCCTGGATGCGGCGCGCGCCAGCGGGCTGCCGGCGCCGTTCGCCTGCAAGGCGGGCGTATGCGCGACCTGCCGGGCGCGGGTGACCGCTGGCGAGGTCAGCATGGCTGCGCGCTATGGCCTGACCGACGAGGAGATCGATGCCGGTTACGTGCTGACCTGCCAGTCGGTCCCCAAGGGCGAGGGCGTGGCGGTGGATTACGATGCGTAACGGCGCTACGGCGGCGCCATGCTCACCACACCCAAGCCCACGGGCATCGCCGATCTGGAACCGGTTGTCAGCGACTCGCTGCTGGCGCTGATCGGACTGATCGCCGCCGATCCCCGGACCGACAAGATCGACGTCGGTGTCGGCGTGTTCCGCGATTGGGTGGGCCACACGCCCATCCCGGCCAGCGTCAAGGAGGCCGAGCGACGGCTGGTCGGTGCCCAGGAGACCAAGGCCTACCTGGGCGGCTGGGGTGACCGGGGCTTCACGGCAGCGTTGCGGCCGATCGTGCTGGGCGGCCATGCCGACGACCCGCGGATCGCGGGCGTGCAGACGCCGGGTGGATGCGGCGCGCTGTTCCTCGCCACGCGGCTGATCAAGCTGGCCAGGCCCGAGGCGCGGGTGCTGGTCGGGGCGCCGACCTGGCCGAACCATCCGCCGCTGCTCAAGGGCGCGGGACTGGAGACGGTCGAGTACCGCCACTATGATTTCGAGGCACGACGGATCGACTTCGCGGCGCTGCGCCGGGCGGCCGAGCAGGCGAACGCGGGCGATGTGCTGCTGCTGCACGGCTGCTGCCACAATCCGACGGGTGCGGACCTCAGCAAGGAGCAGTGGCGGGAAGTGGCGGCCATCGCGAGCGAACGCCGCTTAACGCCGCTCATCGACCTGGCCTACCAGGGCTTCGGCCGCGGGCTGGAGGAGGATGCGTATGGCGTCCGGGTCATGCTGGACGCGTGCGACGAGGTGCTGATCGCGCAGAGCTGCGACAAGAATTTCGGCGTTTATCGCGACCGCGTCGGCAGCATGTGGCTGAAGACATCGAGCGAGGAGTCGACGGCCAACGCCATGGCGCATGTGCTGCAGATTGCGCGCGAGGCCTGGTCGATGCCGCCGGACCATGGCGCGGCGACGGCGCGAATCGTGCTGGAGGACGCCGCCTTGCGCGAGCAGTGGGTGGGCGAGGTCGCCGCGATGCGCGACCGGATCAACGCGGTGCGACGGCGGATCGCCGACAGCGACCCGCGGCTGGCTTACATCGCCAGTGAGTTCGGCATGTTCTCCATGTTGCGGCTGACCAAGGCGCAGGTGGTGAGCCTGCGGGAGAAGCACGGCATCTACATGGCCGACAGCGGTCGGTTCAACGTGGTCGGCATGGCGGACGCGGACATCGACCGGTTCTGCGCGGCGGTGGTCGAGGCCCTGAACACCGACAATGCGCATGGCTGACGCGGACCCAGCGTTCAGCGGGACGGAGGTCGACTGGCGCGAGGTGGCGCGGCTGGTGCTGACCAGCCGGGAGATGGACCGGATCGAGGAGGAAGAGCTCGTTCCGGCGAAGAAGGTGCTCTACCAGTTCAGCGCGCGCGGCCATGACCTAGCGCAGGTGCTGCTGGGGCTGAAGCTGCGCGATGGCGATGCGGCCTGCGGTTACTATCGCAGCCGGCCGCTGCTGCTGGCGCTGGGCGTGCCGTTGGCCGACGCGCTTGGGTCCGGCATGGGCCGAGCCGGCGGCTATTCGGGCGGGCGCGACATTGGCGTGGTGTTCAACTACCCCAATCCGGGTGGCGCGCATGCCTTGCCGATGAGCGGAGGCGTCGGCGCGCAATATACGCCGGCGGCCGGCTGGGCCCAGGCAATCAAGTACAAAGCCGAGGTGCTGAAGGGTGTGGGCGCGGGGAATATCGCGCTGGTGCTCGGCGGCGACGCGAGCTGTGCGACCGGAGGGTTCTGGTCGGCGCTGACCATCGCGACGACGCAGCAATTGCCGCTGCTGATGTATGTCGAGGACAATGGTTACGGCATCTCCGTGCCGTCGACCTACCAGACGCCGGGGCAGGACATCGCGGCGAACCTGGCGAGCTTCACCGGGCTGACGATCTTCAATGGCGACGGCACGAACCCGGTCGAGGCCGCGCGGCTGATCGACCAGGCGGTGGGGCATGTGCGCTCCGGGCGACCGGCGCTGCTGCGGCTGACGGTGCCGCGGCTGGAGGGCCACAGCTACCAGGACACCCAGACCTACAAGAGCGAGGCGGAGGTCGCCGCCGAATGGGCGCGCGATCCGCTGCCGAAGCTCAAGGCGCACTGCGCCGAGCGGCAGATCGGCGAGGCGGACTGGGCCGAGCTGGAGAGCCGGGTCGAATGGGAAGTCGGGCAGGCGCGAGACGAAGCCGAGGCGCGGCCGGTATTGCCGGTCAGCCAGGTCGCGGATGATGTATTCTTCTCGGGCAGGCATTCGGCTGTCGGTGGGCGCGCGGGCGTGGGCCTGGAGGGGACGCATGGCGAACCGCGGCCGGAGGGTCAGCGGATCAACATGGTGACCGCCATCCGCCGGGTGCTGGAGGGCGAGCTTGCCGCCAACCCACGCATGTGCGTGTTCGGGGAGGATGTCGGCCCAAAGGGCGGCGTTCATGCGGTGACGCTGGGGCTGCAGGAGCGGTTCGGGGTCGAGCGGGTGTTCGACACGTCGCTGAACGAAGAGGGTATCGTCGGGCGTGCGGCGGGGATGGCGATGGCCGGGCTGCTGCCAGTGCCGGAGATCCAGTTCCGCAAATATGCCGAGCCGGCGACCGAGCAGATCAACGACATCGGGACCATGCGCTGGCGCACGGCCAATCGCTTCGCGGCGCCGATGGTGCTGCGGGTGCCGGGCGGCTTCTTCAAGTGCGGCGACCCGTGGCACAGCCAGACCAACGAAGTGCAGTTCGTGCACAATCCGGGCTGGCTGGTGGCAGTGCCGAGCAATGCCGAGGACGCGGTCGGGCTGCTGCGAGCCGCCTTGCGCGGCAACGATCCGGTGCTGTTCTTCGAGCATCGCGCCATGCTGGACGACAGCTGGGCGCGGCGGCCGTGGCCGGGCGACGGCTACGTCCTGCCGTTCGGGCGGGCCAGGAAGACGCGCGAGGGCGACCGGATCACGATCGTGACCTGGGGCGCGATGGTGCCGCGGTGCGAAGCCGCGGCGGACGGGGTGAGCGCGGACGTGATCGACCTGCGCACGCTGATGCCGTGGGACCGTGACATGGTGCTGGACAGCGTGCGGCGGACCCGGCGCTGCCTGATCGTGCACGAGGACCTGCGCACCGGCGGCTTCGGCGCGGAGATCGCCGCGGTGGTGGCGGACGAGGCGTTCCTCGACCTGGATGCGCCGGTGGCACGGGTGACCATGCCGGACATTCCCTCGCCGCACCATCCGAGCCTGCTCGAAGCGGCGGTGCCGAGCGTCGCGCGGATCAGGGCCGAGATCGACCGGCTGGTGGAGTTCTGATGGTCGAGGTCCGCGTTCCCAACGAGCAGGAGGGCACCAAGGCGGTCGTCCGGGCCTGGCTGAAACAGGTTGGCGACGCGGTGGCGGAGAACGATCCACTGGTGGAGCTCGAGACCGACAAGGTCACCCAGGAGGTCCCCGCACCGGCAGCCGGGGTGCTGGCTGAGATCCTGCTTAATACTGATGCGGAGGCGGTACCGGGGGCGCTGCTGGGGCGGATCGCGGCCGGCGAGGCAAGCGCTCGTCCTCAGCGGAGCCCGCAGGGCAAAGTCGAAGAGCGCCCTTCGACTGCGCCGCTTGCAGCGGCTTCGCTCAGGACGAGCGAAGGTGGTAATCAAGAGACGCGCCTCTCTCCCTCCGTCCGGCGCGCCCTGCTGCAGCATAACATTGATCCTGCGCGGATCGCCGGGACCGGGCGTGACGGGCGGATCACCCGGGAAGACGTGGACAAGGCGGTCGAGACAGCCACCGTCAGCCATGTCGATGCGGGCGCGAAGCCGATCGCCCAGCCGCGGGTGAGCGAAGCGAACTGGACCGACGTGCCGCACGACCGGATGCGGCGGACCATTGCGGAGAACATGGTCCGGGCGGTGCAGGACGCGCCGCATGTCACCGCGCTGTTCGAGGCGGATTTCTCCGCCATCGCCGCACACAAGCAGGCGCTGGCGGCGCGCGGCACGAAGCTCAGCTACACCGCTTACCTTGTCAAGGCGGCGGCCGAGGCGATGGCGGCGGCGCCGGCGATCAACGGGCGGTGGGAAGCCGACCGCATCGCGATCGCCCCGGCGATCGACATCGGGGTCGGCACGGCACTGGGCGAGAAGGGGCTGGTCGTGCCGGTAGTGCGCGACTGCGGCCGCCTGAGCGTAGAAGAGATCGGCGCTCGGCTCGACGACCTCACCCGGCGCGCGCGCGACGGGCGGCTGGAGCGGTCGGACGTGGCGGGCGGCAGCTTCACCATCTCCAACCATGGCGTGTCGGGGTCGCTGCTCGCGGCGCCGATCATCCTGCACCAGGGCCAGGCGGCGATCCTGGGCGTGGGCAAGTTGCAGAAGCGGGTGGTCGTGCGCGAGGCCGACGAACAGGACGTGATCGCCATCCGGCCGATGGCCTACGTCACGCTGACCATCGACCACCGGGTGGTTGACGGCCACCAGACGAACGCGTGGCTGACGCGGTTTGTCGAAATCCTGGAAAACTGGGCCGTAGCAGCCCCGTAACGACAGGAACGCCCCTAGTGCCGACCCGTTGAAAGGCCGGAACAGGAGAAGCGTTCGATGGCCAAGGACATCAAAGACAATGACGAGCGCGACGCTGCCGTGGTCGAGAACAACCGCCGCGAAGTCGAGCGAGCGGCCGATCAGGGCCCCGATGACAGCAGTGATCGGGAGATTGAAGCGCGTGCCAAGCGGGCGCTGAACAGCAAGCCGGAGCAAGGCACCCGTAACCGTTCGCGCTCCGAGCAGCGGCATGACCATGACCGTGGCCAGCGCAACGGCGGCGGGTCGAACCGGGCGCTGCTCGGCCTTGGCCTTGGCCTGGCGACCGCCGGCGCTGCCGCCTTTTTCTTCGCCAAGCAGCGCGAGGACGAATTGAGTGACGGGCCGTTGATCAGCGATGCGCCCGACCATGTGCTGCGCGGCAAGGCGCTGGAGAAGGCGCGCAACACGGAGGCCGGAGCGGCGCTGGTCGGGCGGACGGTGACCGTCAACAAGCCCAAGCAGGAACTGTACGCCGTGTGGCGCGACTTCACCCGCTTTCCCGAGTTCATGGACAATGTCCGCGAGATCGTGAAGCTGGACGAGCAACGGTCGCAGTGGACCATCGAAGCGCCGATGGGCGCGACGGTGAAGGTGCTGACCCGGATCGTCGAGGACGTGCCCGGCACTACCATCGCCTGGGTCAGCGAGCCGGACAGCCAGATCGAGACGGCCGGCCGGGTCGAGTTCGCCGACGCGGCCGAAGGGCGCGGCACCTTTGTGCGGCTGGTGATGCGCTACACGCCGCCGGCCGGGACCATTGGCCGGCTGACA
>Ga0210040_10002583_pt1 | contig 25385 bp, 17 predicted proteins | sample CryGeyCG12114_NA_FD_185462 | JGI IMG/M metagenome (GOLD analysis project Ga0210040, IMG submission 185462) | Groundwater microbial communities from aquifer - Crystal Geyser CG19_WC_8/21/14_NA (SPAdes) (version 2) | ecosystem: Environmental > Aquatic > Deep subsurface > Groundwater | place: USA... | reverse complement strand
TGGTCGCCGGACAACACCCGCATTGCCTTCACCAACACCACCGAGAAGCACGTGGAGCTGTGGCTGCTGGACGTGAACGGCGCCTCTGCCCGCCTGGTGCCCAACCTGTTTCTGAACACCATTTTCGGCAATTCCTGCGCGTGGAACCCCGACAGCCAGTCGCTGCTGGTGCGCGCTATTGTGGGCGGGCGGGGGGAAGCTCCCAACCGGGCCGCCGTCCCTACTGGCCCCATTGTGCAGGAAAACGCGGGCCGCACCGCCGCCGCCCGCACCTACCAGGATTTGCTGAAAAACCCCGTTGACGAGCATCTGTTCGACTACTACGCCATGGCCCAGGTGGTGCGCGTGAGCCTGGAAGGGCGCATGCAGCCCGTGGGCCAGCCGGGCGTGATTGAGTCGGCCGAGCCCTCGCCCAACGGGCGCTACGTTCTCATCAAGAGCATTCATCATCCCTACTCCTACACGCTGCCGGCTAGCAGCTTTCCCGAGCAAGTCGACATTCTGGACGCGGAGGGGCTGATGGTGAAGACCATTGCCGACCTGCCCCTGGCCGACAACGTGCCCACCAGCTTCGACGCCGTGCCCACCGGGCCGCGCCGCCACGGCTGGCGCGCCGATGCCCCGGCCACGCTTTACTGGGCCGAAGCCCAGGACGGCGGCGACCCGCGCCGCACCGCTGAGGTGCGCGACAAGCTGTTCACGCTCGCGGCTCCTTTTAACGGCGAGCCGCGGGAGCTGGCCGCCCTACCCCTGCGCTTCCGACGCGTGCTGTGGGGCACCGGCACGCTGGCCCTGGCCGAAGGCTACCGCTGGTCTGACCGCAAGGAGATGACGTGGGTGCTGCACCCCAATGCGCCCATTGCCCCCAAAGTCCTCTTCAACCACTCGTCCCAGGACACTTACCACGACCCCGGCACGCCCTTTCAGCAGCGCAACGCGGCGGGGCAGCTGGTGCTGGCCACCAATGCCAAGAGTGAGAATCTGTACTTGATTGGCCAGGGCAGCTCGCCCGCCGGCGACCAGCCATTCGTGGATGAGCTGGACCTGCGCACCCTCAAGACTACCCGTTGGTGGCACTCTACCGCGCCCTACTACGAGGTGCCGGTGACGCTGCTGAACCCGAGCAAGCGCGAGTTTGTGACCCGGCGCGAGTCGGCCCAGGACGCGCCTAACTACTTCCTGCGCACGGCGCGCAGCGGCTACCTGGCCGCCCTCACCAACTTTCCGAACCCCTACGCCGCGCTGGGCACCGCGTTGCGCAAGCAGGTATTGCAGTACAAGCGCCCCGATGGGGTAGCCCTCACGGCCAACCTCTACTTGCCGCCTAACTACAAGAAAGGAGACGGCCCGCTGCCGACGCTGCTGGAGGCCTACCCCCGCGAGTTCAAGGACAAGAGCGACGCGGGCCAGGTCAGCGGCTCGCCCTACACCTTTGCGCGCTTCAGCTGGGGCTCGCCGGTGTTTTGGGTGACGCAGGGCTACGCTGTGCTCCAAGGCACCAGCATTCCCATTGTGGGCGAAGGCGACAAGGAACCGAACGATACCTACGTGGAGCAGTTGGTTGCTTCGGCCAAGGCCGCCATCGACGAGGGCGCCCGCCTAGGCGTGGTAGACCCCGCCCGGGTGGCCGTGATGGGCCACTCCTACGGCGCCTTCATGACGGCCAACCTGCTGGCGCATTCCAATTTGTTTAAGGCCGGCATTGCGCGCAGTGGGGCCTACAACCGCACGCTCACGCCCTTCGGCTTTCAGGCCGAGGAGCGCACCTACTGGCAGGCGCCGCAGGTCTACCACACCATGTCGCCCTTCGACTACGCCGATAAGGTCAAGACGCCCATCCTGCTCATTCACGGCGAGGCCGACAACAATTCTGGCACGTTCCCGCTGCAAAGCGAGCGGTTCTACAACGCCCTGAAGGGCCACGGCGCCACCGTGCGCTATGTGGTGCTGCCCGCCGAGGCCCACGGCTACGCCGCCCGCGAGTCCATTCTGCACATGCTGTGGGAGATGAATACCTGGCTGGATAAGTACGTGAAAAACCCTACTCCTCCGGCTGCGGGCAAACCCGTTGGCAGCACCACCCCTACTCCCGGCAAGTAGGCCCGCTGGGTTGAGGTTAGTAGGTTATAAGAGTGAAGTAGAGACACAAGATGGTGTATTGCTACTTCACGCTCCGCACATCAGCTGGGGAACTCGCGCTGCTCGTCGCGGAACGGATTTCCGCACTACGGCAGGTACGCGTATATTGGGCCTGAAACCTTTTCCTACCCTACCCATGCGAAACGTACTGGCGCTTGCGCTGCTTACCCTGAGCTATCCGGTTTGCTCCCAAACGATAGCCCCAAAATCGACTGCCAAACCGACTGCCAAATCGACTGAGCGTCGAGCGGGAAACCCCATTTTCCCCGGTTGGTACGCCGACCCGGAAGGCGCCATTTTCCGGGGGCAATACTGGGTGTACCCTACCTACTCGGCCAAGTACGAGGACCAGATTTTCCTGGACGCCTACTCCTCGCCTGACCTGGTTACCTGGACCAAGCACCCGCGCATTGTGGACACCACCCGCGTGAGCTGGGCCAAAAGAGCCATGTGGGCGCCCGCCATCGTGGAGAAGGGCGGCAAGTACTTTCTGTTTTTTGGGGCCAATGATATTCAGAAGGACTCGGAGCGCGGCGGCATTGGCGTGGCCGTGGCCGACAACCCGGCCGGCCCGTTCAAGGACTACCTGGGTCACCCGCTGGTCGACAAGTTTCACAACGGTGCCCAGCCCATCGATCAGTTTGTATTCAAGGACCCCGCTTCGGGCCAGTACTACCTCATCTACGGGGGCTGGAAGCACTGCAACATTGCCAAGCTGAAGGACGACTTCACCGGCTTTATCCCCTTCGAGGATGGCAAGACGTTCCGCGAAATAACGCCCCAGGACTACGTGGAGGGGCCGTTCATGTTCTACCGCAACAAGAAGTACTACTTCATGTGGTCGGAAGGCGGCTGGACGGGGCCGAACTACTCGGTGGCCTACGCCGTGGCCGACACGCCGTTTGGGCCGTTCAAGCGGGTAGGCAAGATTTTGCAGCAGGACCCGACGATTGCCACTGGCGCTGGCCACCACTCCGTGATGCACGCGCCGGGCAGCAACGATTGGTACATTGTGTACCACCGCCGCCCCCTGGGCGAAACCGATGGCAACCACCGCGTCGTCTGCATCGACCGGATGGAGTTTGACACCAACGGTGCCATCAAGCCCGTGCAAATGACCAAGGAAGGCGTAGCGGCGCAACGGCTAAAATAGCCCACGGATATAGTAGGGCGTTGCGACTAAAAAATGTAGTTATTCAGCGTAATCAGCACTGGCGGCTATCCGTCCTACTCGCTACAAACAGTACGCCAACAAGAAAAATTAACCGGCCTACTCTGAATACAACGAAGAAGCCCGCGCTACTACCTAGCGCGGGCTTTCTGTTTGACACCGTAGAGCGGAACGGATTGCCCCATTATGGAGCTACCTCAATACGTGGCGGCGGGGCGCACCTGGGCACCCTGGCGGTGGGTGAGGTCATCACCTAAGTCCTGACGGGCAGCTTCGGCGTAGCGCTGAATTTGCTGCACTACATCTGGGTAGAGAGTTTGCACATCGTAGGCTTCGCCTGGGTCGTGGGCCAGGTCGTAGAGGGCCTGGGGCACCTGCACCTCGGTTTTTTTACCCGGCACACCGCCTTTGCCATGCACATTCAGGGCGTAGGACCCGGCGTGGTGGGGCAGCACCAGTTTCCAGTGCTGCCACCGGATAGCTTCCAGGCAGTTGCCATCGTAGTAGTAGTAAAATACCTCGCGCGGGCCTTTTTTGGTTTGACCGGTTAAATTCGGCAGGAAGTTCAGGCCATCGATACGGGCCTGGGGTAGCGGGGCGCCCGCCGCCGCGCATAGGGTAGGCAGCAGATCGAGGTTGGTGAGCAGCTCGCTGTTGATGCCACCCGCCTCCACATGGCCGGGCCACCGAATGATGCACGGCACACGGGTGCCGCCTTCAAAAGAGTTCTGCTTGCCCTCTCGAAAGCCGCCCGCCGAACCGGCATTATCCCCAAAGGTCAGCCACGGTCCGTTGTCGCTCGTCACAATGAGCAGAGTGTTCTTAGAAAGTTTCGCCTGGTCCAGCGCCCGCATAATCTCGCCCAACGACCAGTCCAGCTCCATTATCACGTCGCCGAACAGGCCTAGCTCACTTTTGCCCTTGAATTTATCCGACACAGCCAGCGGCACGTGGGGCATGGCGTGGGCGAGGTAGAGGAAAAAGGGTTTCTTTTTGTGCTCTTTGATGTAGGCCACGGCTTTTTCGGTGTAGCGCGTGGTCAGTTGGCCTTGGTCGTTGATGTTGCGGATGGTGTCCACCGGCGTGTCGCCCTGTAGCAGCGTCAGCACGGGAAAACGGCTGCGCATATCCTGAGGGTCGGTTACGCGGCTGAACCCGTCGCGGTCTACGGGCCAGATGTCGTTAGACCACGGCAAGCCGAAGAAGCTGTCGAATCCATAGTGAATGGGGAAGTAGGGCGCCCGGTTGCCCAGGTGCCACTTGCCCAGCATGGCGGTACTGTAGCCAGCTTTTTTCAGCAGCGCAGCCAGGGTTTCCTCCTTTGGGTTCAGCGCGTGCCGGTCCCAGGGCAGCAGCACACCCTGCATCCCTACCCGGTTGGGGTAGCAGCCCGTGAGCAGGGCTGCCCGCGAGGCGGTGCACACCGGCTGCCCCACGTTGAAGTGCGTGAAGCGGGTGCCTTGCTTAGTAAGCTGGTTGAAGTTGGGCGTTGGCAGGGCCGTCATACCATAGGGCTCGATGTCGCCGTAGCCCATATCATCCATGTTGATGATGATAATATTTGGCCGGCTGGATGCCTCCACAACTGTTTTCCGGGGCGCCCCGCCGAACTGGCCTACTAGCGGCAGCGCCAGCAGACTGGTTATAAGCGGAACAAGAAATTTCATGTAGGGCACTGTTAGTTCATTGGCTACCACACGTAGGTAGCTACCGCGCCGCCTTCCAGGGTGGCTTCCATCACCTTGCCGCGGTACTGCACCACAAAGTTCTGGGCTGCTCCGCTGGTGTTAAGCACGATTAGCACCTTCTGGCCGCTGGGCGTTTTAAAGCCCACGTTGGGCAGGTTGGTGGGCATGCTGGTGCTGATGCGCACCGAACCGGGCCGCACGAACTTGCTGGCGTGGGCCACAATGTAGTAGGCCACGTTGCGCGTCACCTGGTTGCCGCTGATGGTGACGGCCGGCAAACACTCGGTGCAGCCGCCGCTGGTGTAGGGGCCGTTGTTCTGGTCGGCGGCCAGGTTCCACTCCAGCACGTTGCGGCTCCAGTTGCGGGTGGCCCCAATGGTCAGGTTGTTGATATGGTCGCGCAGATTGTCTTCAAACTTACTCTTCGAGCCTACCCATAATTCAGTAAAGTAAATGCCTTTGTCGGGGTAGGCGTTGTGCACCGCCGAGAGGGCATCGATGCTGCCGCCGTAGAGGTGAAACGCCGAGCCATCGACGTAGCGCCGGGCCTCCGGGTCGGCGAGGATGGCGAGGGGGTAGTCGGTGCGGTCGGCGTTGTGGTCGTAAAGAATAATCTTGGTATCCAGCCCGGCCGACTGCAACGCGGGCCCCAGGTTGCTCTTGATGAACGTACCCTGCTCGGTAGCCGACATCAGCATACTTGGGTTGTTGCCTCCATAGAGTGGCTCGTTTTGTATCGTAATAGCGTCCAGGCGAATCCCTTCGGCCTTCATCCCTTGCAAATACTTCACAAAGTACTGTGCGTAGGTGCCGTAGTATTCCGGCTTCAGCGAGCCGCCCACCGAGCTGCCGTTGGTCTTCATCCAGGTAGGGGCCGACCAGGGCGAACCCAGGATTTTGATGGCGGGGTTGATGGCCAGAATTTCCTTCAGCACCGGAATCAGGTCCTTCCGATCGGGCGCGAGGCTGAACTGGGCGAGCTGCGGATCGGTCTGACCCGCGGGCAAGTCGTCGTAGCTGAACACCTGCGCGTCGAGGTCGGAGGCGCCAATGCTCACGCGCAGGTAGCTGGTCCCAATCCAGGTGCTGTCGGTGGCAAACAGTTCCTTCAGCAGCGCGGCCCTACTCACAGCGTCCATTTGGCGCAGCACGTAGGCGCTGCCACCCGTGAGCGTGAAGCCAAACCCGTCGATGTCCTGATACGTCTGGGCGGTATCGACCCCAATGCTGGGCAGCTGGTTGGTGCCGGCAGTAGGCGCCACAAAGTTCAGGCGCAGCGGCACCCGCTGAAACAGCGACGACTTATTGGCCGTGGTCAGCCACAGCTTCACCTGCGACGGACCGGCCGCGGGAGTAGGCAGAATTGGTGGCGTGGGCGTGGGTGGCGCGGGATCGTCGCCGCCTTTGGAGCAACTGCCCAGGCCTAGCCCACCGGCCAGCACGAGGCCAGTCAGGAGTAGAGAAAATAGTTTTTTAGGGAATAGAGGCATGTTGGATAAAAAAGGGTGGGATGCTAGAAGTGCTGAGGACTAAATGCAGATGGCGCGGGGCTCTGCCCCGTGCCGACTATTCGCGGGCCTCTGGCCCGCACGCCAGAACAGCTTTATTGGATACGTATTGTTCAACAATGCAGGCCAGAGGCCTGCGAATAGTCGGCACGGGGCAAAGCCCCGCGCCATCTGTGTAATGGCAGTTAGAAATATTGAATGGTGATTATTAACTGTTGAATGGCAGACGGCTTGTCTAAACGACATTTACCCCTCAACATTTCTCTACCACACGAACGTGCCCGCCGCACCGGCCGGCAGCGTGGCGCTGGTCAGCTTTTCGTGATAGCGAATACTGAAGGTCTGGGGCGTTGGCTGGTCGTTTTGCACGAGCAGCACGCGGGCGCCACTGGGCGTGCGGAACGCCACGTTGGGCAGCACGCCGTCGGCCGTGGAGCCGATGCGCACCGAGCCGGGCCGCACGAACTTACTGGCGTGGGCAATGGTGTAGTAGGCCACGTTGCGCGTCACCTGGTTGCCGTCGAGCGTAATGGCGCCCAAGCACTCAGTACAGCCGCCGGGAGTATGCGGGTTCTGCTGCGGATCGGCGGCCAGGTTCCATTCCAGCACCGTTTTGGCCCAGTTGCGCGGAGCCCCAATCATGAGGGTTTTCACGTGCCAGCCCAGGTTATTCTCGAACTTGGTTTTCGACCCTACCCACTGCTCCGTGAAGTACAGGTTCTTGTCGGGGTAGGCGTTGTGCACCTCCGACAGCGCTTCGATCTTGCCGGCGTAGAGGTGAAACGCGGCCCCGTCCACGTACTTGCGCGCCGCGGGGTCCTGGTAGATGGTGGTAGGGTAGTCGGGCCGGTCGGCGTTGTGGTCATACACGATGATTTTCGTGTCGAGCTTCGCGGTTTGGAAAGCCGGACCGAGGCTCTTTTTGATGAAATCGGCCTGCTCGGTGGCGGGCATCAGCAAGCTGGGATTGTTGCCGGGGTGCAGGGGCTCGTTCTGTATCGTAATGGCATCCAGACGAATACCTTCGGCTTTCATCCCTTGCAAATACTTCACGAAGTACTGCGCGTAGGCGTCGTAGTACTCCGGCTTCAGCGAGCCGCCTTTGGTGGCGCTGTTGGTTTTCATCCAGGCCGGCGGCGACCAGGGCGACCCGAGCAGCTTCAGGTTCGGATTGATCTTCAGGATTTCCTTCAGCACCGGAATCAGGTCCTTCTGGTCGGGGGCGAGGCTGAACTTGGCCAGGGTAGGGTCGGTCCGGCCCGCGGGCATATCGTCGTAGCTGAACACCACCGGGTCGAGGTCGGAGGCGCCTATGCTCACGCGCAGGTAGCTCACGCCGATGCTGCCCGCGTCGGTGGCAAACAGCTCCTTCAGCAGCGCGGCCCTACTCCCGGCGTCCATCTGGTGGAGCAGCGTGGCACTGCCGCCCGTGAGGCAGTAGCCGAAGCCATCCATGGTCTGAAAGGTTTGCGTGTCGTCTACGTCGATGGTGGCGTTGGCACTGGTACCGGCCGCAAACGTCAGGGCTGTAGGCTGATGCTGCAACAGCATGGTTTGGTCGGGCGTGGTAATCCATTGCGCGACGCCCGCATTCTGGCCGCCGGCGCTCAGATGTTGCTGGCAGCCGGCCGCGCCGGTGAGGAGGGCGCTGCCCAGGGTCAGGCGCAGCAGGAAGCGTTGGTAGGTAGTAGGCATGGGGTGGGAAGAGAGGTAAGCAGATTGATACGCCTTACAACGTACTCCAACAAAAAGGAGCCGGTCCGCGCCCCTAACATTGCGGAACCGGCCCCAAATCGTGCCGCCGAGTATACTTTGAAATGCCCAGGCGGCACGAAACTTTCGCGTAGCACAACGCTATGCGCTAGTAACCAGGATTTTGCTGTAGCTGGGCGTTGTTGTTAATCTCGGCCTGCGGCAGCGGAAACAGCAGGTAGTTCACGTCGCGGCGGGTAAGCTTCTGCTCGATGAGGTCCAGCGCGGTGATGCTGTGGGCATTGGCCTCTACCTGGTTATGCCGGGCGTAGCGCAGCAGATCGTACCACCGCTCGCCCTCGAAGGCCAGCTCCAAGCGGCGCTGCCGGTCGATTTCGTCGCGCATCGTTTTCTTGCTGGCATACTGCGGCGAGGCTGCCGTGAGAGCCGTCAGCCCGGCGCGGGTGCGTACCAGATTCAGCTTCTCCAGTACGTCGGCCGAGGGGCCGCTTTGCTCGTTGGCGGCCTCTGCGTACATCAGCAGCACATCGGCGTAACGCAGAATGTAGGTATTGTCGGGGCTGTTAAAGGCGTTGGGCGCGCCGGGCCATTTGTATACAAATGCCCCCTGGTCGTTGGCGCTGGAGCCGGTGCTGTACACAAAGCTCGCGTAGTCGCGGCCGGCGTTAGTGCGGCCAATAAGCGTCCAGCGGCGGTCCCGGTTCGGGCGCAGCTGGCCGTTGGCGTACGACGAGGTATCGGCGTAGGCCAATAGCTCGGGCGTGGGGATATTGAACTTCGGAAAGGAGTAGGTGGCCGGCGGCGAGGGTAGCAGCAGGTCGGGCAGCAAGTTGTTGCCGTCTGTATTGCCCTGGTTCTGCACTTCCAAAATGGTTTCGGGCGCCTTATTCTCGGCCGGAAACAGCCCTTTGAAGCTAGGCAGCAGCGAGTAGGTACCGCTACTAATTACCTTGTTGGCAGCCGTCACGGCCGACGCCCACTGGCGCTGCGTGAGGTATACCTTGGTTAGTAGGGCATTCACGGCGCCTTTCGTAACGCGGTTCGGGTTCGAGGCCGGCGCCAGCTCATCCGCCGCGGTCAGGTCGGCGGCTATTTGAGTATATACGGCATCGGTAGCGGCGCGGGGAAGGGCAATTACCGACGGGGCACCCGTTTCGGTGGGCTCTAGACGCAACGGCACGTCGCCGTACAGCTTCACCAGATTGAAGTAGTGCAAGGCCCGCAGGAAGTAGGCTTCGCCCACAATCTGGTCGCGACGGGCCTGGGGCATATCAATGGTCGGCACGTATTTCAGCACCGCGTTAGCCCGGTTGATACCGACGTACGATGAGCGCCAGATGTTGCCTACCTGGCTGGTAGTAGACGTCCAGTTGATGCGGTCGAGCGTGGTGACGTCGCCGTTGGTACTGGTGCAGTTGTCGGAGGGCATCTCCCCTACCACAATCAGGTCCTGGCTCCAGAGGCCGGTGCCCTGTAAGGCGTCGTAGGCGGCCGTAATGGCGGCTTCGGCATCGTCGGCGCTTTGGAAGAAGTTTTCGGGCGCAATGGTAGGCAGCGGCTCTTTGTTGAGCACGTCGCAGCTACCCAGCAGCACCAGCGCAAAAACGGGAATTAAGATCTTTTTCATAAATATAGGGGCGGGGCTGAGCTTAGAAAGTGGCGTTCAGACCAACAGTGTAGGTACGAGACTGGGGATACACCCCAAAGTCGCGGCCCACGCTGGTGGAAGAGAAAGGATCGGCGGCTACCTCGGGGTCGTAGCCGGAGTAGTCGGTCCAGGTAATCAGGTTCTGTCCGCTCACGTACACGCGCAGGCCGCTGATCAGCGCTTTCTTGCTGATGTTGGTGGGGATGGTGTAGCCCAGCGTCAGGTTTTTGAGGCGCATGTAGCTGCCATCCTCAATCCAGCGCGACGAGAAGCGCCCGTTGTTGTTGGGGTCGTTGAACACGGCCCGCGGAATGTCGGTATTCGTGTTGGTGGGCGTCCAGCGGTTCAGCACCGTGGTGAGCTGGTTTACCGGACCCGTCAGCGACTCCAGCGCCTGGCGGTTGGCGTTGTAGATATCGTTGCCGAAGCTACCCTGGAAGAAGATACTCAGGTCCAGACCTTTGTAGGAGAACGTGTTGGTAACCCCCGCAATGGCCTTGGGGTTGGGGTTGCCGATAATAGTCCGGTCGCTGGTATTGATAACGCCGTCCCCATTCACGTCCACGAAGCGAATATCTCCCGGCTTGGGGTTGCCGGGCTGGGTAGGCGCCCCGTTGATTTCGTCCGTCGACTGGAAGATGCCCTGCGCTTTATACCCGTAGAACACGCCCAGCGGCTGGCCCTTCTGCGTGATGCTGAAGTCGTTGATGATCGTGCGGTCAATCTGCTCATTCTGGTCATTAGCCAGCGTACCCAAGTCCAGCACCTTGTTGCGATTAAACGACAGGTTCAGGTTGGTGGTCCAGTTGAAGTCGTTGTTTTGCCCTTGCACGTTGGTCGTGTTCAGCGCAAACTCCAGGCCCTTGTTTTCTACCTGGCCCACGTTCTGAATGATGCTCAGCTCGCCGGCGCCCGTGCTGGGTGCCAAGGGCACGCTCAGCAGCAGGTTGCTCGACACCTTGCGGTAGGCGTCCACGTTAAAGATCAGGCGGTCGTTAAACATCCCGAAGTCCAGGCCCAGGTCGTACTGGTTAGAGGTTTCCCACTTCACATCGCGGTTGCCGATGCGGCTGGGGTAGATACCGGCCTGCACCGTACCGGCGTTGCCGGTGTAGTTGCCTCCGGCACTGTAGGTGCTAAAGCGCTGGTACACGTAGATCTCCTGGTTGCCATTACCGCCAAAGCTGCCGCGCAGCTTCAGGTCCGATATGTTGGTTTCCTTCGGGAAGAAGTCTTCCTTCGAGATGCGCCAGCCCAGCGCCAGGGCCGGGAAGTAGCCGTATTTCTTTTCGAAACGGCTTGTTCCGTCAGCCCGCAGGCTCAGCGTAGCTAGGTATTTGTCCTGGTAGCTGTAGATGGCCCGCGCGAAGTAGCTGGTCAGGCCCCACTGCTCTTCGTAGCTGCTGGTGCTGATTCGCTCGCTGCCCGCAGCGAGGTAGGGCACCGCGTTGGAAGCGTAGCCCCGCACGGAGGCATTGGACGTGAAGCGGTCCGACTCCTGCACCGACTGGCCCAGCAGCACTTGCAGGCTGTGGTCGTCCCCAATGTGGGGGTTATAGGTCATCGTATTTTCCCACAGCCATACGGTTTGCAGCGTGGTGCCGGTGCGGCCGCTACCCCGCGTGGAGGCATCGGCGCGCGACGTGCCGGGGTAGTTGCGAGTGATGAACTCGTTTTCGAGCTGCGTGCGGTAGTCAATGCCCAGCGACGAGCGGAATTGCAGGTTTTTCAGAATATTATACTCCCCGAACACGTTGCCGATTACCTGGTAAGTAAGCGCCTTGTTGCTGGTTTCGAGCAGGTTGCCCACCGGGTTATCCGACAGCGAGAAGGGGTTGAGGCCGTAGGCGCCGTTGGCGTCGCGCACGGGAACAGTCGGAATCTGGGCCAGCGTACCCAGCACCGTACCCGAATTGCCCAGCCCCAGCTCACTGCGGACGCTGCCGTTGGTGTTGGTACGGCTCAGGTTCAGGTTGGTACCTACCCGGAATTTTTCGCCGGCTTTCTGGTCGAAGTTCAGCTTGAAGTTGAAGCGGTCGAAGCCCGAGTTCAGAATGATACCATCTTGCTTGAAGTAGCCGCCGCCCACGTAGTAGTGGGTGCGGTCGGTGCCGCCGCTCACGTTCAGCTGGTAGTTCTGAATAGCGGCTGTGCGGTACACTTCATCCTGCCAGTCGGTGTTGTAGGGCGGCAGGTTGTTGATGTTGGGGTAGCCGGGAGCCGCCCCGCCGTTGATCTGCGACTCGTTGTAGTAGTCGGCAAACTGCTGGGAGTTGAGCACATTCAGCTTCTTGCGCAGGCTCTGCACACCATAGTAGGCATTGAACCCTACCTGCGGCTTACCGGATTTGCCCCGCTTAGTGGTAATTACCACAACGCCGTTGGAAGCGCGCACCCCATAGATGGCGGCGGCGGCGCCGTCCTTCAGCACGTCAATCGACTCAATGTCGGCGGGATTAATGGAGTTCAACGGATTCGGCTTCTGGTTGCCCACGCTCAACTCTCGGTCGTAGGTAGGCAGCACGGGCACCCCGTCAATCACGTACAGCGGCGAGTTATTGCCCGTAATGGAGGTGTTGCCCCGCACCCGTACGTTGATACCGGCGCCCGGCGCGCCCGTGGGGGCCGTCACCTGCACGCCGGCTGCCTGCCCCTGCAGGGCCTGGTCGAAGCCGGCCACTTTCTGCCGCTCAATTTGCTTGGCATCCACCGAGGATACCGACGTGGTCAGCTCCTGGCGCGACAATGTGCCGTAGCCGACCACCACTACTTCGCCCAGGGCCTTGGTGTCTTCGGCCAGGGTTACGTTGAGCGCCGTAGAAGCTCCCTTAACGGGCACTTCCTGCCGCACGTAGCCCACGTAGCTGAATACCAGCGTACTACCTTCCGGCGCATTCAACGAGAAGTTGCCATTGACATCGGTGGAAGCTCCTACCGTAGTGCCCTTCACCACGACTGTTACGCCGGGTAGGCCTTCGCCATTGGTCTGCGTCACGCGGCCCGATACGGGCACATCGGCCACCGCCCCGGCGCCCGCTACCGCCGTCGTATTTGCCTGACCAGTCACGACTACGTAGTAGTTGTCGCGCAGCTTTTTGTACGTCAGATCGGCCTGAGTGAGAGCAGTTGTCAGCTCCTCTTCCAGGTTCGTTTCGTCGGGCTGGGGCACCACGCGCTTGTTGCGCACCAGCCGGCTTTCGTAAATGATGGTGACGTGGTGCTGGGTTTCCAGCTGCTTGAGCACGTCTTGCAGGGCCATGGTGCTACTATGCACCACGGCGGCGCGCGGCGTTGTTTGCACAGAGGCCAGCATCTGGGCCGAAACGGAGGTACTGACCGGATATAGGCACAGGGTACACGCCGCCGTAGCCACTACGGTGCGGGTTGTGTGGCCGCGCCGCTTGGTAGAACGTTTAGTCATAAACGGGTTTGGGGGAATTTTGTGAAGTAAAATCCGAGAGAATAATGCGGCCCTCGCGGCGCTCTACCCGCAGGTGGAAGCTTTCGGTGAGGGCCTGTAGCAACACGTCGAGGTCCTGAATGGGAACCGTGCCCGTGATGCGCCGATTGTTCAGGTCCGGCGAGTCCACTACCACGTCCACACCGTAGGTGTCGCGCAGGCGGATAACCAGCTCGGCAATGCTGGTGTCGTCGAGCACCAAGCGGTTGTCTTTCCAAGAGGAGTAGGTGGCCGTGCGCACCGGTTTGTGCACAACCCAGGTGCGCACGGAATCGGTAGTTTCCACCAGCTCGCCGGGGGTCATCAGCACGTCGGCTTGGCGGCTGTCGGCAAAATCGACCCGCACCTTGCCCGAGAGCAGCACCACGCGGGCCTGCGCGTGCCGCCGATACACCGTGAACTTGGTGCCGAGCACTTCTACATTGAAGCCGGCCGTGGTGTGCACTACAAAGCGCCGGTTGTCGGTGGTGTGCTGCACTTCGAAGTAGCCCTCACCGTCCAGCCACACTTCGCGCGGCTGTCCGTGGGCCGTCAGGTTGCCGTAGCGCAAGGTAGAGTGGCTGTTCAGCAGCACCCGGGAACCATCGGGAAGTAGGACGCGCTGGGTCTGGCCAAAGCGGGTGGCTACTTCCCGCATCGGCAGCAGCTGGGCCACGGAGTGCGCCTGCCACCACCAGCCGCCACTGGCCAGACCCGCTACCACGGCAGCCGCGGCCACCCAGCGACGCCAGGCAGGAAACCCTGTAGTAGTGGTTGCTACTAGGGGCAGGCCCAGGCACTCGTGCAGGGTCGTCAGCAGGGCTGCGTAGTCGGGCTCGTCGGCGGGGGGTAGGGCAGTCGCGGGGGCCACGTCGGCCTCTTCCCAATGGAGGCGCATCCAGTGCTGGGCCACCAGCTGGTTGGCCGGTTGCGCCAGCCACGCCCGCACGTGGGCTGCTTCGGCCTCGGAGGCTTCGCCGCGCACGTAGCGAATGAACACTTCGTGGGTAATGGATTCGGGCATTTAGATCGGGTATGAGTGGGGGCGCTGAGTAGTACTACACCGCAGCAGCCCGATACCCTGATCCGGACCCAAACTTTTTTATAAAAAAAACAAAAGGTTGGCTGCCAGCAGCGGCAGCCAGAGTAGCGTTTGGCCGTGCAGGCGCATGTAGGTGCGCAAAAATTTCAGTGCCTGCGCCATCTGGGTTTCCACGGTTTTCACCGATAGATTCATTTCCCGAGCAATTTCGGGGTAGGAAAGGCCCTGCTGCCGGCTTAGGGTGAATACCTGCCGCCGTTTAGGGGGCAGCTTTTCCAGGGCCGAGAGGTATACCTGCTCCAATTCGGCAAACTCCACTTGGCTTTCCGTCGAAATGGCCGTGGCCGGGGGCACGTGCGCCATTGCCGCCTGGTAGGCTCCGTAGTGCCGGTGCTGCCGCAGCTGGTTCAGAATAGTATGGTGCGCAATAGTGAACAGGTAGCCCTTCAGCGAATCCTCGGGGCGCAGGCCGGCGCGCTTCTCCCAGAGCTTCAGGAAGCACTCCTGCACAATTTCTTCCGCTTCCGGCCGCGACTTCAGGTAGCTATAGGCAAACCGGTACACCCGCTGGCTGTACTGACCAAACAGCGCGTCAAACGCCTGGCTATCATCTTGCTGCAACCGACGAATCAGCTCAGGCTCAGAATGTTCGCGGGCAATTTTCACGGGATGGGATTAGTAGCTGGCCTACATCCTAAGTGGGCAAGTAGGAGGCAGTAGGCGCTAAAAAAGAATAACAAAATAGATACTTAACTAGCAGAAAAAGTCGGAATTAATTCCAAAAACAGCTGGAAATATTTCAAATATATCTAGCTGCTTTCAAAAGATAAGGGCTAGATATAGATAAAAGCATCTGCCAATATCCATTTATGTCCTATTTCTAACGCGTGGAGTCAGCTGGACCTTGTCTTGGACATGATTTTTTTCGTCAACTCGCGCGCCGACTTGCGTACAGGAAGAAAGTTTTCGCGTTGCGCACGGGCGCTTTTGCCCTACTCTGCTCCTATCTCTCTACCGTTTTCTACTATGCAGCTTTTCGTCTATTCCGATTTTTCTGAGACTGAATGCCTGGCCTTGCAGCGCCAATTGCCTGCCGACGTAGCGGTTACCTTCCGCACAGCTCTACCCCCCGAGCAGCAACGGGCTGCTTTTCAGCAGGCGGAAGTACTACTGGGCAACGTGCCGCGGGCGTGGCTGGCGAAGGGCCCGCCGCCCCAGCTGCGGTTCTGGCAGATTGAGTCGGCCGGTTTCCATCAGTACGAAGGCCTCGAACTGTCCTTCCCGGTCACCAACATGGGCGACTTCTACGCCTGGCCCTGCGCCGAAACGATGGTAGGCGGCCTGATGGCCCACTACCGCCACCTACCCGAGCTAGCCATGTTGCAAAGCCGCAAGCAGTGGGCCGGCGACCCAATACGCGCTACCCTGGGCCTGCTGCGCGGCAAGCGCGTCATCATCCTGGGGTCGGGCACCATTGGGCAGGCAGTGCGCCAGCAGCTCACGGGCTTCGACTGCCACGTACATTTTCTGGCCCGCACCGATCCGCAGGCGCAATTACATTCTAAAGAAGAATTGCAAGCCGCCCTACCCGATACGGATATTGTGGTGAACTGCCTGCCCGGCAGCGCCAAGGGCTTTTTCTCAGCCGAGCTGATTGGGGCGATGAAAGCGGGCAGCGTGTACGCCAGCGTCGGGCGCGGCAACACCACCGACGAGCCCGCGCTGATTGCCGCGCTGCAAGCCGGCCGCCTGGGCGGCGCCGTCCTCGACGTGACTTCCCAGGAGCCCCTACCCCCCGAAAACCCGCTGTGGGCTATGCCCCACGTGCTGCTCACCCAGCACACCGGCGGTGGCCAGCCCCACGAAAACGACGGCAAGATTGCGCTGTTTGTGCGCAACCTCCACCACTTACGCCAAGGCCAGGAACTGGAGAACCAGGTGAAATTGGAACGAGGGTATTAGCAGACGCTAGGTTAATGATGACGCGGGGCAAAGCCCCGCGCCATCACGTTGGAATGTACTATACCGCGCCTACTCAACTACGAACCGTACCCATCCACTTATCTTAATCATGCTTCCCTTCCTACTCGTTGATGCCTTTACCACTACTCCACTGGGAGGCAATCCGTGCGCGGTGGTGCTGGACGCGGATGCGCTGACGGCCGAGCAGATGCAGCGGCTGGCGCGGGAGTTCAACCAATCGGAAACGGCCTTTGTGCGCCGCTCGACCGTGGCGGATTTTGGGGTGCGCTATTTCACGCCGGCGGAGGAAATTCCGCTGGCGGGTCACCCTACTATTGCTACGGTAGTAGCCCTGCTGCACACGGGCCGCCTACTCCAACCGGAACCCGAGAAACCTAGTACGCTGCAACTGGAGCTGCTGCACGGCCCCATCCGCATTGATGTGCTGGCCCCTACCCCCACGAGGCTGCTGCCGCAGGTCTGGATGACGCAACGCCCGCCCACGTTTGGCACCGTGCACGACCCGGCCGTGGTAACGTCCCTGTTCGGCCTCACGCCCGCCGACTTGCTGCCCGGCGCGCCCATCCAAACGGTGAGCACCGGCACGCCCCAGCTCATGCTGCTGGTGCGCGACCAAGCCGCGCTGCGCCGCGCCTACCTCCCCGATCCTATTGCGCTGGCCCGCTACCGCACTGCGTCCGATTTTTTTAGTCCGCACTTGTTCTGCCTGGGCGGCGCTACGCCCGCCGGGGCCACTTTCGCCCGCCACTTCGGCACGCCGCCCGACGTGGCCGAAGACCCCGTGACGGGCTCGGCTACGGGCGGCATGGCGGCCTACCTGTGGCACCACAACTACCTGCGCCAACCCACCTACCTCGCCGAGCAAGGTCACTGGATGGGCCGGCCCGGCACAGTGGCCGTACAGGTGCACGCCACCGCTGATACCGTGGACCAAGTGCAAATCGGGGGCACGGGCATGGTGGTAGTGGAAGGCACCCTGCGACTATGAGGAGGGGTTCCCCTACCCCAGCTGCTTCTTAAACAGGCCCAACGTCCGGTCCCAGGCCAGTTTGGCGGCTTCGGCGTTGTAGCGGGCCGGGGAGGTGTCGTTGTTGAAGGCGTGGTTGACGCCGGGATAAATGAACAGTTGGCAGGGCACGTTGGCGGCCTTCAGGGCCGCTTCGTAGGCCGGAATACCCGCGTCGATACGCTCGTCGAGACCGGCGTAGTGCAGCATGAGGGCCGCTTTGATGGTGGGCACTCCCTCGGCGGCAGGCTGCTGGCCGTAGTAAGCCACGGCGGCGTTCAACTGGGGGTCGTGCACGGCTAGCTGGTTGGCCATGCCGCCGCCCCAGCAAAAGCCCACGCAGCCGGTTTTGCCGTTCACGTCCTGGCGGCCGCGCAGGTAGGTAAGAGCCGCCAGGTAGTTGTTCAGGTTCTGCTCCTTATCCAGCTTGCCAATCAGCTCCCGACCCTTGTCCTCATCTGCCGGCGTGCCGCCGAACACCGACAGAGCATCCACGCCCAACGCCAGGTAGCCGGCCTGGGCCACGCGGCGCGTCACGTCCTTGATGTGGGGCGTGAGGCCCCGGTTTTCGTGAATCACGACCACGCTACCCAGTTTCTTCTTTCCCTTGGGCCGTACCAGGTAGGCCTGCATGGTAGTGCCCGCCGCGCCGGGGTAAGTAATAGTTGACTCGGTAAGGTTTTGTTGATCGGTTACGATAGTGGCAGCCCGAGCGTAGCCGGGCTCCAGCACGGCCAGCGCCGCCGTGGCCAAGGCCGTACCGCCCGCCAGCTTTATCAGACGCGCCATGAACTCCTTGCGGCTGAGCGGCGCGTGCGTGTACTCGTCGAACAGATTGATAATGCGCTGGTCCATAGTGCAGTGCTGGGTTGCGGGGTGAGGAGAAGTATAGCCAAGTATACCACTTTTTCAGCCAGCTCAGCAGCGACGAGGCGCACTACGGTTCCGTTGCTGCTGAGCCTGTACCAACTCGCAGAGTGACTGACGAAAAACCATTAGCGAGGTGCCACAGAAGCAAAACAGGCCACTATGCTTCAAAAGAAAGCACAGGGGCCTGCTCTAAAGCAAGGGCATGGAAGCCACTACTCCTTCTCGCGGTGCACCGTGCTGGGGTCAAACGCCGGTACGCAAATCGACCAGTATTCTACCTCTTCCTCAAACGGATTGGAATAACGCACCCGCGCCCCAGCCTTAATCAGCAACGACTCACCGGCCTGCAACTCCACCACGTCGCCGTCGATTTCGAAGCGCTTGCGGCCGCGCACGAGCAGCGTAATTTCGTCGAACTCGGGGGTCTGGTGTGGCTCGCTCCAGTGGGGCGGCGCCACCATGTGGGCCACGCTGTAGAGGGAGGTTTGAGTGCTGGCTAACCCAATGTGCTCCTCAATGAGCTTGCCGTCGGTGGTAGGTACGCGGAAGGGGGACTGCTGGCGGAAGTAACGTTTTTCGAACATCGCTGGGGAAGTAAGACTAGTTGGTTTTATCGGGGCAAGCGCCCTGGGTGTAGCTCGTGAGGCCGGCGTTGTCGGCGGCGCAGGCGTTGGAGTAGGTGCGGCCGTTGCAGCCGCACACGGGGTCATAGTTCATGGGGCACATGGCGTCCTTGCGAATTTTGGCCGGGTCGATGCAGCCAGCAGTGGCGGTAGCGGGCGCGGCGGCGCGGTGGCAGGCAGTGCTCAGCAGTAGACCAGCAGTCCACAGCAGTAGTTTTTTGGCAGACATAGCAGTAGGCGCTGAAAAGACGTGAATAGCGGAAAAAAGTAGGCGCTGTTTTCTTTTTCCCATACGACGAACGCCGTAAAAACAGGACAATTACGGGTAAATATCTGACTGTCTCTATTTTTTACAACCATGCCATAACCCCGGCGCCCTACTGCCGTATAGGCAGACAGGCTGGCTATTCTTTTAGCCGACGCACGCAGCGGCGGTACTGTTTTCGGACAGCGCGCTACTTTCCTTTTCATTTTCCACACTCTCCCTTACTACCATGTCCTATAAAGAAGACGACAACTCAGGAAAAATCCTTTTAGCTGTTCTTGCTGGTGCTGGTGCCGGTGTTATTGCCGGTATGCTGATGGCCCCCGATAATGGCAAAGCAACCCGCGACAACTTGAAAACCACCGCTAACAAGTACAGTGGCCAACTCGGCGAGCAGTTGTCGAAGTATGGCGAAGAGCTTGACAGCAAGTTCAAAGAATACATGGACAAGCTCGAAGACATGGGTATAACCGGTGCCGGTGGCAGCCTAGATCTGAAAGGCAACTGGGATGAGGCCAAAGGCAAGCTGAAGCAGCAGTATGCGCAGCTGACCGATGAAGACCTCACCTACACCGAAGGCCAGGGCGATGAGCTTGTAGGCCGCCTGCAGCAGAAGCTGGGCAAAGGCAAGAAAGAAATCGTTAAGATGCTGAACGACTTATAGGCGTAATTCGCCCTCTTTTTGAAAGACCCTATCCTTCGGTAGGGTCTTTTTATATCAACCCGTTTAGGGTTCATTGCGTTAGTCGCAATACATCTTTTGTGCTACGCGACTGCACACCCTAATTCACTCTCTCACTTTTACAGTTTTACTCCCCATGAAAGACAACGCTGGAAAAATCCTCCTCGCTCTCTTAGCTGGCGCCACTGCTGGCGTAGTAGCCGGCCTACTCCTGGCTCCCGAAACCGGCGAAGACACGCGCGCTGGCCTGAAAGAATCGGCCAATAAGCTCGGCGACGACCTGAACAAGCTGGTGCAGAAAGGCCAGGAAGGTCTCAACGACGCGAAAGGCAGTGCCGCCGAGTTGGTTGAAAAAGGCCGGGCCGCTGCCAATGAGGCTTTCACTTCCCTCTCTGGTCAGGCCGGTGCGCTGGCAGATCAGGCCAAGCAATACACGTCGGACCTGACGGACCAGGCCAAGGGCTACACCTCAGAGCTGACCGATAAGGCCAAGGAATATACCGACAAGGCCAAAGACTACGCTTCGGAATTGACCGATAAGGCCACGCAAACCACCACCGACGTAGCCGACAAGGTTCAGGAAACCGCTGCTGACTTGACCGACAAGGTTAAGGATACGGCTGACAACTTAGCAAATAAGGCAAAGGATACGGCCGACAACGTAACGGACAAATCTAAGCAGACTGCCGCCGATGTAGCCGAGGAAGCAGCCGACCTCGAAGCTAAAGCCAAAGCCAAAGTACAGCAGGCTTCCAGCCCGCAGCCTACCCCCAAGGTAGACCCCATCGTGGCTAAGGCCCAGGCCAATGCTGCCAAGGATAACAACGCTACCACGTAAAAAATATGGGCAGTGACGTAACCCTTTTTCGTCACTGCCGTTAAAGAGTAGACAAGCAACTTGAAAGGAAATCGTTTTTTCAGTTGTCGTAAAATTGCCGACAGTAGGAGCTTCTAATAGATTTTGGTTTACCAGCTATTAGTAAAATCAGGCTTGTCCATCGCAAGCTTCTTCAACTGTTTCGATTGAAATGGTAAGCTGTTTGAAAAGAAAAGCCTCTCGCATTTTGTGCGGGAGGCTTTTTGATTTTAACACAAGTCGTAACTCTCAAAGCCCGATGTGGGGTAGGGTTGCATGAGCACTGCCGTTCATAGACAACCTCAGTAACGCTACCCCGCGTCGGGCTTTGAGTAGTTACACGTTATTTCTCCGGTTGCTTGGGCGCGTTTTCCGATTTGGTGTACTCCGGCTTCATCTGTGGGAAGAACAGCACGTCCTGAATAGAGTTGGAGTTGGTCATAATCATGCTCAGGCGGTCGATGCCGATGCCCAGGCCGGCCGTGGGCGGCATGCCGTACTCCAGCGCCCGCAGGAAATCCTCGTCGAGCACCATGGCTTCGGTGTCGCCGCGCTTGCCTAGCTCCAGCTGCTCCTCGAAGCGGGCGCGCTGGTCAATGGGGTCGTTCAGCTCAGAGAAGGCATTGCAGATTTCCTTGCCGTTGCAGATGGCCTCAAAGCGCTCTACCAGGCCGGGCTTGCTACGGTGCTTTTTGGCCAGCGGCGACATCTCCACGGGGTAGTCGGTGATGAACGTGGGCTGAATCAGCTTCGCTTCCACGTGTTCCCCAAATATTTCGTCGATGATTTTGCCGCGGCCCATGCTCGGGTCCAGAGCTACTTTCAGCTCTTTGGCCGTGGCGCGCAGGGCATCCTCGTCCATCTCCGCAATGTCGATGCCGGTGTAGTGCTGAATGGCTTCGTACATGGTGAAACGCTTCCAGGGCCGCTGGAAGTTGATGAGGTTCTCCCCTACCTGCACTTCGGTTTTGCCATGTAGCTCCAAGGCCACGCGCTCTACCATTTCCTCCACCAGGTCCATCATCCAGTAGTAGTCCTTGTACGCCACGTACAGCTCCATCTGGGTGAATTCGGGATTGTGGAAACGTGACATGCCTTCGTTGCGGAAGTCCTTCGAGAATTCGTACACGCCATCGAAGCCGCCCACAATGAGGCGCTTCAGGTACAGCTCGTTGGCGATGCGCAAGTACAGCGTCATGTCCAGCGTGTTGTGGTGCGTTTTGAAGGGCCGCGCCGCCGCACCGCCGTACAGCGGTTGCAGAATGGGCGTTTCAACCTCCAGGTAGCCTTTATCGTTGAGGTAGTTGCGCATGGCCTGCACCAGCTGCGTGCGCTTGATGAAGGTTTCGCGCACCTTCGGGTTCACCACCAGGTCCACGTAGCGCTGGCGGTAGCGCTGCTCGGGGTCGGTGAAGGCGTCGTAAGTCGTTTTGTTGCCATCCTCGTCTACCGTCTCTTTCACCACGGGTAGGGGGTGCAGACTCTTAGCCAGCAGCGTAAATTCCTTCACGTGAATAGACGTTTCGCCTACCTGCGTTTTGAATACGTGGCCCTTCACGCCTACAAAATCGCCCAAATCGACGAGCTTCTTGAACACTACATTGTAGAGGTCCTTGTTCTCGCCGGGGCAGATTTCGTCGCGGTTGATGTAAAGCTGAATCCGGCCCGTGGTGTCCATTAGCTCCGCGAAGGAAGCCTTGCCCATCACCCGCACCGACATAATTCGGCCAGCCAGGCTCACGTCCTGAAAGTTTTCCAGCTCGGGCCGGTAGTTATCCTGAATTTCTTCGGCGTAGAAGCTCACGTCGAATAACTCGGATGGATACGGCTCAATGCCAAGCTTCTGAAGCTCGGCCAACTTGTGCCGGCGCAGTTGTTCCTGCTCGCTAAGATGCTGCATGGTTGGGGTAGGGTTGAATAAGAGCGCAAAGGTAAGCACTCGGCTCACGGATTCTTCGAATTGCAAGGATTTCGTGGACGATTTCTGCCGGCAGTAAGCATTACCTCTAAATCCATCAAACTCATCTTTAACAACAAAAGCCGCTCTATTCAAGAGCGGCTTTCTGTTTTAAACCGACCACAAAATCCGGATTGATCTGTGAGCCTAGGCGGCCACGCTCATCTGCCCGTCGGCCGCGTAGCCGGTGAGTAGCGGCCCTACCTGCGTGCGCAAACGCTCCTGCACGAAGCCGTGCTGTAGGTGTGCAGGCAAATCGGCCACTAGCTGCTGGTAGCGCTCCAGGCCCATGGCTTTGGCCACGTAGCTTTCGTGAATGCCGTTGAGGTAGCTCACAATATGCAGCAGCGACTGATGGAACAGCTTGAAGTCGATGTCGGCCTCCACGTACCGCTCAATTTCCCGGCTGGTCTGCGAAATGCGCAGGCGACCCAGTAGGTCGAACAAGGTGGTGTAGCCAAGGCGCCAGGTAATCTGTTGCCAGTGCGCGGCCGTCCACTTATCCAGCACCTTGCCGGTTTTCTGACTGCGCAAAGCCGTATTGGCGTTGGACTGCACCTGCTGACGGGTCCACTGCGCTTTCAGCTTGCGCGTAGTGCGCAGAAACTGCCCAATCTGGGCCTGGGCTTCAATCTCTTTCCCGGCAATGTGCAGCCCCGGCTTATAGCCCGCCAGTGGCAACCGATGGATACTGAAGTCGCCGTAGCTGCCGGCCGCGTAGAAAGAAACCGGCCGGGGGTAGGCGTTGCGCACCACCAAGCGCCCTACCTCCCGCCGCACAAGCGAAGGATTGTTGCCGCGGACGCCCGTGGTATACAGGAAAGCTTGCAACCCCGATAGAATGGCGTGATAAGCCTGCGGGAACGTCCAGTGCAGCGCATTGCGCAGGTAGGCCTCGTCGCCTAGCTCGGCGGTGGCGCGCAAGGCGTACTCCGTGCTCCAACTTGCGTGCAGATGCTTGGTTACGGCTTGCACATCAGCATCCGTGAGTTCGGCTTGGTGCGCCCGGAAGTAGGGCACGTGCTGCAAGCCGCCCAGCGCATCATCGCCCTGCTGAATGTGGTAGCTGATGGCAAAAAAGTAGTTCAAGAAAACCTGGGCCGGAATGGATTTGCGCCACGTCTCCTCGGCTTGTTTCTGCTCGTCCGTCACGAGCGGAATGATGTTGGTTTCCAATAGTGTCGTCATATTCAGTAAACAGCATACATAGGGCATTTAGTTGCCTGATTACTAAAGTATTTTACATACTACTACATTTACAAATACTTGATAATCAGTAATTTATAATACAAAATTCCTACTAGTAGAAATTATTTTTATCTATCTATTACTAATTTAGTTGTCACAAACTTCAACCCCACAAAAAAGCCCTGACACTGATAGCGTCAGGGCTTTGCTTTGATAGCTTCGAGAAACTATTTGCGCTCGTCTTTAACAGCAGCAATTGGGTTCTGCTCGTCCTTGAGCACGGCCAAGGCTTCGCGCACCGTCACGTCTTTCTGATAGGGTCGCACAAAACGCTTCTTCACGTTTAGCTCCACCGTATCAGCACCCAGTTGCTGTAAGTCGTAAGCCAAGGGCTTGACGTCGAGGGCTTGGGCTGCCTTCTGAGCACTTTCGTAGCGGTCCGACTCCTGCTTAGCTTTGGCCTGCTCAGCCTGGTAGCTAGTCAGCTTCAACGAAACGCTCGTATCATTCTTCCTCTTCACCATGCGCTGCACCATTTCGCTCATTACCTGGAAGCTGGGGTTGATAGCCACTCGCTTCTGGCTAGCAGCACTGAGACGCGTGATATTAGGCGCATCGGCCCAGGTCTTGTAACGAGCCGGGTTGATTTCGTCCCACTTCAGCGGGTAATCCGACTCCTTCTCTCCTTGGTCGAGGTAGCTATAAGGATCAGGCAGCACGATGTCAGAGGCCACGCCTTTGAACTGAGTAGAACCACCATTGATGCGGTAGAACTTCTGCGTAGTGAGCTTGAGCGAACCGAAAGGCTTGATGCTATTGAACTCAGCAGGTAGGGCATCGTCCAAGTCGAAGATGCGCTGCACTGTGCCTTTACCATAAGTAGTGGCCGAGCCCATAATCACACCGCGCTTGTAGTCCTGAATAGCAGCGGCCAAAATCTCCGAGGCCGAAGCGCTGTACTTATTCACGAGCACCACCAGCGGGCCACCGTATTGCACCCGTGGGTCTTTGTCGTTGAGAACGTTGGGTGAGCCCTGGCTGGCTTTCACCTGCACCACGGGGCCACTGTCGATAAACAGACCGGCCATCTCCACAGCATCCGTCAGCGAACCGCCCCCGTTGAAGCGTAGGTCCAGCACAATGCCCTGCACGTTTTCCTTGGTCAGCTTCTCCAACTCCTTCTTCATGTCGCCAGCCGAGCTACGGCCACCGTTGTCGTTGAAATCGGCGTAGAACGAAGGCAACTTGATGTAGCCGTATTTCTTACCACTGTCGTTGATGATGGCCGACTGTGCGTAAGTTTCCTTCAGCACGACTACATCACGGATGATGGGAATGATTCGGGTGCTACCGTCAGCTTTCTTCACCGTTAGGCGTACTTCGGTGCCCTTCTTACCCTTGATCAGCGCTACGGCTTTATCCAAACGCAAGCCTTCAACGGCTACCGGCTCAGTCTCACCCTGGGCTACTCGCTGAATAATATCGCCGGGTTTCAACTCGCCCTGCCGGTAGGAAGCACTACCCGGAATGATTTCCGTAACCTTGATCTGACCGTCCTTCTCCTGCAACGAAGCGCCGATACCTTCAAAACGGCCCGTCATAGCAAT
>Ga0210040_10002582_pt1 | contig 25391 bp, 22 predicted proteins | sample CryGeyCG12114_NA_FD_185462 | JGI IMG/M metagenome (GOLD analysis project Ga0210040, IMG submission 185462) | Groundwater microbial communities from aquifer - Crystal Geyser CG19_WC_8/21/14_NA (SPAdes) (version 2) | ecosystem: Environmental > Aquatic > Deep subsurface > Groundwater | place: USA... | reverse complement strand
GCAACGACCCCCGGGTCACCGGCATCGGCGCCTTCCTGCGCAAGTACTCCCTGGACGAGCTGCCGCAGCTGATCAACGTCGTCCGCGGCGACATGTCCCTGGTCGGGCCCCGGCCGCACGTGACCCGCGAGGTTGAGCTGTACGGGCCGGACATGCACCGCCGGCTGCTCGTCAAGCCGGGCATCACCGGCCTGTGGCAGGTCAGCGGACGCTCCGACCTGAACTGGGAGGAGTCGGTGGAGCTGGACGTCCGCTACGTGGAGAACTGGTCGCTGGGCCTGGACCTCACGATCCTGTGGCGGACCGCCCGCGCCGTGCTCCGCAGCGCCGGGGCGTACTGAGCACATCCCCTCCGATGCCGTTCGCCGCTGCCCTCTCCGTTCCTGCCGGAGGGGGCAGCGGCGTTCCCGCGTGGCCTCGCCGGTGCTCCACCCGGAAGGAGGAGCCCCCTCGGATGATCATGGGCTGGTCGGTTTCCGGCTGTTACGTTCAGGCAGTTGAACTGGTGTTACTACCGTTAGTGAGGGGATCATGACAGTCGCAGCTGGAGATCGGCGGGGAACCGTGCACAGCTCGGTCGGGACCCTCGAGACGGTCGTGCGATCCCGCACCCCGGAGCGCGCCGCCGCACCGACCGCTGTACCCGCCCCGAGCCGGCGTGCCCGGGCCAACGTGGAGCTGGTCGGCCGCGTGCAGGGAGCCCGAGACCGCTTCCAGCAAGCGACCAGCGAGCCGGCCTTCTCAGACTTCTGCGGGACGTTCGTCACCGAGGCCACCGGAGCCGTCCCCTTCTTCCTCCAGCGTCCCGTGCGCACTGCGGCCGCCGTGATCGCCGCGCTCCGCCTGCCGGTGTACCGGGCGCAGCTCGGCGAGGGCCCGGGCGCGGAGATCATCCGCTGGACCCTGACCTGGCACGTCCTGCCGGGGGTGCCGGTCGGCCTGACCGGGGTGGGGATGTTGCAGGTCCCCGAGCGGTCCGAGGACTACGTCGCCGGTTCCAGCAAGCAGACGCTCCGGCGGAAGATCCGGGCGGCCGAGAAGGCCGGCATCACCTTCCGGACCGTCGACGACCCGGCCGAGCGCCGGGCGCTCGTGGCGCAGGCCCAGCACGCCGAGACGGTCCACCCGGACGAGACCTACCGCAACGCCGAGCCCAATGTCGATGACCTGCTGGAGCACGACCTCTGGTTGGCGGCCTACTCCCGCGACGACAGGCCGCTGCTCCTCTCGGTGACCCCCACCGACGGCGAGTGGGCTCTGCTCCGGTACTTCCGCACACTCGGCTCCGGCGACGAGTACAGCCTCAGCCGCTACCTGATGAGCCGGGCGCTGGTCGAGGCGCTCTCCGCACGCGGTGTGCGCCACCTGGTCGACACCTACCCTCCGCTGCGCCTCCCGACCGGGCTGCGGCACTTCCAGCGGATGGTCGGCTTCCGGACCGTGCGCGCGCGCGTCGCCCGCACCTGAACCGGCCCGCTCACCCGGCCCGTCGAGGTCGCCGAACCACCTGGGAGCCGTAGAGCTCGGTCAGGGCCGCACGCTGGGAGGCGACGGTGTTGCGGGCGAGCACCTGCGACCACGCGGCGACGTTGGCAGCCGCAGCGGCAGGATCGGTCAGGCACGTCGACGCGGTCTGGACGTCGTCGTCCCCGGCCAGCATGAGGGCGGCGGGGACGTCGGCGAAGCTGGGCAGTCGGCGCACCAGCGTGGGTACCCGCACAGCGGCCGCCTCGGCAACCATCAGCGGGAACCCTTCCCACCGCGCGGAGTGCAGGTAGAGGTCGGCGCCGGCCAGGACCTGCAACGCCGCGCCGCGCGGTAGCCATCCGGAGACCTCGACGCCTGCGGCCTGCAGCGCCGCCCGTTCGCGCTCGTCGCCGTCGCCGAGCCAGACGGCGCGCAGGTCCGGGTGGCGGTCGCGCAGCCGGGAGACGACGGCCGAGAAGAAGGCCGGGTCCTTCTGCGGGGACAGCCGGCCGCCGCCGGCCACGAGCGCCGCACCAGCAGCACGCGGGCCGGGCACGACCTCGGCGCCGGGCGCGATGTTGGGCACCACGTGCCGGGGCGCGTGGCGGGTCGGCCAGGCCGAGAGCTGCTCCTCGCGCGTCGAGCAGGCGGCGAAGGCAGAGGTGTTCACCGCCAGCAGCGCCTCGACGAGCCAGAACGCGCCGCGGACGGGGCCGGCGATGTCCCGCCGCTCGAAGGCGTAGCAGTGCGGGGTGTAGACGATCGGCCAGCTCGTGCGGCGGACCGCCAGCCGGGCGTAGGCGCCGCCGTGGCTGGAGTGCGCGTGCACCACGTCGGGGGCGAGCGCTGACACCACCTCGCGGACCCGCCGCACCTTGGCCAGCGAGCTGCCGGTCATGCGGTGGGTGCTGGTGAAGTCGGCCTGCTCGGCGAGGTCGCCCTCGGCGTCCACGGCGGTGCCGGACAACAGGTGGTGCTCCATCTCCGGCACCGAGCGGGTGTACTGCGCGATGGCCGAGCCGACACCGCTGCTGTACTTCTGCACGATGTGCAGCACCCGTCGACCGGTGAGGTCCTCGGCGGTGCCCCTGTGCTGCATCACGGCAGGCATCATCCCCGCTCGCGCGCGCCCTCGGCGGGAGGCTGCCCGGGTGGCGCGGCGCCAGGCCGCAGAACCAGCCAGCTCACCCGAGAGAGTGGCGGCGCACCGCGCGGATCCCCACGGGGACGATCCGTCGTGTGACTCTGGGTGAGTACCCACCCACCCAACGCAGGAGAACTGGCACATGGCGAGTGGCCCCAGCACCAACCGGCGGTCGCGCGTCGCCGTTCCGCCCCGGCAGTCCACCGAGGTCCTGCCCGACCCGGTGCCCGTTCTCGACGCTGCGCGGACTGGCGCGCCGTCGGACGCGGGGAGTGGCGAGCCCCTCGGGGACCGCCCGGGCCCCCGTCGCCGAGCCGTTCCGCAGTTCAGCCGGCTCGCCGGTGCCGTCGCCACCGGAGCAGTGCTCGGCGCGGCCCTCGGGATGGGTGTCGCCGTGTCGTTCACCGACTACCGGGCGGCTGCGCTGGTCGACCTCACCTCCGCCATGACGGTGTCCGAGGGGTCCTCGCTCTCGACCGACCAGGCGGACCGCTTCCTGCAGAGCGAACTGCTGTACCTCAACAGCGCCAGCTTCGCGCGCGCCGTCGGCGAGGCGGGCGGGTCGACCAACGTGCGGCTGTCCGCGACCCAGGTCGGCAACAGCAACGTCGTCCAGATCTCGGCGACGGCCGAGGAGGATGCGGACGCCCAGACGCTGGCCGACGCGGCGGTCAGCGCGTACGCCGACCACCGGCGCAGCGTGCTGACCCAGGACGTCTCGGCCCAGCAGACCCAGCTCACCGCCGCGGAACAAGACCTGGCCGCGGCGCAGAGCTCCGGCGGCGACACCACCTCGGCGGATGCGCGTGTCGCCGACCTGAAGTCGCAGATCGAGGACGCCCAGGCCATCGCGGACGCGCAGGGGGTGGGCGGCAGCGTCGTGGAGACGGCGGCCGACGCGGGTGCCGAGCGGACGATGTCGCCGCTGGTCGACGGGGGCGCCGGCGTCGCCCTCGGCGCGCTGCTCGCCCTGCTGGTCGTGGCCGTCCCGCACGTGCTGTCCCGCCGGGTCTGGACCGCCGACGACGTGCGGGCGGCCGGCGTGGCCCTCACCCCGCCCGGTCTGCCGGGTGCGCCGACGGACTGGGTCGGCCAGCTGGCCGGACGCGGTTCCGACGACCCGCTGGAGAGCGCGTCCCGTCTGGTGGCCGCTCGCCTGGCCGTTGCCGGCGCCGACCGGCGTCCGCTCGTGCTCGTGGGCCCTGCCGCCGGTGTCGGCACCAGCTATGCCGCGGTCAACGTAGCGGTCGCCCTGGCCCGGCGTCGTCGTGTCGTGCTGGTCACGGCCGGCGACGTGGCGGACGGCCGGGTGGCGAGCTGGTTCGACGTGGCCGACGCGGACCACGGACTGCTGACCGTCGGCCCCGGTGCCGACGTCGCGGAGGTGGAGCGTGCGCTGCACCCGACCACCGTCCCGGGCCTGTCGCTCCTGACCGTCGCGGAGGCCGCCCGGTGGGAGCCCGTCGAGGAGGCGCTCGCCGGACGAGCGGTGCCGCTGCTGCTGGAGGCCGGATGGCTGGTGGTGGTCGACTGCCCGCCGCTGGACGTGTCGACCGCGGCCTTCGAGCTGGGGCCGCTGGCGCCGGTGACCATCGTGGTGGCCGCCCAGGGGCGCACCCGTGAGGAGCAGCTCGGTGCCGTCGCGGCGGATCTGCGCAACGCCGGGATGCCGGCGACGTCCGCGCTCCTGGTCGAGGCCCCGTCCCGCCGGGGAGCCCGGCGCGGCGGCAGCGCCACCTGATGTCCGTCCGGCTGAGCCTCGTCGTCACGACCGTCGGACGGGTGCCCGAGATCCTGCGGCTCGTCCGGTCGGTCGAGCGCTCCCCGGTCGTCGACCAGATCGAGCTCGTGGTGGTCGACCAGAGCCCCGACCAGCGTGTGGTCCGGGCCGTCTCCGAGGCGGCCCCCCGGGTCCGGTGGCGCGGCGGCACCTCCGCTCGCGGAGCCTCCCTCGGCCGCAACGTGGGGTTGAGCCTGGCCACCGGGGAGCTGGTCGGCTTCCCCAACGACAACACCTGGTTCGCCGGACCCACCCTGGCCGACATCATCGCCAGGTTCGACGCTGCTCCCGAGTTGGGCGGCCTGTGCCTGAAGCTGACCACCGCGGACGGGCGGCCCGCGATGCTGCGCTGGGCCCGCCACGCCGTCCCCGTGCACGGGCGCAACGCCCACCGCACCGCCATCCTCCCCGGCATGTTCTTCCGGCGTGACCTCGTCGGGAGAGCAGGGGGCTTCGACGAGACCATCGGGACGGGCTCGGCCGGGCCGGCGCAGTCCGGCGAGGAGACGGATCTTCTCCTCAAGGTGCTGGCCGACGGGGGGCGGGTCGACTACGACCCGGCGTTGACCGTCCACAACGACGAACCGAGGGATCGGATCGGCCCCCATTTCGTGACCAAGATGGCCGGCTACGGCGTGGGCCAGGGCTTGTTGTGGCGCCGACACCACCTGCCGACCTGGCTGTTGGCCGGGTTGGTGTGCCGGAAGCTGGTCGCCGCCCCCCTGCGCGCCGCCCGCGGCCAGCGCTACTTGGCTCACGCCGACCTGGCGTGGGCCCGCGGCTGCGTCACCGGCTACCTGCACGGGCGTCGGGCGTGAGCGCCGGACTCGCCGAGGCACCCTCCCGGAGCGCCGCTGCCGGCGCCGTGCCCGTGCCCGGGCGACTCCCCGCACTGGGCGCCTGGTGGCTCTCCCCCTTGGGGGCGGTGCTCCTCGTGGCGCCCGCCTCGCTGATCGGCGCCTGGCTGATCCCCGACGCGCGCTACCGCTCGGAGTGGCGGACGCCCAAGGAGCTCACCGGGTCGTTCACCGTCCTGCTGGTGCTCGGCCTGGTCGCGTTCGTGCTGGGTGTGGCGTGCTGGCAACTGCGCACCGCGCAGGTCTGGCGGGGTCGCTGGCCGGCGCTCTCCGCCGGGGATCTGACCGTCCTGCACCGGGCAGGCACCTGGGTCTTCCGCGCGACGATCGCCGGGTACGTGGCGCTGGGCTGCATCGGGCTGGCGCGCGGTGTGTCGCCGCTCGACCTGGTCAAGGTGCTCGTGACGCTGTCCACCGACGACGCCCTCAAGGAGTCGTTCGCGCCGGTCGCCGGCCTCACCACCTTCACCCAGCTCGGCATCGCCTACGCCGTCATCGCCGGGCTGCTCATCCGGCGTCGGCGCGCGGGCGGGCAGCTGGCCCGCCGGGACCGCCTGGTGCGTCGGCGGCTGTGGGTGCTCCTCGTGCTCGCCGCGCTGCGGGCCTTCCTGCTGAGCGAGCGGCTGGCGGTGCTGGAACTCGTCGTCCCGCTCGTGGGGATCGTCGCGCTGCGCCTGTCGGTCGCCCCGCGCCGACGGGTGCGGCGGTCGGTCAAGCTGGCGCCGGTGGTCCTCCTACCGCTCCTGGTCGCGGTGTTCGGGGCGTTCGAGTACGCCCGCAGCTGGCAGTACTACGCCGCGCACGGCGGCACGTCCTTCGTGGACTTCGTCCTCGTCCGGTTCGCCGGCTACTACGCGACGGCCTACAACAACGCGGCGATCGCCTACGCGCACGCCGGGTTCCCCGGACGGTTGCCCTACAGCTCGGTCGAGTTCCTGTGGACGGCGCCCGGTGTGTCGCAGCTGGACCTCTACCGCCGCCTCACCGGCGAGAGCGCGCCCGACCAGCTCCAGGCGGCCCTGGACCACTACGGCAACCTGGAGTTCAACAACCCCGGTGGCCTGGGCATCCCGTTCGCCGACCTCGGCCCCGTGGGTGGGGTCCTGTGCCTGCTGGGCATGGGACTCGTCGCCGGCTGGTGCTGGCACAGCCTGCGCTCCGGACGGCCCGCCGGGATGCTCCTCTACCCAGTCTTCCTGATCGGGCTGTTCGAGATGCCGCGCTACCTCTACCTCTCCCAGGGGCGGGTGCTGCCTGCGCTCGTGGTCCTGGCACTCGTCGCCCGGCGGCTCGACCGGGGCGGACCGTCGCCGGTCGGGCTCCGGCTCCGCCGCCGGCTGCTCCCCGGCTTCCAGGCACCGACACGAGAATGCGAGATCAGGGCATGAGACGGACATTGCGCTGGCTGCTGCTGGCGACCCATGTGCCGGCTTCCGGGTCCGGTGGCGGGATGGTCCGGTACTGCGTCGAGCTGGCCCGGGCCCTGCACGACCGGCCGGACGTCGAGTTGCACGTCGTCTGCACCCCGGAGGCCCAGGCGTTCTTCACCGACCTGCTCGGGCGCGACCGGGTCCACCTGCTGCCGGCGATGCCGGTGGTCCTCCGATCGCTCGTCGAACGCGGCGGGCCGCGGCTGCTCCCGGTGCTCCGTCAGCAGTGGGACGTCGTCCAGGGCGCCAAGCACCTCGTGCCGCGCAGGGCTGGGACGGCGATCCGGCTGCTCACGGTGCACGACATGAACCCGTTGGACCGCCCGGCGGACTTCAGCGCACTCAAGCGGGTCGGCCTGCGGCGTCCCTACCTGGCCTCGGTCGCAGACGCTGACGTCATGGTGTGCGTCAGCGCCGCCACCCGGGCACGACTGCACGCCTGGGCGCCTGATGCCGACGGGCGAGCTGCGGTGGTGCACCTCGCCGCGTCGCCGTCGCTGTTGGCTGCCCACCCGGTCGCCGTGCCGGAGCTCGAGGGGCGCTCGTACGTGCTCGTCGTGGGCGACTCCTCGCCCCGGAAGAACCTGGCGCTGGCCTTCCGGGCGTGGTCGGGTGTGGCCGCACGCCATCCCGCCGCGGTCCTCGCGGTCGTCGGTCCGCCGTCCTGGGGGCCCTCGCAGCTGGGCGCTGCCGCGCCGCTGGTGGCGAGCGGGCAGGTGGAGCTGCTCGGGTACCGCAGCGACGGGGAGCTGTCGTGGCTGTACCAGCATGCGGCGGCACTGGTGTGCCCGAGCCAGCTGGAGGGCTTCGGCCTCCCGGTCGTCGAGGGGGAGGCGCTGGGGGTCCCGGTGCTCATCTCCGACGACGCCGCGATGGGCGAGGTCGGCGCGGGTGCGGCCGTCCCGTTGTCCCCGCACGCGCTGGACCAGTGGCAGGACGCACTGTCCGCCGCACTCGAGGGCCGCCTGCCCGGGACGTCGCCGGCTCCGGTCCGCCGGGCCTGGTCGGACGTCGCGGCCGAGACCGTGGAGGCGGTGCGTGGTGCAGGGTGACCTGTCGACGGTGAGCGCCGTCGACCCGGCGTCGGTCGTGCTGAGCGTGCTGCACGTCCACGGCCGGGCCGAGACGACGCAGGCGCGTCGGATGGCCGAGGCCGAACGCGCCCTGGGATGGCAGGTCGTCGCGTCCCGGGTGTCCCCGACCAGGATCCGGCAGCTCGCCTCGGACGTGGACGTCGTGGTGCTCCACGGCGCGCGTGCGGGGTTCGTCGGGCGGCTGGTGCTGCGCGGCTCCCGGGCCACCGTGCTCGTGCCGCGCCCCGGGAGGTGGTGTGCCAGCGCGACGGGCACCGCCCTGTGGGAGCGGTGGGCTGCGCGCTGGGCGAGCGGGGTCCTGCTCGCCGACCCCGCCGCTGCCGCCACCGGCGTCCGGCGGGGAGTGTGGGTGCCCCCCTTCGTGGTGGGCGACTCCACCGAGCTGTCCGCCGCCGTGCTCACCCGCGCGCACGCCTTCGGCGGGCCCAGCGCCCGGCTGGCCGAGGCGACGGGCACCGAGGGGTCGTCATCCGCACCGCCGGGACGGTGACGCCCTCTCGGCGCGGCGCCCGGTGGGCGCTCGCCGTCGGCGCCGCAGGAGCCGTGGTCGTGGCGTCGGTCGGCGGAGCGTTCGACCGGCCCGGGTCGGCGGGTGGCCGGACCGTCTCCGCGCTGACGGCCGGAGCGGTCGGGGACGGGCGCACCGACGACACCGCGGCGCTGCAGCGGGCACTCGACGCACTGACCCCGGGCGACGTCCTCGTCCTGCCTGCCGGGTCGACCTTCGCCCACGCAGACGTGCTCGAGGTGGACGTGCCCGGGGTGACGATCACCGGGGGAGGCATCCTGCTGGCCACCGACGAGGAACGCTCCGCGGTGCGGCTCCGGGCCGACCGGGTGACCGTCACCGACCTCGTCCTCGCCACGGCCGCGACCACCCGTCGGTGGTCGGCGCCGCAGCAGACCGGCCTCTGGCTCGACGGGCACCGGGACGCGGTCGTGCAGGACGTCACCGTGCGCGACGCGCCGTCCGCCGGCGTCTTCGTGCAGGGCGCCCAGCACTTCCGGCTGACCCGGGTCACCGTGACCGGGACGCGCGCCGACGGCATCCACATGACCGGGGGCGCTCGGTACGGCCTGGTCGAGCAGCCGCTCACCGAGGACACCGGGGACGACGGGATCGCCGTTGTCTCCTACCGCGACGACCCGGCCCGCAGCGGGGACATCGACGTCGAGTCGCCCCGCGTGCTCGGGACCACCGGCGGGCGCGGCCTGTCGGTCGTCGGCGGCGACCACGTCCGATTCACCGACGTCGAGGTGCGGGACACCGCGGCTGCCGGCATCTACGTGGCGTGCGAGCGCGCCGAGTTCGACACCTGGGTGCCGTCCTCCGTCAGCGTCACCGGCGGGTCCGTCAGCGGTGCCAACCACGACCCGGCGATCGACCACGGGGCACTGCTGGTCTACAACGGCCAGCAGACCGAGCCGCTGCGCGACGTCGCGGTCGCCGACCTGCGCATCGCGGGCACGCGGGCCTCCGCGAGTCGCCAGGTGGGGTTGATCGCGGACGACGACGGGCCCATCTCCGGGATCGTGCTGTCCGGCATCGCGATCACCGGGCCGGGGCCGGCGCAGCTGCTGGCGTCCAGCACCGACCAGCTCGAGTACCGGGCCACCGGCTGGACGCTCGACGGTCGGCCGGTGGCCGACCGGTCCGTCCGGCACGGGGTCCGGTGAGCCTCCCACCCCGATCGGGGTGCAGGGGGCAGCGGCGGGTCGGATTCCCGGGCGATGATCGGTACGTCCGGCAACCGCCGGTCGCTCACCCGGAGGACAGGGCCCTGTGACGGTCGCACGAGGACGTGGCTCGATGCAGGTGCAGCCGGTGACCGATCCCGGCGACCCATCCGCCGCCGCCCCGGGGTCGACCGCCTGATGGCCACCCTCTCGCGTCGCGCCACCTTCGCCGGTGGGCTGTGGGACGTCGCGGCCCTCGTCTTCCCGCTGTTCACCACCCTCCTGCTCTCCGTCGTCATCGCCCGGCAACTGGGCTCGTCCGCGCTGGGCGAGCAGAGTCTCATCGCCTACGTCGCCAGTCTGGTCGCCAGCGTCGTCATCTTCGCCGCGAGCTCCTGCGCCATCCAGGTGATGGCCAGCTCCCACGGCCGGGAGGACGCTGCGCAGCTGGCGTCGCTGGGCAGGTTGTCCCGGCGCGTGCACCTGGTCACCGGGGTCCTCGCCGGCCTCGGCATCGCCAGCGTCGCGACCTTCCGGCCGGAGCCGATGGCCTGGGTGCTGATGGGGTTGGTCACGCTCATCGACGCCGTCGGCTGGTCCTACGGCACGAGTCTCATCGCGCGCCACGGGTGGCGGGCGGTCAGCCCGCTCCGGCTGGTGAGCCAGACCGTCGCTGCGCTGCTGAGCGTGGCGGCGCTCCTGGCCGGAGGTGGGCTGGCGTGGATCTTCGCCGTCCAGGTGCTGGTGTCACTTTCGTTGGCCTGGGTGCTGCGCGAGCGGGACCGGCGCGACTCCGGCCCGGGCGCTGCGGCTCTCTCCCGGGCAGAGCTCCGGCCGCTGATCCGGCTCTGGCTGCTGTTCGTCCTGTCGATGCTGCTGTCCCAGATCGTCGACAAGCGGATGGAACTGCTGTTCCTGGCCGCGTTCGGCAGCGCGCACGAGGTCGCCGTGTACGCCGTCGCATTCAGCCTGGTCACCGTGGCGGTGACCATCCCGAGCTCGCTCGCCGGCGCGGCGATCCCCGGCATCGCGGCTGCCGGGGCCGCCGACGCCGGCGCCGGCCTCGCCGGACACCTGCGTCGGGCGTCGCGGCTGGCCACCATGGCGGCCTGCCTGCTCACCGCGGCGTTGATCGTCCTCGGCCCGTCCGCCGTGGTCCTCTTCTGGGGGGCGGCCCTGCAGGACGCCGCGGACGTGCTCCCGTGGATGGCCATCAGTGTGCTGTTCGTGCCGATCCGGGTGCTCTACAACGCGTACTGGACCGGGGTGGGCCGGCTCGCACCCGTCCTGGCGACCGGCGGCGTCGGCGCCGTCGTCGACCTGGTGGCGGCTGCTCTGCTCGTGCCCGCCTTCGGCATCGCCGGTGCGGTGGTGGCCAACGTGGCGGCGCAGGTGGTCACCTGCGGGTTGCTCGTCGCCCACACGCGTCGACAGGTCGTCGGGCGAGGAGCGGCGGGCGGTCAGCTGCTCCGGTCGGCGGCCGTGTCGGTGCTCGCCGGGGGCACCGCCTGGCTGGCCGCCGCAGCCGTCGGCGGGGGCCCGCTGCTCACGCTCGTCCTCGGCGCCCTGACGTTCCTCGTCGTCGTGCTGGCGGTGGGGCTGGCCGTCGGGCTGGTGTCGTTCGAAGACGCCGACTGGCTGGTCAGCACGCTCCCGGGCGCCGTCGGGCCGGTCCTGGTGTTCTTCGGTGGCCACCGCTGGGCGGCGTCCCGCCGCACCCTCGTGCCCACCGGCTGAACCCGGGCGGCGTTCGCTGCGGAGCGCCCGTCAGCGGCGGGTGGCTCGTTCGGCGCGCGGGCGCGCGGGCACCCCGACCGCTGTGCGGAGAGACCGGACTGCAGGGCGTCCACGAGGGACGACGGCGTGGGCCGGTGGCGACGGCTGAGCTGGCGGAACCCCGTCCCCCTTCCGGGTGGTCGGGGGCAGCGCCGGCCGCGGTGATCACGGCACCATCGACACGAAGGCGAGCATCGGCTGGCCATCAGGAGAAGAGGAATGCGTGATGGGGGAACAGGTGCCGGGGCGGCTCGCGCTCCGTCCGAGCACGGACTCGGACATGTGGGACCAACTGGTCGCCGAGGACCCCGACGCGACCCCGTTCCGCCGTGCGGACCTGCTGGCCACGAACGCCTCGGTCTTGGACCTGCAGGTGCTCTCGACGACGGCCGCCCGGTAAGCGTCGTGAGCGGAAGTCCGGACGTGGCCCCCGCCGCACCCGCCTCGGTCCGCCCGGTGGTGGCTTTCGTCGACATCGAGCCGTGGGAGGCCTTCCTGCAGTTCGCGGCCGCACTGCGCCGCCGCGGCGTGTCGGTCGAGCGGCTCACCTCGGCCGACCGGTCGATGATCCGCCGGGTCAACGACCTGCTGCAGCGCCCGGTCTTCCAGCGCATCCACCCGCTGGTCGTGCGGAGCGGCTCCGGAGAGGTCGTCGCCGACCAGCTGCCGGTGCAGTGGCTGGCCGGCGTCCGGGCCGTCGAGGCCGTCGACGTCATGGCTGCGGCGCTGGCCTCCGTCCACGCCCTGCCGCCGCGCACGGCCGCGCCGGAACTCGAGCCGCTGCTCCTGGACAAGCTCGCCATGACCAGGTACGCCCGCGACCTCGGCCTGGCGGCGCCGGCGACCTGGGCCGCCGAGGAGGAGCACCCGCTCTCCCCGCCGTTCGTCGTGAAGCCCCGGCTGGGAGCCGGTGGTACCGGCGTGGTCGTGGTCACAGACGTCGCCACGGCCACGCGGGTGCGTGACGAGGCCCGCGCTGAGCCGGGACTGCTCCTCTGCCAGGAGTGGGCGCCCGGCGAGCTGCTGCACGTGGCCGGAGTTGCGCGGCAGGGCGAGCTGCTGCAGGCCGCCTGCTACCGCGACGTCGGGGCGCCGCGGACGCCGTTCGGCCCACCCGCGGAGATCCTGACGTTCGACGACCCCCGGACGCTGGAGGAGACGACACGTCTCATGGAGAGCCTCGGTTACACCGGGGCCTTCTGCCTGGACTACGTCCGGGCCTCGGACGGCCGCGCCCTCCTGGTGGACTTCAACGCCCGGATCTTCGGCGCCTGGGCCGCCCTGCAGACCGCCGGGCTGGACCTGGTGGGCGCCTACGTCCATGCCTGGGGGATGTCGCCCGACGCGCCGACCGGAGCGGCGCGGCCGGACGTGCGCCTGCGGGTCCTGCCCGCTGACATGTCGTTGGCCGGGGCCGAGGCGCTGGGCGCCGTCCTCCTCGATCACCTGCGCGACGTGCTGGCGCACGTCGGTCTGCTGGGGGCGCGTTGGGCGTTCTCGACGTCCTGCCGGCTGGTGAGCGCGGCGGTGGTGCAGGCAGCGCGGCGGGCGGTCCGCCACGGGCGGGCCCGTGGCCCGTGCGGAGGCCTGCCCGGCTCCCGGCCCGAGGGTGGGTCATGACCCTCGCTGTCGCACCGATCCCGTACGAGGAGTACCTGCACTTCATCGCAGACCGGCCGGTGAGCTACCTGCAATGTCCCTCCTGGGCGTCGGTCAAGGAGGGATGGACGAGCGAGCACCTCGGTTGGCGGGACCGTTCCGGCACGGTGGTCGGCGTGGGGCTGGTCCTCCACCGGGACATCCCGCTGCTGCGTCGTCCGCTGGCGTTCCTCGTGGAAGGCCCGGTGGTCGACTGGGCCCAGCGCCCGCTGCAGGAGTGGCTGACCCCGCTCGTGGAGCACCTGCGCCGGCGCAGGGCCATCGGGGTGCGGTTGGGCCCGCCGCTGGAGCTGCACCGCTGGGACGCGGCCACCGTCAAGGACGGCTTGGGCACCGGTCGGCGGCTCGGGGACCTGGCTCCGGACCTGACCGATCCCCTCGGGGCCCGGGTCGTCGAGGAACTGACCGCCGCCGGCTGGGCCCGTGTCACGGGCGGCTCGTACGGCTCGGCGCCGCGCTCCTTCCACGTGCCGCTGACGGGTCGGACGCCGGAGCAACTGCTGGGCGCGATGAACCAGCAGTGGCGCCGTGCCATCCGCAAGGCCGAGAAGGCCGGCGTCGTCGTGGAGAGGGGCGGCTTCGCCGACCTGGCCGACTTCCACCGCCTCTACCAGGTCACCGCGGCCCGGGACGGATTCGTCGGGCACCCGCTGGAGTACTTCCAGCGCTCCTGGACCGCCCTGTCGACGGAGGGCGAGCAGCGGATCCGGCTGTACCTGGCCCGCCACGAGGGCGAGGTCCTCGCCGGCATGCTCGTCGTCACCGTCGGGGGCCTGGCCGGCTACACCTATGGCGGCTCGGCCAGCCACAAGCGTGAGGTGTACCCGAGCAACGCGGTGCACTGGCAGATCATCCGTGACCTGCTCGCGGAGGGCGCCGACGTCTACGACATGCGCGGCGTGGACGACACGCTCGACCCCGACCAGCCGAGGTTCGGGATCCTCCGGTTCAAGCTGGGGACCGGGGGATGCGTGATCGAGAACGTCGGTGACTGGGAGCTGCCTCTCCAGCCGGTCCTGCACCGGGGTGCCATGGCGGCCATCGGGCTGTACGGGCTGGTTCCTGCTGCGCGATCGGCCTGGGACTCCGTGCGGTCCCGCCTGGCCCGGTGGCCGGTGCGCCGCCGGGTTGCCCAGGCATCGGTCAGCGCACGATGAACACCCTGACCCGCCGGAACACCTTCATCGGCGGCCTGTGGGCCGTCGCCTCCGTCGTCTTCCCTCTGGTCTCGACCCTGCTGCTGTCGATCGTCATCGCCAGGCGACTGGGCTCGGAACAGCTGGGCGAGCAGAGCGTCATCGCCTACGTCGGGAGCTCCGTCGCCGGCGTGGTGGTGTTCGCCGCGACCAGTTGCGCCATGCAGGTCATGGCTGCTGCGCGCGGGCGGGGGGACAGCGGTCGGCTGGCGGCGTTGCGGAGGCTGTCCCACCGGGTGCACGTGCTCGGTGGGTTCATCGCCGGTGTGGGCATCGCCAGCTTCGGGACCTTCCGGGAGCAACCACTGGCCTGGTTGCTGATCGGGCTGGTCACGTTCATCGACGCGGTGGGCTGGTCCCACGGCGGCAGTCTCATCGCGCAGCACGGCTGGCGCGCGGTCAGCCCGCTCCGCCTGCTGAGCCAGATCGTCGCTGCCCTGCTCGGCGTGCTGGCGATCCTGCTGGGGGGCGGGATCGTCTGGGTCTTCGCCGCCCAGGTCCTCACGTCCACCTGGCTGACGATGACACTGCGCCGGCGTGACGGTCGCACCCAGCTCACCGACGACACGGCGCCGTCGCCGCTGGCCCTGCAGCCGCTCGGCCGGTTGTGGCTGCTGTTCATCCTGTCGATGCTGCTCTCGCAGATCGTCGACAAGCGGATGGAACTGCTGTTCCTGGACGCCTTCGGGTCTGCGCACCAGGTGGCGGTCTACGCCGTGGCGTTCAGCCTGGTCACGGTCGCGGTCACGGTGCCCAGTTCCCTGGCCGCCGCGGCCATCCCCGGCATCGCGGCCGCCGGTGCGGCCGACGTGACCGGCGCACTCACGGCCCATCTCCGCCGGGCGACCCGGCTGGCGTCCGTGGCGGCCTTCCTCCTGACGGCAGGGCTGGCAGCGCTCGGCCCGTCGATGGTCGTGCTCTTCTGGGGTGCCCCGCTCCAGGATGCCGCCGAGATCCTTCCGTGGATGGCCATCAGCGTCCTCTTCGTGCCCATCCGCGTTCTCTACGACGCCTACTGGACGGGCGTGGGCCGGCTCGCCCCGGTGCTGCTGTCGAGCGGCGCTGGCGCTCTGGTCGACATCGCCGTGGCCGCCGTGCTGGTGCCGCACCTCGGCATCGCCGGTGCGGTCGCCGCGAACGTCGCCGCCCAGGTCGTGGTCTGCGGGCTCGTGGTCGCCTACACCCGCCGGCACGTGACCGGCATGCAGGCGTCGGGCGGCCAGCTCGTCCGGTCGGCCGCGATCTCCGTGGTGGCCGGCGCGGCCGGGTGGTTGGGTGCCGCGGCGGCCGCCGGTGCCGGGCCCTTGTGCGCGCTGCTCGCGGGCGCTGCGGCGTTCGCCGTCGTGGTGGTCGCCGTCGGGCTGGTGGTCGGCTTGGTGCCGCCGGCGGACGCTGACTGGCTGGTCGACACCCTGCCGGCCGTCGCGCGGCCGGCTCTGGTCGTGGTCGGCGGCCTCGGCTGGGCCCGGTCGCGCCCGAGCGAGCAGCCCGGCGCTGACCCCGTGCCGGCCACGTCAGCCGACAGGGCGTGAGCGCAGCGGGTCGTCCTGCGGGGGCGCTGGCAGCCCCAGCGTTCCGCGGCGGACCCGTACCGCAGGGCGTCGGCGCGAGTGATGGTCGGGTCGACGACCCCGGCGGCAGTGCGCGGTCCTGGGTCCGCTGACCAGGACGTTGTCGACGTGGGAGCGGCCTCCGGGTCGGGTGGACCTGTATGACGGCATCCGCTCCGACCGCGGAGGTCGCTCGTGCTCCACGCTGGTGGCCGCCTTGCTCCTGCCGGGCGGTGTCTCACGACGCCTGTCCAGCCGTGGGCCAGTGGCCACCGGGACGTGCCGGCCCCGACCGTCGGGCGCCCCTGGCCCGGCGCCGCACCCCGCGGTCGGCAGCGTGCGATCCGGTGACCGGGCAGGTCGTCCGGGTGGCCCCGGTGCAGCGCCAACCGGTAGGAACACGGCCGGCCCTGGTCGCTGGTGCACGTCGATCGCGGCAGCGGTCGGAGCCCGACCCGAGTTCGTTCGCCCGCACCGGTCGAACGCTCGCCCGCACCGTCGGCACCGCATGGGCCAACTCCGCCCCGTCGCCAGCAGCGACGACCGCGCAGCCCTCCTGCCCACCTGGCTCGACGGGGACGACCTGAGACGGCCGCACCTCGGCATCGGTGGACGCGCATCCACCGGCCGAGGTGCGGCCGCAGGTCAGCACAGCCAGCGCTACCGCGCGGAGATGGTCGGATCCGCCGCTACGAGCTGGTCTGCCCGGTGAGCTGGTCCACGTCGACGTCACGGAGCTGGGCAGCAGCCCCGACGGCCGGCCGCCCGACCCCGGAAGGTCCTCGGCCACCCGCGGGGTGTGGCCCAGCGAGCTGAGCGCGTACCCAGGGGGTGGCCGTGACGGGTCCGACCCGGTGGTGGATCGGCAGCTCGGGGCGCTGTGGCAGCCGTCCCCGTCACCTGGTGTGTTCTGGCAGAGGGGGAGAGTCGATCGGCTGGGTCGCGAGCTCGGGAGTCGCGTCCGCCCGCAGGGGCCGGCTGGTGGCCGGCGCGAGGCTGTCGTCGCCCCTGCCCAGCCGTCGCTGCAACCCGGCACGGAGGTAGGCGTAGCTGGATGGTTCGAGGGGGGTGACCCACTGCCGGAGCTTCACCGACGCCGGAAGTGGCAGCTCGAGGTCCTCGAGCAGGTCGTCGAGTGCGCCGAACGAGCCGCTGGGTAGCTGCGGCACACCCAGTGCGGCCGCCTGCTGGTGGGTGAGCGGGTACCGGTCCGCCGTGCGCCGTCGCTCGATCTCTGGCCGCGGCTGCAGGACGCCGGCGAGGTGCGCGGCGAGCCAGACGGCGCCGACCTCCGCGGTCAGCGGGCTGCGGAAGGTGTGCCCCCACCCGGCGAAGGCCAGCCGGGGGACGTCGAACGGGAGTATGCGCCGGTGCAGCGGGAGCACCCCGTCCGCGTCCATGAGCGAGTCCTGCACCGAGGGGTGCAGGAACGACAGCTCCTGGTCGAAGCCGGTGGCAGGTACCACGACGTCTGCGGGCAGCCAGCTGCCGTCGGACAGCCGGACGCCGGCCTGCCCGTCGACGGCACCCAGCGCCACGATCGACCGCTCGCGCCGGACCTCGAGTCGCCCTTCCGCCATGGCCTCGAAGAAGCCGTCGGTCACCAGGTTGCCGGAGATGGGCCGCCCGTTGGGCGTCATGCCGACTGCCTGCACCCCCGTGCGCCGGGCGATGGACCGGCGGAGCGCCCACAGGGCCGTGCGGCGGGCGGGCAGCCCCGCCAGGGCGATGACGCGCGAGGCGAGGGTCGTGCGCGGGCCGGCCATGACCTGCTCGCCCAGCCGGGTCAGCAGGAGGTGTCGGAACGTCAGACCGCGCGCGATGCGCTTGGGGACCTTCCACCGGATGGCCCGCGCGACCAAGGTGGTCGAGCTCGCCATCCGGGATGTCTCAGCGGCGACGTCGCAGGCGGTCTTCCCCCAGCCGACGATGACCACCTGTCGGTCGACGAGGGCCGCGCCGTCGCCCAGCCGGGTGGGCACGATCACCCGTCCACCGTGCGCTTCGAACTCGTTGCGGCCCGGCCACGCCGGCACGTACGGGGTGGAGAAGACGCCGTTGGCGACGACCAGCCAGTCGACGTCGTGGGTCGCGGGCCCGGATGCTCCGACCGTCCGGATGACCCACCCGGCGCCGTTCGGCTCGGCGGACTCGACCCGCGTGCCAAGGTGCACGCGCGACTGCACGCCCTTGGCCCGGGCGTAGTCCTCGAGGTAGCCGCGGACGTGTGCGCCGGAGGGGTGCTCCGGGAAGTCCGCGGGCATGGGGAAGTCGGAGAAGGCGTAGGTCACCCGGTCGTCCTGGGTGGACACGCCGGGGTAGGAGCGGGTCGCGCTCCACACCCCGCCGATGTCGGGGGCCTTCTCGAAGACGATGACCTCGTGGCCGAACTCCTGCAGCACGGCCGCAGTGACCAGCCCCGACGGGCCCGCTCCGATGATGGCGATCTTCACCGGCTCATTCTCGCGCGCTCCGGGGCCCGGCACGGGGAAGTCCACTCCTCCGAGGGGGGCGGGGGTCAGGCGCCGCGCCGCGGAGTCGGCACCGTGGCCGAGCGGGCCCGCTGGCAGCCCGAACGCTGGGCGGCGAAGCCGGACTGGAGGGCGTCGGCGAGGGCGATGGCGGGGTCCACGGACTCGGGGGAGAGCGTGCTGCGCGTCGTCATGGCGGGAAAGCTAGGGCCACGCTGCGTGCACTGGTGATCGCCGCACGGTCATCAGACGCTACGAGTTCATGACGACGGCACACCCGTCACACCGGCCGGACGATCTCCGGCCGCGGCGTCCAACCAGACGTCGGTGCGCCGGGCCCAGGTGCGTTCGGCGGCCCAGACCCGCCGGTCGGCGGCGCAGGACGCCGGCTCGTCCGCGGCCGCCTGCATCGCCGCGGCCATCTCCGCGGCTCCCCGGACGACGTAGGTGTGCGGCGGGGCGTCGCTGGAGTGCTCCAGGTGCCCGGCGGTCGCCACGACGGGCACGCCGCGGGCGCAGTAGTCGTAGGTCTTCATCGACGACTGGCCCAGCGCGATGCTGGCGACGTCCGGGATGAGCGCGACCGCCGCGCCGTCCAGCACGCCGGGCAGGTCGGCGCGGGACACCGGCCCGGCGTACCGGAAGCGCCCGCCCAGCTCGTCGGCCAGGGCCAGGAACCGCTGCGCCGCGGCCTGCGCCCGGAGCGGGAAGACCAGCTGGCCGTGCACGGTGAGCGTCCAGCCCGGCAGCGCGGTGAGCACGGCGCGCACCAGCTCGACGTCGAAGCGCTCGCTGACGCTGCCCACGTAGACCGCGTGCTGGGGCGTCCGCTCCACCCGCCGGGGTGCGGCCAGCAGCGCCTCGTCGGTGCCGTTGGGGACGACGACCGGTCGGCGGCCGGGGAAGTGGCCGGCGAGCACCTGGTTGACGACCACGATCTCGTCGGCCTCGTCGGCGATCCGGCGCAGCTGGTCGGGCAGCCCGCGGGCGTGCGGCAGCACCCGGGCCCAGTCGTCGGTGCAGTCGAAGACCACCCGGCCCCCGAGGCTCCGCGCGGCCCGCCACTCCCACGGCAGCATGAACACCGAGAGCGCCGGGTCCCAGCCCGAGCGGTGCAGGAAACCGGCCAGCAGCCCGGCGTCGATGCGCTCGGCGAGCCCGTGCCGCAGCCCGGGCTGCAGCGTCGACCGCTCGGTGACGGTGACCCCCGGCTCGACGGTCTGGAACCGGGCCGCGCGCAGGTGCGCCCACCAGTTGCCCGGGTCGCTGCGCAGCCGGCGGACGTCGGCCGGTGCCTGCACGAACCGCACCGGCAGGCCGCGGTCGACCAGCTGCCGGGCGATCATCTGCTCGCGGCGGATGGCCGGGTACCACGGGTCCTTGGCCAGGAAACCGACCCCGCTGGTCAGGCGCGCGTCCAGGTCGGCTCTCCTCCGGGCTCGGGTGCCGACCCTCGCCGCGGACGGCGGAGCTCCTCGGACCACACTGCTGTACCCGACCATGATGCGGTGTCGCGGGCGCGGTGGACGGAGGTCGGTCGGTGTCGGCGTGGCAGCTGCCCCGGACGGTGCTGCTCCGGTTGCCGCTGCGGCTCAAGCGCGCCGTCCTCTTCCGGCGGGTGCACGGCCGCCGGCCGGGGCGGACGACGTTCACCGAGAAGGTCAACTGGCGGGTGGTGCACGACCGGCGGCCGCTGATCGGCCGGCTGGGCGACAAGCTGGCGATGAAGGCCTACGCGGCGGCTGCCTGCCCGGAAGTGCGCATCCCGGCGGTGCTGTGGTCGGGCACCGACGTGGCCGACGTCCTCGCCGTGGACCTGCCGGCGAGGTGGGTGCTCAAGCCCAACCACGGCAGCGGGCGGGTGCACATCGGCACCGGCCGCCCCGATCTCGCCGAGCTGCGCCGGATCACCACCGGCTGGCTGGACGAGCCGCTGTACCGCGAGCGGGGGGAGTGGGTGTACAGCCAGGCCCGCCGGCTGCTGCTGGTCGAGGAGTTCCTCGGCTCCGGGGAGCCGCCGGACGACCACAAGTTCCTGGTGTTCGACGGCCGGGTCCGGCTGGTGCAGGTGGACACCGACCGGTTCGGCGACCACCGCCGCCGGCTGTACACCCCGGACTGGACGCCGGTGGACGTCGTGGAGGACGTGGCCCCCGCCCCGGTCACCCCGCCGCCGGCGTCGCTGCCCCGGATGCTGGAGATGGCGGCCGTGCTCGGGAGCGCCTTCGACTTCGTCCGGGTCGACCTGCACGACGTCGAGGGCGAGGTGTGGTTCAGCGAGCTGACGCCCTACCCCGGCGGCGGGCTGGACCGGTTCGACCCCGACCTGGACCGGCTGCTCGGCTCCTGGTGGCAGCTCCCGCCCCGCACCGCCGTGCGCGGGCCGGGCTTCGCGGCGCGACTTCTCGGCGGCTGACCTCGCGCCGCACCCGGGGTTCAGCCGCGGGTGCGGGCCAGGAGCTGGTCGGCGGGCAGGGTGTTGATCACCCGGTCGGTCGGTACGCCGCACGCCACGGCCCGGGCGCAGCCGGCGTCCTGCCAGTCCAGCTGGCCGGGCGCGTGCGCGTCGGTGTCGATGGAGAAGTCGCAGCCCAGCTCCACGGCCAGGCTGAGCAGCCGCGTCGGTGGGTCCAGCCGCTCGGGGCGGGAGTTGATCTCCACCGCCGTCCCGTGCTCGGCGCAGGCGCGGAAGACGGCGTCGGCGTCGAACTCGCTCTCCGGCCGGGGCCGCTGCGTGCCGTTGCGCTGCTGGCGGCCGATCACCAGCCGCCCGGTGCAGTGCCCGAGGACGTCGGTGTGCGGGTTGGCGACCGCGGCCAGCATCCGCTCGGTCATCTGCTGGCGCGGTGCCCGCAGCTCCGAGTGCACGCTGGCCACCACGACGTCCAGGCGGCCCAGCAGCTCGTCGGTCTGGTCCAGCGAGCCGTCGACGTTGATGTCGCACTCGATGCCGGTGAGGATCCGGAACGGCGCCAGCTCCTCGTTGAGCGCGGCCACCACGTCCAGCTGCTGCTCCAGCCTGGCCGGGGACAGGCCGTTGGCCACGGTGAGCCGGGGGGAGTGGTCGGTGAGCGCCAGGTAGGCGTGCCCGATGCCGATCGCGGCCTCGGCCATCTCCCGGATCGGGCTGCCGCCGTCGGACCAGTCCGAGTGGGCGTGCAGGTCGCCCGTCAGCGCCGCGCGCAGGGCCGCGGCGTCGTCGGCCGGCGGGGCCAGCTCGGCGTGCGCCTCCTCCAGCTTGGCCAGGTAGGCCGGCACGTCACCCCGGTGCGCCTCGACGACCACGGCGGCGGTCTTGTCGCCGACGCCCTTGAGATCGGTGAGGGTCTTCGTCCGCACCCGCCGGTCGAGCTCGGCGTCGTCCAGACCGGCGACGACGGTGGCCGCCGTGCGGAACGCCTTCACCCGGTAGGACGGCTCGCGGGCGCGCTCCAGGAGGAAGGCGATCCTCCGGAGCGCGCCCACGGGCGTCAGTGGTGCCGGGGTCATGCTGCTCGGGTCAGGGCTTGAGCTTCTTGGCCTGCTTGCCGGCCCGCTTCTGCGCCTTGGCGGCCTTCTTGGAGGCCTTCTCGTAGCTGGCCTCGGCGGCGGCGGCAGCGGCGCCGGCGGTCTTGCGGGCGCGCCAGCCCACCGACGGCTTGCCCTCGGTGTCGACGGCGGCGAGCAGCAGGCCGCCCAGCATCGAGGTGTTCTTCAGGAAGTTGCTGGTCTGGCCGAAGCGCTCCTTCGGGTCCTCGTGCTCCCAGAAGCGGTGGCCGGCCAGCGTCGTGGGCACCAGCGAGGTGGCCAGCGTGAGCGCGGAGAAGCGGGGGAACCGGCCCAGTGCCAGCAGCGCACCCGCGCCCACCTGCACGCCGGCGTTGATCTTCACCCACTGCTCGACGTCGTGCGAGACCTGGACGGGCAGCTGCTTGTCGGCGATCTCGGTGAGCTGCTCGACGATCGGCGCTGCACCGGGCACGCGGCTCTGCGGGTTCCGGAGGGTCTGGACACCTCCGTAGACGAACGTGGAGGCGAGCAACGGGCGTGCAATCCGGCGAACCAACATCTGAACCCTCTTCCCATCGGTGACGTCAGCAGGAAGGTGCCCTGGTCAGTGCCGGGGCAACCCTGCTCTGCGACCGTAGTGAGAAGTGACGATCACCGCTGGTCGAGCGTCCGTCGCCGGACGGCGGGGTCAGCGGCTGGGCTGGGCGGTGCGCGCGCCGAGGACGTCCTCGACCGTCAGCTCGGTCGGCAGACCGATCAGGTGGTCGGTGAACGGAGCGCGCCGGTCGGCCAGGCGGACGCCTGCGCCGACCAGGAGAGCGAGCCCGATGGCGACCGCGAGCCAGACCGACATCACCGCAACAACGAACATGTGGATAGTTCTATCGGGCCAACCTCTGACGACACTGGGAGTTTCAGCGACAATATGTGACGAAGCCCTGCGTCCACTGTTGGGTGGTCCTGGCACCGTTGGGCTGAATCGGTCAGCCGCTCGGCACGGCTGAGGCGGACGATGGTGCCGTGACGAGAGAGCTGGTCGGTGTGGCCCCGACCGCCGCGGCGGCGCGGCCGGCGCGTGCCGGCTGGCTGGTGGGTCTCGCCGTGCTCGGTGCGCTGCTGTTCACCGCCGGGCTGCTGGTGGAGCTGCGGTGCGGGGCCGGGCGCTGCCCCGCACCGGCCGTGCAACGGCTCCTCGACCTGGACGGCATCGGTTCGCTGCCGCGGCTGTTCACCACCGCCCTCTTCGCCGGCGGAGCGGTGCTCGCCGCGGTTGCGGCTCGCCGGTCGGACGGGCGCCGGGCCCGGTGGTGGGCGGTGGTCGCGGCCGGGGAGGTGGCGCTGATGGCGGCGAAGGCGGTGAGCACCCACTCGGCGGTCGAACGGCAGGACGGCGTCCTGCTGACCTTCGTCGGCGGGTTGCTGGTCGCCCTGCTGGGGCTGGCGGTGCTGTGGCGCGCCGGCCTGCGCTGGGGTGTGCCGGGAGCGAGCCTGGTCAGCGGGGCGTTCGCGGCGTTCGCGGTGGCTGCGCTCGGGCTGGACCGGGTGACCGGGCTGGTGGCGCACCTGACGGCGCAGCCCTCGGCGCTGGCGCTCGCCGTGTACCTGGAGGAGGCCGGCGAGGCCGTGGCGGCGTTGGCGCTGCTGGCCGCCGTCGTGCGCTCGGTGCCGCGCCGCTGAGCGAGGTCAGTCGTAGGGGTTGGTCAGGACGGTGCGCGCCTGGACGACGGTGAACGTGGCCGGTGCGCCCTGGGTGGTCGTCGTGCCCGGGACGTCGGCCGGCACGCCGCCGTCGACGGAGTAGGTCGCGCCCCAGGTGGTGGTGAGCGAGGCGGTGTACGTGCCGGAGGCGTAGTCGTGGGTGACCGTCTGCGCCGGGTAGGGGGCGCCGGGGCTCGTGCTGGTGAGCACGGTGCCGTCACCGGTGTCCCAGGCGTAGCCGGTCACGGAGGCGGCGATGTCGACGGCGAAGCCGCGGATGTCCACGGTGAAGGTCTGGGTGGTCGGGCTGTCGGTGAAGAAGATGACCGGCAGGCCGACGAGCGCCTGGCCCGGTGGTTGCTGGCGGGTGGTCAGCTCCGGGAGCGGCAGCGTCTGGAAGTAGCGGAACACCTCCTCCGGCGACGGCGGCGGATTAAGGTCGGTGATGTCCAGGCAGCCCGCACGGACATCGGTCCAGGTGCTCACCGGCGTGCCGGGCGCGAGTGGGCTGGCCGTGCCGTCCGCCAGGGTGCCGTCGGCCCGGACGATGGGGCGTTGCTGCAGGACGAGGTACCGGACGACCCGGCCGGGAGGCTCCTCGCAGGGGCGGAAGTCGCTCCCGCTGCATCCACCGGCGGCCTCGTCGTGCAGCACGCACAGCGATCTGAGTCGGTACTCGTAGGACGCCAGATCGCCGCCACCACTACCGCCGACCAAGGCCGGGTTGATGGAGTCATAGGAAACACTGACCGCCCCGTCGCTAACGGACGCGTTAGGGCCACAGTCGAAGGCGTCATCACAAGCTCGTGCAACTGGCACGCCAGCAAGCAGCAACATGAACAGCGTGGTCACGACGAGTCTCGCCAGGCTTCTCACCTTTGGCTGATCTCGGTCATCAACCAAGTCGTCTGAGCTACGTCCCATGCCATAAAGGCGTCAAGCGACCGGTCAACGATCGGATCCCGGCCCCGATCGGGGACCGGAGTGCCATCTGAGTCGATCACTGCGATCGCGTCAGAATTCACCGTGAAGATTACATTTGCCTGATCTTCCTGAACGAAAGAACCAACAACGGTGATGGCGTAGTCGCCGCCAGATGAGGCATAGCCGGCCGTTCGATCGCTGTCCCGCTGGTCGGCCACCCGCCGACAGACCGAGCACTCGCGGCTGAGCTGCCGGATGGGCTCGCCCTCGGTCGATCGGTCTTCCACAGCCAGGTAATAGTCGAGGAATGCCTCGGCGCCGGCCTCGGTCTTCTCCCGTGCCTCGACTGGCATCGGGAAGTCGGCCGGCCCGATGGGTGGCAGCGTCGCCGTCGGTTCGGCGGAGGCGCTGGTCGAACTGGTCGGCAGCGTCTCGTTGGCCTGCTCACCGCTCGAGCAGCCGGCGAGCAGGGCCACCGACGCGACCACGGCAGCAGTCATCCGCACCGTGCGCATCCGTCGTCCTCCTGAGGCCCCGTACAGCAGTTCCTCAGGAGACTACGCAGGTCAGCGCCTCGTGGCGTCCCCCGTTCGGCGTACCCGTGGACGAGCGTCAGCGGGAGCAGTACACGGTCAGCCGCTCGCGTTTCCGGAACACGAACTCCGTCGCCGTCTCACCGGTCTCGCCGTCGTAGGCGACCTGCTGCGGTCCGGACAGCAACCGCACCCGCAGCTCGGGCACCTGGAACTCCGCGTAGGAGCGGGTGTGGTCGCCGGCCCCCAGCAGGGTCGCCAGCACCGCCCGGGTGCGTCCGAACCGCAGGTCCGCCCGCAGGTACTGGACGTCGAGCAGGCCGTCCTCCAGCCGGGGCCGCCAGGCCGGGGACAGCCCGCGCGGCACGTAGCAGCCGTTGCCGATGAACAGGATCCAGGCCGAGATCCGCCGTCCGTTCACCTCCAGCTCCACCGGCGACCCGTGCCGCAGCACCTGTGCCGCGGCCACCGTGAGCGCCGCCCACTTGCCCAGCCGCCCGGGCAGCCGGTCCCGCCGCCGCACCATCTCCGGGTAGGAGCCGATCGAGGCGGTGTTCAGGAACGGCACCCCGTTCACCTCGGCGACGTCCACCTGCACGGCCTCGCCGCGCTCGACCGCGCCGGCGGCCTCCGGCGGTGTGGCCAC
>Ga0210040_10002581_pt1 | contig 25394 bp, 22 predicted proteins | sample CryGeyCG12114_NA_FD_185462 | JGI IMG/M metagenome (GOLD analysis project Ga0210040, IMG submission 185462) | Groundwater microbial communities from aquifer - Crystal Geyser CG19_WC_8/21/14_NA (SPAdes) (version 2) | ecosystem: Environmental > Aquatic > Deep subsurface > Groundwater | place: USA... | reverse complement strand
CGACGCTCGGCTTGTCATTGCTCAGAAAGCCGGGACGCGGCGCGGCTGGCGCGGCGGTGCTGGCGGGTGCGGGGGCGGCCGCTTGGCTGACGCGCGAAGCCGAGGCAGAGGATCGGGAGGGGGATCAGCCGGCGTCGGCGAGCAAGGTGATGGCCGAGCGGTAGCCGCCGAGCGTGCCGACATCCACATAGCTGGACCCGGCGCGCACGCCGACCGCGCGGTTGCCGCGCGCGAGCCAAGCATTGACCAGCGTGCCGATATATTCGTCACCTCTGTCCGGTTCCTGCCACAGCGCGTGAAGTTCGTGGAAGATGTGCCCCGGCATCTTGAACGCGCCCCAGATCCAGGAGGAGCGGGGCTGCGGCTGCTTGACGTCGATTCCCTGCACCTGATCGTCCGCGTCCAGCACCACCGCGTCGAACAGCTCGGGGTGCTCGACGGGAAACAGCAGAAACGACAAACGGTCGTCAGGCAGGTCGGCGAGCGCGCCTTGCGGAAACCAGATCGTGTCGGGCAGCCCGACCAGCACCGGCTCGTGCCGGCCGATCAGCGGCGCTGCCCGAAAGATCGCATCGCACAGGCCGCCGGCCGCCGGCTGCACCACGAAGGCGGTGCTCACCCCGCCGATGCCGCCGCCATAATAGCGCATGATGTCCGACTTGGTCGGCGAGATCACGAAGCAGATGCGGGTGGCGCCGCCGGCGATCATCCGCTCCACCAGATATTCGCTGACCGCCTTGGGTCGCTCGGCGCCGGCATCGTCGGTGCGGCTGCCGACAGGGAGCAACTCCTTGGAAAAGGCGAGCGGCTGGATGCGGGTGCCGTTGCCGGCAGCGGGGATGATGCCCCACATCAGGCGACAGCCTGAGGCTGGGCCGCCTGAGGCTGGCGCGCGATTGCGGAGTCCAGCAGCGCCACCAGCTCGCCGGCGCGGACGGCGGAGCTATGCTCGGCCAGCACGCGCGCGCGGGCGGCGGCGGCGATGCGGGCCAGCTCCGCGTCCGAGCGGTCGAGCGCGGCGAGCACGTCATCGGGACCCTCGGCGAGCAGGATCTCCTTGCCGGCCGTGAAGAAGGCGTCGAGCCCGGCCCAGCGGTCGGACACGATCGGCACGCCGCAGGCGGCGGCCTCGAACAGGCGGCCGGAGGGGCACCAGCCCATCGCCGCCATGTCGCGGCGGGTGACGTTCAGTGTCGCGCGCGACGAGCAGAAAAACGCCGGGTGCTGCGCCGGCGCGACATGGTTCATGAACCAGACGTTGGGTTGCCACGGGAAGTCGGCGGGATAGTTGGCGCCGCCCAGTACGAAGCGCCGATCGGGCGCGGCGGCGGCGGGCCGGAGGAACAGCGCGTCAACCAGCGGCTGGCGGTCGGCGGCATAGGTGCCGAGGTAGGAGAGGTCGCCGCGATAGGCGTCGGCGGCCGGGACGGGGTGGTGCGCGGCAGGGTCGACATGGCCGTAGAGCGGCGCCACCCGCCGCGCGCCGAGCCGGGAGCGAAGCGCGTCGAGCGCCGGCCCGCCGGTGTAGCTCAGCACCAGGTCGAAGCCACCGAGCCCTTCGGGCGGCAGATACGCGACCGGCTCGCCCGCCTCCAGCGCCGCCAGGGTAACGGGCGTGTCGAGATCGTAGAAGATCCGCGCGCCGGCGGCTTCCTGCTCGATCAGCCGCGTCGCGGCGATGGCGTCGGGGCAATAGGAGGTCACCATCACCGCGTCCGCATCGAGCAGCGCGTGGCGCTCCGCCAGCACCTCCGCCCAGTCGCGATACAGCAGCAGCCGCCCGCCCGGCAGCATGTCCAGGTCGCGATGATCGGCATACCATTCGACGTCGCGCTCGACGAAGGTCACCCGATGTCCGTCGGCAGCAAGCGCGCGGATCAGCCCGCGCCAAAGGGTCGCATGTCCGTTGCCCCATGATGAACTGACGGTCAGCCCGAAAATCGTCAGCTTCATACGTCCCCTTGCCCGGTTTTGCGCGGGCGACGGAAGAGCGGCGGGGGTGGTCCTGTCAAGCCGCGATCGGTACGGCGGCGGCATGACGCACGCTCCAATCGATGCCGGTACCAGGATCGCGCTGGTCGCCACGGTGCGCAACGAAGGGCCGTTCCTGCTCGAATGGCTCGCCTATCACCGTCTGATCGGCTTCACGGAAGCGTGGGTGGCGAGCAACGATTGCGAGGATGGCTCGCCCGAGCTGCTCGACGCGCTCGCCGCCCGGGGATGGCTGACGCACGTCCCTAGCGCGCCGCGGCCGGAGGAGAAGGCGCAGATCGTCGCCTATCAGGCGATTGCCGACCGGCTGGCGGAGGAGTGGCCGGACTGGCTGATGGTGCTCGACGGCGACGAGTTTCTCAACGTCCATGTCGGCGAGGGCCACGTGAAGGACCTGATCGCGGCGCTGGGCGAGGCGAGTGCGGCGATGATCAACTGGCGGGTGTTCGGCAGCGCGGGCGAGCGGCGCTGGTCCGCGGACGGCGTGCTGCCGCGCTTTCGGTGGGCGGCACCGCGCGACCATGGCGTCAACCGGCCTTATAAGACGCTGTTCCGAGGGCCGGAGGCCTACCACTGCCCGCTGCTGCCGCATGGGCCGGGCTACGCGCGGGACGAGGCAGTGGCATCGATCCGGCCGGTCGATGGTGGCGGCCACCCGTTGCCCGAACGCTACGCCCGGTCGGCGGAATTCCTGCAATCGGAACCGGGCAGCATCGACTGGAGCCTCGCTCAGGTGAACCACTACAACACGCGCAGCTGGGACGATTACCTCGCCAAGCACGCGCGCGGCGGCGGGCAGGGGCCCGAGCGTTGGGATCGGGACGGCAACTGGCCGGTGTTCGACCGCAACGAGGAGGAGGACGGCAGCATCCTTCGCCACCTGACGGCGACGCAGGACGCGGTTGCGGAGCTGCTTGCCGATCCAGCGATCGCCGCTGCGCATGAGCGGTGCCTGAGGCTGTACGGTGGGCATGTCGAGCGGCTGACCGCGGAGATCGGCGCATGAGCGAGCGGTTCGTGTTCGGCGTGCCGCTGATCGCGCGCGCAGTAGTGTCGGACTGGCCGCTGGTAGACCGGCTCCTGTCGCTGACGCTCCGGTCGGTGCTGGCGCAGGACGACGGCGACTTCGCGTTCGTGCTCGCCGCGCACGACCGACCGGCGGCCTGGGACATGGTCGCGGGCGATCCGCGCTTCGAGCTGGTCCTCGCCGACTGGACGCCGCAGCCGCCCAACGCGCCCAACGACGACGGCGGCGCCAAGAAGTGGCTGGTCAAGCAGCGGGTGGGCGCGTCCGGCGGCGGGCTGCTGATGTTCCTTGATGGTGACGATTGGGTGCCGCGCGATCTGGTGCGGCGCGCGCGGGGTGCGGTGACGGACGCCCACGTCGGCGGAGTCGTGAGCGAGGGCATGGCGCTTGACTGGCAGAGCGGTCGGCGGTGCCGCTTTCCCTTGCCCGGCGCGTTCGCGGGGCCGTTCCATAGCCTGTGCGGATCGAGCACGGTGGCGCGGGTGACGACGGGCGGTGCCGACGAACTGGCGCGCGATCCGCATCTGGTGCTCGGCTCGCACCACCAGTGGCCGGAGCGGGCAGCGGAGCTGGGCGTGTCGCTTGCGGCGATTCCCACCGCCGGGCTTTACATGATCGGCACCGGCCAGAACCATTCGGAGCATCAGTCGCCGGTCGCGGACTGGCGGCGGGCGATCACCGAGGCCGTGCGCGCCGAAGGTGTGCCGCTGGATGTAACGACTGCGGCGCGCTTCGGGCAGGATCTCGCGGCGCTGCCCGACTGGTCCCATGAGGCCGCGGGACCGCGCTGAACCGCCGCCTCAAACGCCGGCGGTGTCGAGCCGCTCGAGCTGGTCGCGGCTGAGTTCCAGCGTCATCGCCGGCAGCAGGTCGCGGAGCTGCTCGACGCGCGTGGCGCTCGCGATCGGCGCGGTGACGCCGGGCTGCGCCATCAGCCAGGCCAGCGCGATCTGGGCGAGCGTGGCGCCGGTCTCGCCCGCGACTGCATCCATCGCCGCGAGCACCGCCTTGCCCTTGCCCTCGAGCAGCTCGCCCATGCGGCCGCCGCGAACGCTTTGCTTCAGGTCCTCCGGCTTGCGGTACTTGCCGGTGAGGAAGCCCGAGGCGAGGCCGTAATAGGGAGTCACGCCGATGTTCCATTCGACGCAATAATCCTGCAGCTCGCCTTCGAACTTGGCGCGGCTGACCAGATTATATTCGGGTTGCAGCACGTGGTAGCGCGGCAGGCCGGCGGCGCGGGCGGCATCGTCGGCGGACTTGAGCCGCGCGGCATGAAAGTTGGACGCGCCGATCACCCGCACCTTGCCGGCATCGATCAGCTTGCCAAACGCCTCCAGCACGACCTCCTGCGAGGTGTCTTCGTCGTCCTGATGCGCGAAATAGAGGTCGATCCGGTCGGTGCCTAGGCGGCGCAGCGATGCCTCGCAGGCAGCGGCGATGCGCGCGGGGGCCAGCTTCTCGCCGCCCTCGCCGGGCAGCATGCCGACCTTGGTGGCGAGCAACACCTGGTCGCGCTTGCCGCTGGCCTTGAGCCACTCGCCGATCATCGATTCCGATTCGCCCCCCTGATGGCCGGGCACCCAGGCGGAATACACGTCGGCGGTGTCGATCATGGTGCCGCCGCCCGCGACGAATGCGTCCAGCACGGCGAAGCTCGCATCCCGGTCGGCGGTCCAGCCGAACACGTTGCCACCCAGCACCAGCGGCGCGATCTTGAGGTCGGTGGAACCGAGGCGGCGCAAGGGGGCGGACGTCATGAGGCGGGGCTTTCGTTGGGAGTGCGGGCGTCGGGGGAGCGGGCGTCGGGGGAGCCGGCGTTGGCGGCGGCATCGAGCCGGGCGGCCGCTTCGTTGAGCTGCCGGTCCTCATCCGCGGTGATCGCGGCGGGATCATCCGGCGCGGAGGAGCAGGCGGCGACCAGCTGCGCCGCACACAACAACGCCGCCGCGCACGAGGCGCGGCGGCGCCGTGGCGAAAGGAGCCGGGTCAGCTGATATCCGCGAGCCCGGCTCCCCATCCGATCAGTCCTTGAGTGCCTTGCCGGCCTTGACCATGGCGTTGCCGGTGGCATCGGCGGTCGCGTCGGCGGCATTGCTGATCGCGTTGCCGGCGCGGTCGGCGCCGCTCGCGATGCTGTCGCCGGCGTTGTCCATCGCGGCGCCCGTGCGGTCGCCGGCATTGTCCATCGACTGCCCGGCCTGGCCGAGCGCGCTGTCGGTTGCCGCGTCGACGTCGCCGACCGCATTGGATGTGGTGGCGCTAGTATCGGCAGCGGCGCTGTCGGCCGTGTTGGCGGCATCGTTCTGTGTCTGCTGGCTGCAGGCGGCGAGGCCGGGGAGGGCGAGCAGGGCGATCAGGGCGACGGGCATCTTCATGGACATACTCTCCGGTTGCCAAAATGGTTCGGCGAATGTCGCCGGTCGGCACGTTCAACGCAACTGCATTCGGTTTGGTTCGCGTTGACCCCATATAAAGATTTCTTTATGTCCGGTTCGCGATGAGTGCCTCCCTCGACATCTTCCGCGCGCTTGCCGACGCGACCCGGTTGCGCATGGTGGCGCTGCTGCGCTCCATGGAGCTGTCGGTGGGCGAGCTGGCGCAGGTGCTGGGGCAAAGCCAGCCGCGCGTGTCGCGCCACGTCAAGATCCTGTGCGATGCGGGCCTGGCGGAACGACGCAAGGAAGGCAGCTGGGTGTTCGTGGCATTGGGCAAGCCACAGACGGTGGCGCCGGTGGCGGCGGCGCTGGACGCGTGGACGGGCGATGCGCCCGATCACTGGATGGTGGCGGACGCGGCGCGGCTTGCCGCGGTGCGCGCCGACCGGGCCGCCAACGCGGCCGCGTGGTTCGAGGCGCATGCCGGCGAATGGGACGCGATCCGCTCGCTGCACGTCGCCGACAGCGAGGTCGAGAGGGCAATGGCGGGGGTGCTGGGCGACGGACCGCTTGGCACGCTGATCGACATCGGCACCGGCACCGGGCGGATGCTGGAGTTGTTCGGCGGGCAGGCGGAGGCGGCGCTGGGCATCGATCGCTCGTCGGAGATGCTGCGGCTGGCGCGGGCCAAGCTGCACGACCGCGCCAACACGGAGCTGCGCCAGGCCGACCTCTACGCGCTGCCGATGCGCGACGGCGCGGCGGATGTCGCCATCCTGCACCATGTGCTCCACTTCGCGCAGCAGCCGGGCGCGGCGCTGGCCGAGGCGGCGCGGGTGCTGGGGCCAGGCGGGCGCCTGCTGGTGGTCGATTTCGCGCCGCATGACCGGGAGGAGCTTCGCCTGCGCGATGCCCATTCGCGGCTTGGCTTTGCGGACGAGCAGGTGGCGGCCTGGTTCGAACAGGCGGGGCTCGGCCTTGCGCAGGTGGAGACACTCGCGGGCGGCGAGCTGACGGTGAAATTGTGGCTGGGGTGCAAGGCCGGCGCGTCCCTGCGCCCGGTGAAGAGCCCGGTGAACTCATTAAAGGTCAAGGCGGCATGACGACGATTTCGGTGACCCAGCTTGAGGAAGCGCGCCGCGCGCTGGAGGCGCCGCTTTTTGCCGACGTCGGCGGCGACCTGGCGGTGAGTTTCGAGTTCTTTCCGCCCAAGAACGAGAAGATGGACGAGCAATTGTGGGGCGCGATCCGCACGCTGGAGCCGCTGGCGCCGCAGTTCGTGTCGGTGACCTATGGCGCCGGCGGCACCACGCGCGAGCGCACCCATGCGACGGTGGCGCGCATCCAGCGCGAGACGAGCCTTGCCGCGGCGGCGCACCTCACCTGCGTCGAGGCAACGCGTGAGGAGATCGATGCCGTGGCGCAGGAATATTGGGCGGCGGGCGTTCGCCACATCGTCGCGCTGCGGGGCGATTCTCCGACCGCGGGCACGGCATTCGCCTCGCATCCCGGCGGCTATGAGAATGCGGCCGCGCTGGTCGCCGGGCTGAAACGCCTGCACCCCTTTGAGGTGTCGGTCGCCGCCTATCCCGAGTGCCACCCGGATTCCAGCGACGCCGCGGCCGATCTCGATAACCTGAAGCGCAAGCTCGACGCCGGCGCGAGCCGGGCGATCACCCAGTTCTTTTTCGAGCCGGAGACGTTCTTCCGCTACCGCGACTCTGTCGCCGCGGCGGGGATCAATGCGGAGATCGTGCCGGGGATCATGCCCGTCACCAACTTCGCCAGCGTCCAGCGGATGTCGGCGATGTGCGGCACGGCCGTGCCCGCCTGGCTGCAGCGACTGTTCGAGGGATTGGACGAGCATCCCTCGGCACGCCAGCTGGTGGCGGCGACGGTGGCGGCGGAGCTGTCGCGGCGGCTGTATGCCGGCGGCGTCAAGGCGCTGCACTTCTACACGCTCAACCGCGCCGAACTGGCGTTCGCGATCTGTCACCTGCTCGGCGTGCGGGCGAAGACGATTGCGCAGGAGGTGGCGGCATGACCATCCGCGAGACGTTCCTGGCCGAGGCGGCCAAGCGCATCCTGATCACCGATGGCGCGTTCGGTACCGAGATCCAGAATTGGAAGCTGGATGAGGCGGCCTATGCCGGCGACCTGGGGCTTGGGCACGACCAGAAGGGCAACAACGACATCCTGGCGCTGACCAGGCCGGAGGTGCCGGAGTCGATCCACCGCGCCTATTTCGAGGCCGGGGCCGACATCGCGGAGACCAACACCTTTTCCGCCAACCGGATCAGCCAGGCTGACTATGGCGCGGAACATCTGGTGCGCGCGATCAACATCGAGTCGGCGAAGCTCGCCCGGCGCGTGGCCGATGAATATGCCGCAAGGGACGGCCGGCCCCGCTTCGTCGCGGGTGCGCTGGGGCCGACCAACAAGACGCTGTCGCTAAGCCCGGACGTCAACGATCCCGGCTATCGCGAGATCGACTTCGATCATCTGAAGGACGTGTATCGCGAGCAGATCGATGCGCTGGTCGAGGGAGGCGTCGACTTCATCCTGATCGAAACGGTGTTTGACACGCTCAACGCCAAGGCGGGGATCATGGCGGCAATCGAGGCGGGGGGCGACCTTGGCCGCGACCTGCCGATCATGCTGTCGATGACGCTCACCGACCTCTCCGGGCGCAACCTCTCCGGACATACCGTGGAGGCGTTCTGGCACGCGGTGCGGCATGCGCGGCCGCTGACCATTGGCCTCAATTGTTCCTTTGGTGCCGAGCAGTTGCGGCCGCATGTGAAGACGCTGTCGGAGATCTGCGACACACTGATCATGGTCTATCCGAACGCCGGGCTGCCCAACGAGCTGGGCGCCTATGACGAGGCGCCGGCGACCACCGCGGGGCTGGTGGGTGAGTGGGCAGGGGCCGGGCAGGTCAACGTGCTCGGCGGCTGCTGCGGCTCGACGCCGGCCCATATCAAGGCGATCGCGGATGGCGTTGGCGGCGTTGCACCGCGCGAGGTGCCGGTGCCGCCGGTGCGGACGCGGCTCGCGGGGCTCGAACCCTTCACCATGGCGGCCTAGCGCACCATTCCACCGTTCGCCCTGAGCTTGTCGAAGGGCGTGTTCCGGACACGTGCTTCGACTTCGCTCAGCACGAACGGACTGAATCGAGAACCGATGACCACCCAATCCTCCACCCAGTTCGTCAACATCGGCGAGCGCACCAACGTCACCGGATCGGCGGCGTTCAAGAAGATGATCATGGCCGGCGACTACGCCAAGGCCGTCGTCGTCGCGCTCCAGCAGGTGGAGAACGGCGCGCAGGTGATCGACGTCAACATGGACGAAGGCCTGCTCGACGCCGAGCATGCGATGACCACGTTCCTTAAGCTCATCGCGGCCGAGCCCGACATCGCGCGGGTGCCGGTGATGGTCGACAGTTCCAAGTGGAGCGTGATCGAGGCGGGGTTGAAGTGCGTGTCCGGCAAGCCGATCGTCAATTCGATCAGCATGAAGGAGGGCGAAGCTCAGTTCCTGAGCCAAGCGCGCAAGTGCATGGCGTATGGCGCTGCGGTGGTCGTGATGGCCTTCGACGAGACCGGTCAGGCCGACACCCGCGACCGCAAGATCGAGATCTGCGAGCGCGCCTACCAGCTGCTGATGGGCATCGGCTTCCCGCCGGAGGACATCATCTTCGATCCCAACGTGTTCGCGGTGGCGACGGGGATCGAGGAGCACAACAACTACGGCGTCGACTTTATCGAAGCGTGTCGGGAGATCAAGGCGCGCTGCCCGCACGTCCATATCTCGGGCGGGCTGTCGAACCTGTCGTTCAGCTTTCGCGGCAACGAGCCGGTGCGCCGGGCGATGCACTCCGTGTTCCTCTACCATGCCATTCCCGCCGGCATGGACATGGGAATCGTCAACGCAGGCCAGCTCGACGTCTACGACACGATCGACTCCGAGCTTCGCACCGCGTGCGAGGATGTGGTTCTAAACCGCGATCCCGACGCCGGCGAGCGGCTGGTCGCGCTGGCCGAGAAGTATCGCGGCACCGATGCGGTGGCGGAGAAGCAGGCCGCGGAATGGCGCGGCTGGGACGTCGGCAAGCGGCTGGAGCATGCGCTGGTCAAGGGCATCGATCTCCACGTCGTCGAGGACACCGAGGAAGCGCGCCAGGGCTATGCGCGGCCGATCGAGGTGATCGAAGGGCCGTTGATGGATGGCATGAACGTGGTCGGCGACCTGTTCGGATCGGGCAAGATGTTCCTGCCGCAAGTGGTTAAAAGCGCTCGCGTCATGAAGAAGGCGGTGGCGCATCTGCTGCCCTTCATCGAGGCGTCGAAGGAGCCCGGCGCGAAGGGCAAGGGCAAGATCGTCATGGCGACCGTCAAGGGCGACGTCCACGATATCGGCAAGAACATCGTCGGCGTGGTGTTGCAGTGCAACGGCTTCGACGTCGTCGACCTCGGCGTCATGGTGCCGTGGTCGAAGATCATCGAAGCGGCGAACGAGAACGATGCCGACATGATCGGGCTGTCGGGCCTGATCACCCCCAGCCTCGACGAGATGGTGACGGTGGGCGAGGAGATGCAGCGCGCGGGCATGACCATGCCGCTGCTGATCGGCGGCGCCACCACCTCCAAGGTGCACACCGCGCTTCGGATCGCGCCGGCGTACAAGGGGCCGGTGGTGCACGTGCTCGACGCCAGCCGCGCGGTCGGCGTGGCGACGACGCTGGTCAGCGATACGCAGCGGGACGACTATGTTGCGGGGGTTGCGGCCGATTACGAGAAGGTCCGCCTGGCGCGCGAGGGCAAGGGACAGAACGACCTTCTGCCGCTCTCCGAGGCACGGGCGCGCGGCTTCAAGGCCGACATGGCGCTGAAGGCCACCCCGGCGGCGCAGCCGGGCGTTCATGTATTCGACGCGTGGGACTTGGCCGACCTGCGCCAGTATATCGACTGGACGCCGTTCTTCCGCGCGTGGGAGCTGGCCGGCACCTTTCCCGCCATCCTCGACGACGCGGTGGTGGGGGAAAGCGCGCGGGGGCTCTACGCCGACGCGCAAGCCATGCTCGACCGCATCGTTGCCGAGAAGTGGCTGACCGCGCGCGGCGTTGCCGGGCTGTGGCCGTGCCACCGCCATGACGACGACGTGTTCGTGGACCTGCCGCACGAGGAGCACCACCGCAGCCCGGATGGGGCAGCGATCCCCGCGGGCTTCCACGTTCCCGACCTCGACCGGCGCGCCGGCCACAGCGTGCGGTTGCCCTTCCTGCGGCAGCAGATCGCCAAGCGCGAAGGCCGCGCCAACATGTGCCTCGCCGACTTCATCGACCCCGCCGGCGACTGGATCGGCGGCTTTGCGGTCGGGATCCATGGCATCGAGCCGCATATCGCCGCGTACAAGGCGGCGCACGACGATTACAACGACATCCTGCTGAAGGCACTCGCCGACCGACTGGCAGAGGCGTTCGCCGAGGCGCTGCACCTCCAAGTCCGCACGACGCTATGGGGCTATGCCGAGGGCGAGCAGCTGACCAACGAGGCGCTGGTCCGCGAGCAATACCGCGGCATCCGCCCGGCGCCGGGATACCCGGCCTGTCCCGAGCACAGCCTGAAGCGCACGCTGTTCGACCTGCTGGGCGCGGAAGAGAAGGTGGGGCTGACGCTGACCGACAGCTTCGCGATGCTGCCGACGGCGGCGGTGAGCGGCTTCTATTTCGGCCACGCACAGGCGGATTATTTCGGCGTGGCGCGGATTGGCCCGGACCAGGTCGCCGACTATGCGACACGGCGCGGCATCGACGTGGCCCAAGCGGAGCGCTGGCTGCGGCCGAACCTCGACTAGTTGTCGCGGGTGACGGTAACGCGCTGGGCCAGCAGGTCGGCGTGGCCGAAGACGGTGAGGAACGCGATGTCGGTGGCATCGCGGCCGACGCCGATGCGCACCAGCGCGTCCGTCTCGGCCATGCCCGTCGCGTCCACCAGATGCCAGCCACCCGCCAGCCATACTTCCGCAACGGCGTGGAAGTCCTGCGGTGTGACTCCGAGGCCATAGGCGCCGACCATGCGCGCTGGGATGTCGGCAGCGCGGACCATGGCGATCAGCAGATGGGCATAGTCCCGGCACACGCCGCTCCGTGCGACATAGGTGTCGGCGGCGGTGGTCACGCCGCTGCTGGTGCCCGGCACATAGCTGAGATGCGTGCCGAGCCAGCTGGCGATCGCCTGCACCTTGTCGCCGCCGCGCAAGCAGCCGAAGTCGCGCTGCACCGCCGCTTCGAGCCGGTCCGACTCGCAATAACGGCTGGGGAACAGGTAGGGCACGACTTCCGCCGGCAGCGTGGCGAGCGGGTCGGCGGCGAGGCCGTTCAGCCTCACCGGTGATCGTTCGATGTCAACGACGGCGCGGTAATCGGCCGTGACGCGGGCCTGTGCGCGCATCCAGGTCCGCCGGCCGATCCCCTCGAGTCCCGACACCGGCGTCATCGGCTCGACGCCGCCCACCCGCAGGCAATCGGAAACGAGCCGCTGGTCGGGCATGGGCGCAACCTCCACCGCCAGCAGCAGATCCGCCGGCGCGCGCAGATGATAATCGAGATGGGCGGTGATGGTCAGTCGCATGCGGGCCACCTTACGCTCTCCGACGCGTGCCGCTACGGGCTCCCTAAAGCGGAGATTGCCATGACCCCACGCGAACTGATCGGAACGGCGCAGGTGCCGGGCGGCGAGGAGCTGCGGCTGTTCCGGCGTGGCGGCGACCACATGATCGTGCTCGATCGCAACGAGCTGATGAACAGCCGTATGAGCGGATCGGAAGAAGCGCTCGCCACCATGACGTGCGAGCGGCTGCGGGCAACGCCGGCGCCACGGCTGCTGATCGGCGGCTATGGCATGGGGTTCACGCTGCGCGCGGCGCTGGCAGTGCTGGGCGACAAGGCCGAGGTGACGGTGGCGGAGCTGGTGCCGGAGATCGTCGAATGGGCGCGGGGGCCGATGGCGGCGCTGACCGCCGGCTGCCTCGACGATCCGCGCCTGCGGCTGGTCGAGGCGGATGTGGCCGACGTGATCGCAGGGGCGCGCGGGAGCTATGATGCGGTGCTGCTCGACGTCGACAACGGGCCGGACGGGCTGACGCGCAGCGGCAACGACCGGTTGTATTCGGCGCGAGGGCTGGCGGCGGCGAAGGCGGCGCTGGCGCCGGGCGGTGTGCTGGCGGTGTGGTCCGCCGCGCCCGACGCTCGGTTTGCGCGGCGGCTCGGGGACGCGGGGTTCGAGACCGAAGAAGTGGCGGTGAGGGCGCGCAGCAACGGCAAGGGGCCACGGCACGTGATCTGGTTCGCGCGCAAGGCCGGGGGTGAGCGGTAGATGGCTTCGCTGTTCCGACCCATTCTGGCCGGCGGCACGCTGCCCGACCGGCTCGCCGCGTGCGCGGGTGCGCTGGTGGGGATCGCGCTAACGGGCGTGGTGACCGCATTGCTGCTCCATCCGCAGGGCGCGCTGTTGATGATCGTCGCGCCGATGGGGGCGTCGGCGGTGCTGGTGTTCGCGGTGCCGGCGAGCCCGCTGGCGCAGCCGTGGCCGGTGGTCGGCGGCAACGTCATTTCCGCGCTGGTCGGGATCGCCGCGGCGCATCTGGTGCCGGTGCCCGCGCTGGCGGCTGCGGTGGCGGTCGGCGGGGCGATCCTCCTCATGTCGCTGACCCGATCGCTGCATCCTCCCGGCGGCGCAGCGGCGCTGACCGCGGTGATCGGCGGGCCGGCGGTGGCGGCAGCGGGGTGGAGCTTTGCGCTGGTGCCGGTTGGGCTCAACGCCCTCATTCTGGCGGCGTGCGGGCTGGCGTTCCACCGCTGGTCGGGACATAGCTATCCGCACCGGCCGGTGCCAGTGGCAGGCCACGCACCGGCAGCATTCCCCGGCGAGCCGCACCCGGAGGATGTCGACCGGGCGCTGGAGGATCTGGGCGAGACGTTTGACGTTTCGCGCGAGGACCTCGACCTGCTGTTCCGCCGCGTCGCCTTTCATGCGGAACAGCGGCGTAGAGTCTAGGCGCGGCTTTCGATCAGTTTCATCCGTTCGCCCTGAACCTGTCGAAGGACGTGTCCGGAGGTGCATGCTTCGACAAGCTCAGCATGACCGGCGGTCTGGGCGGATGATTGAAGCCCGTTTTCCGCATGTGCCGAGATGGGACAGCCGATAGGTTCATCAAGCTGTTGGTCTAGCTCACGTCGCGGTTAACCGCGTTTGCGGCTTGGCGGCGGTGGCGGGGGAGCGCAGCGGAAGGCCATGCGCTATCCCATCCTCCTCGCCGCCGCCCTGCTCGCCGGCCCCGCCGTTGCCGCTTCGGCGCCCTTCACCGTCGATGGCCGCGGCTTCGGCTCGCTGCAGGACGCGGTGAACGCGATCGGCGGGGGCGAGGGGACAGTGCTGATCGCCCCTGGCGTTTATCAGCAGTGTGCGGTGCAGACCGCCGGGCGCGTGACCTATCGCGCCGCGCAGCCGGGCACCGCGATCCTGGAGCGCGCCGCGTGCGAGGACAAGGCGGGGCTGGTGCTGCGCGGGCGAAGCTCCACCGTCGATGGTCTGGTGTTCCGCGGCTACAGCGTCAACGACGGCAATGGCGCCGGCATCCGCACCGAGCAAGGCGACCTGACGGTGGTCAACTCGATGTTCCTCGACAGTCAGCAGGGGATCGGCGGCGGCGCGCCGGGGCCGCAGCGGATCGTGATCGACCATTCGAGCTTCGCCGGGCTCGGCCAGTGCGACCAGTCGGAAAGCTGCGCGCACGCGGTGTACCTGAAGACGCCGGGCAGCATCGCGATCACCAATTCGCGGTTCGAGCGGGGCACCGGCGGCCATTACGTCAAGCTGCGCATCCCAAACGTCACGATCACCGACAACAGCTTCGACGATACGCGCGGCACCAAGACCAACTACATGATCGACCTGCCCGAAGGATCGCGCGGGCTGATCGCGCGCAACACGTTCGTGCAGGGGGTGCACAAGGAGAACGGGTCGACGCTGATCGCGGTGTCCGCGGAGGCCAAGACCTATCCGTCCGCGGGCCTCAGGATCGAGAACAACGTCGCGAGTCTCGCGCCGGGCGGCAGCGAGCATCCGGGGTTCGTGGTCGACTGGAGCCACCAACCCCTTGCGATCGGCGCCAACCGGCTGAGCGGCGTGACGCCGTTCGTGTCGCGGTGAGGGTGCCGCCGTTGCGAGGAGCGTAGCGACGCGGCAACCCAGGTCCGCGTGTGCGGCTCTGGGTTGCTTCGCTTCGCTCGCAACGACGATTACCGCGCCATCGCCGCCGACTGGTCAACCGGCACCACCGGCAGCAGGATCGCGCTTGCTCCTGCCGCGCCGTGGGTGACCGTCACCGTTGCCGGCTTGTAGTCGGCGGGCTTGGCGAGGAAGATGTTGGGCACGAACGTCTGCGGGTTGCGATCGTAGAGCGGGAACAGCGACGACTGCACCTGCACCATGATGCGGTGGCCGGGCAGGAAGACGTGGTTCACCGCCGGTAGCCGGAACTTGTATTCCTGCACCTTGCCGGCCGGGATCGCGGTCGGATGCTCGAAGCTGTTGCGATAGCGGCCGCGGAAGATGTCGAGGCTGATCGCGAGCTGGTAGCCGCCCATCTTGGGGTTGCTTGCCACCTCGTCCGGATAGACGTCGATCAGCTTGACGACCACGTCGCCATCGGTGCCGGTGGTCTTCTGGAAGATGTCCGCCCAGGGCACGCCCGAGACGCGGACCGCCTGCGTCAGGACGGGCGTCTTGTAGCTCATGACGTCGGTGCGGCCGTCCACCGAGCGCTGGTCGGACACCAGCCAGTCGCCCCAGCGGCCGTCGCCGAAGTTCACCGGCCGTGGCAGGTGCGGCACGGGGTTGGCGGGATCGGACAGGTAGCTGTCGCCGCCCGACGCCGCCTGGTTGAAGCCAAGCCCTTTGTTCGCCTGAAGATAGATCGGCGTCAGACCGGTGGTGCAGCCCGTGTCGCAGGCGAGCGGCCAGCGGCTGAAGCGGTCCCAGTGATTTTCGGCCGTATTGTAGATCGCACCGGCGGGTAATTGCACCGCCGGGCCATCCTTCAGATACTGGTTGAAGAAGGGCAGCACCATGTCCTCGCGATACTGCGCGGCGGTGTCGCCGTTCCACTCCAGCGGCCCGAGGCTGCGGCCCTCCCGATTGACCTGTGAATGGCGCCACGGGCCCATGACGATGAAGTTGTTGGCGGCGTGGCCGGCCTTCACCAGCGCCTCATAGGAGTGGATCGCGCCCCACATGTCCTCCTGATCCCAAAGCCCCTGTTCCCACAGCGTGGGCACGTTGGACGGGCTTTGCGCGAGCAGCTTGTCGAGAGCCTGGCCCTGCCAAAAGGCGTCATAGGCGGGGTGCTGGACCATGCGCTGCCAATAGGGGAGCTGGTCGTAGCCCGACTTCCTGGCCCAATCGCCGGCGGAGATGGAGCGGAAGTTCTCGTAATCGTCATAGCCGCCCGACGGCGGTGCCTTGCCGGCGCCCTTGTAGCCGGTCTGTGATCCCAGCCAGCCGATGTTGGTCAGGCGGAAGGCACCGTAGTGGAACCAGTCGTCGCCCATCCAGCCGTCGATCATCGGGCTCTGCGGCGCCGCGACCTTGAGGGCGGGGTGGGGGTGGAGCAGCGCCATCACGACGGTGAACCCCTCGTAGGAGGAACCAATCATGCCGACGCGGCCGTTGGACTGCGGCAGGTTCGCCTTGTTCACCAGCCAGTCGATCGTGTCATAGGCGTCGGTGGTGTGGTCGACATGCGTGTTGTTGAGCGGGCCGATCACGGGGCGGGTGACGACATAGTCGCCCTCCGAGCCGTATTTGCCGCGAATATCCTGATAGACGCGGATGTAGCCGGCCTTCACGAACATCTCGTCTGCCAGCGGCAGGGTGGACAGCTCGCTCGAACTGTCGGTGCGGTTGGCGCGGCCCTTGGCATTGTACGGCGTGCGGGTGAGCACGATCGGCGCGTTGGTCAGGCCCTTGGCATAGACGATCACCGTGTACAGCCTGGTGCCGTCGCGCATCGGGATCATCACCTCGCGCTTCACATAGTCGCGGTCGGCCTCGGGCGGCGTGAAGTTGGCGGGGATGTCGCCGCTGGCGGCTTCGACGCGGGCGCCGGCGTCCTTGGGCTCGACCTGTGCGGGCGTGCTGCCGGAGGTGACGGGCGCGGCGGCGGTGCCGGAGGGCGGGCTGGTGCCGGGGGTCTGCTGAGCAACCACCGGCGACAGCGCGAGCGAAGAAACGGCGGCGGCAAGAACAACGCGTTGGATCATGTGAGTGGGGAGCCCCGAGCGGAAAGGAACAGCCATGCTGCCCCTTGCCGCCGCGGAACTCAATGGGCCGCCGTTTTCAGGATCACCAATTTCTCAGACAGGCCGGTGCTGATCACCTCTCCAACGTACGCCCTGAGCTTGTCGAAGGGCGGGCCTCCCGCGCACGTGCTCGACAAGCTCAGCACGAACGCTGGAGCCAGAGTCAGGGCCGTCCGGTGCCCTCGCGCGCTGCGTCCTCGGCCTTGATGCGGGCGCGGACGCCGCCGTCGACGCCGCGTCCTGTCTCCATCGGCTGATACAGGTTGCCCTTCGTCACCGGCACCGGCGCGGCCTTTTCAAATTCGGCGCGCTGGATGTTGGCGGCGATGCGTTCGGTGAGGTCGGGGAGCAGCCAGTGCGCCGTCACCGCGCCATGCGCCTTCCAGCCGACGGGAAGCTCCTCTTGCGGATACAGGGACGTCCACAGCAGCGCGTTCACCACCTTCTCTGGCCCGTCGAGCATCACCATCCGCGGCGCCTTGCCGGCGTAGTTGGCGGCGTGGCCCCATAGCGGCGTGTCGACAGCCCAGGGCATCACCGTCGCGACCTTGATCGTCTTGCCCCGGCCGGCGTGGCGGATCTCCTGGTTGAGCGCGCGGTCGAGGGCGAGGATCGCCGCCTTGGTGCCGGAATAGCTGGCGTGATAGGCGAGCGGCACGACGCTTTCCACCGATCCCATGTTGACCAGCGTGCCGTGGCCCTGGCGCATGAACTGGTTGAGCGCGGCGTGGCTGCCGTAGATCACGCCCTTGTAGTTGACGTCGACCAGCCGGGCGTGATCGGCGACCGGGATCTCCCAGAAGCGGCCGAAGGCGGCGGTGCCGGCGATGTTCATCCACACGTCGATGCGCCCGAAGCGCTGCGTGGCGGCGGCTGCCAGCGCCTCCACCTGGGCCGGATCGGCGATGTCGGTGGGCACCACCAGCGCCTGGCCGCCCGCGCCGCGGACGCGGGCCGCGACCTCCTCCAGCAGGTCGGCGCGGCGGGCGGCGAGCACCACATTGGCGTGGGCGGCGCCCAGCGCAAGCGCCGCCCCCTGGCCGAAACCGCTGGACGCGCCCACCACCACATAGGTGCGCCCCGCGAGCTGCTGGCGTTCGACCGGCCCGAGCCGGGGCGTCGCACAGCCCGCCAGCATCAGGGCGGCACAGGCGGCAAGGAGCAACGAACGGCCGGGCAGGGGCATTGCGGTCACCTCCACGAGAGTTCGAACTGCCTGCCACGGCGCGCCTCTCGCCGCGCTAACATGGATGCCGCCGGGTTCAGCGCTCAGCGCCCGCAGCTGCTCGCCGGGCCTGGATCGAGGTCGAGACAGCGTCCGTCCACCCCGGCCAGCGGGAAGCCGATTGTGGCGGCAAGCGTGGGGGCGATGTCCACCGTTTCCACCGACAGCGGCTGCTCGAACGCCGTCATGCCGCGCCGCCAAAAGAGGATGGGCACGCGCCGGTCATAGTCCCAGGGACTGCCGTGGGTGGCGACATAGCCCGGACCGGGTTTGGCGATTCCGTTTACTCGCGGCTTCAGCAGGACGATGAAGTCGCCCGAGCGATCGGCGTTGAAGGACGCGCGTGCCCGCTCCAGCAGGGTCCAGTTTTCAGGCGGTCCCGATGGCGTCGGCGCGTCGGCGAGCTCGCCCCGAGTGAACACGGCGGCGACGTCGGGGAAGGCGCGAAAGCGGCGCACGGCTTCGGTTTGCACGCGGGCGCGGTTGGCGGGCGAGAGCGCACGGTCGACATAGACGTCGCCTTCGGCGGCGAGCAGCACCGGCCCGGTGAGCCCGAACTGCGCGCCGATGGTCTTGCCGACGGCGGTCGCGGAGGTGTCTGCAGCGACGCGGCGCTCGCCGGGCATCGCGCGCTGCTGCTGGCGTTCGGTGAGGTCGTGGCCGCCGTGATCGGCGGTCAGCGCCACTTCGTAATCCACGCCGAAGCGGTCGAGCTGATCGAAGAAGTCGCCCAGCGTGCGGTCCAGCTCGGCCATCTGGATGCACATCTCCGTGCCCTGGGTGCCATAGGTGTGGCCGATGTAATCGGTCGCCGACGCGCCGATGTCGATGATGTCGGTGGCCGGGCCCTTGCCGAGGTTCATGCTCTGGATCAGCCCAGCGGCAAGCGCGAACACCGCCGCGTCGGCCGCGGACGAGGCGCGGAACGCGGTCTCATCCCCCGGCTCGCGCGCAAAGCGGCCCTGGCCCAGCGTCTGGCCGCCCACCGTCACCGGCCGGTCGAGCGGGCGGCAATAGCCGGGCAGCGGCAGCGGAGCTTGCGCGGCCGCGACCAGCGCGCCCACGGCGGCGTTGGCGCGGGTGACCACCGCCGGCTCTGCCCGTCCCGCGTAGGAGGAAAAGCGCTTGCCGTCCCACCACCATAGTTCATCGACCTTGTGGCCGCCCATCATCACCGCCGCGCGATCCTTGCCGGCGACGGAGACGACCCGGGTGCGCGGGTCGGCGGTCTTCATGCGTTCGCCCAACGTCGGCACCAGCAGGTGCCTGTCCGATACGGTGTAGCTGGTGTGGGTGCTGCCGGGCACCGTCTCGTTCTCAGCGCAATACACCGTCTTGTCGGGCCGGGCGACCGACTGGTCGATGTAGTTGTTGGCAACGATGCCGGTGCGGGCGGGCCGCATGCCGGTGAGAATGGTGGAATGGCCGGGGCAGGTCTCGGTCGCGGCGTGGCTTTGGTAGCCGGACGGGAATACCGCACCGGTGAGCAGCCGCGCGAAGCCGCCGGTGAAATGGTTGCGGTACTGCGCGAACAGGTCGGCGGAGAACTGGTCCACCGAGATCACCACGATCAGTTTGGGTCGGGTGGCAGGTGCGGGAGTCGACGGAGGCGCCGCCTCCTGGGCAACGGCAGCGGTGCCTGCGCACAGCAGGGCGGCGGCGAGAAGGGCTTTCATGGCTATCCTTGGTGCAAGGCCGGGGTGCGGCTATGGGCTGGGACGATGACCACCACAAGCTTGCGCGCGCTTCGTTGCGCCTGTGTGACGCTGCTCCTGTTCCTCTGGGCGGGATCGGCGGCGGCGCAGCTGTCGGCGGGGGGGCCTCATCTTGCGATGCGGCTAGTGGCGGAGAGCGCGCGGCCGCGTGCCGGAACGGACGTCACTGTGGGAATCGATACCCGGCCGCAACCCGGCTGGCACGGCTATTGGCGCAATCCGGGCGATGCGGGGTTTCCCGCCAAGCTTGGCTGGACGCTGCCCGCCGGCGTCACCGTCGGCGAGCCGGCATGGCCGGTGCCGACCACGCTCACCGTCGCCGGGCTGATGAACTATGTCTACGAAACGCCCTATGCGCCGCTGCTGACGGTATCGGTGCCGGCCGGCTTGCCGGTCGGCACGTCGCTGCCGCTGGTGCTGCGGGCGGACTATCTGGTGTGTACGACCAGCCTGTGCGTGCCCGAAAGCCAGACGCTGTCGCTGACGCTGACGGTGGGCGACGGCGCGCCGGGGCCGCAAGCGGCGCGGTTTGCCGCGTGGCGGCGCGCCATTCCGCGACCCTTGGACGCGACGGCGAGCTATCAGGTGGACGGTGGCGAGCTGAGGGTGGCGGTGCCGTATCCGGCGAGCGCCGTGGTGGACGTGCCGTATCTGTTCGCGACCGGCGCGGGCGCGATCGACTATGCCTCCCCCCAGAGCGTGACGCGGGACGGGGACCGGCTGGTCATCGTCACCAGGCCGGCGGCGGCACGTCCCACGGGGCGGGTCGATGCGGTGCTGCGCATCCGGCCGGGCAAGGGACTTGCGATCCATGCCGTGCCGGGCGCGGTCCCGCCGGTGCGGCAGGCGGATGGCTGGGCGGCCGCGGTGGCCGCGTTTGCGGGCGCGGTGCTCGGGGGATTGATCCTCAACGTCATGCCCTGCGTGTTCCCGATCCTCAGCATCAAGGCGCTGAGCCTTGCGCGCGGCGGTGAATCGGCGGGCGCGGCGCGGCGGGAGGCGCTGGCCTATACCGCCGGCGTGGTCGGCGTCTGCGTGGCGCTCGGCGCGGTCATCCTGGGTTTGCGGGCCGGGGGCAGCGCGGTGGGCTGGGCATTCCAGCTTCAGGACCCGCGCGTCGTGCTGCTGCTGCTGGTGTTGTGCGTCGGCATCACCCTCAACCTGCTGGGCGTGTTCGAGCTGCCAACGCCACGTTTCGCCGGCAGCAGCGGCACCGGCAGCGCGTTCGCGACCGGGGCGCTGGCGGCATTCGTCGCGACGCCATGTTCGGGGCCGTTCATGGGCGCCGCACTGGGTGCGGCGCTGGTGCTGCCGGCCGCCGGCGCGCTGGCGGTGTTCGCCGGCCTTGGTCTGGGGCTTGCCGTGCCGTTCCTGCTGATCGGCTTCGTGCCCGGGCTGCGGCGGCGCCTGCCGCGACCGGGCGCGTGGATGGTGACGTTCCGCCGGATCCTCGCCGTGCCGATGGCGGTGACCGCCGCGGCGCTGGTGTGGCTGCTCGATCGGCAGGCGGGGACGACGGGCCTCGGCATTGCGATCGCAGTCGTGGCGGTGGCGGCAGCGCTGCTGTGGGCCGGCGGGAGGCGTCAGGCGAGTGGCCGGGGGTTCGGGGGAGCAGCCGCCGGGGCCTTGGCGGTGGCCAGTCTGGCGGGTGCGGCAACGCTCGCCGGCGTCCGGGCGCCGCCCCGTGCGGCGTCGAGCGAAACGCCCTTCAGCGAGGCGCGGCTTGCCGCGCTTCGCGCCAAAGGCCGGCCGGTGTTCGTGTATTTCACCGCCGACTGGTGCCTGACGTGCAAGGTCAATGAGCGCGCGGCGATCGGCACGGCCGGCGTGCGTCAGGCGTTCGCGCGAGGCAAGGTAGCGGTGCTGGAGGGAGACTGGACCGACGGCGACCAGACGCTCGGCCGCTTCATCGAGGCGCACAACCGCGCCGGCGTGCCGCTGTACCTTTTTTATCCGGCCGGCGGTGCCGAGCCGCGCGTGCTGCCGCAGGTGCTGACGCCGGGGATGCTGGAGGCGCTGGCGTCCTGACCCTTGTGCGTCGCAGCGAAGGCGCGCAGCATGGAACCCGCGGCACCAGCGGGGTTTACAAGATCGATGCGCAAGCAACCGGCGTTCGACGAGATCATGGGCCAAAGCGGTGAGCAACCGCCGCGTGCCCCCCTGGCCGCGCTGGGGCGCTGGCTCGAAGGCACCAGCAGCAGCGAATTGCGCCGGCGCCAGCACGCGGCGGAAGCGACGTTCCGCCAGCTCGGCATCACCTTTGCCGTGTATGGCGAAAACGATTCTCGTGAGCGCATCATCCCGTTCGACATCGTGCCGCGGGTGTTCCTGGCCGACGAATGGGCGCGCCTGTCGCAGGGGTTGGTGCAGCGGGTGGAGGCGATCAACGCCTTTCTGGACGACATCTATGGCGAGCGGCGCATCCTCGCCGAAGGCGTGCTGCCGCCCGACCTGATCTTCGGCAACCCGCAGTTCCGCCCGGAGATTGCCGGCATGCGCCCGCCGCACGGCATATGGGCGCACATCTGCGGGATCGATCTGGTGCGCACGGGGCCGGACGATTTCTTCGTGCTGGAGGACAATGCTCGCACGCCCTCGGGCGTCAGCTACATGCTGGAGAACCGCGAGGCAATGCTGCGCCTCTGTCCCGAGCTGTTCCGCGAATATCGTGTGGCGGCGGTGGACAGCTATCCGGACCGGTTGCTGGAGACGATGAAGTCGGTGGCGCCGCGCGGAAGCAGCGTGCCGACCTGCGTGGTGCTGACGCCGGGCCACTACAATTCGGCCTATTACGAGCACAGCTTTCTTGCCGACTCGATGGGGATCGAGCTGGTCGAGGCGGCGGATCTGGTGGTGGACGACGACGTGGTCTGGATGCGCACCATCGCCGGGCCGGTGCGGGTGGATGTGATCTATCGCCGCGTCGACGACGATTTCCTCGATCCGCTGGTGTTCAGGCCCGACTCGATGCTGGGCGTGCCGGGGCTGATCGCCGCGTACGCCGCGGGGAACGTCGCGATCATCAACGCGCCGGGCAACGGCATCGCCGACGACAAGGCGATCTACAGCTACATGCCCGAGATCGTGAAATTCTATTCGGGCGAGGAGCCGAGGCTGCCCAATGTGGAGACGTGGCGTTGCCGGGAGCCAGAGGCGCTGCGCTACACGCTCGACAATCTCGACCAGCTGGTGGTCAAGCTGGTCGATGGGTCGGGCGGCTATGGCATGTTGGTCGGGCCGACCGCGAGCCGCGCCGAGATCGAGGCGTTCCGGGCGGCGCTGACTGCCGAGCCGCACCGCTATATCGCGCAACCGACGCTGGCGCTGTCGACCGTACCGACGCTGGCGGACAGCGGCGTCAGCCCACGCCATGTGGACTTCCGCCCCTTCGTGCTGACCGGCTCGAAAGGCGTGCAGGTGGTGCCCGGCGGGCTGACGCGCGTGGCGCTCAAGGAAGGATCGCTGGTGGTCAATTCCAGCCAGGGCGGCGGCACCAAGGACAGTTTCGTGCTGATGCCCGATGCGCTCGCGCAAGGCCAGTCGGCCGACAACCGCGCGCAAACGCAGAGCATGGGCGCGATGAGCCAGTCCCAGAACCATTTGGGGGCGCTCCGCTGATGCTGTCGCGGACCGCTTCGTCGCTCTACTGGCTGGGACGCTACACCGAGCGCGCCGACTTCATCGCGCGGCTGGTGGAGGCGACCGTCAGGCTGGACGCGCTGTCGTCACGCCCGGCGGGGGAGGCGGCGTGGAGTTCGGCGCTGGCGGTGACCGAAACGGACGGGGCGTTCGCCGCCACCGGCGATGCCATGACGCAAGGCTGCGTGGTGAACTTCCTGGCGCTCGATGCCGGCCATCCCGGCTCGATCGTCCGCTGCCTGGAGATGGCGCGGAGCAACGCGCGCGCGGTGCGTACCGCGCTCAGTCGTGAGGCGTGGACCGCGATCAACCGCGCCTGGCTGGTGTTCGAGAACGTCGAGCGGGCCAGCAGCACGGCCGCAACGCTGGCGCTGGTCGAGGCGGTCACCAACGAAACGCGCGGGTTCGAAGGCGCGGTGCACCGGATGCTGCGCAACCAGACCACCTGGTTCGTGCGCCTGGGCCAGGCGGTGGAGCGGGCGGACAACACGGCGCGGCTGCTGGACGTCAAATACCATATCCTGCTTCCCGAAGGCGAGCAGGTGGGCGGCATCGTCGATCGCGACCAGTGGACCACCATCCTGCAGACGGTGTCGGCGGTGACCGCCTATCGCTGGCTCTATTCCGAAGGGCTGCGGCCGGCGGACGTCATCGATCTGCTGCTCGCGCGGCCCGAACTGCCGCGCAGCCTGGCGGCGTCGGCGGAGGAGGCGGTGGAGATCCTGGGGCTGCTCGCCAGGCGGACGGGCCAGCATGGGGAGGCGGATCGCATGGCGCGCACCCGCGCCGCCCGGCTTGCCCGCACGCGGTCGGGCGACGTCATCGCTTCGGGATTGCACCAGTATCTGCAATCATTCCTCGGGGAAAACGACCAGCTGCACCTCGCCATCCGCCGGCAGTTCCGGTTCAGCTGATGCGCGTGTCGGTGGATCACCGCACCCGCTACCGCTTCTCGGCGCCGCAGTCGCGGCTGGTGCAGATGCTGCGGCTGACCCCGCCCCATTCGCATGACCAGACGGTGGCGCGCTGGCGGATCGACGTGGACTGCGATGCCAGCCTGCGGGAGGGGCGCGACGGTTTCGGCAATCTGGTGACGATGCTGTACGTCAACGGGCCGGTCGAGCATATCGAGATCGCGGTGCTGGGCGAGGTGCTGACCACGCATTCCGATGGCGTGCTGCACGGCGTTGCCGAGGCGCTGCCGCCGCCGCTGTTTCTCCGCTCCACGCCCGCGACGCCGCGCGATGCGGCAATCGAGGCGTTCGCGGCGGAGGTCGCGGGCGGAGCCGGTCCGCTGGCGGCGCTGCACGCGCTCAACCAGGCGTTCCACCAGCGGTTTTCGCTGGACCTGTCGCGGCCCGAGCCCGGCCTTGATGCCGGCGCCGCCTTCGCCCGCCCCTCGGCGAGCCCACGCGATCTGGCGCAGATGTTCGCGGTGGCGGCGCGCTCGATCGGCGTCCCGGCCCGCTATGTCTCCGGCTACAGCGTCGCGGCATTCCTCGGCCGCCATCGTCCGACGCCGCATGGCTGGGCGGAGGCGCATGTGGAAGGGCTGGGCTGGATCGGCTTCGATCCGTGCACCGCGCGATGCCCGGAGGAGGATTATGTCCGCGTTGCCGTGGCGCTGGACGCCGCGGGCGCGGCGCCGGTGGCGGGTTCGCGGCTCGGCGACGGCGAGGAGGAGCTGGACGTCGACGTGCAGGTGATCGGCACGTAGCCGGTTGAAACGCGTGCTAGGCCATTTGGTTGACGAATGGCGCAGCCGCAGACGCCTCCGCCGCAATCTCCTCGTCCTGGAGCACGCGCCAGCCGCTCGGCCCAAGCACCTCGATCGGGCGATAGCGGGTCTTGTACGCCATACGTTGCGACCCCTTCACCCAGTAACCGAGGTAAACATAGGGCAGGGCCGCCTCACGGGCGCGCATGATGTGGTCCATGATGATGAAGTTGCCAAGGCCCGGACGGCTGGCGTCGTCGGCGGCGAAGAAGCTGTAGATCATCGACAGACCATCCGCCTGCCTGTCTGTGAGGCAGGCGCCGACCAGCCGACCGCGCG
>Ga0210040_10002580_pt1 | contig 25416 bp, 18 predicted proteins | sample CryGeyCG12114_NA_FD_185462 | JGI IMG/M metagenome (GOLD analysis project Ga0210040, IMG submission 185462) | Groundwater microbial communities from aquifer - Crystal Geyser CG19_WC_8/21/14_NA (SPAdes) (version 2) | ecosystem: Environmental > Aquatic > Deep subsurface > Groundwater | place: USA... | reverse complement strand
ACGAGTGCGACGAGTGCGACGAGCGCGATGACGGCGCCGACGGTGAACGCCGCTCGTGCCCCCTGGGCGATGGCCGCGGCGTCCGTGCCACCGGCGTACGCGCTGAGGACGGCGATCAGGACGGCCAGTCCAGCCGCTCCTGCAAGCTGCTGGACGGTGTTCAGCGCTGCGCTGCCGTGCGCGGTGAGAGCACTCGGGAGCGAGCCGAGCGACATGGTGAAGATGGCGACCCAGGCGAAGGCCTGGCCGGTGCAGATGGCGGAAGCGGACCGGGGTGGCGACACGGATGCTGCGCTCCTACGAGGAGCAGGGCCTCATCACCCCGCGCCGGTCGGACAACGGCTACCGGGAGTACGACGAGTACCTGGTGGACCGGGTGCAGAAGATCCGCGGACTGATCGACTCGGGCATCCCGACGCGGATCATCGGCAACATCCTGCCGTGCCTCGGAAAGCCGCAGGTCATCGTCGTCGAGGACGCCGACCCGGAGCTCCACGACATCCTCGCGAAGGAACGCGACCGGATGGACGAGAAGATCCGGTTCCTCACCCACAACCGTGACGCGATCGAGAGCTACCTCGAGGCGTTGGACGAGGCAGTGACAGGTTCGAGGGCCCAGGCCAGCTAGCGCCCGTCCAGCGAGCGGCGCGTGGTCGCGCCGGTCTCGAGGCGGATGCGTCGTCCGGTGGCGGCGGAGCGTGCGATCCACGTGCCTCCTTGATTTGACCTTCACACCAGTGTCAGTGTTGGACGATCCGGGCGGAGGTTGCAGCACGCGTCACCGGGCAGAGCGGCCACGGGCGTCTGCCCGCTGCCACCCACGAGATCACCTCACTCGCAGAGGAGCGCACGCGATGCCGCAGAAGAAGATGTTCCTCGGCCTGACGATCACCGACGGTTACGGGAGCAACAACGAGGCGTGGAGACGGGCCGACGTCGACCCGAGCTCCTACACGAACCTCGACGTGGCCGTCAGGAACGCCCAGGCAGCCGAGCGCGGGGGCTTCGCGTTCCTGTTCACCCCGGACTTCCCCGCCGTCCGGAGCAACGTGGCACGGTCCACGATCCAGAACACGATGGACCCGATGCTGACCCTCACCGTGATCGCGCGGGAGACCGAGCGCATCGGGCTCGTCGCCACGGGGTCGACGACCTTCCAGGAGCCCTTCAATCTCGCCCGCCAGTTCAAGGCGCTCGACGTCCTCAGCCATGGCCGCGCCGGGTGGAATGCCGTGACCACGAGCGACCCCTACGTCGCCGCGAACTACGGCCAGCCGGTCGCCGACCGGAACGACCGCTACCGACGCGCGCACGAGACGGTGCAGGTCGTGCAGGCGCTGTGGGGCAGCTGGGAGAAGGACGCCTGGGTCAAGGACCAGGAATCGGGCCAGTTCATCGACATGGACCACCTCCGCCCGATCAACCTGCAGGGTGAGTACGTCGCCTCCCGGGGGCCGCTCGCCATCCCGCCGTCCGAGCAGGGACAGCCCGTGGTCTTCTCCGCCGGAGGGCCGAGCCCCGACATGCTCGCGCTCGCCGGGCGCTACTCGAGCGCGTTCATCACCGAGGTGTGGACGATCCCGGAGGCACAGGCCCAGCGAGCTGCCGTGCGTGACGCCGCTCGGCAGGCCGGGCGGGACCCGGACGAGATCAAGTTCGTCGTCGGCCTCATGACGACCGTCGCACCGACCGTGCGGGCAGGGCTCGACCGTCGGCTCTCCCTCGCCGGAGACGTGACCCCGCAGCGCGTGCTGCAGCTGGGACAGATGTTCGGGCTCCGGCTCGAGCCCGGCCGGCTCGACGAACCCCTCAGCGCACAGGAGCTGGCGGCCGCGCGACCCTCCGACGACCCACGCGCCGAGTCCGCGCTCGAGGTGGCCAGGCAGGGGTGGAGCGTCCGTGACGTCCTTGCGCACGGGGTGATCGACTACCACCCCGTGACCGTCGGCCCGGGCAAGGTCCACGCCGACCACCTGCAGGAGTGGTTCGAGGCCGACGCCGCCGACGGGTTCTGGATCTCCCCGGACGTCTACCACGACGGGGTCGACGCCTTTGTCGACGAGGTCGTGCCGATCCTGCGCGAGCGCGGCATCTACCCCGACGGCTACAGCGGAGCCACCCTCCGCGACCACCTGGGGATCCCCGACCAGTACGGCGCCGATCCCCGGATCGCGGGCGCCACCGCGACCTGAGTGGAGCGCGCGACCGGCGCGCTGCCGCAGGAAGAGCGCCGTGCCACGGCGTGCCACCCGACACAGGAGGATCAGACATGGTCATCGCTGGATCAGTCGCACTCGTCACGGGAGCCAACCGCGGCTTCGGATCCCGGTTCGCCACCGAGCTGCTCGCCCGGGGCGCCTCGAAGGTGTACGCGGCCGCCCGGAACCCCGCCTCGGTCGACGTGCCGGGGGTCGAGGTCATCGCCCTCGACCTGCTCGACCAGGCGAGCATCGACGCCGCGGCGGAAGTCGCGCAGGACGTCACCATGCTCGTCAACAACGCGGGCGTCTCGATCGGGCAGAACCTTGTCCGCGGCGACCCGGCCGAGGTCCGTCGCGAGATGGAGACGAACTTCTTTGGGACCCTGGCGGTCACCTGTGCCTTCGCCGACGTCCTCGCCGCGAACGGCGGGGGAGCGATCATCAACGTCCTCTCCGCCCTGTCGTTCTTCTCGTGGGACGGTGCCACCTCCTGCTGCGCGTCGAAAGCGGCCGAGTGGAGCCTGGCCGCGGGCACCAGGGTCGAGCTCGCGCCCCAGGGCACCCACGTGCTCGGGCTGCACCTCGGGGGCGCCGACACCGACATGATGGCGGGCTACGACGGCCCGCTGCTCGACCCGACCGCCGTCGTGCGGACTGCGCTGGACGGCCTCGAGGCAGGGCAGGTCGAAGTCCTCGTCGACGAGTGGAGCCGGACCGCCAAGGCCGGCGTCGCCCAGGAGCCGGCGGCTTTCTACGGGCAGATCGCCGCCACCATGGCCTGACAGCACGGGACGGCTACAGCTGCGGTGCCACTACCTCATGTCATCACCCGATCGGGTGACGTCGGCTTGAGCCACCATCAGGCCGGGGGAGCTGCTCGGTCTGATGGCACCGGCCGAGCGGTGTTCGCCGCCCTGCCGAGCGGAGAAGGCTCACGTGGACGGGCCCGAGCAGGTACTGCTGTGCGTTCGGTTCGACGAGGGTGCCAGGCTGCGGGGATGCCCTCCGAGCCAGTGGTGCGGCTGCTCCGCAGCCAGCAGCTGCACATCAGCGTGCCCTACGCCTACGCCGCCAGCACTGAGGCACCGTCGCGGCTGGTGTTCACCGCGGGCGCCTGCCCTCTCGATGCCGAGGGGAGGACGGTCGCGGTCGGCGACGTCGTCGGCCAGACCGAGCAGGTCATGGCGAACCTGCGCACCGCCCTGCGAACCGGTGGCGCCGAGCTGACCGACGTGCTCAAGACCACCGTCTACGTGGCCAGCTCCTCACGGGACGACCTCGGCGCGGCCTGGGAGGTGGTGCGCCGGCACTTCGGCGAGCACGATGCCCCCAGCACCCTGCTGGGTGTGACGGTCCTGGGCTGGCCGGACCAGCTGGTGGAGGTCGAGGCGGTGGCCGTGGCCCGGACCAGCGACTGAGCCGCTCGAACCCCTGGTCGCGCCCGGGTCAGAGGTGCGCGGTCCAGGTCAACCGGGTGCCGCCGGTCTCGGGAGTGGTGGTGATCAGGGTTCCGTCGTGGCGTTCGGCGCGACGGCGCATGTGGCTCAGTCCGCTGGACCGGCTGGACGTGCCGAGCCCAACGCCGTCGTCGGTGATGGTCAGGGTGACCACGCCGCCGCGGTTGGTGACCAGCACCGTGACGGCGGTGGCGTGAGCGTGCCGGGCGCAGTTGGACAGCGCCTCCCGGGTGACCGCGAGGATGTCGTCGGTCAGGTCCATGTCGACGGAGGCGTCGATCGAGCCGGCGAAGTGGAGCTGGGGTGCGTAGCCGAGCTGCTCGGTCAGGCTGTCCGCGAGCTCGAGGATCTGGGTCTGCAGCCCACCGGGGTCGTGCCGGTCCGGTTGCAGCTGGAAGATCCGGGTGCGGATGGTGCTGATGGTGTGGTTGAGCGAGTTGATGTAGCCCCCCACCCGCGCCGACTGGCCGGAGTCCTCGAGAACGGCGGACAGGTTCTCCAGGCCCATCCCGACGGCGAAGAGCTCCTGGATCACATGGTCGTGCAGGTCCATCGCGATGCGGTTGCGGTCCTCGAGCCGCGCTACGTGCAGCTCGGTGCGTCGGGTGGCGTCGAAGGCCAGCGCCACCGCGGCCTGGGTGGCGAACCCCCCGGTCATGGCCAAGTCGGCCTCGCTGAACTCTGCCTTGCCTGCGACCCGGCCCAGGGTGAGCGCACCCTCGGCGTGGTCGCCGGCGGCCAGCGGCACCACCATCACCGACCCGACCCGGACATCGGCTTCGACCGGGCCGACGTCGTCGCCGTAGTGGCTGACCAGCATGCCCTTGCCGGTGCGCGAGGTCAGCTGGGCGTCGCGCCGCATCTCCTTGAAGTGGGAGAGCGTCTCGTCGGCAAGGAGGTCGGTGGCCGCGGTCACCCCTGCGGCGTAGGTCTGGTCGGGCAGGGTGATGGTGGCGAAGTCGGCGTCAGCGGCGCGCATCGCGTGCTGGCAGACCAGCGCCAGCGGACCGACGGTCCCTCTGGACATCAGGTCGTCGGCCAGGCCGGTGGCGGCGCTCAGCCACCGGTGGCGCTGCTCGGACTCCTCGAACAGGCTGGCGTTGGCCAGCGCCACCGCGGCGGTGGCGGCGAACGCGGTGATCAGCTGCTCGTCCTCCTCGGTGAAGACCGCATCGTCCTGCTTCCGCAGGTACAGCCGGCCGTACACCTTGCTTCCCATCTGGACCGGCAGCTCGAAGAAGGCCGTCGGGGGTGGCCCACCGATGCTCGCCGAGCCGTATCGGGTCTCGGACGGCTCCTCGCCGTCGGCGACGTCGGGGGCCAGCAGGGCGGAGATCTCCCGCCACGGCGGGTGACCCTGCACCTTGTCCCGCAGCGCCGCGGGCATGCCCACCTCGACCAGCTCGCCCATCCGGTCGTTGGCGCCCATCACCACGATGGCCGCGTACTGGGCCTCCAGGAGGTCGCGGGCTTCTTCGACGAGGCTCTCCAGCAGCGACGGCAGGCTGAGGTCGGAGACCAGCACCGCATTCGCCCGCAGCAACCCACGAAGACGGCCCTGGGTCGCCAGCACGTCCCCCGCCCGGTCCCGGAGCTGCTCCAGCAGCTGGTCCAACGCCAGACGAGGCAGATCAGCGAAGTTCAGGCCGAGCTCGGGTGCCTTCACGGGTTCGGTCGCGTCCTGCGGGGGCACGGCCGCCAACGGGACACGCTTCGGGGTGAGGTCTTCCGAACTCATCACAGGGGGGAACCTTCAGCTTGCTCGTACCCCCTGCGCGGCGCTCGCGCTTTCTGTCCAGAATCTAGCAGGTGCGGTGAACTTCGCGCGCGAGGTCACGAGGTCCGCCGTCTGGCGAAGCGCTGGTTCGGGGTCTTTCAGGCCCGGGGTGGGGCCGTGCTCTCGCGGATCGCGATCTCGGTCGCCAGCTCCACCTTCGGGCTCTCCAGCAGCCCGTCGTTGAGCAGCCGCAGCACGGACTGGACAGCGAACATCCCCATCTCCACCAGGGGCTGGCGCACCGTGGTGAGCGGCGGGGCGGCCCACCTGGCCTGGGGCAGGTCGTCGAAGCCGACGATGCTCAGGTCCTCGGGCACCCGCAGGGCCTGTCGGCGTACGGCCTCGTAGACGCCGAGCGCGATCTCGTCGCTGGCCGCGAAGACCGCCGTCGGTGGCGAGTCCAGCTGCAGCAGCCGCGTCCCGCCGGCGAAGCCGGAGGCGTGGTCGAAGTCGCCGGGCATGATGAGCTCCGGATCGACGGTCAGACCGGCGGACTCGAGACCGGCGCGGTAACCGTCGAGCCGTGCCCGGCTGCACCACAGGCCCTGCCGGCCGGCGAGAAAGCCCACGCGCCGGTGGCCCAGGCCGACCAGGTGTTCCGTGGCCGCCAGACCGCCCGCCCAGTTGGTGGCGCCGATGGTCGGGACGTCGAGGTCGGGCACGCCGGCGGGATCGATGACGACCGCCGGGATGTGCAGCCGCCGGAGCTCCTCGTGCAGGTCCGGGTCCAACGCGGTGGTGACCAGGATGACCCCGTCGCTCGCCCGCGCCCGCACGTTCTGCAGCCACTGGCGGGCCGAGCTCCGGCGGCGGTGGATCGCCGAGACGACGGTGCCGGCGCCGGCCGCGTGCGCCGCCTCCTCCACCCCCCGGATGACCTCGACCGCCCAGGGGCTGTTCAGGTCGTTGAAGACGAGGTCGATGAGCCAGGCGCGCTCGTCGGCGTGGACGCCGCGACGCTGGTAGCCGTGCTCGTGCAGGAGCTTCTCCACCCGTTCCCGGGTACGCGGTGCGACGTCCGCGCGCCGGTTCAGCACCCGGGACACCGTCGGAGTGGACACCCCGGCCCGCGCGGCGATGTCCGAGATCGTCACCGGCCTGGGCTCGACGTCGGACATGCGGCTCCTCTTGCTGGGTAGGCCCTCGTGCTGGGTGGGCCCTTTGCTGTTCGCCCTTGGGCTCCAGCGGGCTCGGTGGTCGGCGCCCGACTCTCAGAGCCCCGGGTCTTCGCCAGCCCCCGCCCTCCTGCTGGTCCAGGTACCGGTGCGGGACGGGGGAGTGGGTCTCTGGGGTCGCCGGGTGTCGTCGGGCGCTGTCGCCGTCGGCGTCACTGCCGGAAGCAGCATGCTACGCGCCCCGCCGTCCCTCGAGGGTAGGGGCCGACTTGACACGGCACAGAATTCCGATAGGTTTCCGAAAATATCCGAGAATGTGACCTACCGCACTACGGGTCACGTCACCTAGCTCCCCCCGGAGGGTCAATGAAGGTCATCCGATACGTGGCGGTAGGCGCTGCCACGACCGCCCTGCTCGCATCCACCACCATGTCGGCCTCGGCCGACCACGCCAGGCCCAACGTCAACGAGTCGACGTTGCGCGCGGCCGCACCTCACGGTCTGGTCATCGGCACCGCGGCGGCCGGCGGCGGTCACCACCTGGACCAGGACTACGAAGGTCTCGAACCGGGACAGTCCCCGTTCCTGTCCGACCAGCAGTACCGCCGCTACGTCCGCTCGGAGTTCAGCTCCCTCTCGCCCGAGAACCAGGCCAAGTGGGAGTTCATCCACCCCGAGGAAGGCGTCTACAACTTCGGCGAGATGGACGCGATCGTCCGGTTCGCCCGGCGCAACGGCCAGGTGGTGCGCGGGCACACCCTGCTGTGGCACAGCCAGAACCCGGAGTGGCTGGAGAAGGGCGACTTCACCGACCGCCAGCTGCGCCGGATCCTGCGCGACCACGTCCGCACGGTGGTGGGCCGCTACAAGGGCCGCATCCAGCAGTGGGACGTGGCGAACGAGATCTTCCGCGACGACGGCAAGAGCCTGCGCGTGGGGCCCACCGCCGAGGGCGGCAACATCTGGATCACCCGGCTCGGCCCCGGCGTCATCGCCGACGTCTTCCGCTGGGCCCACCAGGCCGACCCGAACGCCAAGCTGTTCTTCAACGACTACGGCGTGGAGAGCATCGGCCCGAAGAGCGACGCCTACTATGCGCTGATCCAGGACCTGCTGAAGCAGGGCGTCCCCGTCGACGGCTTCTCGGTCCAGTCGCACCTCTCGACCCGCTACGGGTTCCCGGAGAGCATGCAGGCGAACCTGCAGCGCTTCGACGACCTGGGTCTGGAGACCGCGATCACCGAGCTCGACGTGCGGATGGACGTCCCGACCGGCGAGCAGCCCACCTGGCCGCAGCTGGAGCGTCAGGCGACCGACTACCGGCGCGCCCTCGAGGCCTGCCTCGGGGTCGAGAACTGCACCTCCTTCACCATCTGGGGCTTCACCGACCGCTACTCCTGGGTGCCGGTGTTCTTCCAGGGGCAGGGCTTCGCGAACGTGTTCACCGAGGACTACCGACGCAAGCCCGCCTACTACGCGTTGCTGGACACCCTCAACGACGCGCGCGTCAACGGCGGCTGACCAGCTGACCCGGCGGCCTCTGCCTGGGGTCCACCTCAGGCAGGGGCTGGTGCCGCACCTGCCCGCGCAGCGCGCTGACAGCTCCAAGAGGTCACCGTGCCCGCGCACCCTGGCCGGACGCCGTCGCGTCGGCCATGTCCGAGATGCTTCGGACCCCCCAACCCCGGTCGCCGGTCTCGGCGTGGGGTCGACCAACAGAGGATGACGAAGATGAGACGACGACGTCAGTTCGTGCGCACCATGGCGGTGGGCGTGGTGGCGGGGCTCGGTGTGGTGGCCTGCCCGGTCGCCCAGGCGGCCGAGCCGGTGACGCTGCTGAGTGAGGACTTCGAGGACGGCGCCTACACGCCGCTGACCCAGAACGGCGGTCCGACCCTGTCCGTCGTCGACGCCGACGGCGACAAGGCCCTGCTGGTGCACGGCCGGGCCAACGACTACGACGGGGTGAAGACGCCCGCGAACCTGCTGAAGCCGGGTGGCTCCTACACCTTCTCGATGAAGGTGCGGCTCGCCGACGCGGCCACCGGGTCGGTGGGGGCGCGGTTCGTGGTCGAGCCCGGTTACGACTGGGTGGGCGCCACGCCGGTGACCGCCGACGCCTGGACCACGGTCACCGGCACCTTCAACGCACCGGCCGGCGCGGACGCCGCGACGCTGCGCGCCTACATCGGCACGGACAACGCCGCCGCGCCGTATGACTACCTGGTGGACGACATCCTGATCACCGGGACCGACGGCGACGCCGGCGGGGGCGGCACCTGGGAGCCGACGCCCGACCCGTCCTTCGTGCCGGGCGGCGCGGTCAACCCCACCGCAACACCCCTGGCGGCGGCCCGCGGGACGGGAAACGTCGCGGCGCTCACCTTCGACGACGGCCCCAACCCGGGCGAGACGGACGTGCTGCTGGACTTCCTCAAGAGCAAGGGCATCCACGCGACGTTCTGCGTCATCGGCCAGAACATCCAGGCCCCGGGTGGCGCCGAGCTGCTCCGCCGGATCGTCGCCGAGGGCCACACGCTCTGCAACCACACCACCACCTACGCCGACATGGGGAGCTGGACGCAGGCGCAGGTCGAGGCCGAGCTCAAGGCGAACCTGTTGATCATCCGGGACGCCGTCGGCGACCCCAATCTTCCGGTGCCCTACTTCCGGGCGCCGAACGGCAGCTGGGGAGTGACCGGTGAGGTGGCCGCGGCGCTCGGCATGCAGCCGCTGGGGCTCGGCAACGTCAACTTCGACTGGGACGGCAACGACCTGTCCGAGGCGACGCTGACCAAGAACCTCCGGGCCTCGATCACCTCCGGCGCGGTGGTCTTGATGCATGACGGCGGCGGCAACCGCGAGAACGGCATCAAGGCCGTCCAGACCGTGGTCACCGAGAAGCTGGCCGAGGGCTGGACCTTCACCCTGCCCCAGGGCGGGGTGCCGACCCCGGTGACGGTCACCTCGACCTTCGAGAACGGGACCGACGGCTGGGTGCCGCGCGGCGACGCGTTGCTCGCCCGCAGCACCGACGCCCACTCCGGCACCGGCAGCCTGTCGGTGACCAACCGCACGCAGGAGTGGCACGGGGCCGCCATCGACGTCAGCGACGCGCTGCCCGTGGGCACGGCCGTCGGGATCTCGCTGTGGGTCAAGCTGGCGCCGGGTGAGTCGCCGGCCTCGCTGAAGCTCTCGATCCAGCGCGACCGGGGCACCTCCACCGGCTACGACAGCGTTGCCGGGGCCAGCGCCCAGGTCACCGCCGACCGCTGGGTCCAGCTCAAGGGCAGCTACACCCTCGGCTCGGCGGTCGACACCGCACAGCTCTACGTGGAGGGCACGGTCGGCGCTGACTTCGTGATCGACGACTTCTCCCTCGCCCCGGTCGTCGAGACCCCGATCCAGGACCTGCCGGGTCTGAAGGACGTGCTCGGCAAGCAGGGCATCGAGCACGTGGGTGTCGCCGCCGACTCGCGGGAGACCGTGGGCCGGGCCGCGCAGCTGCTGCGCCGGCACTACAACGCGATCACCCCTGAGAACGCCGGCAAGCCGGAGAGCGTCCAGCCTGTCGAGGGGCAGTTCACCTTCGACAACCTGGACCGCCTGCTCGACTTCGCCGACGCCAACGGGGTGAAGGTGTACGGCCACGTGCTGGTCTGGCACTCCCAGACGCCGGCGTGGTTCTTCAAGGACGGCAACCGCGACCTCACCTCCAGCCGCGCCGACCAGGCGCTGCTCCGGGCGCGGATGGAGGCCCACATCAAGGGCATCGCCGACCACATCAACGCCCGCTACCCGGACGGCGACAGCCCGATCTGGGCCTGGGACGTGGTGAACGAGGTCATCGCGGACGGGAACAACGCCAACCCCCACGACATGCGGGACAGCCGCTGGTTCCAGATCCTGGGCGAGCGCTTCGTGGACGACGCCTTCCTGCTCGCGGACAAGTACTTCCCGAACCAGAAGCTGTTCATCAACGACTACAACACCGAGATGCCGGAGAAGCGGGCCGACTACCTGTCGCTGCTGCGTGCCCTCGAGCGGCGGCACGTGCCGGTCGACGGCGTGGGCCACCAGGCGCACGTCGACGTGGCCCGGCCGGTGCAGTGGCTGGAGGACTCGATCCGGGCGGTGGAGCGGCTCGACCCGTCCCTGCTGCAGGCCATCACCGAACTGGACGTCAACGCCTCCACCGAGAACTCGGGTGCCGACGTCAGCAACGGGACCGTCGACCCGTACACCCCGGCGTTCGAGAACGACGAGGACGCGGGTGCTGAGGTCGGCTACTACTACCGCGACCTGTTCACCATGCTGCGTCGGCAGGCGCCGGCCGTGGACTCGGTGACCTTCTGGGGCATCGACAACGCCCGCAGCTGGCTGCGCACCTGGCCCACGGCTCGCCCGTGGGAGCAGCCCCTGCCGTTCGACGACGACCTGCAGGCGGCGCCCGCCTACTGGGGCATCGTCGACCCGACGAAGCTGCCGGCCCGTCCCGCGGACGTCCTGCCGCCCCGCATCGCCGACAAGTCGACCGTCCACGTGGCCTCCCACGGTGCGCGGCGGGTGACGGTGCGCTACGCCAAGCCGTCGGCCATCGACACCCGGGACGGCTACGTCCGGATCCGGTGCTCGCCGGGGTCGGGGTCGCGGTTCCCCCTGGGCACGACCACGGTGACGTGCACCGCCCGGGACGCGGCCGGCAACGTCAGGACGAGCACCTTCGACGTCGTGGTGACCCGCTGGTAGGCCGCCCGTGACGGCCGCCGGCTGAGCCGGCGCACGAGGAGCCCCCTCTCACCTCGGTGAGTGGGGGCTCCTCCGCGTGGTGCCGGGGACGGGTCGCCGAGCAGCCGGGCGACCCTCGGCCCGGCTCGGCCCCGCAGACCCCGGCGGGCGCGGCAGACTCCTGGGTAGGGCTAACCCCGGCCGTGGGGTGGGGCGACCGAGGCGCCCTCGACGACCGGACAGACGAACGAGTAGCGCTGTGGCTTCGGAGCGCTGCGCGGCTCCAGCCGCCCGATCAGCAGCTCGGTGGCGTGGGCCGCCATCAACTCGTCGGGCCGCTCCACCCGGGTGACCTCCGGGTAGAGCTGGCTGGCCAGCTGCTCGCGGTCGTCCAGGCTGACCACCGAGACGTCGTCCGGCACCTGCCGGCCCAGGTGCGAGGCCGCGAACAGGGCGCCCACCGTGAGCCGCTCGTTGGTGCAGACCAGGGCAGTGGGTGGCTGCGCTGCGCTCAGCAGGGTGGTGGCCGCCGCGCAGCCGGCGTCGATCCGGACCTCGGTGCTCTGCATCTGCGCGGGTGGCAGCCCGGCGGCGGCCAGCGCGCGCTGCACGCCGTAGGCACGCAGCCCGGTCTGGAAGTGGGTCAGCGGACCGCTCAGCAGGCCGAGGTCGCGGTGGCCCTGCTCGAGCAGCCGCTGGGCGGCGGCGAACCCCGCTCCCTCCTCGTCAGCGACGACGGAGGTCAGCACCTGGGCGGGATCCAGGCAGTTGAGCAGCACCACGGGGAGCACCGACAGCGCCTCCACGGCCTCGTACTCGCACAGCTCGGGAGCCACCACCAAGATGCCGTCCACCTGCCGGTTGCTCAGCGTGGCCAGGGCTCGGTCCTGGTCGCTTGCCGTGGGCTCGGCGTACATCTTGATCAGCAGGTAGCCGGCGCTCAGCGCGGTCTGCAGGGTCGAGGCGATGAGGTGCAACGGCAGTCCGCCCACCCCCCGCCAGGTCAGCACGCCGAGGACGCGTGTCCGTGAGGTCCGCAGGCTCTGGGCCACCGCGTTCGGGCTGTAGTCGAGGCGGCGTGCCGCCTCCAGCACGGCCTGCTGCTTGGCCGCGGAGATGCTGCCCTTCGCGCGGCCGTTGAGCACCAGCGAGACAGCGCTGCGGGACACACCGGCGAGGTCGGCCACGTCCTGTGCCGTCACCTTGCCGCTCATGGAGCCCCCGGGAGTAGTCACGCATCGCGCCTGCACAACCCCCCGGATGTGCTCTGCACCGGCCAGCATAGGGGCCGCCGGTCGCGGTAGCCAGAGGTCCGCGGGCGACGAGGGCGCGACAGCGGTCGCAGAATGGTCAGGTGCCGGACGCTCACCCGACCTACGCCGACGCGCTGCGGCTGCGGACGACCCAGGCGCGCGGCCAGCAGGCTGCGCTCACCGAAGCGATCGAGGACATGCGCCTCGCCCGCAGCCTCACCGTGGCCGACGACGAGCACGACCCGGAGGGCTCCACCGTGTCCCTGGACCAGGCCCGCGACGCCGCGTTGCTGCACCGGGTGGAATCGACGTTGAGCGAGCTCGCCGCAGCCCAGCAACGACTCGAGGAGGGCAGCTACGGGGTGTGCGAGGTCTGCGGCCACGCGATCCCCACCGACCGGCTGCTGGCCCGCCCCGAGGCGCGGCTGTGCGTGCCGTGCTCTGCCCGCGCAGCGGGGGTCGCGGGCTAACCCGGCCGGGGTCGGTCGACCGGTCCGGTCTGGTCGGTCGCCACCGTCGCTGGGTGCAGGGCGACGCGTACCTGCCGGATGGTCTCGTTCAGGTCGTCGACAGCCCGGGCCAGGTGTGACTGCGCCCTGTCGACGGCGGGGGAGGGCGCACCGCTCCGCAGGTCGGCCTCGGCTTGATGGATGGCCAGCCCGACCGAGAAGAGGCGTTGGATGGCGTCGTCGTGGAGTGCGTCGACCGACTGGTCACGCCTCCTCCGCTCCTCCAGCTGCTCCTGGACGGTCCGCTTCTCGCTCAGCTGGAGGGCGAGGGAGGTCTGCCGGGCGAAGTCCTCGGCCATGCTGAGATCGGTGAGGTCGAACGGCGGCTGGCCGGTGCGTCGGTGGGCCACGATGGCCCCCCGCGGCCGGCCGTCACCGCCGTGGATCGGTACGGCCATCACCGGCGCAATGCTGCTGCTCGGGCCGGTCGGGGCCCCGAGGTAGTACAGGTCGGTCGCGAAGTTCAGCACACCCCGGTTCTGCTCCATGGCCCTTCCGGCCACACTTGACGCCTCGGGATGGGTCCGGCCCAGCAGGTTGGCAGCCCCCACCCCGGCGGCCACCCGCACCTCCAGCATGACCGGGTCGTCAGGGGAGACGACCGCGATGGTGAGACCGCGGGCCGCGCTGAGCCTCAGCACGTGGTCACCGATGTCCTGCACGACCCGCATCAGGCCCCACGACGAGTCCAGCAGCTGCCGGCTGACCAGGGCAGACGCGTCCAGCCAGTCGACGCGCCGCTGCATCTCCTCGACGGCCGTCGCCCGTTCCAGACCGGCGGCGACCCGCTCGGCCACCGAGGCGACGAGTGAGCGGTGCCGGGTGGTGAACTCGCCCTCGATCGGGTCCAGGACGACGATCGAGCCGTAGGGGCCGTCCTCGGTCTCGATCGGGAGCACGAGCGATCCGGCGGTGAAGTAGGACCTGAACGGGTCGCCCTGCTGCGGATCGCGGTCCTGGACGGCGTCGTGCGGCTCCGCTCCGGGATGCTGCGGCTGGTCCAGGAGGTGGTGCCGGCGTAGTGCCTCGTAGGTCGCGGCGATGGTGTCGGGAGTGGTGGCACCGCACACCACCCGGCTGGGGGCGTCGTCAGGACCGTAGGTGATGACAGCGGCATAGCGGGCACGGGCAGCTTCGGCTGCCGCCTGCGCCGCCTCTTGGAGGCGGCCAGCCACGCTCAACCCCGGCATCGGGGGCTGTCCGGTACCCGGCGCTGACTCTGATGGCTGTTCAGACACTGCACCATCGCGACGACAGCGGCACGTGCGGCTTCGTCATGGCGAGGTGTCATCTGGTGATGCCCGAGGTCACACCAGCAATATAAACCTAACGAGATTTTGTCGGGAGCCGGGTTCCGGTCAGTGACCCCTCGGGATACGCCGCGTCTTCGGTTTCAGTCCGGCCGGTCAGAATCGCCGGTTTTACTGGGCTCAGGCAGGAGATCTGTGGGGTTGAGCTCGCCGTTCACCACGCGCTCGGCCACGCCCTGCAGCGTCCCGCCGACGTGCCGCGCGTGAGCCCGGAGCAGGCGGATCGTGTCCGCCGGGTCCAGCCCGCTGTGCTCGGCCAGCACGCCCTTGGCCTGCTCGATCAGGATCCGGGTGTTGAGCGCTGCCTGCAGCTGCTCGGCCAGCAGCGAGGGCTCCTGGGTGGCGCGCTGTTGGAGCAACCCGATCGACGCCACGTCGGCCAGGGCCTGGCCCAGGGCGATGTCCTCCTCGGACAGGTGCTGCTCGGTCCGGGCGAACAGGTTCACCACCCCGATGAGCTGGTCACGCAGTTTCAGCGGCAGAGCATGAGTCGACCTCATTCCGGCCGCCAACGCGACGGCGGTGAACCGCGGCCAACGCTCCTGGGCCCCGGCCACGTCGATGTTGGTCACCGGCTCCCCGGTCTCGATCACGTCCAGGCACGGACCCTCGTCCGACTGCAGCTCGAACAGCTCGAGCTCGCGCATGAAGTCCGGGGAGGACGCGATCAGGCGGGGCGTGCCGCGCAGGTCGAGCAGCATCAGCCCAGCCGCGTCGACCTCGAGGAGCTCGATGCAGGCCTCCGCCAGCTGGTGCATGAACTCGACCACGTCGAAGTCGGCAATCAGGGTGTCAGCGAGCTCGACGAAGAGCTGACCGATACGTACCTCTCGAGAAACCATCACTCACCTCATTCACTTGCTGTTCACCTGGACGAGTTGCCGGGAAACACTGGCCCAGTAGGACGTGCGGCTACATCTCACGGGCAGTAAACCGTAATTCACGCGTCACGACGCTGTGAGCGACCTCAGATACCTCCCGGCCGGAAGAGAAAGCGCGACCACGAAGGACGGCAAAGGCGTCGGTCAGGCTGGACTTGATCTGCACCGAGACCATTCCCGTTGCCTGGTACACCTCGGCGCGGTCGAACACTGTGTCCGCCAGGTCTGCGTGCAACCCCCCACCGCGGCCGGCCGAGGACTGCAGGTGGAGCAGCACCGCGGTCGCTGCGACGGCGAGAGCCCGCGCCTCCTCCACGGCCGACTGAGCGAGACGACCAGGCGTGTCGTTGTACAGGCTGAGCACTCCGAGCTTGATACCGCCCACCTGGAGCGGGAACGCGAAGACCGCGGCCACGCCGGCCTCCAGGGCGCTGCCGGGATAGCCCGGCCACCGTCCGATGTCGACCTGCGTCAGGTCCGGGTGCATCTCCGGGCGACCGCTCCGCGAGCTGTCCACGCCGGGGCCGGTGCCGAGGGAGTACTGGAGCTCCTCCATCACCTCGGCAGCAGCGCCGGCCACCGCCACCGTCCCAACCGGGCCCTGTTCTGTCATCCAGGCCAGGCCGATGCCTGTGACGTCCAGGGTCTCGCGGCCGGCGGTCACCAAGCGCAGGGCCAAGCCGTCCCCGTCGCCCGTGGGACGCAGCAGCTCCGCCAGAAGCTGCGCTACCCGGTCTGCCCGCGCCATGCCACCCTCTTATGAGAAGTCGACCCCCGCGCCTCCTGCAGTCTAGTGAACTCTGCTCGTCGGTAGAGCCAGTCCCGTGCCACCGCTCGTCGATGTCGTGACTAGACAGGTGAGGTGGTCGGACGGCCCTCGTCCCCCTGGCGTGTCTAGCGCTCGTCCTCGCGTTGCAGCCAGACGGCGGTGTCTGGCGGGAGCAGGCCGGCCGGGTGCGCCTCGGACGACAGAACGACGCGTCCCGCCGGTAGGGACACGCCTGCTGGGCCGAAGTTCACCCAGCACTCGGTGCCGCCACGGGCGAAGGCCAGCACGTCCTCGGCGGAGTCCAGCCAGCGCAGCGGACCCGCGGTGGTCATCAGCTCGCGGCGGGCGGCCAGCAGCCTGCGGTACAGCGACAGGGTGGAGTCCTGGTCGTGTTCCTGGGCCTGGACGCTGAGCTCGTCCCATCCGCTCGGCTGCGGCAACCAGGGCTCGGCGGCCGCCGCGCCGGAGAACCCGGCGGACGGGGAGCCGAGGGACCAGGGGAGCGGGACGCGTGAGCCGTCGCGGCCGGGATCAGTGCCGCCGGAGCGGTGGTGGATCGGGTCGCGGCGTCGCGCGTCCGGGATGTCCTCCACCTCGTGCAGCCCCAGCTCCTCACCGAAGTAGACGTAGGCGGCGCCGGGCAGGGCCATGGTCAGCACCACAGCGGCCCGGGCCCGCCGACGACCCAGTGCGAGGTCGACCGGGTCGATCCCGAAGCGGGCGCGCTGCTCCTCGTTGGAAGCGCGACGCTCGGGCTGGGCGCGGCCGTAGCGGGTGACCTGGCGGACGACGTCGTGGTTGGTGAGCGCCCAGGCGCTCGGTGCCCCGGAGAGCGCGGCCGCAGCCAGGCCCCGGTCGATGACCGTGCGCCACGGACCTGCCCGGAAGGTGACGTGCAGCGGCTCGAACTCGAAGGCGCTGTGCAGCTCGTCGGCGCGCAGGTAGTCGGGCAGCCGCTCGGGCCGCGCCACCCAGGCCTCGGCGACGAAGACGCGCGGCGGGTCGTAGCCGTCGGCCAGCTGCCGCCAGGCGCGGTAGATCTCGTGCACCTCGTCCTGGTCCCAGCCCGGGTGCTCCTCGGTGCGGCGGTCCTTGCCCTCGGCGTCCGGCAGGCCGGCCGCCTTGACGAGGCCGTGAGCGACATCGATCCGGAAACCGTCCACGCCGCGGTCGAACCAGAAGCGCAGGACGTCGAGGAACTCCTCGCGGACCTCGGGGTTGCGCCAGTCGAGGTCGGGCTGCTCCGGGGCGAACATGTGCAGGTACCACTCACCGGGGGTGCCGTCCGGGTCGGTGGTGCGGGACCAGGCCGGCCCCCGGAAGCAGCTCTCCCAGTCGTTCGGCGGCCGCTCCCCCTGCGCACCGCGGCCGGGCCGGAACAGGTACCGCGCGCGGGCCTGCGGATCGCCGGCCAGCGCCTGGACGAACCACGGGTGGGCGTCGGAGGTGTGGTTGGGCACGATGTCGAGCAGCACCCGGATGCCCAGCGCGTGCGCCTCGCTCAGCAGCGCCTCCGCTTCGGCGAGGGTGCCCAGCGCGGGCTCGACCCCGCGGTAGTCGGCCACGTCGTAGCCGACGTCGACCATCGGCGAGGGATACCAGGGGTTGACCCAGACGGCGTCCACGCCCAGTGCGGCCAGGTAGGGCAGCCGGGAGCGCAGCCCGGCCAGGTCGCCCACGCCGTCGCCGTTGCCGTCGGCGAAGCTGCGCAGGAAGACCTGGTAGATGACCGCGGTGCGCCACCAGTCGGTGTCGACCTCCGCCGCTGGACTCGCGTCCGCGAGCGCCCGCGCTGCGGGCGGCCTGGACGACGGAGCCTGCGTGGACGACGAGAGGTACCCGCCCAGCGGGACCGGCAGGGTGGTCGAGGCGGCGGGGGTGGTGTTCGGCACGGTGTCCCTTCTGGCTGCGGCGCCTGGGCGGATGCCGACGCGGCGGGTGTCAGAAGGGTTTGTACAACGCCGGGAAGGCGCCTCGGCGACGAGAAGGTGGCTTCCCGGCGACGCGCTGGTGCCGGGCGCCCGCGCGAGCTGGCAGCCCACGCGCTGGACTCGTGGGCCCCGGCTGCCGTCGAGGCCTGGTGGTGGACGCGCGGCCGCTGGTCGGGGCGGTCAGCTCGCGACCAGCTGCCGAACCGCAATCCGCAGCGACGCGGGGTCCTCCTGCTGGACGCTGCGGAGCTGCCGCTCCAGAGGTCCCGCCAGCGCGCCGGCGGCTCGGAACAGCGCAGCCCGAGCGGTTCGGGCGGGACCACCCCGCAGGCCGCTCAGCAGGGCCAGCTGGTCGGCCAGGCTCTGAACGCGCAGGACCTTGCCCCGACGCCGCTGCTGGTAGCGCTCCAGCGAGCTGGCCAGGGCCTGCGGCCGGGCCAGCTCCTCAGCCAGGACGGCTGCGTCGACGATCGCGCTGTTCGCCCCCTGTCCGGCGTTGGGGGCCATGGCGTGCGCGGCGTCACCGACCAGCACGAGGCGCCCGTCGACCCAGCGCCGGCAGCGAACTGTACGGACACCGCTGACGATGAGGTCGTCGAACGACGCCACCCGGTCCAGCACCGCACCGGCGGCGGGGAGCACGTCTCGCCACGCAGTCCGCAGCGACGCGAGGTCACCGTCCTGCACCGCCGCCTCTGCTGCGCCCCGGTACGCGGCGGCGTAGAAGTAGGTGAGGCGGTCGGTCACCGGGGCCGACCCGAACGCACCCAGCGGCGTCCAGTGCTCCACGAAGGGCTCGGGTCCCGCGGTGTCCACGAGTCCGCGGACGTAGCTGGTCCGACGGTCGCCGAGGACGGCGTCGAACCTGCCGCGGGTGCGTACTCCGGAGCCGATCCCGTCGGCGCCGACCACGAGACCGAAGGTCGTGGCGTCCGTCGCGTCGCCGCAGCGGAACTCCACGCGGCCGTCCGGGTCGGTGGCCACCACGCCGGCACCCAGCCGGAGGGCGATGGCGGGGGCGTTCTCGACCGCCTGCAGCAGCACGCGGTGCAGGTCGCGGCGACGGATGGCCACGGCGTGGTCCAAACCCTCGCCGAACTCGGGGACGGGCTGCTCGGCGATGAGCCGGCCCCGCACGTCGCGGATCTCCAGGGTCCTCAGCTGCCGTCCGGACGAGGCCACCTGCTCGGCCAGTCCCAGCCCGTCCAGCACGGCCAGGCCGTTCGGCTGCAGCAGGATGCCGGCACCGAGATCTCCAGGGCGGGTGGACGGGTCGAAGACGGTCACCGCGACGCCGAGGCGTGACAGCAGCAGTGCCGTGGTCAGGCCGGCGATACCGCCGCCGACGACCGCAGCCCCCTCGGGGGCGAAGCCGGGACTTGCCATGCGTCTGCTCCGATCCCTGGTGCTTGGTGCTTGGTGCTTGGTGCTTGGTCCTGGTCCGCCGTCCAGCTCTCACCTCGGGCCGGCGACCATCGGCCGGCACGTGAGCGCGTGCCGACCGCGCTCGCGTCTGGCGAGGGATGCGTCCTAGCGGTCTCGGTTCTTGGTCAGCGCCCTCGCCTCCCTGGCGGCGGCACGCGACCCCCGGAGATCCCCGCTCCTCAGGCGGGCAGTGGCCAGGGCGTCCAGCGCCTCACGCAACGGGGGACCGTAGCGGGCCGGATCCGCCTGGGCGTGCAGCCGCAGCAGCTCGACGACCTGCTCGTTGGCGGCCCGGGCCCCTCGCCGGTCGCCCCGCCCCCGGGCGTCCTGCCACGCCTGCTGGGCGAGGGCGAGAGCGTCGGGCTGGTCTTCGACGGGCTCGGACGGCGGGTCTTCGACGGGCTCAGGCAGCGGGGCGTCGTCTTCGACGGGCTCAGTCAGCGGAGCTGGGTCTTCGACGGGCTCACTCAGCGGGGTTGGCTCAGCCAGCGGGGCTGGGTCTTCGACAAGCTCAGACAACGGGCTTGGCTCAGCCAGCGGGGCTGGGTCTTCGACAAGCTCAGACAACGGGGTTGGGTCTTCGACGGGCTCAGACAACGGGGCTGGGTCTTCGACGGGCTCAGGCAGCGGGGTTGACTCGGACGGCGGGTCTTCGACGGGCTCAGACAACGGGGTTGGCTCGGACGGCGGGTCTTCGACGGGCTCAGACAGCGTCTGGGGGTCGGGCAGCGGGGTGGGGTCAGGCGCCGGAGCGGCGGCGGCTGCTGCTTCGGCGCGCTCGAGCTCGTCGATCTCCTGCTGCAGGCGCTCCAGCTCCAGACGTTCTGCCTCAGCCGGGTCGGTGGGCCCGTCGGCGGCCAGCTCGGCGGCGCGCTCGGCCTCGCGCTGCTCGACCTCCAGCCGGTGGGCCTCCAGGCGCTCCTCGCGGCGGCGTCGCCGGTCGAGACGCTCGGCTTCCTCGGCGGCTTCTTCGGCTGCGGTACGTCGCTCCACCTCGAGCCGCTCCGCCTGCTGGGCCTGCGCTTCCTCCGCGGCCCGACGCGCCGCGGCGGCCCGTTCGGCCGCGGAGGACTCTGCGGCCTGTCGCTCGGCCTCGAGCCGTGCTTGCTCGAGCCGATCCAGCTCTCGGCGGTGCGCGTCGGCGCGCTCTGCCTCGAGCCAAGCGGTCGTGGCGTTCCGCTCCTCGGTCAGGCGCGCCTCCGCGGCGGCGGCGTCGAGCGGCGCCGGCGTGTACGGACCACCGGGCGGCAGCGGTGACCAGGTCACCGTCCCGGGGCCCCTGCTCACCACCCCACGGGCCAGCGGCAGCACGGCCGTCACCGGCCGACCCCCCTCGGGCACCGGTCCGACCACCTCGGCGGCGACCTCGCGGTAGGTCTGCTCGGTCGCCACGGCGTCGTCCAGCTCTCCGGCGGCGCGCAGCGCCTCCGCCAGGGCGAGCAGGCCGACGGCGTCAGCCGCCGACCGCGGTTGCGCGCCGGCGGCGGGCAGCAGCGGACGCAGCAAGGCCACGGCCTCGCCGGCCCGCCCGGTGTGGGTCAGCACCCGGGCGCGGGCCGCGCAGACGACCAGCTGCGTGGGCTCCGACCCCGACCAGTCGGGCACGCTGGTCGTCGCTTCGGCAGCGGCCGCATCAGCCTCCTCGAACCGGTCCGTCGCCGCCAGCTCGCGGGCGAGGTCGGCCAGTGCGGACGACAGCTGCACGCGTACCCGGTCGCCCAGCCGGGGCGCCAGCCTGCGCAGCAGGGCCACCAGGGCGCGCCGGGTGACCAGGGCCAGGTCGGCCTCACCACTGGCGGCCAGCCGGTCGGCCAGGTCCCGGTAGAGGCCGAAGGGCGGCTCCGCCAGCCGCTCCAGCAGGGCGGGGCTCAACCGGCCGGGTTCATGCAGCCGGCCGGCGACCAGGGCCTCGTAGCGGGTCTGGGCCAGGTGCAGGAAGGCGAGCGCGTCCTCAGCCCTGCCTGCCGCCCAACGGCAGTCCGAGGCCAGGCGGGCGACGTCGATCGCCAGGTATGACCAGTCGGGCTCGTCGCTGTGACCCGACTCGGCCAGCCGCGCGGACGCGGCGTCGGCGTGCGCGTTGGCCTCGGCGAGGTCTCCGGACGCCAGGGCGGACCGGGCCGTGCCGCACAGCGCCCACACCGCGCTCGAGGGGGCGACCGCGTATTCCAGGCCCACCTCCCGCAGCTGTTCGTGTAGGCCGTCCAGGGAGGCGAGGGTCACCCCGGACGCCGCCGGCTGGCCGACGGCGGCCTGGATCGTCGCCAAGTGCACCACGGCCGCGACGTAGCGCGCCGCGTCGGCGGCCGCGGTGTAGGGCCCGATCGGCCCGTTGACGGTGAGCAGCTCGGCCGCCCGGCGCACCGACTCCTGGGCGTCGACCGCCGCGACGGCGTAGCCGTGGCCGAGCAGCCGGTGCTCGGTCACCTCGACCAGGGCGTCGGCGAGCTCGGGTGTCCGCGACGGGTCCGACCCCACCCAGCCGCGTAGCTTCTGCACCGCCGAGGCGAGTGACTTGCCGCGCTGGGCGTAGGGGTCCTGGGGCTGCTTGGGTGCCTTCTGCTTCTGGTTCATCCTGTCTCCAGTGTTGCCGAGGCGTCTGACGACCCAGACGTCGTCCCCCGTCCGGCCCCCGCGGCGGCCAGCCGCGCGGTCCGGTTCAGGCCAGCCGGTAGCGCAGCACGCCGGCGATCTGACCGCTGTCGGCGATCTCACCGCGGGCGAAGTCGGCCCAGACCTGCCGGACCTGCCGGGCGTGCCCGTCGATCTCGGCCCACGAGGCGCCGGCGACCAGCGCCGTCGGTTCCCAGGCCTTCTCGTCGCCGAACAGGAGGGGGAGGTCGATGGTGTGCGCAGCTCCGTACGGGTTGCCCGGCGCCGACCAGGACACGACGTAGGTGTGGGCCCGGCCGCCGGCACGCACGTGCCGCTGGGCGAACTGCCGGACGCTCCGGGAGTAGACCGCCGCGGTGACGAAGCCCACGACGGCGCGGGAGACCAGAGGTCCGACGAGGGGAAGCCCCGTCCACCGGGCCAGGCCCGGCACCCGCGACAGGAAGAACCTGGCCTCCTCCGACGTGTGCCCGACCAGCACGTCGATCCGGGGGGCCACGGCCTCCCAGGCCGCGTCGACGGCGTCCTCCTCGGGCAGCGGGGGGAACCCGTACTGGGTGCCGAACGGCATGCCGGCGACGAGCCCGAAGGACGAGCTCTGCCGCTCGACGTCGGGCTGCAGCGCCACCACGTCGGCGGCCGGGAGGTCGGTGGTCACCTGCTCCGCGGCCCGCGCCATGGCTGCCGTCATGCGCTCCCGGCCGCGGGAGATGCCGAGCGGAGCGCTCTGCAGGATGGCCCGCGAGAACAGCGCCGGGGCGTCCGGGACGGTCATCAGGTGGGCCACCGCGTCGCCTCCGGCGGACTCGCCGAAGGCCGTGACGCGGGCCGGGTCGCCCCCGAAGGCCGAGATGTTGCGCTGCACCCAGCGAAGCGCCGCCACCTGGTCGAGCAGGCCGAGGTTCGCGGGCCTGCCGCGGCGGTCGCCCAGGAAGCCGAAGATCCCGAGCCGGTAGGTCACCGAGACCACGACGACCCGCTGCTCCGCGACCAGGGCGGCCGGGTCGGTGATCGGCATGTCCCCGGCGCCGGAGGAGTAGGAGCCGCCGTGGATCCACACCATGACCGGCAGGGCGTCGGCTGGCCCGACGCCGTGCGGCAGGGTCACCGACAGGTGCTGGCAGTGCTCGTCCTCGCGGAGGTGCTCGAGCTGGTTGCCGAGGACGGCGTCCAGCAGCGGGGTCGCCGGCTGCGGGCACATCGGCGACCAGCGCGTGGCCGGGAACGGCTGCTGCCAGTCGGCGGCCGGGACGGGGGGCTCGAAGCGGCGGGCCGTGGCGTACGGGATGCCGGTGGCGCGGACCACCCGCTCGTCGGTCCAACCGAGGACGGGCCCGCACGGCGGGCGGAAGGTCGGCGGTGTGGTCGTGGGCACGGCGCTCTCGTGATCTCTTGTCGGTTGGGGAGGATGCTGCGCCGCCCGCAGACGGTGCAGGAACGTCATTGTGACGCCCGTCCGGTCATCGGGAGCTCGCGACCGTGGTGACCGGTCGCCCGACGGCCGGACGACGCCACCTCAGCGCCTGGGATGGCGTCACGCCCTTTCCTGAGGGCGGGGCACCGAGCCGGGCCGTCAGGCCTGCTGCGTCCGGCGGAGCCGCACGCACGTCCTCGGTCCGCTCGCGTCATCAGCCACGCGAGCAGGCAGGAGCGGCTGTTCCCGTCGCCGATCCACGTCGCGTGGGAGCGGCGTCCTCGTCACCTGCCGGTGCGCCTGGGCCGGCCTTCGTCAGGCGGACGGCGGTGCCGTCGAGTCCCGGACGACGAGCTCGGTGGCGAGCTCGATGTGGTGGGAGTCGAGCCTCTCCCCGGCGGCCAGCCGCAGCGCCCGGCGCAGGGCCGCGCTCCCCATCTCACGCAGGGGCTGGTGGACGGTGGTCAGTGGCGGCGACAGCAGCCGGGCGATCTCGGTGTCGTCGAAGCCGACCACGCTCACGTCCTCGGGGACGCGGAGGCTCCGGGCGCGAGCGGCCTCGATGACCCCCGCGGCGAGCTCGTCGGTGGCCGCGAACACGGCCGTCGGTCGGTCGGACCGGCCCAGCAGGGCCGCCCCGCCCGTGGTGCCGTCCTCGTAGTGGCAGCCGCCGCTGCGGACGTAGCCCTTGGGCACCTCGACGCCCGCGGCCTCCAGGGCGGCGCGGTAGCCGTGCAGCCGGGCCTGGTTGTACGCCGAGGTGGTCTCCGCGCCCATGTAGGCGATGCGCGTGTGCCCCAGGCCGAGCAGGTGCTCGGTGGCGGCGAGGCCACCGGCGAAGTTCGTCGCGCCGACGCTGGCGACCTGACGGCGCGGCAGGTTGAGCGGGTCGATGACCACCAGTGGCAGGCGGGCCCGGGCCAGGCCGGTGAGGTCACCCTGGCGGACGTCGTCGACGACGTCGATCACCGCCTGGCGGCCGGCGGTGCTGAGCCGACGGACCCAGGTGGCCGTCCCCTCGACGCCGGCGCTGCGCTGGTGCCGGGGGCGGACGCTGACCGCCACGGCGACGCCCAGCTCGGTCGCCGCGTTCAGCACCCCCAGCAGGATCTCCACCGAGTAGCTGGTCTGCCGCCCGTGGAAGACGAGCTCGACCGTGGGCTGGGCGACCGAGGCTCGTCCCGGGGAGTCCGAGCGGCGTTCCACGTAGTCGTGCTGCTTGAGCAGCGTCTGCACGCGGGCGCGAGTCGCCGGCCCCACGTCGGCCCGGCCGTTCAGCACCTTGGAGACCGTCGCCACGGACACCCCGGCCGAGGCCGCGACCGTGGCGAGCGTGGCCGGACCGCCCTCCATCACCAGGCGACCCCCGTCAGGCGCCACCACGTCCCCAGGTGCCATGACGTCCCCAGGTGCCATGACGTCCCCAGGCACCACGACGTCCCCTACCATCACGCGCTCCTCAAGCCTCGACGTCGCGGGCAGCCCGGCGGACGCCCGCGGCCGTGGTGAGCCGACGTGTGTGGTCGACCTCGCGCAGCGGCCCGGTCAGCCGGAGCCGGCCGGAGCAGGGCAGGTTCCCGGCGGAGCTGCCGACCAGGACGTCGATGTCACCCGGCTCCACGACCCGTCGGAGGTCCTGGCCGACGAAGGCCGTGCGGTCGGCGTGCACCCCGAAGGTGACCTCGGCCGACTCTCCGGGTGCCAGGGCGACGCGGACGAAGCCGACGAGCTGGATGACCGGCCGGACCACGCTGGCCACGACGTCGTGCAGGTAGAGCTGCACCAGCTCCTCGCCGGCGCGCGACCCGGTGTTGCGAACGCGGACCGAGGCCGTGAACTCCCCGTCCGTCGGCACCTCGGTGCTGCTGAGGCGCAGGTCGTCCAAGGCGAAGGTGGTGTACGCCCGGCCGTGCCCGAAGGGGAAGAGCGGGGTCGGGTCCAGGTTGCTGGTGCCGCCGTTCTCGATGCCGAGCGGCGGCTGGAGGTAGGTGCCCGGCTGAGCCCCGGCGTTCCGGGGGATCTGCACCGGCAGC
>Ga0210040_10002579_pt1 | contig 25418 bp, 25 predicted proteins | sample CryGeyCG12114_NA_FD_185462 | JGI IMG/M metagenome (GOLD analysis project Ga0210040, IMG submission 185462) | Groundwater microbial communities from aquifer - Crystal Geyser CG19_WC_8/21/14_NA (SPAdes) (version 2) | ecosystem: Environmental > Aquatic > Deep subsurface > Groundwater | place: USA... | reverse complement strand
ATCGCTGTCTTCATCATCCCTGCTGATGTCAACAGTGAGAGTAGGCCCAGTGGACTTGATAGAGCTTCCCCTCGCTTCGTCCAACTTCTTTTGAAGCTCTATCAAGTCCACTTTTTTCTCCACTGTGTCCTCACTTCCACTCCCTTCGTCCAAAACCATCCCCGTCGGCCAATTCTCCCCCTCCGACTCCATCCCCACACTTCCTCGATCCCCCATTTAATTTTTCAGTAGAAATAAATAAATTTTCACTTTTTTTACTGTAAAAATAATTTATTTGAAAATATAAAAAATAGGAGAACAAAATTTCAGCTGCTAGCAGTTCAAACCCTCGCGCCAATCGGCTATTCCACTAGAATTGTGTCCTATTCTATACAGAGTTAATCTTTGCGCCTTAAAGAAAAAAGCTGGTGGCATTCGTCCTATTGCATTTGGCAACGCTTTCCGCCGCTCAGCATCTAAGATCTGCAACTCGATGCTCATTTCTAAAACTACGACTTTTCTTCTTCCTTTTCAATATGGTGTTGGGATTAAAGGGGGTGCCGAGACTGTTGTTCATAGTCTTCAAGCTTTTATAAATGATAATATTATGAATTTTTTCTCCATTCTCAAAATTTATTTTAGAAATGCTTTCAATATGATTCACAGACAACGGATCCTAAGTGTCATTAATGAAAGCTATCCTGAAGCTTACCTTTTTGTATTCCAGGCGTATGGATCTCCTTCTTGTCTAGCTTATAGAAAAGACTACATTTTATCTCAAACAGGAGTTCAACAAGGGCATCCTCTAGGCTCTCGTTTTTTCAGTATTATCATTAAACCCTTAATATCTTCTTTATCTTCACCGCTCATTGCTTTGTATCTGGATGATAGTACTTAAGCGGTACCCCCTGATGTAGTTAAAAAAGATTTTCAGAAGATTATGCTTCATTGTGATGCCCTGAGCCTTCAACTTAATCTTTAAAAATGCGAGATTTTTGCGTCTGGTGATAAAAACAAAAAATAAAAGTCTTTAGAATTCTTCCAAGGTCTTTCTCCGTCGATCAAAATGCTTTCTTTGAGTGAACTCTCATTACTTGGGGCTCCGATTCATGATAATAATATTTCGAATGCTTTATTGGACAAACTTTCCAAATTTGAAATTATGCGCCAGCACTCATCCTCTTTATTTTCCCATCATGCTTTTTTTCTGCTAAAAAATGCCATTTCAATCCCTAGGTTGAATTATCTTCTCTGCTGTACTCCTTGTTTGAAGAATATGAGCACTTTACAAATTTTGGATGACTTGTTAAAGGTTGCTTTGGAAGAAATGATGAACTGCTCGTTTCTCGAGTTCTGCTTTGTGTCAATTCACTGCACCAATCCTCATGGGTGGAATGGGTTTTAAAAAAACAACTGAACTGTCTTTATCAGCTTTTCTAGCTTCGGTTCAAAGTTGTAGCTTTTTTTCCAAAAATTTTGGTTTTGCCTAATCATGATAATATTTCTTCCTCTTTAGTTTCTGAGTGCCTACAAGTTTGGCAGGCTTCCGGTAGAATTCCTCCAGTAAACGATGCTTCCCTTTCATTGGGATGTCATTTCATTGCTTGAGATGTTCTTGTTTTTGAAGAAACTTATGAAAGTCTCTTGGATAACGTTTCTTCCTTACTGAGACAAGGCAGGCTAATTAGCTTGCCTTGCCGTACGAGTCAATATAAAATTCGACGGGAAGGATTGTGCACTCCGAAAAGCGTACTGTACAGGCTTTTCTACCTTAAAAAGCGTACAGGCTTGTCCGCCCTGAAAAGCGTACTGTACCGGCTTGTCCACCCTGAAGCGAAATGCATACAGGGAAAGCATGTTTTTTTTGCACCACTGAACCGAGACGATTTATCAATCGAGCAGCATACAGAAGTTATGTGTGCACAAATCATCGTGTTCGTGATTCCAACAGCCCACTGTCAAGTCAACCAAATATTAATGACAAATAGAAACATTTATGATGAAATGAAACATTGATTTTTGCGAAAATGTATATATGATTTTGGTTTTTTTGGCGGATGAATGTTGATTGTTAAACAACAAAAAAATATAAAAAAGCGCGAAATTTGATTCTAATTTTATTTGAGCTCTTTATTATTGTGTTATTTCTGGATCAGTACAATCATAACTGGTCTTCCTCCAGCAACACGGACATTATAAATTACTCAACTACGCACTACACTAGCATGGTCAATTTGATAATTATATAGTATAAACTCTAAATAGGTCGACGAAGATTACATCAAATTACATAAATATCATCTTTAGACTCTCTTAATAGATTTCCTGGCTTACATTGAAACGCAGGCAGAGTTAAATTTATATCCCGAAGTTCCACGGGCAGTGCATTCCAGAGTTTTATGCCCTGGAAATACAATTGATTTCTCAAATGACCGTGAATCACGCGTTATAGTTTGTAGAAGCTGACGTCGACTACTTTTGCTTAACTCAAAAAACTGTCTCATCTCTCGTATTAATGAAGAGTACTTCAGTGCTTTAAATGTGAAATCCAGTATATGATAATTATGCTGCTCTTTTACAGTTAAAATCCCCACGCTATCTAATAATGAGTTTAATATGATTTGTTTGTTCAAACCGTGTTTTCTTAATAAGCTGGGTTGGTAAAAAGCAATAATTAGTTGGTTAATTTTACTCTGCAGCTTATCTAAATATTTGTCATGTAATTACCTCAAATAAAAAAGCAATAGTCTATCACCGAAATAATAAATGCATGCAGGATGGATTTGAAGAGACTACTATTGATAAACCTTTTTATTTTAAATATCCATGCAGTGGTAGAGCATACTTTATTTATTACATGCTCAAAGTGATTAGTGAATAAAAAAAGGTCCAAATAGACGTCCAAATATTTGAATACTTTTACTCTTTCTACTACTACATCATCTACTGTCAGTTCTTCAGCTATTGATATTTCTTTATTGCTAGAAGGAAAAAGCATCCACTTAGTTTTAGAAAAGTTTATGACAAGTTTGTGCATAGTACACCAAGATGGAAGTTCAGCCAAACCTTCCTTAAGTTCTGAGATGATTTTAGGAGTAGATGTGCATGCTAAATAAATTACGAAATCATCTGCGAATAAAATATAATCATGCACAATACATTTCGATATTCTATCAAAGTATGACATAAATAGTAAGGGTGCAATTGTAGAACCTTGTGGACATGCACTATCAAAAGAGTTATTAGTAGAAGTAAAGGCCCCCAAAGATAAAACTTCTTTTTTGTGCAAAAACTAGCTAATAATTTCAACAAGTTGCTGTTTCGCTTGTACTTAGAATGTAAAGATTTTAAAAGCAGAAAGGGGTCTACATAAACAAAAGTACGTTTTAAATCAATGAAAACGGCACCACATTTTTGGTTCCGCTTGTCTATAGATTTTTAAACATGCGAAGAGAAACAAAACATGCAGTCATACACGAGCAAAATTTCCTAAATCGGTGTTGGTTGTTACTCAAATTATCTCCCACCTCATGTAGTATAGTATAGGAAATCATTTTTTCAAATAACTTTCCCATGATTGGTACATTTGAGATAGGGCGATAAGAGGATGGATCCACACGAGATCACTTTCTCTTGTAAAGCGGAAATATAAGTGCAGTTTTAAGAAGATTAGGAAACACCACTTCCTTCATGCAAAAATTAAAAAAAGAACACAAAAGTTTGAAAATAATGGACACTAATATTTTCAAAAATTCGAAAGAAAAATTGTCCTTGGGGGAACATTTCGGTTTCAAGGATAAAAATGCCCTAGGTAAATCGTCTGGATGAAAAATTATTTCGTTCGATTCCTATAGTTCTTGTAAAAATGATAAAATATTCGTAGAATTATCTTTACGCTGAACAATAAAAGATTGGGCAAGTGAATCGGCAAAAGCTTGTTCAGAGTTTATTATTTTACTTTTATTTGACATGGATTTTTTTGGTGCGGCGGATGAGTTATAATTATCTACTATTTCATTAAAAAACCCCTCATATTTTTTGAAGAAAAGTCGGAGTTTAATTTATCCGGAAAAAATTCCTCTTTGCAGCACTGACTGAACTCCTGCAAGCATTAGGAGCACGTTTATATTTAGTGGAAGTATCAACAGAGCTCTGTTGTGAAAATTTCTGATTAACTGAGAAGTGAGCTGAGGAGATGGCTTGCCTTTTACCCTCATCTTTTAAAGTGAGCAATGCAATTTAACGATGGATTCAATTGACAAATTGATAAGTGAAAGTTTTGCATTTGCATTATCCTTGCACTCATCAACGGATTTCCAATTGATTCTCTTAAACCTGCTCCTTAACAGCTTCCCAGTTTACACAATTAAGTTTTCTATATTGAATTATTTTAGAGTTAAATTTAATTTGCTTATGCTTATGTACTAAAAAGATACATTTGTGATCTGATGAAGTTAGGTTTAAACATCCGGATTCCACTACTGGGGCGTCATGTGATGCATAAATGTGATCAATCAACGTAGCACTGGTATTGGAAATTATTGTTGGTTCCTGGATTTGTTGTTTGAGATTGTATTTTCGGCACAAATGATTGCATGTGAGTGATGAGCTATCCTTGGAAAGCAAATTTATATTAAAATCTCCCTTAACATAACATTCATCATAATTTTCAGCGACATGAAACATTAAAGATAGATAATTTTCTAAAAATTCTACCGAAACAAGCATTGGATTGTACACAGTAACGATTAAAAAAGCTTTAACATCAGGTAAGGTGATCTTAAAACAATTGATTTCTACTTCAAATAGAACATCTACGTCAAACTTAATTTCTAGCATAGAACAATCTTCACGTAAGTAAAGACCGGATCCACCTCCTTTCCTGTGTTTTTTATCGAAACGATAAAAATTATAGTTTGGTATGGAGTACATACTAGTCAAATCTCCATTATTTAACATAGTTTCTCTACATGTTAATAAATGTTTGTTACGTTCTTTTAAGAAATTTCTGATTTCTTCTATTTTTCTATGTATTTCTTGGATGTTGATCTGTGCAAGTACTGCACCTTTACAGAATCTTGGGTATGTAGATGTGCTGAGTTTGACTGTTGTAACTGCCGGCATATATTCAGTTTCAGTGGGGTCAGTAACTTCGTGTATTAATGGTGGAGAAAATACACAGGTAAAACAAAGTTTTCCATAGGCCACACTTCTCGCACAGTCTATTTAAGTTGGTAGAGTAGTAGTTTGCTGGCAGCTCACACAGGTCCAGTTATTTTTTGTCTTCGAATATATTGTACTTTTCATTAAATTAAAAAACTGCATTGGATGCATTTCAGAATATGTTGTCTTGTTATCTTGAAGTGACATTGGCTGCAGTTCATTTATTATGCGTATTTTAGTTATGGTACTAGTTTCTTTGCAATATACGAGTATGTATGAAATATTCAAAATACTAATCTTAAATAGAAAAGATTACGCTGGTGATTCCTTCCTTCCAACAAAATGCAGTCAAAAGACTAAAAGGAAGAAATAAATTTTAGAAAAATGGTCCAGATTCCATTTATGAAGAAATTCACGAACTCACCACTAAGATTATCAAATGTAGTATAATTTTATCTTTCATTTGATATAAATTTTAGTTAACTTATGTGGATATAACGTTCCCAGAAAGAAAAAAACTGAGAGCACTTTTTATGCATGTCGGTTTGGTATGCAGCCGTTCAGTATCAGTTCTTTTAATTTAATTCAATTCAATTCAGGATTTCAGTATGAATGCCAAATATAAATCTTTGTAGAGCCCAAAAAACATTTGTATCTTATCTTGAAAATGAATAATTTTAGTTTATATTCAACACTAAAGATAAAAGAAAACAAAGAAAGAATAATAAATATATAAACCTAGCTAGGAGAAGGATAGGGGAAAACCTTCCTCAGAGACCCGGAAGGAAAACCCTAACCAATTGGGAATGCAACCCCAGCACGCATTCGCGCTATTTAAAACTACTAAGGAAAATCTCGTCTAGGCCACGAGATTTAGGGTGGGTGGCTAAAATGCTGGTGGAATTCCCTCTCTGGATTGCGATGCTAATCCATTGCAGTAAAAATGAAAATGATCTAGGTTCCCCAGTAGCAGCAATCAGTTTTTTGCCCAAGTCCTTTAAAAATTTGAAAGCTTGCTTCCCTAACACGCCTGAAGTTTCCACTCCACTCGCAACAAAATTATAGTCGTTAGACAAAGACCTGTATGTATTTTATTTCTTTACCTCGGCTTCAGAAGCCGCTGCACCAGCAGTAACAGAAGAGAGATTGATATGTAAAGCAGCATAGGTGTCCACACACGTAGCATCCTAAAGCAAAGCTTTACCCGTAGACCATGGGATCATTGTCATCCCATCAGGTCTTTTATCATCCTCCAAACAAGTACCAATAGGCTCTGGGACGGAAGAAAAATCTGCTGAGACAAGAAAACGTATAATTAAATCATTAATTGCATCGTGTCTCGATCTTCTGCCAAAGAATAATATAGGTGGTACACCGTGGATGAGGTAGTTAGGGAAATTAACTCCAAAATAAACTAGTGAAAATAGAAGAAAAACTTAGAGCAAAATAAGGCACGTCCGCACGGCGAGACAATGATTCACAGAATAGCTGCTGTGATGACGTGCTTCTTCTTCCTCTGTGAAGGAGAAGGACGCCATTGTTGCATCAGCCGAATGCCCATGTGGTTGGAGCTCCGCCCCGTCAACATATGCAGCACACCGGCATTTGGCTGATGCAACATGTGCACTGCACACACAACAGCTAGGTACCTCACCGATGAGGTACAGCATGCATGCTGCCCGACATACATGCACCGATCGGCTGCCAAGGCACGCAGTAGCAGCCGATTCTCTACAACACTGCCAACCTTCGAGACAAAATTATTCTAAGCTTAAAAAATTTTGATAGGAGACAGATATCGAGTCTACTACGGCAACCAAATCCTCAGGGGTGTAGTAAATTAACTACTGAGCAAACATGCGCTTAAACAATTGATACATAAAAATGTATTTAAGTAAAAAGTATTTAATTTATTAAGAAAACTGTAATAAAGTACATACAAACACGAAAAACAATATTCCTAAGATTATATCATAGATATGCACAAAATAATAACGGAAAAAGTAATACAACAAAACAAATAAGAAATATACAAAATAGCTGCATCCAAAAGAAAAACGGGATTGAAATAATTAAAGTTTATTTTAGGTCAGAATGGCCCCCCACTGACCCCTGTTACTCTGAGTAACCCGCTGTCAAAAAGAAGAGAAGTCAGGAATCTACTCTGACATGCGCGATTTAAAGTTACGGGGAAGCGGAAAGGAAGTGGCTTGAAGCCAAGTCCGACTCGGATTTCATTTTTAATTAAAAAGTTTTTCTTTCGGATGCAACGACGTCGATAATGTTTGCTGGGAGCAGTATTGTCGTGGGTATGGTGAATGGGATCACAATGACGACGCTGGGGCAACCTTGGGGCATAAGAATTGGTCCTTGCTAGCGTATTGGTGGAAAAAGAAACGTCTAAGGGGTTTAGATGGTCATCATGGTCGTCGGAATCGATTTCAATTTCCTCCACGACAATCTCGCACTCCGACTCATCCGATTCATTGAGTTCATCGTCCGATATGTTCGAAAGGTCACCAATCTGGAAGAGATCCGGTGGGGTCTGGGGAATGGGCTGCTGGGATGAGCAGATGTAGAGGAAAGGACTTCATCAGTTTGTGGGCCAGCCGTCTCGGGGGATTAATGGGAAGGATCCTGATCTCCAGGGGGTAACAAGTCCATAACGTCGTGATCCTCAATTTCCAAACCGTCGTCGTCCGTGTCAGAATCGTGAGGAGCGTCAGTATCTAATGCCACGTACATGTCAGCCAAGTGGGACTGGATGCAAGGGAACATCTTACAAGCTCGAGCAAAATCGTCGACGGAATCCCAGGTCTTCGCCAGCATGTCATACATGCTATTGTCCTTCAAAACTTTATTTTCTGGCTTGTCTAAATCCTTCGCTATATTACGTCGAATGTCGAACAACCTCAGAAAGACAATCTTGCTGGAGTGTTCTTCAGCCAGGAGCAATTTTTGCTGCTCAACCTAACCTTATCAAAGCAGCTAATGGCAGATTGAAGTTTTGGAAATTTGTATAGCCTAACCATGGACTGAATTGCTTTAGACGGCAAGTTAGTTTTAAAATCCAATCCCAATGAAATTAGCTCTCGTTTAACTTTATCCCAAGCCCTGATCAAATAATGTGTGTCTTTAATAGCATAGCTGACTAATTGTTTCGGGATGGGACGGATTCGCCAATCCGCGAGTTGGCCTAATTTATCTAACTCAACGCCAAACAGCTGTTTTATCATGTTGCTGTAACTGATAGGATGCGCCTGTGGTTTGTATAATTGAAAAACTTCCTGCATATTGATGGTTGCCTCGCAAAAAATTTCAAAATCTCGTTGAAGCAGTTGAATGTCCTTAGTGTCATGGACAATTTTAAGAATGTCAGGTGAACTAAAAATAGGGGACAAGTTCCTCCTTACTCGAACAAACAAGCGAAAAACGTCAATAACAAAATTCTGCGTAGCTGAAGAAATCTGAATAACAAAATCATTGAAAGAAAGGAGTCATCATGATTGCTCTCGGTATCCATTGAGATTTGTGACTGCACTTTCAGGTGAGCGAGCATTTGGTCAAATTTTAGGTCAGAATCCACAACAACTGAATTTGATTGATTGCACTGCAAGGTGCGTAACATATGGCCTGGTATTTGCCAATTACAAATTAGGATGAATCGAGTGATGGAAGGAACTTAAATTATTCAACATTCGTCGATATTTAAAAAGTTCGGAATTGTTGTCTTGTGGTCGCTGTTTACATTTACCCCAACGCTTAGAGGCTTCCTGTTTCAACTTGTGAAATGAAGACATCACAAAACTGGAAAAAGTGAACTAATTGACACCAAAGTTAGCAAACAAAAAGGTAAAATTATTTAACCAAGTAACAAAAATCAAAAATATGAAATGAAAATATTTGCCTGATGGTAGTTAAATGAATGTATGAAAGATAAAGGAGCAAGTATGCAAAACTAAACTAAACATTTGCCTACAATTCAATTAGAAAGTGTAGGCGGGCTAATCTACATCCATTTCTTCAGCCACTTTCTTTTCATTGCTTTTACGAAGATCTTTTTCCGCTCTATTCGCTTTAGCTTTCCGTTTCCTTTCTTCCTTCTCCTTCTCCACTCTTTTTTTAACTTCTTTTTTCATTTTCTTCGCAATCTCCCTGGCAGCATCTAATCGAGCCTGTATCCCAATCGGTTTCACCCTAGTCTCCTTATTCCGTTTAATTTCTTCCTTCCCTGTCACTTTCTTGTTCTTCTCTCTTTCTTCTTGTTCTTTCTTTCCTTTTTTCTCTATCCTTCGCTTTTCTTTCTTCATTTCCTTTTTCTTCTTTTGTTTCCTTTCCTTAGCCTTTTCCACCAGTTCTCCGGCTTCCTTCAACCGTGACTCGATCACAAGTTCCTTGGCTTCCTTTTTTTCCTAACAACGGGCTGATGAATGGGTGGGCTGAGATGACTCCTGGGGGTTTCTTGGGGGTGACAACTTTCACTTTACCAGTTGCCACATCTGGTAAAGAGGATAGGGGTCTTCCTTGGGCCGAAACAGGTTTGGAGCAAACTTCCTCCAAAACAGACGACTCAAGCCTGCTAACAAGCACGCTGCAAGGCCTCGTTGCTTCAATATCAGCCTCTTCTTCCACGATTTTTTCAAGTTCGTCAGAGTCTTCGGACGAGTACACCAAAATTGGAGCTGAGGTTATCTTGATCAAATCAATGAAGCTCACGGAGCCGTCAGAAGAGCTGGGGGATGGAGGAGCCGAGACCAAGTCCATTGAGATGCGTTCCAGGGTGGAGGGAGAAATCAACGATTTCGTGCTCTGTGAGCTTGGAAGCGCGCACGGCGAAGTCGTCGTCCAATTCTTCGGTTTCCAAGTGCAAATGGGAGGGATCTTCGTCATTTTCCATCCAGGTATACAGGATTGGAGAGCGGGAAGGAGCAGTTTGCGGAACCATCTGCTGCACTTCACATCTTCGCTTTTCTCCGGGTGAGACGGACACAACGACACTTGCCGGGTCATAAGGGTCGCGGAAGTGGATGCCACGACCAGTAGACAAATAAGAGGGAGTCATGCTAGTTGCATCACTGACACAAGTCCTGAGAGCAAATGAAAGCTCATCAAGATGGTTGTCCCAGTCCTTCATGCGGTCAATAGATGCATCTTTCAGTTATATTTGCCTGTGCATGGTACGGAGAGATATGAAATGGAGTTATTCCGAATGTTTTACACCATATTGTGTAATCTTTACTGGTGAACTGAGTTCCATTATCCGAAACTATTACTTTAGGAAAGCCCCAACGACAACATAGCTGCCACAGCTTCTGAATCACCGCAGCAGAAGTAGCTTTTCTAAGTGGAAACAACTCTACAAACTTAGTAAAACAATCTACGACGACAAAAAAATACTGGTTTCGATTAGTTCCCTTCGGATATGGACCCATTAAATCAATAAAGATAACTTCCCAAGGATATGCCGGAACCATTGACGTCCCAATTGATGAAGGATTTGGTGGAATAAAACTTTCCTGACATGACCTCACATATTCTGTCACATCCTTCCTCATTCCCTCCCAGTAAACACGCTCCTCAATCCGTAAATAAGTCTTTCCGATTCCTAAATGACCGGACAGCTTCTCATCATGGAAAATAACTTTTACTTGGGGAACTAAAGAATGTGGAAGCCAAACCCTGAAATGCATGGATTCGTGCTCCCATGGTTTTCCCCGTGGACCAACGTATCGAAGCAGCAATCCGTCATCAGCCAGCTTTGAAAATTTTTGCAGGGATCGCAATTGGTTACTTTTAAATACCAAAATGCTTGAACTATTGCTTTCTAAAAATTCAATTATCCCAACTAACTTTGGCTCCAAACGCTGTTTGGCTTTAACCATCTCCCGAGAGAGGAAGCCGTCTTCAGCAACGAAAGAAACTATTTCTGGGAGCCGACTGAGCGAATCAGCGCCTCGCATGCGTACAGAAGCTCCAGGGCGATACTTCACATCAAAATCAAACATTTGTAACTTTAAAAACCATCTAGCAAAGCGACAAGAGGGTTCTTTTAATCCTCGCACCCAAGCGAGAGCTTGATGATCGGTCTCAACTGTGAAAGGTGTGTACTCAAGATAATCTCTGAATTTTTCGAGCGCATAAATTTAAGCTAAACACTCCCGTTCACTTGTAGAATATTTTCTTTTAGCTCCTCAAAAAGCCCGATTAGCAAACTATATGGGATGGCGTTCATCGTTCACCTCCTGCAAGAGAATGGCACCTAATCCAACGTCGCTGGCGTCTGTTTGCACAATGAGAGGACCATTCAGATTGTGGAGATAAATAAGGGTGTAATCCACTGAAGCATCTCTTAAATTTTCGAAAGAAGCTTGTTCAACACTGCCCATTCGAATTTGACATCCTTTTTTAATAGGTTTGACAAAGACTTAGCGATTCCTGCAAAGTTTTTAATAAATCTACGATAGAAGCCTAGCAGTCCAAGAAATCTGTAAACATCCTTCTGTCGCTTCGGAACAGGATAGTCCCTTACTTTTGCAATTTTTTGGGGATCTGGCCTGAACGAGCCTCTATCAACTATGAATCCCAAAACCTTGAATCTTTGACGACACAACTGAATCTTTTTAGGGTTAATTGTCAAACCGGCATCGTTCACACGAGTGAGAATCTTTCTATTGTGAACCAAATGCTCTTGTGAGCCAAAAGTTTGTTCAGTAAAAAATAAAATATCATCGAAATAATCGCTACAAAAATCTCACTTATAATCTCTTACAACAGCAATAACTGTCCGCTGGAAAGTAGCTGGAGAATTAGTGAGACCCATCGCCATTCTAACAAACTGATAAGCTCCTCGGTGAGAAATAAATGCTGTCTTGGGCTTATCTTCCTCGCGCATGGCTATTTGGAAAAATACCTTAGACAAATCAAATGTAGAACTCCAATTAGCAGTTCCTTAGCAGTTCTTACGCAAACTGGTCACATGTATCGTCCTCATCTTCTGCAAAACTAATCAAATCTACATCATCAATAGACAGCTCAGATTTAGAATCAAAAACTGATTTTGACGGTGATAGCTGGTACAATTGATTTTGGTCATCCTTCAATGGATCTACAATTTCTAATTCTGTTAACGCTACAATGTTGGATTTATTTGGAATAAAAGGGTAAATTATGTCTGGTTCTAATCCAATACTCCATCTTCCACAACCTACATGGATTCCAATAGTTGCGGGAGACAGGAAATCTCTGCCTAACAAAATTGTGGTTATCGTTCCAGGAAGAATATAAAACCTTGGACGCCTAGACTGATCAGCATACTTAATTGTTAAAACAACTTCTTCAGAACAAATTTAATAACCCCGGAGAAAATTTAACTTTTTCTAACATGGTGTGGTCTGAACTCATCTCTCCTTCAAAACATCAACTAATTCATTTCCTAAAAACGAGAGTGGAGATCCAGTATCTAGAAACACCGGGAAATCATAACCCAATATATTAACCAACATAAACAGTGGAACGTTTTTCAGTATGTGCTTATAAGAACGGTTCATTGCACAATCATTAGTCGTAGCCACTAGAGATTCAGAATTAACCTGAGCCTCTACTTGATCAGTGGACTCAGGCTTCGCGATTTTCCCTGGTTCGGTGCTTTGAGAGGGCAGTCAGTAGACCAATGATCTGTGTCTCGGCATATAAAACAGGGACGGTTACTAGATGTTGAGGGAGTACGGAATCGTTGAGCTGGCGGGGTTGAGCCTGGGAGTGGTCTTGATTGGCTGCTCATACCAGAGGATTGTGTCCTTGGGAGCAATGCAGAGCTGCTTCTTTGAGCACCAGGCGACACAGCAGGCGTAGGCCTACTAGAGCTTATTGGATCACGAAATGTAACTTCCTTCTTTATTGGTTGATGATAGTACGAGAAAGGATCAAATGATGCGTACTGGAGTTTTGGTGGAGGTTTGTTGTAATCCACAACTGCGTTCTGTCATCGTGTCACGCCCGTAGTGTTAACAAGCTAAAAAGGGTTCTAAACTTCCTGTCAGTGGTGGCGGACGATATGCTCTATAGCTTTTGATGAGTTCTTGGGCATCATATGCGGCTCTTGGCAATTCGAAGAGACTTGTGATATGCTTCCCTTGTAGAGCCTGACGATATTCGGGATGCATGTTCCGAAGAATGCGCCGCAAGATGTCATTTTCGGTAATTAAAGGGTCTCCCAGTCTCTCATAGTAATCTCGCATTACTCTGATGTACGATGTCAGCGGTTCGTTCGGTCCTTGAGTCCGTTTGTCAATCTCCCTATCGAGGTCCTCAGTGTATCCAACAGGTTGGTATTCTTTGCGAAGTCTCAGTTTAAATTCATGGAAGCTTGTAAATGGAATCAACTCCGACCGAAACCAAGTATATGCTTCTCCGTGCAATGCCATTGGTATCACTCTATATAACATATCATCATCGGAATAAGCAAGGATAGTCTGAAACTTATCCAATTCTAATAAAAAGTCATAAGGTGTTATGGGATCATGGAATCCTTTAAACTTGGGTACTTCCATATCTTTTCCCTCCAAATGATGATAGTTTGGCTTGTTAATAACGGCTGATGGCGGTCCATAGCTTGTGTAGTTCAATGGCTGTTGCTAAGGGTATCCAGATTGACCAAATTCGTTCTGTTGGGGTGTATATTGATCTCCGGGAAACAGAATTCTCGGATAATTTTGGTCCGAACCTGCTCCAATGGTTTGATCATGAAATGGTTGACCTCGGTTTGAAGCTATGGGGCCATAATTTGCGGTGGACCCTTGAGTTGCATTCGGGCTTGAACCTGGAACAGCCTGTGTGTGAAACACTGACATCGAATATCGCGTCGATTGGCTCATTGAGGTAGCACTAAAATTAACAGGAGCCACTCCGGGTGGATATAACTGAGATACGAATGGAGCCTGAGAATTATGTGGCATAAACTGAGCAGCTGAATGTATGGATGGAGCAGTCACTTGGCTGCTCACAAACGGATGCGCTGAATTATATCCGGTCCCTTGAGTGGTTGGATTAAAAACGGGATGAGCCATTGTGTAGACAGGTGGACAACCCATATTATGCGCTGAATATGAAGCAGAAATGTGTGCATCAAAAACCTGAACCGGCGGAGGTGCCTGAGCGGGAAACATTCCAGTGGATCGTTGACTGCTCGAATAACAAGGTTCTCCAAAAGCTTGGTATCTAGGACCCTCTGGTTGACGATCGTGTTGCCGGGCAATCATGGAACGTGTTGCTGGTCCAGATCGAGCGATCGGCGTTCCTGCTTACCCGAATGTAGTTCCTGGGTTTTAATGTGGATTCCGAAGCATCAGTTGGCTAACTCACACAATTCTGTCGTATTTCTTGCTCAGTGCCTTGCAAAGATTGAGCGATTGGAGTCGAGAGTATCGGAGGATTGGAATGAGGTCCTGGGAGTGAAGTTGCGGCTCTACAAATGTGACACCCTGACCTACACAATCGCTGGCAATTCCTTGACTTTGATTTATATTAGGAGCAGTGGATGTAACCTGCTCACTAACCAAATTGGACACTGGCATTTCAGCAGTTTCTACACTGCGAATACTTTCTCCTACATTCCTAACTTCGAAAGGATCGTCCTGGAAACTATTGCCTGTTATATTATTTAACCCGCTTCTTGGTGCCCTCTGCCTTGATTTTCTTCCACGAGCTATGACATAAAATACATAAAATTGAATGAGATGACCCTAACTATTTTCCTAAGAATCTTTCCTAAGTGCTTAGCCAATGAAAAACCTTAAGGAGTGTGGATTATTTTGTTAGTGCTAGCTTATTGGTTAGTTTTCTATCCTAAGCTTCGAATTCATACGACACAAATAAGCGCGGATTCAACCTAGAGGTTAATAAATAGAGCTGTTGTTAATATAGGGTTTCAAAATCCAAATCCCGGTACTTCAATAAGTAATTCTACAAGCAGTTAATCAAGTTAGAAATTAGTTATCAAAAGTTAGACAATTGCTCGAAACAATACAATACCAAGTTGCAAAGACCTACGGGCCTTTTTGAAAATGTAACGGTTACTTTGTTTTTAAAGTAAACAACTGCAAGGTGTGAGCGAAAGTTCTCTCCCAAGCGAACTATTTTAAAAGAACTAATTATTTCAACCAAAGGTCGAAAACGTTACTGCCAGAGCCTTTTGCAATAACTACACTAAGACTACAGTTTCCGAAACAACCAATCGATTTCTAAATTACTTCAAGCTTTTCAATTCAAGAGCAGAGATTAATAAAGTAACTAAAAACGTTGAACGTGTGCAAAAAGTAGCTACTCTAAGGATTAGGGTTGGCGGTTATGTAAAGTTTAAGGAATTTTATGAAACGCATAAGCTGCACTCCTATATTCTTTAATAAGAAATATTGGTAACAGAAACTACATAGACAACTGTACAAGTTGCACTATTCGTCTGCTTCCCAAGGTGTTTACCAGTTATTTCGGTGGATTGTGAGTGTTTCCCCTCAAATTTTCAAACAGGAAAAACTTTAAATTCAACCGGCAGGTTGAAATCTTTACAATCAAGATTTCGCTCAATAACTGCGCTGAAATCCTACCTTAATAAACTCTGTCTTAGCCAATCATCAGTTACCGGAGTATGGGGAAGAGAACGTGAGCACTCGGTTTACGAACAAATCAAATAATTGAATATGAACTACGAATGTCCAAGAATCTTGTGCAATAGCTGCACTAAGATTACTTTTCGTGATGACTGACTTGAGACCGTGATGTAAAACAAAGTCACTAAAAAAATCCGAATTTTCGATGTGAGCAATAGCTGCTCTACAATCTCTTTAACGATGTTTAGGATGTGAGCAATCGCTACTCTACAATCCTTTATGCTTTAAATTTATTTTTGGGTTAAAGAACAATGGGGTAAGGTGAGAAAGAAATATCCAGTAAGCAGTAGCTGCTTTGAAGGATAAGTTAATTGCTCTGAGTTCAATAGCTGCACTTCAGAACAATGGGGTGAGGTGAGAAAGGAATATCCAGTAAGCAATAGCCGCTTTAAAGGATAAGTGAATTGCGCTGGGTTCAATAGCCGCACTTCAAAACAATAAGTGAGAGGTGAGAAAGAATATTAGGAACAAATAGTGTGGTTGTAGCGAGTTGAACCCAGGTAACTAAAAACAGTTTAACTTGTATGTCTAAAAGCAGTTAGTTGCAACTAAAGTATTCACTCCAAAAGATTGAATTAATATGAGAGTGCCTACAGGTTGCTTACACCCGCATAAGAGGGATCAGACACTGTCTAGACTGTAATAAGGAATGCCGTATCAAACTTTCTAAGTCCTATATAGCATGAAGCCATGGGGCGAAAATAGAATATCCCAGAAAATTTAAATAAAAATATCGAATTCGGTTATGTTTTAAATACTAATGGATGCTTTAATATTGGCCAAATGGTGAAAATGTCAAAAGTTTAAAATGTGAAATTTAACAAAAGTGTATCTTCAACCATTCGTTTAATAGATGATTTTAAATTACGTATTTTTAATGATTGAACGTGGGGTCTAACTTGAAAATTTCAAAATTTCTCAAAGCTGCTAAGTTATGAAATAGTGCCAAGACCTTTCACTATATGCTTCACAGGGATAATAAGAAAACACAAAAGAAATCACACACACATACCGTAAAAGCTGTGGCAGCCTGGCTCGAGTGGAGAAAAGATGAATTTCCGGAAGGGCTGAGGACACCAAGCAGCAAACGGGAGGCTGTGAAAATTGAACAACAAGGATTAGTACATGAATACATAAAGAGATCTCTCGCGGGTCATCATTTTTATAATAAAGTAGGGTGGTTAGCAAATGGATGGATGACTCGATGTTATCCAAATGCACTACTATCATAAAAAATTTAGTTTTTAAACTACTCAATTTCTATGCCAGGAAATATCCCTTTGACTCCCAGCAGGTTGGCATTATATTTTCAAGTAAATCCCTGTTATCTCAGGGTGCCCCAGTATTAAGTTGCCCCGGAAAATAAAGATTTCCCAATTTCAGTTAATTACATTTAAATCCCCCAAAATGACTAAAAAGGTAAGAAAGAAACAAATCAATTCCCCAAAGATATCCCCGGAAGAATAATCTAACTGATGGCTCTATGTTACCCTCTGCAGTGACCTAGTTCTATTACAAAACAATCTTACCAGCGGGGTAACATGAAACACTACCTTTGTCGCTCTATAACGAAGATACAAAAATCGCAGGGCAATTTGAGAATAATAACTTCAATCGTAGAGCTGAAAATTCAAACTAAACAAATGTTTATTATATACACAACATATAATCAACTTCAATACATACAATTTTGAATGCTTATAAATTAGTGAATTAAAGTTGGAAAGGAAATTGTAAAATTTCTACTCTCTACAACAAAATAATAACTATTTACTAACTACTTCTATTCTCTACTTATGATAGTGATTTTTTCAATAATACCTCACTTACCCAAGAGGTGGTACACCGTAGATGAGGTAGTTAGGGAAATTAACTCCAAAAAAAACTTTAACTCAAAAAAAAAGAAAAACTTAGAGCAAAAACGGCACGTCCGTAAGTCAAGACAATCATTCAAAGAATGGCTGCTGTGATGGCGTGCTTCTTTTTCCTCTGTGAAGGAGAAGGACGCCATTGTTGCATCAGCCGAATGCCCATGTGGTTGGAGCTCCGCCCCTTCTGCATATGCAGCACATCGGCATTCGGCTGATGCAACATGTGCACTGCACACACAGCAGCTAGGTACCTCACCGATGAGGTACAGCACGCTGCCCGACATACATGCACCGATCGGCTGCCAAGTCACGCAGTAGCAGCCGATTCTCTACAGTTTTATTTAGTTGATGCAACTATTTATAGTGTAAACGTATGCAACATTCTCACTAATCGTTTTCATGCCGGCTATTTTTAAAAAAATCTATGCATCGAAGATAGATGCACAAAATCAGGTATTTTGAATTTCTGTAAATAAAACAACACGACTCTTATGATATTGTTGAACTTTTAAAAACTTTTATTTATTACAGAGTGAAAAAAATCTCGTGTACAAACTGCCTATGCTAATAAAGTTGAACAATTGTTGACAGAATGTTAAAAAAAAAATGTGATCAACCATACTGTCAAAACACAGGTCATCGTGATGATATTAGTTATGTATAAAAACTATGTACCGAAGCGATGTTGGAATCTAGCGCTTACTTGGCGGCTAATAACCATAACAAGCGCAAGAATAATAATGTACCAGGTTGGAATAGATTCGTTCAACCGTTTTATGATGAGTATAGAGCTAGATAACTTAAGATAGCTTAAATAACTGGGTGAATTTGGGCAAACAAACAGATTGTTTAGAGTATTTGGAAATGTGTAAAAAGCGCAAGGTATTCAAACATCAATTGAGGCAATGTAGGAAGGATTGTGATGACAACAGGTTCAATGCTATGACTGCAGACATTTTTGGCAATGATTTTCAGTCGTTTTGGCAAAAGGTAAAAAACGACAGCAAGGTGGTGAACAATTGCTCAAATATTATAGATGGGAACAAAGGGAAAGAATGCATTGCTTCTTTCTGGGCGGCTCATTATGCTAATTTGTTTTCTTTAGCAAATCTGGATGAGCCCGATGATAAAAATTACTTATATAAAAAGTTTGACAGTGCTGATCGGAAATTATCAGTACCTTTTCCGTGTAACGACTTATTAGTTGCTGCAAGTAAGCTAAAACTAAAAAAATCAACAGGACCAGATTGTCTGCAGGCAGAGCATTTTAAATATTCACCCATTGTGGTTTTTAATTTGTTAACTAGAGTATTGAATGCCTGTGTTTGTGATTCTTTTCTGCCACATGAAATTTTAGCTGTTAGTATTACTCCTATTGTTGAAAAGAAAGGTCTTAATGCATGCAGTAGTAATAGCTATAGACCTATAGCTATTGCTACTACAATCTCAAAGTTGATTGAGCATGTAATCTTATGCAAATATGAACGAGAGCTGAAAGTAGGAGTGTGGCAATTTGGGTATAAAAAAAGCTGGGCACGGAAATGGGTGTTTTTTCACTCAAAAGTAATATTAGACACTATAATAATAATAACACAACTGTATACGCTTGCTTCCTTGATGCGTCTAAAGCTTTCGATAATGTGCTGCATGAAAAACTATGCATTAAGTTATGTGAAAGAAATGTACCTGTTTTGATTGTGAAGCTATTGTATGTTTGGTGTAAAGCTCAACGGTTTAGGCTGAATTGGGGTGGTCTTTTATCATCAGATTTTGCAGTTTAGAAATCTGTGCGGTAAGGAGGGGGGGTCTTAAGCCCATATTCGTTTAATATTTATATGAATGATTTGGGGCAGAGTTTAGCTTCTAGTCGACATGCCTGTCATATAGGGCGAATTGCGTGCAACAATATTTGGTATGCAGACGACTTGTGTCTGCTTGCACCCTCTATTGCTGCCTTACAAAAATTAATCAATTTCTGTTATGATTATGCTGAAGCTCATAACATTGCATTTAATGCTTCAAAAACAGTTTGCATGCGATTTTGTGTAGGAAAAGATTATAGTGAACCAGTGTTCACGGTCAATAGTGTCAAAATTGGTTGGGTCGACGCTTTTGACTATTTGGGTTTCAAGATTAGTAATGCCAGCAAGAACTGCGATGCTGCGGAGATTGAGCGTAGATTAAGGGATATGAGGGTTAGAGCCAATATGTTGGATGCAAGATTCAGTAAAGCAAGTGAGTATGTTCATTTGCAACTTTTTCGCACGTTTTTTAATCAGGTATACTGTCTTGGACTATGGGTAGTTGGTACAAAAAAATATGAACAGAAAGCCAAAGTGACTCTAAACAATTGTTTTCGAAGAGTCTTTAATAAATGGGGAATTTTCAGTGTGTCACATGAATTTGTTATAAGAGGGCTACAAACTTGGGGCGAAATCAGAAGGAGTGCTTCTTATTCTTTGTACACACGTATTATACAGTCTGACAATGAAATTGTTTCTGCTATATGTAATTGTGCAACTTTTACCATTAATCCTATTTTATGTGAAATGATAAGAATTCTGATGTGAAAATATGTTTTTGTAAGTATGACTGACTGACTGATATGGATCTATGGATCTGCAATAAACACGTATTATTATTAAAAGAATACTAACAATATGAAGTAAAGAAGAAACAATGTTACAATACACAAAATATTTGGTGAATTAAATTTAATGGGCCCTCCAAGCAGTTTGACCAATTAAAAATTTTAAGGCTGGGCTCAACAACTCAAGGCTTGCTACACGCCCAAATATAACGTGGTCAATATACTGCCAATGAGGTCTGCTTTCCATGAGAAATTCAAGCCCAAGTACAACAAATGCTTTATAACAAACACCTAAAGCTGAAAGAAAGCTGTTTTCACAGGGAATGCAAAGTTTTTCAAGGATAACGAAGCAAGATTTTATGTTTAAATAAGCTTGATTTCCCAAAGCTAAAATGAATAGATGCTTGCAACTATTGTTATCCAGACGCTCTTTCACGTTAAAATTTTCCTAAAAAACAAAAAATTGCAGCTAATTTATTGCCATTAACATCATTTGCTTTCAGGAATGATTATTTTTTTCACTAATAGGTTTGAATATGATCATCTTCTCTGAAATATCCGTACTGTTCGCTTTCTTGGTTTTTATTTTCATTTCCTTCTTGGAATCTTGCCGGAATTTTTTTGTTTCGTTGAGGTCTAGATGACTTCTCTTCCTCTCTATAATTTTTTTCTTCACACCTGACTTTTCTGCCACACAGCGGCAAAAGAAATGGAAAGCAGCAAAACGAAATCAGTTGAACATCCTCTACAAAAAAATTCAGCAATACTATTAAACCATTGAATGAGATATAGTCAAATAATAATGCATCCGGAAAGCAAATAAAGCGTACCTTACATACTTAAATCGTTATTGAAATTTGCTTATGAATAAGTGACCAAAAATTGAAGCATCAAAGCAATGGCGAAACAACACACATTAAGCATATTCTCTACCTGATATCAGCTATCAATAATACTCTATGACTAAATCGGTTCAATACAGACAACTGTAGTATAAGCTAGGATGTGAGGCAGTTGCTTATGTTTAATCATTAGACAAATAACTGAAGAGCCAGTTAAGTGTGAACAAATTGTGAATATGTACCGGTTGAGCCTTCATAAGCATTATCCGTATGCCGGTTTGCTGTGAACCTAGTACATACGGGTTGAGCCTTCATAAGCATTACCCATATGCCGGTTTGCTGTGAACGTAGTACATTGGGGTTGAGCCTTCATAAGCATTACCCATATGCCGGTTTGCTGTGAACCTTGTACATACCGATTGAGCCTACACAAGCATAGCAAGCACATGTGCCGGTTTGCTGTGAACTAATATTGTGCATATACCGGTTGAGCCTTCATAAGCAAAGCACATATGCCGGTTTGCTGTGAACCAATAACGCATTTATACCGGTTGAGCCTTCATAAGCAAAGCACATGTGCCGGTTTGCTGTGAGCTAATATTGTGCATATACCGGTTGAGCCTTCATAAGCACAGCACATATGCCGGTTCGCTGTGAACCAATAATGCATTTATACCGGTTGAGTTCTTATAAGCATTACCCCTATGCCTGTTTGCTGTGAACTAATGCGTATATACCGGTTGAGCCTTCATAAGCGTAACACATGTGCCGGTTCGCTGTGAACCAATAATGTATTTTTACCAGTTGAGCCTTCATAAGCATAGCATATATGCCGGTTTTCTGTGAAACAATAATGTATTTATACCGGTTGAGTCTTTATAAGAATTACCCATATGCCGGTTTAGTGTAAAACAATTATAAATTTTATATGCAGCGGTTTATTATTTCTCTTGAAAACGAACCTAATACAAACTTTAAATTGAAGATGGTTTAAGAAATTAGGAATAAGAAATAATTTATCGATGCTTTTGTTTCTTATGTTGGGAAAGTTTAGCCCGCCGTACAAACTTGTCCGGACAGTGTGGACAAGAAAAGCTTCGAATATTTTTGTGGGCCTTTTGGTGCTCTTTCAGGGAGTCCCCAGGCTGCATTTCTTTCCCACAAGTTTTGCATTTAAATATTTTTGGATTTCCATGGGCTAGCAAAACATGCCTCTTCAGCGCCGACTTCCATTTGTAGGACTTCAAACATATATTACAGATGAATTCTATTAAAAAACGTATGCCAAAAAGTGTGAAATCAAGTTCAAATTAGGGATGCCTGGTTTTTGTGTATTTGCGTATGCTAACCCGGTCGAGTTGGTTCTTTCTCTGCAGAAGGAAGATGGGGAGAAACAACTGCTGGTTTGATGGCTGGTTGGCTGCTCGAAGTGCTGGATTTTTTAAGTATTTTATTTTGGTTTTCCATTTTTTCCACCTGTTTTTGCAAGGCTTTTTTTTGGGCACTCAATGCTTCCATTTCCATCACACTTTTTTCTAATTCATTCCTAAACTTACGAGTTCAATGGTAAATTTTGATAGAATTTTTGTTTTAGTAAAACCGGTCATATGTGGAAAAAGTCGACAGATTTTATTTTCATCTCTTTTGATTGTGGCCCAGAGAACAAATTTTTTTATGTTAACAACAGCCACGTCCCCTGCTACCATTCTATGCTTTGTATCTCCGGTCATCTTCAAAATTTCCACATCCAGATATAGTCTCTCACCTTTCTTGAGAAGACCCATATTTACAATCAATCTTGTCTACAATGAAAGAACAGTTTTTAAGAAATTATGCATTAAGAAATTGTTACGTTTAGGTTTTAGTAAATACCTCCACAAACTCCTGCAAATCCTCCGTTGGAGCAGGTTCATTTACTCCGTTGGAGGATTTTGTCGTCGACTCCCGTTTCCACAGCTTTAGCCTTTTTTGGTTGTGATCGGCAACTTTTTTTAATGTACTCAACTCCCGATGTTCACGCAAAAATGCATTCCTTAAAACATTGACGTACTGTTCATCCGATAGCCCCTTAATTGATGTCAAAATTTTTTCTGTGTTCATAGTGCTTCTGTTTGTTTCAAATTGAAATACACAATGCTATAGTTCATTTCAAAGTATGAAAAAAGTTGCCTCATGTTATTCGGCTATCCCCGACAAACGGTCAATTTATACAAAGTAAATCACTAAATCTGTAAAATGTTGTGTCAACAATGATTTATTGCTCATTTTCTCAGTTAGAAAAAATCATTTGCAAAAATTTTTGTTTATATTTTGTTGATAACGAAACAACCTTAATGTCAAATAACCTACCGAAAAAAAACTTTTTTCTGAAATGAACTATAGTCCGAAGATATTAGACATTGGTTATTTTTCCTATAGTGAACAATCTGATGAGCATACAATAATTCGAATTTCTATCAAAATAATTGAAAATTGAATGAGATGTCACAAATAGTATGTTGGGTAGTATACTGAAAAATAATAACTAACCAACTTCTTCAAGTTTAATTTTATTTTTTAAATACAATCGAAATCTGTCACACTGTTAGCAGACAAAATGACAAGCACTTGCGTGTTTGAATTTTCCGCTACATAAATTACATCCAGCTAGCTATAGTCTAGCCTCGCAGATAATGCTGTGCATATACTATGTTCTTCTCGTAGTTCATACGGACTATAACGTGTTCTCCCACATGATGCAAGCATGATTAGGCTGCATTGGGCAGCATACTTTAGCTAAATTTTTTCAAAGTTCGTTGAATACTGCTACGTTCAACTCCATGAGTATACTGGCAAATTTATATTTGGCAACAGGTGATACTGATTAAAGTATTACTAATATGAATGCCATAGAGTAATTTCTGCTGTATCTTTCAAAACATTGATCAGTGCTCTGAAAACCAGAACAAAACTTTCTCGAGCAAAAATTATCTAATATAATTAAGGTAATTGCAAAGATGATAAATAAATAAATATATGTATATATATATGTATGTATGGATTTGTATTACACATTTGTTTCCGTTGATTACAGATTCCTGTAAATCCTGGGTGGCACGTTCGTATTTATAGTAAGCTGAGTTTTTTTGAACTGGAGATCGAGCACTTTGTCTGTTCACTATTAGAAATAAAGCTAGTTCAAAGTAAAAAAAGTGTACCTTCGCGCCCAAAGTTCCATGTTATGGGGATAGCAACTGAGGTAAAAAAAATCTTACGGCCGTTAACTTCAGTTTTTTTATCTGAATTTAAAATCTTGTATACTTCAAACATTTCTGCATCTCACTTTTTTTTTCAAGGCAATTGGTTCAGTAGTTTTCGAATAACAGCTGTTTTAAAAAAAGTGAAAAAAATTGACGGACCTAAGCGCCCATTTCTTAGGTCAAATTGACAAAAATAATTCCACCGACTGTTTTTTTCACGGAAAACATCATACCATTATTGACCTACTTCCGTGTGCACGCAATTTTGTGATTAAAACAGAGCTATTTCTTTCTAAAGTTATGTGGCAACGGTTACTTTTTGCCGGTTACTGTGCTAACGAAATTTAAAAAAGTGTTCATTTTAAAATCAGACATGTGTTTTTGGAATCAGTTTGTTGATTTCTATGGTTTTGGTTGCCACAGTTTTGGAATATACTGTATTCTCAAAACTCAAACGGACGTCGAATACACACAAATGCATGTCCCATAGCATGCCATAGCATTGCATTACAACAAGTTAGTGAACTAAAATGATTAAAATCACAGACTGTGATTGGGATTCGGAAAAAAGCAGAGACAAGCTATTCCGATTTTCCGATTATCTGTGTGCGTCCATACAATAGTTTATTCTTCCAGGGGCGGGGGAGTAGATTTCAGGGATTTCAAAACAAGATAATGTTTTGAATAATTTTTAGTTTTAAAATATTTTTTTAATCATTGAGCGGGCTTTCAATTGTTATTGTACTAAATGGGCGGTACTGTATTTGAAAAACATTTATGTTATGTTTATGTTTATTTGAGTTTATTGATACAGCAATGTTTTTATTGCAACAAGAAAAGAAAGAATAAACAAAGATAACCCTATCTAGGAAAAGGAAAGGGGAAAACCTTCTGCAGAGACTCAGAAGGAAAACCCTATCCAACTGGGAATGCAACCCCAGCTTGCATTAGCGCTATTTAAAACTACTAAGAAAAATCTCGTCGAGGCCACGAGATTTGGGGTGGGTTGCAAGAATGCTGGCAGAATTCCCTCTCTGGATTGCGATGCTAATCCGTTGTAGCAAGAATGA
>Ga0210040_10002578_pt1 | contig 25425 bp, 17 predicted proteins | sample CryGeyCG12114_NA_FD_185462 | JGI IMG/M metagenome (GOLD analysis project Ga0210040, IMG submission 185462) | Groundwater microbial communities from aquifer - Crystal Geyser CG19_WC_8/21/14_NA (SPAdes) (version 2) | ecosystem: Environmental > Aquatic > Deep subsurface > Groundwater | place: USA... | reverse complement strand
GATAATAACTTTACGTGATGATCGCCAATAGGATTATGGCTAATAGCGGGGGCCAAAAAATCGCAGGGAATAAGCGGGGTGCCCTGATGAATGAGTTGATAAAAAGCGTGCTGGCCGTTGGTGCCGGACTCGCCCCAAATAATGGGGCCAGTGGCGTACGTAACCTGGTTGCCGTCCCGATCGATGTATTTACCGTTGCTTTCCATGTTGCCCTGCTGAAAATACGCCGGGAACCGGTGCATGTACTGGTCATAAGGGAGAATAGCTTCGGATTGCGCACCAAAAAAGTTAATGTACCAGGTGCTGATTAGGGCCAGAATAACCGGCACGTTTTTATCGAAATGCGTCATCCGGAAATGCTGATCCATGGCGTGGGCGCCTTCGAGTAATTCCAGGTATTTATCAAACCCAATGCAACAAGCAATAGACAAGCCAATGGACGACCATAACGAATACCGGCCTCCTACCCAATCCCAGAAAACAAACATGTTAGCCTCGGCAATGCCAAATTTAGTAACGGCTTCCAGGTTGGTCGATATCGCTACAAAATGCTTCGCTACTGCTTCTTCTTGGCCAGCATGTTCCAGAAACCATTGCTTCGCGGTTTCGGCGTTAGTCATGGTTTCCTGGGTAGTAAAGGTTTTGGAGGCAATCATAAACAAGGTCGTCTCCGGATCTACTTTTTTCAGCGTTTCGGCAATGTGCGTGCCATCCACATTCGAAACAAAATAAATTTGCACCCCTTCTTTCTGGTACGGTTTTAAGGCTTCAGTTACCATGTACGGACCTAAATCAGAACCACCAATACCAATATTTACAATTTGGGTGATTGGTTTATCGGTGTAGCCTTTTAATTCGCCGTTGTAAATTTTATTTGAAAAAACCCGCATCTGGTCCAGCACCCGGTTTACGGCGGGCATTACATCTTCCCCCTCTTCCAGCACCGGTTCATTCGAACGGTTTCGCAACGCCACATGCAATACTGCCCGATTTTCGCGCAGGTTTATTTTTTCGCCGCTAAACATTAGTTCGATGGCGTCTTTTAATTTAACCTCTTCCGCTAAATCTAAAAGGGCCGCCAGGGTTTGCTCGTTTATTATATTTTTAGAAAAATCAACAAGAATATTTTCGAATTGCAGCGAAAACTTGCTAAAACGAGCCGGATCTAACGCAAACATGTCGATCATGTGTTTACTTTGCATAATAGCATAATGCTGCTCTAATGCTTTCCAGGCGGCGGTATTTACCGGGTTAATGTTTTGTAACATAGCTGTAACATTATTTACTTTCGCGAAATTAGCAACATTTCAGAAACTACGATTATCAAATCTAATTCTATTCTATAATCTTAGGGTAGTGTTGGCGATTAAATTAATTATTAAAAACTAAAATGGCGCAGCATATACAAACCGGGGCGGCCGGCGAGCAGGTTGCCGCCCAATACCTGGAACAAAAAGGATATATAATTCTGACGCGAAATTACCGCTATAAAAAAGCGGAAGTAGACCTAATTGCCCGGAAAGAAAACCAGTTGGTATTTGTGGAAGTAAAAACCCGCCGGGCGCAAAATTTCGGTTACCCCGAAGAAAGCGTTACGGCCAAAAAAGAAAGCTTATTTTTACAAGCAGCCGAAGAATACATTTTCCAAACCAACTGGTTGCACGATATCCGGTTTGATATTATCTCCATTACCATTTCTGCTGCTGATACCTACTATATTCACCACATAGAAGATGCTTTTCATTAACTCGAATCAAAAATAAATAGCTTTAATATAAACAGTTAGAAGCAGAAATTATATACCTAAGTTTTATTTATCCGGGAAACCTGCTCCTAACCTAGCGGTATACTAACAACCCACCAACCAATTTGCTTCGCTAGCCAATTATTATTTTTTATCGTATGCTGTGCTAAACTACCCGTATTATTTAAACCTAATTTCAATGTCATTTTATTCAACCAGTCCGGAAGCATTTTTATTTGATGCCGCTCGAAAAGGCGATGTAGCACAGTTGCAAGAATTAATTAGGCAGCAAATTGATATTAATAGTCGCGATGGCCGGGGTTTTACCCCGCTAATATTAGCTACTTACGATGACCACCTGGAAGCGGCGCAAGCTTTAATTGCGGCTGGTGCCGACGTCAATATTCAGGATTACAGCGGCAACACGGCCTTAATGGGAGTCTCGTTTAAAGGCTATCCCGAAATAGCTCGCCTTTTAATTTCTCAAGGCGCCGATTTAAATATACAAAACGGCAGCGGCGGCACTGCCTTAATGTTTGCTACTTTGTTTGGCCGGAATCAATTAGTAAAATTACTGGTAGAACAAGGCGCCGATAAAACCATTCGGGATAGCCGGGGCCTGACCGCTTTGGATTTGGCGGTGCAGCAAGGCAACGTAGAAGCCGTGCCGTATCTGGAGTAATATTCAGGCAGAAGTCTTGCCCGGTATTTTTTCTTTTATTGAATAAACTTGGCACCTGTTTACTTCCGTTGCAGATCTGCCTAAGTATTCTTAGGCCTTAATGGCTTGCAGGATTTCCGGGCTCAAGGGCGAAACTGCCGAACCAAAGTAATGCGTTAAAATACCACCCTCATTTATTAAGTATTTACTAAAATTCCAATCTGGTTGGTGTCCATTCCAGCCATTTTGCTCGGCATGGGTTAGCCATTCATAAACCGGACTCTGACCAGCTCCTTTTATCACGCTGCTTTTTTTTGCCAACGGGAAAGTAACGCCAAAATTAACCTGGCAAAACTCGGCAATTTCAGCATCATTGCTTTTTTCTTGTTCTTTAAAATCGTTGGCCGGAAAACCCAGAATAACCAAGTTGTCGGGGTACTGCTCGTGCAGCTTTTGTAGTTCTGCGTACTGCCCGGTGTAGCCACAATTAGACGCCGTATTTACCAGCAGCACTTTTTTGTTTTTAAACTTATCAAAATCGAGTACCTGCCCGTTGTTCTGAGTAGCTTTCAGATTGAAAAACGGTACCTTAGGTTTAATTGCCTGTTTATTTTGTAATACTTTCCCTTTGGAACTGGTGCCCTTGGTTAAACGCATAATAAGTGGGTACAATCCTTTTAATATTACTTGTTTAATTGTCATGTCCGGTTATTTAAAAATATTTGGCAGAAATTCTGCTTGCTGCTCAGGACAATCGTTGCTTTATCCTGGCTTAGCTAGGCTGTTTTTTTAAGATATACGGTAGAAACCAATATTGTAAGGAAGAAAAAGTAACAAAATCAAACTAGCGGGTCGTTCCGCGTTTATCGAGTTTGCCTTTTTCGTAGATCAGGTTGCTGCTCCGGTTGTATTCTTTCAAGAGGAAAGGCTCCGCTGGTTCCGTATCAGCGGTTTGAGGATACTGCCATTCGTAACGTTTACGGTTCCGGAAAGGCCAGTATTCATTCCAAACACCTACCTTTTTGCCAGCTTCGTATTGCCCATCCCAAGCCCTTAAACCACTTTCAAAAAATAAAACGTATTCGCCGTTTAATTTACCATCGGCATACGGAATTACTTCTTTTACCTTGGTTTTAGCGGCATCGTAATAGTTTACAATAGCATCGCGCGGAAACCCTTTTTCGTAATATATTTTATTTAGCAGGATATTTTCTTCGTCTTTATTGATGCGGTAGTTTTCCCAACGCAGGTGACGGGTTCCAATGTAGTAATAACCTTCTTCTACTACTTTCCGGTCTATCATCTTTTTGTACGGACCGTGCAGAATACGGGCTTCTTTGGGATCAATGGTAGCATCGCGCAGAATCTTTTTCTCCTTGGTATTGTAATAATATTTGGCGGGTGCGTACCGGCTGGGCTCTACGTATTCCGGCAAGTAATAAAACTGTTCGATGGTGGCTTTTCGGCTGCTGCCCGCTTTGGTATAACCCCGCTTAATAGGATAACCTAAAAATTCTTTCTTGTTTTTGGGCTGCTTGCGCTTCTTTTTTTTCGGATCATTAGCGGCCGCGCTGCTATCGGTTACCAAAGCCAAGTCCGGCCGGGCGGTATCGGCTAAGGCTACCCCATCTTCTCTCTTTTTCAGGAAACCAAACCGCGTTTTTTCATCCGGTTGGCCCACCATGGTTTCAGCATCCACGTTGTAATTGCGCTTGCTGCAACCAAATAAGGTAAAAAAGGCAACGAAGAAAAGAAGGAGGAATGAACGGTAAAAAAGCATTTATTTAAAAGGCGTATTTTCTGGTAAACGTAAAGATGGCAAGAAAAAGTATTTTGTCAATACAACTAGGACGAAGAATGAGTTTCAATTAGAAGAAATGTTATAAAAGTTTTAACTGAATATAATACTTGTTTCTAATAGTTAAAAATTAATTCTGTTTCTAGGTTGTTAAAAGCATTTTATTGGTGACAGCTAACCTTCTAACTAAAAAGAGGCAGAATTGCTTCTGCCTCTTTTTAAATAAACAACAATTAACAATTACTATTATTCTTGTCCGATCAGTTCTACGCTGCGTTTTACGAAAGCCGTTAAAGCCGATCCGGTAAGCATGTTTTGGGATAACAAGGCCAGGTCGAAAGCTTGTTTGGCAATTTTCTCTTTGCTCTCGTCCGTTGCTTTTAAAATGCGGTTGTTAATGGCATGGTTGGCATTGATGCTCACATTATAAGTATCCGGTAAGTTACCCATAAACATCATGCCGCCACCACCGGTGCGCTGCATATCTTTCATGCGACGCATAAACTCCGGCATGGTAATTAAAACCGGCGCATCGTTCGGCGAAAGCGGCTCAATGCTTACCTGCATGTTGGTGTTATTAATGGCCTTTTCGTACACTTCTTTCAGCGCCGTTTTTTCTTCTTCGTTCAGTACGCTTTCTTTAACCTCGTCCTTTTCAATCAGCTTATCGATGTTTTCGGAATCAACCCGTTTTAAAGTGGTTTTCTCCAGCTTTTGCTCCAGCATACCAATAAAATGGCTATCGATAATAGTATCCAACTTCAGCACATCGTAAGCGCGGTCTTTGGCAGCTTCTACAAATGCGTGTTGTTTCTCCGGATCGCTGGTATACAGCAGCACCAGATTTTCGTTTTTGTCTTGCTGGTTGGCTTGTACGTATTCTTTGTATTCGTCCAGGGTAAAGAATTTTTCGTCTACGTTTTGCACCAGCGCAAAGCTTTTGGCTTTGTCGTAGAACTTATCGTCGCTCAGCATGCCGTATTTTACAAACAGCCCAATGTCGTTCCACTTTTGGGAAAAACCTTCACGGTCGTTGCGGAATAGTTCGGCTAATTTATCGGCTACTTTGCGCGTAATGTAGGTATTAATCTTTTTCACGTTGGCGTCGGCCTGCAAAAAGCTACGCGACACGTTTAAAGGAATATCCGGCGAATCAATAACCCCGTGCAACAACATCAGGAACTCCGGTACTACATCTTTTACTTCGTCGGTAATAAATACCTGGCGGCTGTATAACTGTATTTTATTCTTCTGTACCTCAAATTCGTTCTTCACTTTCGGGAAGTACAAAATACCGGTAAGGTTAAACGGATAATCAACGTTGAGGTGAATCCAGAACAAAGGCTCTTCGGCAAACGGGTACAGTTCGCGGTAGAAATTCTTGTAATCTTCGTCGGTTAAGTCGGCGGGTTGTTTTGTCCAGATCGGGTTCGGGTTATTTATTACCTCGTCTTTAAATTCTACTTCTACTGGCAAAAATTTGCAGTACTTATTCAGGATGGTTTGCAGACGGGCTTCCTCCAGGAACTCTTCGGAGTCGGCGGCAATATTTAAAATAATATCGGTACCCCGTTCGGCGCGTTCGGTTTCGCTTATCGTAAATTCGGTGCTGCCATCGCAAATCCAGTGAGCGGCTACGGCATCATCCTGATACGATTTGGTAATAATTTCTACGGTATCGGCTACCATAAACGCCGAGTAAAACCCAAGCCCAAAATGGCCGATAATCTGGTTCGGTTCCGGTTTGTCTTTATATTTCTCTACGAACTCGGTGGCACCCGAAAAAGCAATTTGGTTAATGTATTTTTTTATTTCTTCGGCGGTCATTCCAATACCATGGTCGCTGATCGTGATTTTTTTGGCTTCTTTGTCCACTTTCACCTTTACCTTCAGCTCCCCTAAATCGCCTTTAAACTCGCCAATAGCCGATAAACGCTTTAATTTTTGTGTCGCATCTACGGCGTTGGATACCAGTTCGCGCAAAAATATTTCGTGATCCGAATACAAGAACTTCTTGATAATCGGGAATATATTTTCGGTATGAATGGAAATATTACCTCTTTCTTCCATAAAAATTTATTTTATTTAATGTTATGCTTTTACCCAAGTTGCTCTTTCAAAAGTTGTTCCAGCTAATTATAATAACTTTATTTGTGACAGGTTGGCAGTTTAAAGAAACCATATTTACTCAATTTGTAAAAATTCAGCTTAGGAAAGTATCTGTAGCTGGCTTGTTTACGTTGCACCCAATAACTACCTTTATGTTATATTCTTAGTTGCGTGGCCGTTTTTACCAGAGTTATATCGCTGTTCCTGTTACTTCTGTTTGTACGGGTGCTGGTACCCGACAGCGTTATTCTGGCCTTACACCAACACACCCACACGGTCGAGAAAAAAATAAACACTAACCGGGGCTCCCAACAGGTAGACACAAACCATATTCACTGCCCTACCGATCACCTCTTTCATAATACTTTTTACACCTTACCGGCTGCTGTTGTGCTGCCGGTGGTTTTGCAACATCACCTTTCTTACCAGCTAACTTTTAAGTCGGTCTGGAAATTCACTTTCCCGAATAATAAATTAACCCGGGGCCCACCACCGGTATTCTCTTCTCTAGCTTAACGCTGCTACTAACTTTTTTCGTTCTGAATGCCGGCCCTGTTTACAACAGCTTTGGCTTTATGGCGGAGGTAAAAGTTAAAAATCAACTTATTATTTCATTCAGCATAGCCGGCATTTGCCTTTCATCCGGTATGCCTTTATCTTATTTTTGAGATGAGAATATATGTTTCCTTTTTATTTTTCATAATTTCTGTATCCGTAGCCCAAGGGCAAAATAGCTTGCGAGGTCGCGTTACAGACGCGGCTACGCAGGAAAGCTTAATTGGAGCCACTATTTATTTACCCGATATCCGGCAAGGCGCTGCCACCAACGAAACCGGTAACTTTGTAATAAATAATTTACCGCGTGGCCGTTTCCTGGTGCAGGTGCGGCTGGTAGGTTACGGCGCCGTGCTTCGTACCATCGATATAAATGGACCAACTACTTTCGATGTTACCCTGGCTTCATCTGTAACCGAACTTGGTACGGTACTGGTAACGGGCGTGTCGGCATCCACGGAAATGCGTCGCAATCCCATACCCACCGATGTAGTAACTAACCAGGAATTGCAGCGGCAAGCCAGCACGAATGTTATTGATGCCATTGCCCGTACGCCCGGCGTTTCCCAGATTACCACCGGTGCTGCCGTTTCTAAACCGGTAATCCGGGGCTTGAGCAACACCCGCGTGGTAACACTAAACAACGGCATGCGCCAGGAAGGCCAGCAATGGGGCGATGAACACGGCGTGGAAATAGATGAATACTCCGTAGATAGGGCCGAGATTATAAAAGGCCCCGGCAGTATTATGTACGGCTCCGATGCCATGGCCGGCGTTATCAACTTTATTGCCGCTGACCCGGTGGAAGAAGGTAAAATTATTGGTTCGTATGTTGGCAATTACCAAACCAACAACCACCTGATTGGCAATTCTATCATGAACGCCGGTAACCTGAATGGCTTTAACTGGCAAACCCGGCTGAGCCAAAAACTAGCCGGCAACTACCGCAACCGCTACGACGGCCAGGTGTACAACACCGGTTTCAAAGAACTCAACCTGAATGGTTACGTGGGCGTGAATAAAAGTTGGGGATATTCGCACCTGAATTTTAGCACGTTTAACCAACGCTTGGGGCTCACCGAAGGCGACCGCGACCCGATGGGTAACTTTTTGAAAATAGGCGAAATAGGCGGCGTGGAAGCCGAAGTACCCGTAACCGACGAAGATCTGCAAGGGTATGAAATTGCGGAACCTAACCAGAAAGTAAACCACCTGCGCTTTGCCTTGCAGAATAATTTTATCGTGGGTGCTTCGCGCTTTACTTTAAACCTGGATTGGCAACGTAACCGGCGGCGCGAGTTTGGGCATGAGCATGAAAAGGAACATGAGCCTGAACCAGAAACGGAACACGCCGACGCAGAAGATCCATCGCTTTATTTCGACCTGCAAACGATGGGTTATGACTTGAAATATTTTTTGCCGGAAGCCGGTAACTGGAAAACGACCTTTGGCATAAACGGTATGCGGCAAAGCAACCAGAATCGCGGCGTAGAATTTCTGATTCCGGAATACCGTCTCCTGGATGTTGGCTTCTTTGGTTTTACCCAATATAATACCGATAACCTGCACTTAAGCGGCGGTTTACGGTTCGATCGGCGCAGTATTGTTTCGGATGCACTTTACTTAAATAGAGAGGAAGCGCCTACTGCCAATCCGGCCGAAATAGCCGAAACCAAGTTTGGTGGTTTTAAACGTAACTTCTCCAATGTTTCGGGCAGTGCCGGTGCTACTTACGATTTCTCCGATAAACTTTCGGGCAAATTAAACGTGGCCCGCGGTTACCGTTCACCGAACATTGCGGAGCTGGCTTCTAATGGCCGCCACGAGGGCACCATCCGGTACGAAGTGGGCAACCCCGATTTAAATCCTGAAACTAGCCTGCAGTTGGATGCCGGCCTGAACCTGAACACCCAACACATTACCGTAGAGGTTAATGGTTTCCATAACAGCATTCAGAACTATATCTTTCCGGAAAAGCTACTAAGTGTTTTTGGCGGCGATTATATCAGTGATCCCGAAGATCCGGCGGCTACTTTTAAATACGTACAAGGCAATGCCCGCTTGTTTGGCGGCGAAATCAGCATTGATTTGCACCCGCATCCGCTGGACTGGCTGCACTTCCAAAATTCGTTTTCGCTGGTGCGAGGCATTCAGGCCAACCAACCGGATTCAACGCGTAACCTGCCTTTTATACCGGCACCGCGCCTGCAATCCGAAATCCGGATAAACTTTAACGGACATAATAATTTAGTTCGTAATTGGTTTGCCCGCCTGGAAGTAGAGCATTATTTCACCCAAAATAAAGCCTTTACCGCATTTGGCACCGAGACGCCCACGCCGGGTTATACTTTGGTAAACCTGGGTGCTGGTTTGGATGTACCCAATGGCACCAGCCGCACTTTATTTTCTTTATACCTGGCAGCCAATAATATTTTCGACCGGGCTTACCAAAGCCATTTAAGCCGTTTAAAGTATGCTGCCATAAACGAGGCTACCGGCCGGCAAGGTATTTTTAATATGGGGCGCAACATCAGCCTGAAACTAATCGTACCGCTCTCTTTCCGGAAGTAAACTTTTTTTGTACTTTTGGGCTTACAAAATCATAGCGCCGCCTTAACGGGCGGCGCTTTTTATTACAAAACAACCAGCAGGTTTTACCTGTGTTTTACCTTAAATCTACATGTTGCTTTATAATATAACAGTTAGTATTGATAATGCCGTAGCTGAGGAATGGCTAACCTGGATGAAGGAAACGCATATTCCGGAAGTAATGGCTACTACTTATTTTATCCGGTACCAGATTGCCAAAATGCTCACCGAAGCTGCTGATTCCGGCGGCGTAACGTACGCCGTACAATATTTCTGCCGCAACATGGCCGATTTTGAAGAATTCCAACAGGATTTTGCGCCAGCCTTGGTAGAGAAACATGCCAAGCGCTACCCCAATCAGTTTGTTACCTTTGAGTCGTTACTGGAGATTGTGGATTAGAAGATTAACTTTTGCTATAAATAAGAAAGCCCTTCCTTTTGGGAGAGGCTTTTTTGTTTAACAATCTAATTATAAGCAAAAATTGGTAATTTTAGCATCAACCTTAAATGAGTATAATATTAGTTTGGTACAAATATACATCATATACAAATCAGATAGGATTTTAGAAAAACTCAGATTTATTTTATTGTTTGGTCATTTTATTTTATTAGCACCAGTACCTGCTATAATCATTGTTTCTCTTTGATAGGATGCTTGCTGAGTAACTCCCATCAAAAGGTGAATGACGATGTTTACCTCGTGAAGCGCTCATAGAGAGTGATAATTTGCACGGTCTCCCAGCCTTCTGTAGTATATAAGCGTTTGGTAAGGGTGACTTCAATACGCCCATTATCTTTTACCAAAACGGACTGGGGTGGCGTATATAGCTCTGAATCGGTTAAAGTTGGGGGTTGCGGCTCCAAAAGGAGTTGGGTAAGATCACTATCAAAGGCAAAGACCCAAGCAACTACTGTCCTATCATACGATAATTTAATATTAGGATCATAACTAGTGGGCTCCACCCTCCCTAACCACTGTTTAGGCCAGTGATGGACAAAAATGAAAGAAGGCTTGGGATTGTACTGATTTTTGCCAAAAATACTTACTTCAATTTCCATATCGGGTAACTCACTTATTTCTTCCAGCATATCAGTAGAGGCCTTTCCGTCCTGATTAATATCTAAAGCCTGACTGCTGACGGAATGAAGGGGTTTGTACTTGCCATGAAATTGCTCCTGAAGAGCAGTCACATCTTCATTGGGAGCCACTTCGGCTGACTCCTTACAGGCCGCTAGGCTTACCAGCCCAGCCAACAAGAATAGTATGCTTGCTTTCATCTTAGTTTATACAAAAGGCGATGTTTAAATAAAGAGTAGAAATATAATGATTTCCTAATAAGATTTTATCTTAAGTGTGTTATTATTTTGTTATTTCTTATTAATGCTAACATGTTCATGCATAATTGCCCTTAACTCAATCGCCAACTCAAGCTATTTCAAAAGTGATATTTATTTTAAAACATAAGTTTTCTACTTACAAAGCTGCTACATACTCCGCAATCTCCTGCTCATTCATATTACAGTTCACCCATTCGCCATCCAGGTTGGCGTTTAGTTTTTTGTAGAAAGCAATAGCGGGTTCGTTCCATTCCAGCACCTGCCATTTCAGGCGTTTGGCACCTAATTCTAAAGCCCGCCGGGCAAAGGCGTTGAACAGCTTTTTACCTACGCCGTAGCGCCGGTACGTTTCGGTTACCACTAAATCTTCCAGAAAAAGCATTTTGCCTTTCCAGGTGGAATACGCCATATAGTACAGGCATAGCCCAACTACTTTATTTTCCGCTTCGGCTACCAGAAACTCAAAAACCGGCTTTTCGCCGAAACCATCTTCCTGCATATCGGCCAGAGTATTGGTAACTTCGTCGGGTGCCCGTTCATAAAGGGCTAATTCCATTATCAAGGCATGTACTTGTGGTAAATCTGTTTTTGTTCCTTTACGGATGGTGATATTCATTTATCAATCTTTATTTTAATACGACTCCGAAGAAAGTAACGCTACACTACTAAATAGTTGTAGATTACGCCTTCCCGAAGAAAGAAATATCCGGATTTAATAATAATAAATAACTACTAAACAGCTACATAAGTGGTTATATAGCTATTTAAATTAAACATTAACGCTATGGTGCGAGCGTTTTCGCTCGTACTGACTTTCATCAGGCCTCTGGCCTCTATAAATATACACCGTACAGGCCAGAGGCCTGATGAAAAAATAGACCCGGGGCAAGAGCCCCGCGCCATCTATTTCGTCTTACTTAGAAGAACTTAACAGCACCTCTCTTTAAAGCAGGTCGTTTACTTTTGTCGATCGCAGCCGGCGGGAATTACTATTTACTTAATCCTAAAGCTATTTAGCATCCGCAAACGGATTGATACCCATATTGGCATACACAAACGACCATACATCGGTGGCTTCTTCTATTTGCTGGGCCGTTGATTTTCCGGCACCGTGACCGGCATTTACATCTACCCGGATGAGGTAAGGATTAGGCCCGGCCCCTTTTTCCTGTAAAGTAGCTATATATTTAAACGAGTGCGCGGGCACCACGCGGTCGTCGTGGTCGGCGGTAGTTACCAGAGTGGCCGGGTAACTGACGCCTGCTTTAATGTTGTGCAGCGGCGAGAAAAGCATGAGGTTTTTAAATTGTTCGGGATTATCACTGGAACCGTATTCCGGTACCCAGCCCCAGCCAATGGTAAACTTATGAAAACGCAGCATATCCATTACGCCCACGGCCGGCAAAGCCACTTTAAACAAATCGGGTCGCTGGTTGGCTACGGCACCCACGAGTAAACCACCGTTCGAGCCACCCGAAATAGCTAATTTCTCCGGCGAAGTATATTTGGCCTGAATTAAATGCTCGGCTGCCGCTATAAAATCATCAAATACGTTTTGTTTGCGCGGCGTTACACCGGCCTGGTGCCACTCTTCGCCAAACTCGCCACCGCCGCGGATATTGGCCAGCACGTACACGCCACCGTTTTCCAGCCACAACATGCGCGAAATACTAAAAGTTGGGGTATACGAAACGTTAAAGCCGCCGTAGCCATAGAGGAAAGTCGGGTTATTGCCGTCCAGTACCAGGCCTTTTTTATGCACAATAAACATGGGTACTTTGGTACCGTCTTTACTGGTATAAAATACCTGTTTGGTTTCGTAATCGTCCATTTTTACCTCTACTTCCGTTTTCCGGAATAACTCGGAAGTATTGCTGGCCACGGTATATTTGTAAATGGCGCTCGGATAAGTAAAAGAATTAAACGTGTAGAAAACTTCTGTATCTTCTTTGCGGCCGCCAAAACCCGAAACCGTACCCAAGGTAGGCAGTTTTACTTCGTGCAGGCGTTTGCCGTTTACGTCAAAAACTACCGCCTGGCTTGCCGCATTTTTCATATAATTTACAATAATCTGGTCATCTATCAGCGACGAAGAGGTAATCACGTTTTCGGATTGCGGCACGATGGTTTTCCAGTTAGCCGGCTGCGGCTTTTTCGGATCAATCAGCACAATCTGGTTTCGGGGCGCCTGGTAAGTGGTTTGCACCAGTAGCTTATCCCCGATATTATCGATTACGCTGTATTCGGCTGCAAAATTAGAAACTACCGGCACGAAAGGACTTTTATCGTTGCGCAGATCTTTTACATATAAAGCGTTGGTACTGGTGGCGCCTTCCGAAACCGTGATAAACAAATAACGTTCATCGTCGGTGGTTTGGGCGTAAAAGTAGCGCAGCGGCTTGGTTTTATCTTCGTAAATCAATTTATCGCTGGCCTGCGGCGTACCAAGTTTGTGGTAATATACTTTATGGTACTCGTTTTTAGCGGCCAGTTTGCTGCCATTTTTAGGTGCATCGTAGCGGCTGTAAAAGAAACCAGCTTTAAACCAGGCCGCGCCCGAAAATTTAATCCATTCCAGGTTATCGTTTAGTTTCTGCTTGCTGGTGGCATCCAGTACGGAAAAAGTATTCCAATCGGAGCCGCCGCCCGAGGTACCGTAAGCCACGTATTTATTATCTTTGGAAAAACTTACGGTAGTTAAAGAAGTGGTGCCATCGGCCGAGAATTTATTCGGATCGATAAAAACTTCGGGGTTGCCGTTCAGGCCTTTTTGCACGTACAAAATAGCCTGATTTTGCAAGCCATCGTTTTTGTAGAAGTAATAATTGCTACCCCGTTTAAAAGGTGCGCCGTACTTGGGGTAATTCCATATCTGGCTTAACCGCTCTTTTATTTTATCCCGAAAAGAGATTTGATTGAGGTAACCAAAGGTAACCTGGTTTTGAGCTTTTACCCAATTCGCTACTTCCTGGGTGGTGTCGTTTTCGAGCCAACGGTACGGGTCGGGCACCGGCGTGTCGTGGTAATTATCTACGTGGTTTATTTTTTTGGTTTCCGGGTATTTCATAGTTTTAGTTGGAGCAACCAGGGGAGTTGCTATTTCCTGAGTCGGCGCTTCCTTTACGGCAACTGTGTATTTACCGTTATTGGCCGACTGGCAGGCTGAGAACAAACTGATGCTACTGGCGGCCCAGAGATATTTAATTTTCGTCATTTTAGCTGGATGATTTGTCTTAAGTTCGAAGCTAGTAAAAAAAGAGGTAAAACAAATATTAATTCCGTCCTATAAAGCGTTGAAATACTGCCTAAAATCTTATATTTATTATTAACTGTTCGGCATAAACCCAGGCACCCCAATAAATTACCTGATTTATAGAATATTTAATTTCTGCGAGCAAGTATTATCCGGTTACTATGCACAAAACTTTTACTTTATTATTCTTTCTATTTATTTGTCGTACTGCGTTTGCGCACGCGCCAGACCCCAGCACTAGCTACCATTTTATTCAAAACAAAGGGCAGTGGCCCCAACCAATTTTATACACAACCGAAGTTCCGCAAGGCTGGCTATTCCTGGAAAAAGATGGTTTTACTTATAACTTTTTAGAAGCTGCCTATTTCAATCCGGAAAATGCCGCGGCCGGACAGGAAAAAGCGCCTGCACAGTTTAAGGGTCATGCTTTCCAGGTAAAGTTTTTAGGTGCAAATCCCGAAAGTACCATTACGCCCAAACAAAAGCAGCTTGCTTTACGCAATTATTTTATCGGTTCCGATACCCGCCAATGGGCTACCGGCGTAAATTCTTTTGGCGCTATCCGGTACGAGCAAGTATTTCCGGGTATTGATCTGCATTTATATACCACTGCAAATAAGTTAAAGTACGATTATATCTTAGCGCCTCAGGCCAATGCTGCTGCCATTAAAATGAAATACGAAGGCGTACAAAACCTAAGTCTGAAAGATGGTAAATTATATATTCAAACGTCGGTTAATGATTTTTTAGAAGAAGCACCTTATGCTTACCAGGAAATTAACGGCGAGAAACAACCAGTAGCCTGTGCTTTTACGCTGCAATATAATAATATCGTTGGATTTAGCATTACCGGGCCGTATAATCCCAATCTCCCTTTAATTATCGATCCGGAGTTTGTTTTTGCTACTTACTCCGGGTCTGTCGGCCTTGTTTCGGCTAATTGTGCCACCGCTGATGCGGCCGGCAATACCTACACCGGTGTGCACTTAGTAGAACCGGGCTATCCGACTACAACTGGCGCCTACCAAACTACTCGCAAGGGAGCCAATATGGCTATTTCCAAGTTCAACGCGCAAGGCACGGCCCTTCTGTTCAGCACTTACCTGGGCGGAAGTAATCAAGACTATCCGCTGGTACTAGCTTATAACGATCAGGATGAAATTGTAATACTGGGCACCAGCAACTCGAATAATTTCCCGACTTTTGCCACTTCTTATGAAAGAGAGCTGAATAATGGCGGAAACTCAGGTCTGTTGGATTATGTAGTGGTCCGGCTTTCTGGTACCGGTGATAAATTATTGGCTTCTACTTACCTGGGAGGAAGTTTATTTGAAGGCGATTATTATTCTTTGCTACCGGCCGGGCTTACTTACGACGCTACGGGCAATATTTATGTAGGTTTAAGTACCCAATCTACCGATTTCCCGATAGTAAATGGTTTTCAATCCAGGTTGAATGGCAATTACGATGGGGCGGTGGTAAAACTAAACAGTACGCTAAGCCAGGTTATCTGGTCTACTTTCCTGGGTGGCGCATCTCACGATATTATCAGCGATATAAAAGTGGGTGCTTCAGGACAGGTATACGTAAGTGGCTATACTTTCAGCCGGAATTTTCCTATTACCAGCGGTGTGCTTAGCCGCACTTTAAGCGGTTCAAAGGACGGGTTTATTTCGGTTATTGCCCCCACGGGAGACCGCCTGCTGGCCAGCTCTTATTTTGGTACCAACAACAACGACCGGGTGCAGTTGCTAGAATTAGACAGCGAGGAAAATGTATACGCTATTGGTTTTACCACTGGCCGGTATCCAGTTACGCCCGGCGCGTATACTACTCCCAATACCAATGGTGGTTATTTTATTCATAAAGTAAATGCATCTCTAACCACTACAGCTTTTTCCACCCATATCGGAAATCAAACTTCCTTTTCCTTTAACGAGGAGTATGTTCCTACAGCATTTAGAGTAGATGATTGCGAAAATATTTATTTTTCGGCTTATGCCGTAACCGAATGTCCGGTAACCGCCGATGCTTACCAAAACACCAGGAAAAGTATTTACTTTTGTCAGTTATCCAAAAATGCCCAAGCCTTACTGTACGGCAGCTACTTCGGCACTACGAAGTTTGGTCATATTCATTACTCCAATAAGAGCATTATTACCCAAGCCGGCTACCTGCATCATATAGAATGCACCACCTCCAGTGATTACCCCATAACCACGCAGGCTTACGCTATTAAGCGGTCCGTATCTAATGCCAACGACGGCGCTATTACTCGCTTTAAAATAACCGAACCTTTATCAAGCCGGATACAAGCATTAGTTGATACTCCTGCGTTTTCCTGTGCGCCCGCTACTATTAATTTTACTAACCGCAGCGAAAATGCCCTAAATTATTCCTGGAATTTTGGTGATGGCAGTACCGAATCTAACGAAGAAAACCCGCAGCATACTTTCCAACAGGCCGGCACTTATAAAGTAACCTTATTAGCATTTAATCCGGAAGGCTGTATTCTGGCAGATACTGTTGCCATAGAAGTAAAAGTAGGGGCAAACTTTGACGTGCCTAATATTATAACGCCCAACAACGATAGTAAAAATGATGCTTTTGTTATTCAGAATTTACTTCCGGGCACCCAGCTAAAACTATATAACCGGTGGGGCCAACTGGTTTATGAAAGTAGTGATTACAAAAACGACTGGCAAGCGGAGAAAGTAACTAAAGGAGTTTATTATTATTCGGTTAGAAATCCGGATGCTTGTCCGCCGACATTAAAAGGCTGGCTGGAAGTGGTGGAGTAAGTTTATTTGTTTTAAGGCAAAGGGTTTTAAAGTACTTCTTTGGTTTGAAAGATTCCATCTTTCCATGTTTTGGTGCTAACTGAATCATTCAACCTAAGTTCGCTCAAGGCCGCGGGGCCTCGTTTGGGTATTCGGGCTGCTCATCTTTCCTTTCCTCGCGAAAAGCTCGGAATGCCTCGTTCCTCGACACCGGAAACCTAGCAGATACTTCTGCCAGAAGGCCCTCACTGCCCAAACTGATGTAGTTTGCTTCGTAGCTACGGCTTCAAACAAATCTTTTCTATAATTCACCCTGAAATATAAAAGAATAGGAGGGTAATTACGGCTAATATACTTTACTCCCCAGCCCTATTAATTTTACCAATCTTCGGAATAACCTGGATGAGGAAGCGTTTGTTGTCATATTCGCGGCGGCCGGTGTAGCGGCCGGTGCCGTAAAAACCACTCCCGGCCAGGATAATTTCGAAGCGGTTCTCATCGAATTTGATGTTGCGGCTTTGCCACAGGTTGAGCAAAGCCAACGCCCGGTTATAACTCAACTGGTAACCGTAATCGCGCTTTTGCCGGTGAAAGTTAGGATCGTTGGGATCGCGGGCCGCCATGCCTTCAATGATGACCAAATATTTTACACCCTGATCTGCCTCAATATCATCAATTATTTTTTTCAGGGTTAAGCCGGCCTGGTACAAAGCTTCTTTGTCGCCTTCTTTTATCTCCCAGCTATTCGGATCGAAGCGGGTTTGCACTTTCAGTTCGTGGCGTTTATTTACCGGATCGAACTTAAAATACTTGCCTTCCAGGCGTTTCAGGGCTTCTTCAATTTCCTGGATTTTCCGGAGCTGCTCTACCTGCACCAGCAACTCGTTTTGTTTATCCCGGAATAATTTATAGCTCAGCACAAACAACACCAGCATCACAATAAAAAGCGATGTCATGAGGTCGACGTAGCTGGGCCAGAAAAAATCTTTATTTTGTTTCACTTGTTAGTCGATGGTCGATAGTCGATAGTCGATAGTCCATGGTCCACAGTCCACAGCTTTAAGTTAGTATTCTATAGGTCAACGGTTTGTAAAAGTAAGAATTGGCAAGGGTCAATGATGAACATCATTTTATTTCAAAAATTACATGATTTAACAAGAAAGTCTATGGACTATGGACTATCGACCATGGACTATTGCCTAAAAACTACTAACTCGATAAGCGGCTGAATAACTTTTTGAAGAAACCGGGACGGGTAACTTTGTCTAAGTGGAAATTAAGCACTTCCATTTGTTTCAGCAGCCGGGCTTGGGTTTCGGCATCGCGGTCCATTTTCTGCAGCATGGTTTTCTGGGTTATACTCAGGTCCTGTTGCATGTTGTGTTGCTGGCGGTTCAGGTCCCCGAACGGCTCCATGTACCGGACAATGCGCTCGTATATATTTTCTTTGTTGAGGTGCTCAAAATGGGCGGCCCATTTTTCGTAGGCGTTTTGCGCGTCTTTTTCCAGGTAGCGCATGCGGGCATCCATCAGCTCGGTTAAGCGCCCGGCGGACTGGTCGTAAAACTGCTCGATCTTGGCCGATATATCTTCCATTTCTTTTTCGTGCCGGCCAAAGAAATCCAGTTGCTTCGCAATCAGGTTATCGTGCTGGCCGATATATTGGCCTAAATTGTTGATACCTTTTTCAAAGCCGATCATCCGGTCTAATAACCCCTGTACTTTGCTTACGGTTTGGTCGCTCATTTCCAAAGACCGGTTCAGCGATTGCTGATAGCCCAGGAACTTCTGAAACTCTTCGGTGCTCTTGCTTACTTTATCAAAAACCTGCACACTGGCGTTGGCAATCTGGGTATATCCCACTTCTTCCATCTTCACCAGGAAATCGCGCTGCACTTGTATGTTTTCCGTAATACCCGCAATAATGGGTTTAAAGTCGGCCACTTTATCAAAAAAATCTTTGTTGAAAGCATCCAGTACCGATTTCAGGTTACTCAGGCTGGTGGCCATATCGCTGTGCAGTTTGGGCAGCAAACGCGCCTGCAAAAAAGTATAGTACGCATTTTTATGGCGATCGCGGGTGAAACGGGCATTTTTAAACAAATTATTTCCCCACAAGGTTAGCAACAAACCGCAGAAAGAACCTACCATGGCCACCACTACCCCGGTAATAAAAGTCGGAATAGAGTCGTTCGTAACGCCGCCGCCCAAGATAATGCCACTTAAACCCAGAATAACGCCCAGGAAAGTACCCAATAAGCCTATGTACAAAGGCGTAGTTACCGTAGATTGAATCTCATCTTCCAGCCCTTCGGATTGCCGCTCGGCTATATCTTTCAGAATATTAAAATCGGCGGCCGCACCTTTGTTGTTGCGCAGGTACTCGTTCGTATCGTTTATTATTTCGGCAAACTCCCCAGACGGATTTTCGGCGGCTATTATATCTATCTCTACTTCCGGTTCGGTTGTAACGGGCTTAGGTGCAGCCAAACTTACCTCAGATTTTAAGCCCACTATCTCCGTATCGGTGCTTTGGGCAATTTGAAGCAGGCGCATATACGGAATAAAATACGTTTCGGCAGAGGTTTCAAAACCGTCGTAAACCGTTTTTTTCATTTCTACCTCCGGGCCGCGATCGTTCAGGTCTACTACGCGGTGTATTTCCGATGGATTGCGCAGGTACAGAAATTTCTTGCCTTGCTCCAGGAGTTGCAGCTTTTCGGTGGCGGCCGGCGATAAGTTGGCGCGGGCTTCTGCGGTGTTTTTGCCGGCAGCATTTAAATATTCTTTTAAAACCTGTAGTTTGGCTTTAACCGGAAACAGCGCCGCCAACCGGGAAATTTTCTGCCGGGTTTGCAAAAACACAAATCCCTGCAACAGCACAATCCCAATGATAACGGCAATTTCAAATATTATTTCGAACATATATCATTTCTTCAGCACACCAATTTACTGCCTTTTATTTTACTTGTTGATCTGAATTCTTGGCAGTAAAAATTTACGAAAGAAGTCTTTTACTTCATAAAAGGCTCAAAAAATTGCAGATCAACTTCGTAGACAGTTTTTGGTTTCACACCCAACTGCACCAACTCAAATAATTCAACCAGTTTTCTTCCATCAATTAATTCGATAGGAGGTGCACCATCCCTAGCAGCTTCTCTTTTTGCATCTTCCGAAAATGTTCCTGTTGTTAATATGATACCTTTTTCAGCTCTACCTATCATTGCATTTCTAAAATCACCCACCTGTGCCCGGGAAACAGTTCCCTTATATCGCTTACATTGAAAAAGTACTTTTATACTTACAAAAGGATTCAATTCTAATGTACCATAACCATCAATACCTCCATCATGCGAACCACCTGTAACGTTCACATTTTCAAATCCGTGTTCTCTTAAAAGGCGCTTGCAGATGTTTTCAAATCCTTTGGGAGATACACTTTGTAAAACCTCAATTAAAGAAGGGGTTAAACCAAGCTCAATATTATCCGGATCTTCTTGCTCCTGCTCTTTTATAATCTCATTCTTAGACTTATCCTTACGGGTTGCTTGATGAATCTTTACCCATTTAATAAAAATATCATGCTCTTCTTTCTCTGTTAATCGGGTTCCCTGCCCTTTACTTGTAATGGTCCAAACTCCTTTTTTTGACGCATCTAGCAATCCTTCCCAAACTAGGTATTGCCTGGCCCATGCAACCTGGTTCTGAAACCTAGATCCGCCTGATTCTAAAGTTTCTTCCAAAAAGCTATCCGGCAGTTTTAGAGATTTTGCAATTTGCTCGCAAACCTCTTTTGGTTTTCCTGATCCACCCAGAGTTCTTAATGCATCAAGTAATGGCCCAAACCATTTTGTAAATTCAGCTTTTTTACCTTTTGTAGCAGTCGTCATTCAGCTTATACTTACTCAAAATGAATCTGCGCTTTTTTATCTATTTTCCAGAAACCGTCCTGGTAAGAAAGCATGCCGGGCTCGTCGGTAATAATGCGAGTGGCGTGCTGGTTATCTAACTGGTAATTACAGGCGTCTTTTAAAGATAAATAAGCGCTTTCGATAGCCGTGCGGTGGACGTTGCTGTTGGGCACAATCCGGAAAGCGGCTTTGCTGGGATCTTTCTTGCTCACCCGTATTTCGTAGATGCTATCGTGTTGTTGCGCATTGTGTAAATCCTGCTCATGAAACCCGCCATTTACCGGTACCCGCGCAAATTTACTCTGTGGCTTATCAAGCGCAGGAGCAACAGTTGGCTCAGGCACCGGCACTGGTTCTGCAACTGCCACCGGTTGGCTTTCTACCGTTAAAGGTGTTGCCTTAGGATTAGCGGCTTTTATAGGCCGGTCTTGCGGAGAAGCAATAGATGGTTCCGGAGTTGTTCTGAATTTGGCAGTTTCCCGCGCGATAGCTTTTTGCACCATGCTTTCAATCTCAGCCATATTGGGCCTGCCGTTGCTGGTAGTAATGCGGCTGCCGCCGGTACTTACCTGTTGGGTAAGGCTATCAATTTCCTTTTTGCGCTGATCCATGCGCTGGTTCAGTTTATCGATGCCTTTGTACAAAAAATAGAATAAGCCTAAGTTAATCAATCCTAATACCAGGGCAGCTACGGGCAGCCAATCCATGCCGCCAGCAGTGGTTTCTCTTTTCGATAAAGAACTCAACTGGTTTTCGGCATATTCATTTTCCCCGGCGGTTTCGGCACTGGTACGGGTATTAACGGGGGCAGTAAAACTCTCGTCGCCCGCATGCAGCGAATCTACCTGGCCGGTAAGCCCCACCGCATTTGCCATAGAAGCCGGATTGGCGTAATCAGAAGCAATTTGCTGTAATTGTTTGTACAAGTCGGCCAAGCGCTGGCGCCGGTTTATATCCTGCATGCGCTGGGTGTTTTCGCGCAGTTTGCTGTTGATCGATTTAATTAAAATATCCAGTTTTACCTGCGCAGTGCTGCCTCTCTTGTAAGTACCAGTCTGCTCAATGGGCTGGTAAACTTTCGAATAGATATGCGATTTAGCGTCTTCGGCCCGGATGGCTACTACAAAAGCATTCATGGAATTAGCCATGGCAATTGTTTGGGGTTCCGGCATATTGGCGTCGGTGTATACGAAAGCTGCCGTTTCGGTCCAGATATCCAGTTTGGCCTGCTCTAAAGGATCGGGGTTGCTTTGGGCCGAAACCAGAATTTGCCCCAGCAACAGAAAGCAAAGTAGAAGAGCGGCTTTAAGGCTTGGGCCGGAAAGATTAAACGGTGGTTTTATTTGCATAATGCCTTTCATAGAGTTCTCGGGATAATTGATACAAGGTTTGTTTAAACGGATAAAAGAACAAGGTTTCCGGTAGTACTTCATCGGCCCGCAAATGTTTGTGCAATTGATTCAGGCCAATGCTCAGGCTATCGGATGTTTGCTGCTGCAGGTAATCGCGCAGAAAATTCATATCGACCTGCACGCCTAAATCGGGCAACAACGACGATACTTCCGGATCCCGCAGGGCTAAATTAAGAAACGCTTGCGCATTCTCCAGCACCGATTCCCGGGTGGCAGCATCGATTTGTTCGGAATTGGTAAAATTAGTCCGGATATCCTGCAACTCAGCGCTGCCTAATAGCTTGGTTTCCTGGATGTATTCGTAGGCGCCCTGCTCGGCGGAGCCATCAAATAGAACCCCGCCGTTGGCGGTAGCTTCCTTCGGATTATCGGCTAAAATTATTTTAAAATTTGCGCGGGGCTCCTGACCGGTTACTTTTTTCAGAATAGCTTTGGTTAGACGTTCCACCACCATCATATTGGGGCCGCCGCTGAGTAATTTCACGTATAAGCTGCCTTTGCCGCTGAAACAAAAATACCGCGGCGTATCTATTTGCAGGTATTTTATGAGTTGGGCAATGTGGTAAATAATGGCCGTGTAGTGCAGGTAGAAAATAACGCGCAAATGCCGAGCTTTCATTAAGTGGTTCGTAAACTTTAGTTCCAGATCGTAACTAAACAGCAAACTTACCACATCCGCCGACCGGAATTGTTCGTTGGTCATGGCTAAGGCAAACGCCTGGCGGGCTTCCTGCTCTTTTTCGTTGCCGGCCATAGAGCGGCTTTCTTTGCTGTAAGATTGCAAGAAGCCGTTTTGTTTACCGGCGCCTTGCAAGCGGCTGAAACCATCGTTCCACAAATCGTCGCCGGCGAAACGGAAGGATGTACTATAAGCCGGTTGTTGCCCTTTCAGGAAAAGTAAATCGGTAGTACCGCCGCCAATATCAATGTTCACTACGTTCTCGTCGCGGTTAGCCACTACCTGGTTCGTAGCCGTGAGGTAATAATAAGGCGCGACCGATTCGGTGAGGCAAATGGTAGGCTGGGTGGTTTTAAATATTTGCTGGTAAGCCTCGTCCCATTTGCTTTTGAACTGGTTCAGGGAAAAAGCATCAAAACTTAAAGGCCTAAACCAGATCAAACGGGTATTTTCGATGATACCGTTATTCAGGGCTACTTTGTGTTTCATCATCAGCAGCAATTCCCGGAAGAAAGCCTCAATCCGCTCTTCGCTGTGGGTATCCAGCTCCATCGACCATTTCAAGTTGGTTTCGTAACGCGCCTGTTGCACCATCGATAGTTCCGAATTTATAGCAAATCCAATGTTGATGTTACCCAATACCTTCGTTGGCTCATTCGGAAAATTTGGCGTTTCACAGGTGGCCGTTCGGATCGGGAATTCAAAAATAGAGCCTTGTTCGCCGATAAAAGAAGGCACGAACTCCCGGTTTTGATTTACCAGTACCGGGAACAATTCACCAAAGCCGGCCCGGTAACGTTCGTACACGGTTTTATTCGCATCTGCCGAAGGCGCGTTCAGCAATACTACCTGCATATCGCTCAGGCCAATATTAAACGTTTTAGGATGCGCACTCGGGGCATTGTTGTAAGCCACGTGGGTGTTGGTGGTACCAAAATCCACCGAAAAAGTAAAGTTCTGCGTCCCGCGGTCCAGTTCCGTCCACTTCGGCACAATCAAACCTTTCACGTCCGGTCCTTGCGGACAAACCAGTTCCAGGTAATCGAAATGCGTATTTTTTACCTCGTAATAAGCCGAACCGGCTGACGACATGGTTTTGGCCGTACGATCTACTTTGGTGGCGCTGCGGCTACCACCTTCGGCGGTAATTTGCTGGTTGCCCACATAAAAGTGCAGGTCATAGCGTTTGTTTACCAAAGTCGGGGCGGTATCATCATCCACCAGCATAATTTTATACAAATCGTTATGCTGCGGCTGGTTACGCATTTTGTAGAAAGGGAAAAAACCGACGCCTACCTTGGCTTTAATAATGGTGCCTTTTTCGGGAATCTCGTTGCCGTACTGGTCTTTGCCGTTTTGCGGATTTATATAATAACTACGCTCGTACGTAATGGCTTCGCCGCGGTGCACCGGTATGCGCAAACTTACTTTTACGTGGTTGATATCCAGAGCGAACGTCAGATTTTCGTATAAATCGCGCTCTTCAAAATAACTGAAAAAGGTGCGTTTAATGGGCAGTAAATACGGAAACTTATGTTTCAGCCGGGCATCGGCGCCGTAGCTATAAGTTATTTGCCCCGTATGGAAACGCTCCGTATTTACTTCGTAAGGCAGTTCTATTAAATTCTCTTCCAGGAAATCGCCAATGGTGAGATACGGATATTTGTATTTCTTGCCGGGCAGCACGCGACTTTCCAGCGGCGTAGCATCGGCCCAGGGCACAGCCGTGGCCGCATCCCAGCGCTGACCATTTAGATAATTAGCTTCAATTTTTAAGTTGGGTTTCAGGATAATAGGCAGCACCGCCGGCTTATCTACGTTATCGCTCACCCGGATAAACAAATCGCTGCTAATTTCGATGTTGTTGGAACGAGTAGGCAAAGCCACCTCTTTAATGGTAACGATATTGCCCTGCGCATCAGCTAGGGTCGCGTAAGCATTATCGAAACTGTTGGCCGATACGTCGCCGCGGAGTTCCAGGGCGTTAAACCGTTCCAAATCCAGGTTGGCAAACACACTACCGCAAAAGTTTTTCTGCCGCAAAGTAGGCCGGGCCAGGAACAAGCCATACACAAAATCCTGAAAAGCTTTGTCGCGTTCGGGCAGCAGCACAATATTATTATCGAAATAATGCCCGCGCGCCTGCGGCCTTTCAATATCCAACGGTGCCAGTTTGGGCGTGGTAAATAACAAGGTAAACGGCGACGTGCCGCCAATCAGGCGTTCGGCGGTTTCGCCGTTGGGCCGGGTGTATTCGTAATAAATCAGGTACAAATCAGCAAAGCCCTGGAAACGGTGATCGTTGAGGAAAAGCCGGAGCGTATCGCCTAATAATTTGGTACCGGGATTGCCGCGCAATGCGTGTAGTTCGCTGTCGATGTTCCAGCGCCGCAGGGTTATTTTCTTGCCGGCATCTTTATAATGATGGAAATTAAACAGCAGCTCAAACAAATCCCAGTAATGCGATAGCAGTTCGTGGTACAAAGAATGTTTGTTGTTGCTTTTATCGGCGTTTACAAAATCGAAAGCCGTTTCGAACAAGTGCATCCGGGCAAAAGGCGTCGGGATAGACGTGACGATCTTGCTGGCTTTGGCC
>Ga0210040_10002577_pt1 | contig 25431 bp, 31 predicted proteins | sample CryGeyCG12114_NA_FD_185462 | JGI IMG/M metagenome (GOLD analysis project Ga0210040, IMG submission 185462) | Groundwater microbial communities from aquifer - Crystal Geyser CG19_WC_8/21/14_NA (SPAdes) (version 2) | ecosystem: Environmental > Aquatic > Deep subsurface > Groundwater | place: USA... | reverse complement strand
ACTGGACGCATGCGTTGACGCACCAACAAAATTCTTTGTTTGATTCACATGGAGATGCGATGACGATTGCATTTCGTTTGTTAATGAAAATTAAATCGACTGATCGCATGATCGCACCTACAAAGTTCAATGATTTCAACTTTTGTTTTGGTGCGATTTATCGCAACTATGGTGAACATGCGATGACATCGCATCTACGATCGCAGAAGTGGTTCACATGACATCGCATGTACAATCGCAGATGCACACAACATCGCACGTTAAATCGCATCCATGTGAACTAGGCTTTAGTTTTAGCACCGCGGCTCCATTGTACTATATGATCATTGTCATTATTGCATTTGTTTTGCACACAATTTATTTTATTATAACTTACTTACTTGCTTGTATACTCTCCCTTTCATTGGCATTTATTTATTTTTTCTGCTAAATTATTTAAATGTAATGTAGGCACGTTTTGCCTGAAACGTATACAAAATGGCATTAGGCACATGTCAAGAACACATTGTATTCCACATTAGTCTGGGAATGAAATACCTCAGCTTATATCCCTGTGCCCTGTGCACATAAAGAATGGGAGGATTGAGTTTAACTTTTCCTTTTTCATGTTATCATGGGCTCAAGTTCCCATCAAATGAGTACACACAGATAAAACGGCAAGTTTCTATAGTTGAACTCACAGAGTGCAAGAATAAGGCGGTGACAGGGATTCTTATTCATCCCATACATAGTAGTGGCGCATTTGATGACAGCACAATTTGTCAACACTCAATTCCCCATGCATCCCATATAGGGGCCAACTGTTTGAAAACCATCAAGCGGTTTAGTCAGTGAATTTGCACAGTAAATCAATGGGAATGGGTCAACTCTTGTTCCTACCTATTTACTTACTTACGTAGTTAGTGTACGGATACGGACACTCCTAAAACCCCTGTTTAGTTTAGACCGCACTACTTATAATTATTATGTAAACCAAAAGCTTTTCATAAATCCTCCCTTCACCTACATTGTATACTGTAATAGTAGAACATAGTGCTCTGGTAATTGCTTTTGCGTCATATCATGCATGGTGTGCAAAATATTTCCGCATGTGTGCTACGAAAACTAATAACTGACCAAGATGCCAGGATGGATGAAATTTTCCATTGTTTCAGGCACACCAGACATGACAATGCTATAGTTAGTTAGTTAGTTAGTTTAGTTTCACTTGTTCCAATCAGAGCAGTCCATCTACATGCACCCATAATACATAATAATATCATGATGAGATTCACATTCGCTCTCAAGTCTCACCTGAGAGTTACATGCATGCCATGCAGGCATCTAAAAGTGGCTTCAACACTGTGTCCGTCAGGAAAAGAAGATTATCAATGAGATGATCAATTATTATTATCATTATTGTCTATAGAAACACAAATCCCTTCCCAACTAGCTTACTAACTAGCTATGGCTGCAATATCTTCATTTTGGAAGCTGCAGGCCAAGATTAAGATGAATTATCCTTGCTCTGTCTAATTGAGCAGGGATATACAGGAAATGGATGGCGTTTTGCCCATCTCCTGTAAACAGTCCGTTCGTCATGATTTTAAAGTGGACTCCAACTCTGACTGTAAGATGATGATGAAATAACTCCACCACACACTGGTCTCAATGATGACATACTTTTGAATTCAACAATCAGAATGATGCGGCAAAAAAAGCTATAAGGATCTGACCATTTTGGTCACCTTTTCGTCGCTTATTTAAGTAGAAAGGGCAAGTTTACATTTTCAAGCTTTTAGAATGGACAAGCCGCCCAACTATGGCCGAAAAAATTGCATGGCCCATTAATTTTGTCACGAATACATTTTGGGATCTACTTTTGTGGCCAAACGGTAATAACTAAGGATGTAAATTTCGCACCATGGGTCTTGCTTGCTTTACCATTTCTATTGGGTGTACAGATACGTGCAGTTGTATGAGTCCGTCAGAGAGATGATACTGAATGCAAAGAGAAATTGGGACTCACATAAACTATAAATCTCCATTATAAGAATCTTAAACAAACTGTAGCCATAACTTTTGTGAATTCAAGATAATTAGCAAAACCCACACCTAATTTATTTGTAGCTTGGCTCTTGATTAAATATTGGAATAAATAAATTAATTAGTTTTATGCAACCAAAGCACAATGCTTGTGCCGAGTCACTTGATAAATCAATTTTGAAACATACATAGGGAAATGTCAAGTGAGCACTACAGCGCTGGCTAACTAACTATCAAGGAAACCCAATGTGCACTTGTTGTAATGGTGATTACACAAGTTCCATATTGGGACATCTTTCCATTACCTTTGTACTAACTAACTGACTGACTGACTGTAGATGAAAGCTTAAACAAAAATGATGATGCCTGAAACTTAACTCAAAGTGTTTGTGAACCCATCATTCGTATGATTATGTCACCCCTGTGGAAGTAAAAATTGAAAGTTTTGCCTTCAGCTCCTCTTCCCCCATATGGATTCCCTTGTAGGCAACATTGTTCACTTTCCGGTCCGTTTGACATTTACAAATGAAACATCATGTTGTATGAGTATGAGTATGGGCCCAATGATGGAATCACTGAGAGTGTAATCCTATTACTCGGCTCATCCCATTCACTCACATAGCCAGTAATTAGCTTTGGCTATAACATAAGCTTCAGTCTATGCTAATTAGTTGGTCGTAACTTCAACCGCATTCGTGCCTACCACAATATACTATAATATGACATTCAGATTCAGCGTGTGCCTGGCTGCCTATAAAGAGTAGAGTGCATGCATAAAATGGGAAAAGTGAGATTTTTTGCCCTCGCTCACATTATATGAAAGCCCACATGCGTCTAATGTGTGTGTACATATCATGAGAAATGAACTTTACACGGACACAATTGTTGTGTCTAATACCATACACAAGTCTTTATCATGCATTTTTTACAGATTGTCTTCTCAAGTGCATTGGCACTACATGCAATATAGTTCACTTGGTGAAACAAAAGCTCTCTTTTTTCATTTCATATAGATAGTTTGTTGCAAAAGAGCCCCATTCTCTGTCGCACAGTCCTTGGGAGTGGTTTACTTCCAAATCCCCATGTTTTAAAATTAAAAATCATCAGTTCTTTTGTTCCCTTGATTGATTTTTGTGCACACACTCAGGTACCGGTCATATATTTAAAGAATGGAGGGCTCCGTAATAATGTGGCCTATATTTTCCTTTGGTGGAGTGCCACTCATCATCCTTGTCAGTGCAGTATACAACAATGTGCTCTCCATTTCGGCAATCACGGAAGCCAGCAGTAGTGGAGGTCCGTCTGCCCAAACGATCCTGTTCAATTCTCAGCACCCCAGTCGCTCAGGTACTCTCACTCTCACTATCTATCTATCTATCACATATACATAGATTAGCATATGTATTATTGGGGCTTTTACACTCTACAATCATAATATTCACATCCTTCCTTTCCCAATAGTCTCATCTATTTTTAGTCATATCATTAGTTACAAATCATGGGGATACTTACTTACTACACGTGCAACTAACTATAACTAACTAGGCCTAGTCATAAATGTTAAATCACATTCAACGGCACGACCCTATAATAACCAACTAAATATGTAATCATGAACATGATGAGCCATTTTTTTGGTACATACAACTTTTATTATCAAGTTTCTAGAGCATCTTTCAAGCAATTATTGTACAACTGCACAGTGCATCCCAATGAGTCGGAAATAAATGCCATGTTTCATAGTCATCATTATTATGAAGCGGTAGTTCTTACATAGTGCACGTCCGTCTGTCTGTCTGTCCGCAGAATATATTGAGAGCAGCTCAACGGATCCAGCTCACAGTTTGTACACATTAATGATCATCACATTCTCAGCAAACTGGGCAAACTCGTTCCACTATTTCAACGAAATTCTATGGGTTTATATTTTTAATGCTTCGAACCGAATGTGATGCAGTTTGATGCATACAAACACAATAAACTTTAGAGCCAAGTTAGTATATGGGTCGGTAAAGGCAAAAACAAGCCAAAATTTGGAAATAGGGAACCTTAAAGTTTGGTTATTTGTGAACCAGAAATAATAAATTTGTACTTTTATTGATAATTATTATTGTTGATGCTATTGATGATACACTCCTTCTACTTTCTCATCTCCACAGAATTGTAATCTCTTTATTCACAAAGCAGTTTAGTTGGCTATATATACCAAATAGCTTATCACAGCAGCACATCAGGACATGAATTGATAATAATTACTTAAGAATTGAATTCATGATGAGTGATTAAATTAGTGATGAATAAAGTGAAGGGATTTTCAAAATCTCTTCCATTCATCATGAATTGAGCACGCTTCACAGAGCCCAACTAAAAAGTGACATAATAATCATAAGTACGGAATTTCACACGTGGACTCACAACTTAATTCTTACAAAGGGGGTCTGTTCATTCTAAATGGGGTGCAATGTGACATCTCAATTATTATATGTGCAGCAATAATCACAATAAATTATTGTCAACATCCTCGCATGATAATCTCCACTGTTACTGCATGTTTGTCACATCTTTTCTCACTCCTAATGGGTACAAATGTTGCATCCTTTTCTGTGTCCCATTTGTGAAGCCGCAGGTTCCCCTAATAACCATTCTCATTGTGTAGCATATAGATACATACATGCAGCCTATGGCGTGTATTTCCCTTCCCCTGGAAGACTGTGACTGTGAAGCATTATTGAGGTCAAAGGGAAAAGCACAGAAAATTGACTAAAACTGTATTGTAGATTCTTCGAGAGCATTGAACACGAGGATGGCAGCCCAGAAAGGTAGGAACCGAGTCATATACCCCTGGGGCCAGAGTAGCAATCATTTGGAGCAGCGACGACTCCTGTTCCCAAACACGCAGACCACGAACACCTTTGAGTCTGATGGCCATGTTCCAGTGCCCAGAGGACATCACCAGGGACCCCTCATCCTCCAACCCATTGTCCAATATGTGTTCCACATGCACAACAAGTCCCCAACTGGCATCTCTCAACGTAGTGACCATCATCCCAACTTTATTGGGCGAATGGTGGTCAAACCTTATGAGAATCCGCCGCACAATGTGGTCAGCCCCAGATTGTCACAAAATTTGGTGAAAAATCAAAAGTCTGTGTCCCAACTTCCGGCACCAAGTGAAAATGAGGACAAGGATGTGACTACAATGCGTAGCAGTGTTAGCATTGGGAAAAACAACTCTACAGGAGCTAAGAAGAATAATAATAATAATAATAATAATGGGATCACTTTAGGAGTGAATGCCGCAAATAGGAATAGCAGCGTCAATATTCAGCCTTCCGTGACTCTTGCCCATCTCAATAAGTTCATCTCAGGAGCCACCTCAAATCATAGGGTTCGAGTGGTCAAGAAAAGGAATAGGGACTTGATGAAAACCGATTCTAAATCTGGGTCAAACAAGATTATTAGTGGTAGCCAAACTCCTGTAACGCAAACCAAATCAAACTCTGGTCTCAAACCGAAAAGTATTGTTCCTGACGAAGAAAATTCCCCAAGTGAGTAAAATGTATACACAAATATTAGCACACATAAATATATTTATCTATCATTATAAAAGTCATTATTATTTTTTAAGGTTTATTTGGATCCCAAAGCTCTGTGACGGACAAAGTGGAAGGTTACTTTGAAATAATCGAGCCCCGTGAAGCCCGAAATTTATTTTCTCATGTGAGTGATCAAATCATGCAAGATTTGTCCTCTTCCATGGAGAAGGAATATCAGAAACAACAACAACTGTTGAGTACAAATCCCAAACATTTGGAATCCAACTCAGGATATCCCATCCGTGGTAAAATGTCGTCTGCCGGGAGGAGTAGAGATTCTACAAATAGGAAATACTCCTCTCAAAGACGGAACTCTGTAGTGGGCCACAGTGGACAGCCATTTGTTTCCTATGTGAATCCCAACGATTACCAAACATACTACAAGCACTATGTGAATTCCAGACCGCCTATGGATTCCGAAATTTATGAAGCAATTGCTGCTATCCTACAAAATGACTAGTTTAGCTAGACACTTTTCTCAGTCAGTCTGTTCTTAACTATTGGACAAGTGAAATCGACGGGCTACAAAAATGGACTGTTTTTGGTATGCACTATTTGGTTAGTTAATGTAAATACAGACTCATGATGATGATGATAATAATTGTTTGGCTTTGTTCATATATATAGTAGAAAGAGCTGGGAGCCCTATTTGGTAGTAATTGCTCAGATTTCTCTGCTCATCCGTCCATTTTGAATAGATTAGCTGTTGGACGAAAGTGGAGCCACAATTAGATTCGAATATTTATTTGCCCAGAGTATAGAGTTAACTTACTTTGCCAGCCCTGACTGTAAAAGTAATCTAAAAGAAACAAATGTGCTCATGTAGAAGACAATGGACTTGTAATGGCAAATTAAAATATCCCCATCTCATCCTGTCACTGCATCCATGTTCCCTTTCCCTTTTCATGATAAAATTTTAGAAATAGCCTATCACTATTACAATGTGCTCAAAGTGGACTAACAATAATAATACTAATGATGACCAATGTTTAACTCACTCAGTCAGTCAGTTCGGACTTTCGGACCTATTTATAAGCACAATGTTTTATTCGCTATGCTTAAGATATAGCGTTCAGAGGTGCGTGAGATTATGGAACATGGAATCATTTGGAAGACAAATGAAAAGACAAATATTTGAAGATAGGGTCCCATTTCTTCATGCCATATTAGTATGACCAATGGCATGAATGGCAAATACACATGCATACACATTTTTACGCATTTTTGTTGCAAACTAATAAAATGCGTGTCTCCTAATTAACTAATTACTATGTATATTCTATGCTAATAACAGGAGCTTACTTTACATACTTATTACGCTCTTGCCCTACATTGGGTCATTCTTTTCTTATGGCAGGATAAAAAACGTGCTGTACAACCTGACTCCATCTACTGACTGGTTCCTAAATGAAGGAAGCTACACGTTCTCAATAGAGTCAACTTCTTGAGCACTCTTGGCCTGTCTTGGCCTAGTGCGTATCACATTTTAAGACAATTGCAATCTATGATTTTTCCTTGTACAAAATTGTGAAGTGTACACTATAGTTTATGCAATAAAATTTCCGTTTAAATCTCAAATTCAATATCTCTACTGCAAGTTCCTTATTTCTGAAATTCGGCAATATTTTTATTCAATTTCGCATTGCCCCTCACGTCTTATCAAAGTCCGGGCCTCTTTTTGTGCATATGGGATTTAACTGACTCACAACCGCATTTGACATTCACCACAGCACAGAATCATGTTTTGCACACAATGCATCATGCTTTATAATACTATAGCTACGGAAGAACGAGCGAAAGGGAAACTCGCCATACACTGTAATAAATGTTCTATTCACCTGTCCCTCTGCAATTGTAAGAGAAACTGTTAACTCATTCGCAATGTATAAGACATGGGAATACCTACATGCTAAGATGCTAGCTAACTAATTGTGTAGTGTAGCCAATGTTGAGGAAAAATGGACAATGGCATACATAGGAATTGGGCTCAGGGCTGTACTATAACTAACTAACTGTGTGTGCAAAAAACTCCCCTGTATCATTTTTGTTATCATCATTAGAATTCCTTGTGTACAACTCGCTTTCATTTTTCCTTCACACGTGAACACGCTATCATGATTGCGAAAATCATTAGTTAGTCTCAAAATTTCTCATAGTGCCAAAAACAGAGTGCAAAAGATGCATTTCCAGACTCAGCTGATTATTGGACCCTAGTCCAGAGTGCAAACCAAAATGCCAGCCGCCGTCGTTTTCGGTCGTCGCTGGAAAATTGGCACCGATGATTTAGTTTTCCCAGCTATTCTCGACTTTTTCGTCAAATTTGGATGGTATAACTTAGAAATGTACTTGCACAGATAATAATACTGTATTTTTTAACATGTTTTTCTTTGCATAGGTTGATTGGAGCAATCACCGTGTACATAAAAAATGAACATACATTTGAGTTGTCCAATGGCTACTACTTACGCGTATATTTATGTGGACTGATCTCAACACTGGTGGTGCTCATATTGACAGACGTCCTCGTGGTCGTCAACAGCATGAATGGCTCCATTTTGGACACAGAAACTCGAATTCGTGTGATCCCCTTTGTATACATTAGGTGTCGCTCACTATAAACCCACCTTATATCTATTTCATTAGCTTTTTCATTAAGAAAATCATGAATTTTGGTTTTCAGACTATTTCTAGAAGTGGTCGATATTTGTTGGAACATTTTAGGGACAGTGTGGGCATTTGGCAATGTACTGGATGAGACACATTTTGGAGACACCCTCTCCTTTGTAAAAAGTGAGCCTGTAGTGATCATATTATGCATTTGGCTAGAATATGTTTTAGATGTAGTTTTAGAAGACATGATCCGTGCGTGGCTTTTATTTCCAGGATTCACCGTTTGTAATTGGATATCAGTTGGGATCCTCACATTGCTGGCCCTCTACTTGTACGACCCTCTGGGGACCACAGACTTTTCTGGAGAAGCCTCCATGTACCGAAACATTGAGCTTGGACTGCCAACCACATCCCGATCTCAGCAATGGAACAAACAATGCCAAAGTGCCACTTGTCTTTGTCTCCACAGGGAACACAATGTGGATCCTGACATTCTAGAAGGATTCCATCAAGTCTCCAGTATGGCCCTCTGTCCTCCTTCCTTTTTATGCGCTCCTTATATAGAGTTTTCTATTAAGTCTACTGTTGTTGTTGTTCCCAGAAATCCTCGCCGCCCTATTTCGTCAAGAAAATGTGTATCTAGTCAGTACAGACGTGTTGGCCGCCCTAGTGGCGCTGTACATCCACGAGGAATGCAAACGCCGGGACTCGGAAGCCAAATTGGAGTCCACTGCCATTGCCGCCTGTGCGGTCACTTGCTTGTGCAAAAACAATGTGCTCATCCCGATCACAGCCCAACCCAGGGCCAATAACAATGATCCTACCAGTGGAGTATCCAGCAGTGCACTTGATGATAATGAGATCCTTCTGCTGGACCACTACTTGGGCCTCATCCAAGGCTCCTATGGGTGGCAACCATTCCTGGTCAACAACTTCAAAAAAGGGGGCATTCCCAGGTTATGGTCCACGCTCACATGCTGCTCTTGCATTCGAACGTAAGTAATGATTTGAGATTTCTCTTCAAAGCGTTGGCAATATCTGGACAGGAATTTCACTTGACGGATTCTGTTGGTGGCTTTTTAATTTTGCAAAAAGGCACGAAGAGTCTAAATGAAATGTATGAGAGTATATTATGTAAATGCTAGGATCCCAATATTCATGCTTTCACAAGCAAGATTCACAATATCACAATCTTTGACGTAGAAATTCGCTAAAATCTTAAAAATTGACCAAAATATATTGTTTGGCTTAAGATGGAGTTTTAGATTTAGCTTTTGGCTTAATCATGGTCTTTTGTGCTTTAGAGTTCGAATAAATCCCAACTATGATTTGTGAGTGCTTATTTAGAGTGGAAAATATTGACTTTTCACATCTATATTATTTGTGCGTGCACAGGATAGAGGATCCCGGTGGTGTGACAATAGAGGGTGACAACTGCTGCCTGTGCCATACATCAGCTCTGAAGCAGTCGGCTACCAAAGATATCTTCTACGTGAGTTTCACAGACGACCTGTACGAGCCTCCTTTCTATGTGGCCGTCAATCACAAAACGCGCTCCCTCGTGGTCGTCATAAGAGGAGCTTTGTCCATGCGCCATTTCCTATCTGCTCTCACAGCTTGGCCCGTCCCACTCAACATCCCGGGCATTCCTACTTCCATCAAGGTCACTACAATAGTGTATAAAAAACAATTTAAAAGTAGTACCAACTAAACTAACTACAGCCAACTTACTAACTACACACGCAGGCTCATCATGGATTGCTCATGGCAGCCAAAAATGTGAAGAAAAAACTGGACCACAAAGAAATGCTCCCGTATCTATTCACCAAATATCCCAACTACAACCTGGCATTACTAGGTGAGAGCCAAAAGTGCGGATTTAGAGCTGAATGTATGTATATGTTATTTAACATTTTTATATGTTGACACAGGTCAGAGCACAGGAGGTGGGGTAGCCACATTGCTAGGATTCTTATTATATAAGGAATATCCAAAACTACAAGTCTTTTCATACTCTCCTCCTGGTACATATCATTTTTGAAGATACTCAAATACTTGAGCCCACACTAACCTTGTTTTTTCCTTACAGGATGTGTGCTGAACGCAGAAGGAGCGAAATTTGCCGAAAAATTCACCTTGTCGGTCACATACGGGGACGATCTAATAGCTCGACTCAACTTGGAGTCTCTGAACAAGTTGAAAACACAAGTCCTCTGCACCTTGCGAGAATGCAAGACTCCCAAAGTAAGCACACACATTATGCACATCTATCGAGCAATAGAATCTAAAATTACCCCAATGTCTCCCTATTGGATTCCAGTACCGACTGTTGCTCAACCTTTGGTGCATTTTTGGGAAAAATCTACCACATGTGGACATGGAACCTGAGAATCTCATCCATACATCTCCCAAGGTCAGTTGCTTATCCATCAAATATAATGTGGGATCATTAAAAATACTCATTTAAATTGATGGAATCCATTTAGGGGAAAAAAAGGGGGACTCTTAAATATCCACTCATGTACATGGCTGGACGGATTGTGCACATTCGGGAGCTCAAAAAGTAGGCGTCCTCTAATCTTTCTTGTGTGTTTTGAGAAGGGAGACATAGTAGTATTGGCTAATTTGTTGTTGTTGTCCACTGCATGTAGTCGTAATAAATAATAATAATAATAATAATAATAATAATAATAATAATGTATTGTGTAGATGGGAAAGGTCACCTTTGGGAGCCCGATGGGAACTGAGTTGGGTGGCCAAAGAGGCCTTCGGAGAGATCGTCATCAGTGACCGCATGTTCCTGGACCACTGGCATCATCGGATGGAGAAGGCTCTCCAAGAGTTTGTCATCTCCAACTGCAAAGACGCTTTCATCCAGCTCAACCATTTCAGCACACAGGACATTCTTCATCTTTAATCATTATTATCAAATAATCACAGAAAATATGGACAATGTGGACGGACGAAAAAAATCATTACACATACTGAGGGGTTCCTTTGTACATACTTCTTACTATAAAACGCATTGCGGCAAGTTGGGAAATTTTTATCTCTCATGAAATCAGTTCATGGACACATTTTTTTTGCTCCAGTCTATATCATATTTTGCCATAGGATGGTTTCGAAATAGTTTAGAAATGGGTGGCTCCCCAAAAACTTGTATCCGGTTGTACAATAAAGGCGATGAGTTTTTAGAAATGACATAAAAGTTTAACCTTGACGCATACTTTTCCTCCAGATTGTTGGGGTGATGGGAACTTTTCGCACGTCGTCGCTCGAGACTACTTTTTTGTAGACTAATTTTATGATCATGGGTTGAATTCTGTAGAAATAAATTTTTTACCAAAATATTTTTCCTCATTTTCCTAATTGCGCCGATAATAATCAAGTTCACGTTAATTGTGCAGATAAGCTGGCTTATACCTGAAAGAAATTGCAATTTTTTATACTATTGACGTCGACGTGCAATCTATCATAAAAGCAAGTGGAGCTGCTAAATCTAATCCACCATGTAACTATGGTGTACATCTGTACATGTATGGATTACCATATTTCCTCATTCTTAGGATAACGTGTATAGCAACAGCAACACAGTTGGCAATAATCAACTTGTGTAGTAACAAAAACTTGAGTCCACCAGACTATATAGCCAATCCATTAGTTTGCAAGTTTGCATCATACAAGCTGCATACTTATAATAATGCTCAATAACTCCATAAGCGTTTGAGATACACAATGAAATGAATCAAATGGAATTTCATCATTTTTTTAAAACTTTTAGTTGCGCCCTTGACAAAAGTACACGTTTTCTAGTTAGCTATTTCCATCAAGTGTTTAAAACCCGAAAACTGGGTTGAGGAGAACACTAGTTATTATTGCGTGCGGGTGATGGGAAAAATGAACCAACACTAATGTTTCGCATGCATGGTGAGAAAAAGAACTGCTATTTATGTTGAGCATACATTGAGTGCATTATTATGGAAATCATCCCGGCGGATATTTGTAATGCACACAACACACAAGCTATGCATTTCTATTTTCAACAGCAACTTTTACTTTACATATGTACGTGCAATGGGAGACTAAATCTTTTATTTTGCCCTCAGATATAAAAAAATAAAAATTCCACAAACAAGTCTCTAATAAAGACAATCAGTTTTCCAAAATTTGGAAACTTGTTGTTCCCACCTAATTCCCGTAAGAAGAAACAATAAATTTGGTTCAAAATCCCACAGTATACTACTTAACTTTTTTGCCCATTGTCAGTATCCCGAATGTAAACCTGTTTTTGTGCTCCTACAATATAACCAAGCATTGCTAATTGTGAACAGCTATTCATTATATGGTATTACCCAACTTTTTTGTTTTTCCAACTAACTATGCATTCACATCTCATCTATCTGCAAATCTGCATTGCAATCAACAAATTCTCTCAAGCCTGACTGACAAAAACACATATTTGGTGGTCAAGTTTACATTCGTATACAGTACATTTCAGAGCCCATGTTCTTGGTTCCCATCCCATCCCGTCCCATACTCAAATGTAAATCACTCTCTCACACATGTTAAGTAGCCATAACAATCTGTACCTGGCAGGATTTGCACTCTCCCTTCTCCCTATTGTGAACTCCATGAAATTTGATGGTAATAATGAGTGAGTGAGCGGCATACTTTCAGATAGCCATCAACATATTTACGATTCCTATATAAGGAACTCCAGAGAAATTGAGAATCCACAGTTTTGCAGGCAAATCGCTCAACTTATTGCTCTACGTCTCTCAAGTATAATCAGAAATGGTGGAAAACACATGCTGTAGACTGTGAATGCATCTTTTGCATTTGCATGCTCTCATATTATAGAGTCAGTAGTTGGCAACACGTGAACAAGTGCACACATACACTACACATAACATACAGGCGAGTGGAAAAGGATTTTGCAATGATGGAACATTCATTTTCCATTTCCATGCATAAGTCGACTGCATTTTTGGTTAGTTAGTTCATTCACGTGTGTCACATATTATTATTAATATTATTGTGAGCAACTAATTGTGCTGTGCACTACAGAGAGACGGGAAACAAAAAGTGAGAGTGAATGTGTGTCAAATGCAATTTTTTGGTGACGTGCACGCACCCATATATACTTGATAGCGACAGAGACAAGACCACTGTTGGTTACCAAATCAATAAGAGGAATGTCCACATTGAAAAAAAATTGAAAAATGCCTGCTTTGGTTGCATTTGGGAGGCGTTGGTACATAGCTAGTGATGATTTCGTGATACCCAGTTTTTTGGACCTATTGGGACGACTATCCTGGTAAGTTTGTGCACAAAATCTCAAGATCACCAGAGCACAATGTAATCATTTTCATTGAATTTCATTTTGGCTAAGGCTCTCCAGTTATTTTTGGATCTATAGCACCCTTGCATAACATTTGTTACTGTCTCAAATGCATAAACATTTTACGGGACACTTGCCACGCATGCATAGCATTAGTATGTTTGGATGGTAGGTAGACTGCTCTGCTTGGGTAATATTAACTCAACTTTGTGTCCTGTCCATAACCTGAATGTACGGGACATGGAATACCATTAACCTTTTCCTATGCTAGCCAACTACTTATTGCAAATGCACAAAAAGTTGTATAGCTCTCAAAAGATGCAATTCTTTCCTGGGATCCACATTAAATACTATAATTGGTTGCGCTTCATGCACTGCTCAAGGCTTACATGGCCTCATCTCATGTGATACTATATGTGATGGCATAGACTATAAAAACACAAACAAAGGTTAAGTTCATCAGCTAGACGAAATGTGATGGCAAAAATACCAGTTTTTTGTCATCACATTTGCGTTTTCTTGACAATATATGAAACATTTTTGGCACAACATAGGATGATAGCCTGCTCGGTAGTATACTACCAGACTTTGAACACGGAATGCAGTGATGACGGGAAATTTTTTTGGATCCATGTCTACATGCATGGCAACCTGGCTATACTGAACTTGATGATTGGGGCGGACATCATGCTTATCCATTGCAGCAAAAAGGGGACCATCATGGACACAAGGGCTCGGCATCGTTTGCCCATCTTTTTGTACTTAAGGTATATTCAATTATTAAAAATTCAATGTGAAAAAACCACCTTTGAATCCACTAAAATACTAGTCTCTAATGTGCCAATAACATTTATGTTGGGAGCTCATATTCAGGATCTATATTAAATCACTATATGGGCAATTTCTGTAGGACTTTTCTCACCCTGGTGGAAGTGGGCTGGAATGCACTGGGCACTATATGGTTGTGTCAATCCAAGTTCTTGTGCGGTCAAGCTCCCGCTATTCAACTTTTAATCAAAGGTACACCACGCAGGGAATTGTAGAATCATGATAGAAACAATAGTTAAAATTCCTATAATTTTGATCATAGGGCTCATAATCTGCAACTGGATATTCTTGATCCTATTCGTTGGTGTCATTTACTTCATGTACAACTCCAGTGGTCACCTCTTTTACCAGCTGGACTTGGCCGCTGAGCCCCATCCCAAGGTTGTCCGTCAATGGAAAAAACGAATGGGCTGGCTCCTGTGTTTATGGTGCCCCAGTGAGGAAGAGAAAGAAAGTTGCAAAGCCATTGGTGGTAATTATAATCGTCGTTGCAAAGCTAATTAATAAACCGAATTTCAGTTAATTAGTCTTCGTGTTCAAAGAATAATTTGGTCTTTATAGCCATGTTGGGAGCGGGATTCGAAGACACGGATTTGGTGCTCTCGGATTTCATAATAGGCGCCTACCTATTGTCCGTCCAACACAGGGAGATGCGAAAATCGCTGAAAGAGATCCGCGAAAACGAGCAATCCGAATTTGCCAGTAAACATGAGTGTATGACTTTTATAGAAAAGGGGTATGATGAGCCCAAGATGACATGTGCACCCCCTGTGCTTCAAAAGTTGACCATACACAAGGAGCCCCGGAAGAGCATTTTGTACAATGAGCAGTTCCGGTGGCTGGACAACAAAAACTGGGACTCTATAGAGTTGCTGGCTCACTATGCCAAATATGCCGTTGTCTGCTACTCGTACAAATTGTACATGTTGTGGGAACCCCGGGCTTGTCTCCATTTGTTTAGCAAAGGACCCACTTGCTGTGCCTGCATTCCGTAAGCACACGGCGCAGTTTACAATACTTGTCCCATCCTTTCTCTTTGAACCCTTGAGGCTAGCTAAAAGTTCATAAAAAATATGTCAATTGGTTAAAGCAATTTAAATCCTTTCCTGTGACTTTTAACTTCCGTTTGATCAAAATATTACTCTTTATATAAAACGGGCATACATATACATTTTGGGTTACGTTGACCTTTTTTGTCAAATAACGACAATAGATTGGATCTGTCAATGTAAATGTTTGCTTGTGTTTTGGGCCACAGAGGGAGACGACCCAAAGAGGCAGTCAAAGATGACAACTTGCTGTACCTGAACACATTTGCGCTCAAACGGTTCATCAGGTCCGAAGACTGTGAGCTAGTGTACGCCGACTTTGAGAACAAGATTTGCGTGTCTCCTTTCGCGGTTCTAGTGGACCATGGGACCAAGGCCATCATCATCACTTCAAGGGGCACACTCTCCCTTGAGGACTTGACCACTGACCTTTTAGTGGACCCTTTAACCGTCCCTGGATTCGCCCCTGAGTACAAAGTGAGCTGCATGCATGATTTACACACTTTCGTTTCGTAGTCTATAGAATAATAATTGGTGACAAACACTAACTTATTCATTGAATCCAGGTACATGGAGGATTTTTGAAGGCAACATTGGTCCTGAAGGAGAAACTGGACCGACTGAATATTATCCCAAAACTCACCCAACAATATCCCAACTACAGTTTAATCACTACAGGTAGGTATAGGGACGTTTGTTTTCCGGCAAAAGTGGATTTTAGCTATACATTTTCGATTTTTCTTTTCGTATAGGAACCAGTTTGGGAGCATGCATTTCGGCTATTCTGGCCATGATTCTCAGAAAACAATATCCCAGTATCAAATGCTATTCCTATTCTGCGTCAGGTAACAGTTGCATCCCCCATTTTGCATTTCCATGCAGCATGCAGTTCTAGTCAACAAAGCTAAAAATGAGGTAAAAAAATACTTTCAGGAGCAGCCATGACCCTAACCACAGCCAAATATTGTGAGCCATTTGTAACCACCGTTGTGTACGGAGATGAATTCGTGGGCCGCCTGAATGCCAAAAGTGTGGAGCGACTCAAATACGATGTGCTCACCATCTTGCATCGCTGCAAAATCCCAAAAGTATGTTCTACCAAAGCTACTACTGCACAATCCGACCCCGAATCCTAAGGTTTCAGTTCGAATCCTAGAGACCTCAATTTTTTTCTACACAATGCATCCCCAATCATTTCCACTTCCCTGATTGTAACCTCACTTTTTTGTATGCCAGCATGAGATCGTTGCGAAATGCATGTGGGGTCTGATTACAAGGACAAAACCGAGAATCCCAGTGGATGGTCCTGAGACGTTGCCCAGAGATGCTCGAATAGACCTTATAAATTATGATGAGGAGGCCTCCATGGAGTCTGTCTATGGCCCCGACTGCAGATCCTCATCCCCCTCATCTCTCCATTCTGCATCCTCTCTAGTACAAGTTCAGCAGGTGATAATCTAACCATCTTTTTAGATTTCTTTGTACAGATTATTACTTCTACGGTCGGTCACTAACAACTAGAGCGTATTTCATTTAGCATGGAGAGGAATCCCAAAGGGAGCAAAAGATGATCAATTTTACTCGAAAAATGACCAAATATCCCCTCATGTATTTGCCTGGCAAAGTTTTGCACATCACAGAGACCTCAGCATTCTCGTATAGGTATAAATAATAATAGACAATGAAAAACTATGTGAAACAATATGCATGCGTGATGATAATGAGATCCAAATGAAAACTTTTCTACCTGTCCCTTCAGATCTCGAGACAAAAATCCGTCGCAAAAACCCCGATGGCACATTCGGGAAGCGGATCGGTCTGAGTTTCGAGAGATAATTTTCACAAAACGATCCATCCTAGACCATGCCCCATTCCGGATATGGCGGGCACTCAATGATATTAGCCGACGGGCAACATACAACTGAAACTTTTTTATATACCTTACCCCTACTATGAGATTTTAAGTGTGCGCTTAAATATTATATTACTTCCTGTAACTATGCTCCTGACTGGATGTACAAATATTTTCTATTATGAATATGAATGTGACTGTACTCACTATTTTTTGTAAATGATTGACTGATTCTCACATATTATTTGCCAGGAATAACAATAAACTCGGTGTTTCCACCTTTTAATTGCATCATGCATGTTTTTCACTTTGCGGTCAAATCTCATTTTCTGACTATTCTGACATATCACACGCCCAACCCAAAGTAAGTAGGAAGCTTTAATAATAAGTGCTTTGACTCTGTTGACCATCATTATATGATAAACATTACGTACATAGTAATCTGTGTTCCGTTGATGACGCGCAAATAATGTGCCTGTGTACGTGCTAATCTAAAGTGCGCTACGAAGCAAAAAAAACGAATGTCCATTTGAAAGGTCACGTATTTTATGCATAAAAATATTTCATACATTTTTTATACATTAGCATTGCATATTAAAGTACGTGTAGATAATAATCCCAATCTAAACTATTTAAACAGATTGAAATAGGACAAGATCTCGCAGTAGCATTTACTTACGGGATCTTATTGTGCTAAGAAACATTGCGAAAAATAAATTCTCATATCTTAAACGAATATTCGGTAAGCATTGCTCATTTTTGCATGCTTGTCTACCCGTCCGTCCGACTGTCAGTCATTACATGATCACATTATATCTGTCTTTTGCATATACCGGCCGCAGCTGTAGCTGAAATTCGATTTTTGGGCTCCAGAAGCCAACATTGGTCCAGAAAATCGCGCCTGTCCACCAGTTATACAAAAAACTCAATTGAACTCATTTTATGTGTAACAATCACTGTGCGAGGCTGAAAAGATGGTGAATAAGAAATGCACTTGCCGAATTTGGAGTTAAGGGTTATTTGAGAGTATGACTGGGATGGGCAAAAAGATGTTAAAGTTTGTATGTGCTGGAGTGAAGCAAGTTAGGTAGATACGTACCGGTTGTACCGGTTTAGAGCAATGGAGTACAGCGTGTGTACCGGTGGGCACCTGTTAAGAGCAACGGAGTACAGTGTATGTACCGGCTGTACCGGTGAAAACCAATTGAGAATAGTATGTGTATCGGTTTTACCGGTGAAGCAAAAGATAGTGGTAGGAAAAAGTAGTGCTCAACTAAGAAATGTTTGTATATAATATATTTATTTCTTAAATTTATTACAATAATAAGAACAAACTTTCAATAGTCAAAAATATCAAGAATTAAAATGCTTTGGTGAATTCTGAATAACAAACTTGACTTGAATTACAATAAACTCCGTGAACTGAATAACTATTATAGATCAAAATATAACAAGTCAATAAATAAAATGTCAAATAAATAACAAATCAATAGATATCTAAGTTGTGAAAAATAATAAAAGTTAAACGGTAAATTGAACGAGCAGAGATTGAAATAAGTCAAAAACAGAATATAAAAAATATATTGGTGGTCAAACCAATTAGAAACCTTTGCTTTTATAAGTCACAAATTAAGGGGACAAACTTGAGGGCCCTAGCAAATGGCAGTTACTAAATCCCTCATCAAATTCCTCCACTAGTTCCAAACATGTCGTTCCCTAAATGCAAAAAAAAGCCCTTATAATTCGCATGCAGCAAATTTCCGCCCTAACAAATGAATTTACCTTGTTGAGCATTTGAAAAAAAGTGTTGCACTCGGAATACGTATCACATTCATCAAAATCTATATTATCAATTTTTTCTCTACTTTTCGTATCTTCACAACGCCACCATGGAATTGTATTATTAATTCCACCTCCTAGTAATCCCTGGACAATCAGTCGAGTTGAGCAATTATCTCGGTCCACCACCACCGCCTCTTGTTTTTCCAGTCCCTCTATAATGTGTACACAGCAGTGACGGACAGACGGACGTACAGAGATGCATATGCTCATGGCTCTATATGGCTTTAAAAGGCTACTTATGGCGTTATGGCACTTACTTACCATTGGAAAGCCGCAAGGACAAGACATTTTTGCGGTCTACGAGTTCTGAAATCACATTGGTCTGGACATTAGGATCCTGGGTGGCGGTACAACTGTAGTTGGGTGTAAACCATGCTTTGCTCCCATATTCGATGGTCACCAGACTTGAAAACTCCTCGGGTCCAGTGCGGTTCAGAGAACAAGGACTCGTTCGGGTGGTCCCAATCTGTTTTTCGCTCTCCGAGATCCCATCATCATCCTTTAATAAAAGTGTGTCAGCCCTCCCTCCGTAGAATCCGACGGCATGCATATAGTTTCTAACTCAAAGGCTTACTTGTGCATAGTGAAATGTCCATTGGATAGGGTAGGCAGCACTGCATTAGAGACTGTAGCGAAGATGACTATTGGACAGGATGAGCAGGGTGCGGTTATGAAAATCAATGTCCCCAAGTCCCCCTGAAGGGACTCTCATCACAACTGACGGCTTCTCCAATTCTTGGCATCCGCTCAGCCCAAAAAAGAGCTCAAGCACAACAGTGCACAAGAGCAATATTATGTTAATATTATGAGCCTCCATTTGTATTACCACCAGCACTTTTCCGGGTCATTACTATAGCTAACAAACTAAAGTAATTTAGCCAAAAACTATAAATCGATATCGTGGAAAATGTGGTTAAAGGCCACAAATTGGGGAAAACACTGGACCGTTACCACCACAAATCTTTGGTTGTTTAACGCATACACCCACACATATATATTGTACCATTTTAGTATTTTTATACATTTTAGGAAATTATGGGCACACAACTTATATAATAATAGTAGCTTAGACTGGACTTCATATTTGCAGTTTGGAATATGCTGGAGTTACATATATTTGGTTAATCTTTGGGCCTACATTTTAAGGAAGGTTCAAAAAAAAGTTATTTACAATTACGTACTAGTTTACCACAATCTACATTGAATGTGGATTTCTGCGGCCAAATTAATGACGGCCTTAGTACTTCTGTTTGGAAATGGTAGCAGAAAGTGGAATACCATAACACGCAATACACACTACACACATAGTATGCTGGAGTGACAATTCATCCGCAGTTTGTACGTTAAACCCGTTGAAAACCACATGAAGTTGTATGTAACCAACTTCTAAAGTGCGTTGTATTGGCCAAACTTTTATTTTTACACAAACCGAAAATCATAAGGGCCTCTTTTTGCGAATCCAAAAAAGGTACAGAAGAGTTTCCCCTTAATATTTTCTTTCCCAGCTATATATAGTTAAATATCGTTATAGTTTTTTGTGAATCTTCCAGATGAAGTTCCTGGGACCGTACACATTGGTATTTTTGGGAAGCGTGATCCTATTATTGAGCCAGCAGACTCATGCTGGGGACTCCCAGGCCCAGAATGGTGGCACTAAGAGGCACCATATGGAAAACAACATGGAGCCGTTCCAGTGGCCAATAGAAGACCCAGAGGACTCGTTTGTCCATGTGATCACTAAGAGAAGTCCTTTTCCTCGAAGACAACTCTGCTACTGCCCTTGGAATCAACAGCGAAGATGCAGACGCTGCTGCCAAACAAGACGCGGAGGATGTCGGTGTTGCTAATTAATTTGAAAATTATGGACGACTGTTGTCCATCGTTCATTTGATCTTTAGATGGTCAGTTAAAGCGTCCTCTTTATGATTGTTGGTAATTGGTTTTCTATTCAAGAATCAGTGAAGCTCATAAATCCATGTAACGCATGCAGTGGAATGTGGGTCGCATTATATATGAAAAACGCTCCTTCCAAATTCTAATAATCGCTCAAACTTCATATGCTAATGAATACAAAAAATGCATATGGATTGTTGAATAAAAACATGTTTTGTGCGCTCTGTCTTGTGTATAGTATTATTTATACGGTTTCATAACTATTTCAAACTTGTTTTGTTCTGTTGACATAATACAATAGAATGGACTACAATAACCTATAGCATGACCATGACCTCTCAAAATATTCACCAATCATAAATAGTGAAAATACACACATTCTCAATCCTATAAATTAAAGCACCGGCCATTCAATTCAGCAGCAGCAGCAGACAGTTGGTTATTATAGTAGTTATTATATTATAGAGCCCTATATGTAAATATTGTCCGCAAAACATTCATATCCACCGCTCGTTCACTCGATAATATTATGTCATCATTTTGAATCCTTATTCATCATTACTATTATAATATCACTTGATGAAATAAAAAAGAAATTTTCATTCCCCTCTACATCTAGCCAGCCATAGTCAACCGCGAGTACTTTGGTTTAGTAAAATAATAAATAGTGTTGTATCATAATAAATGCCAACTTAATAATAATAAAACACATAATAATTACGCTCAATACTACATTATATTGTATTATTATTGTTGACTGTCTTCAAATGCGGCCCAAGCTTCATTCAGCTCCATGAACAACTCCTTGGCTATGAGCTCATGTTCTGTGCCCGATTGCTATAATGGAATGGAATGAACAGGGAATTCAATGAATAATTCATCCAGACGGACAGACAGACAGACGGACAGAGAGACAGAAAGACTTACTTTATCAGGATGAATTGCTAGACAAGCTTTTCGGTACATCTTCTTCACCTGGACTGGAGTGACCATTTGAGACATGTTCGTTTCGCTCCAATGACAGCCATCCCAGGTGACCGTATGTAGTGTGGCCAGCAGAGCTCGGATATTCTTTCGCTTCCCTTCTCGCCACTCGTTGATCTGCAAGTTTTTATGACAGAGGATAAAAAATAAGTAAGGGACACGAGGGGAGGTAGCACATTGACTGACCAAAAAGGAGGGGAGTAATAACTCACCTTGATTTGGATGGGATCGGCATTCCCACTGGCAAGCAGTTCCTGTTTCCTGAGATCATTGATGGTCTTATTTGTTCCATCCTTACTGGAGCCCACGAACCCTTGCTCACTGAGAATTTCCGAAAAGACAGAGTCCAGAGTATTCTTCTTCTTCTCCTCCCCAGCTCCAGCAGTGGTCACTTTGGAGGGCTCGGCTGGCTCCACCTTCTGGGATCCAATGTAGTAGTTGGGCTTCGTCTGAACAAAGTGGGAATTCTTATTGGAGCTACCACCACCACTGGGTTCCATCAAATCCCCTAAAATGAGATCCGACAAATTGGGCGAGGAGCAGTTCTTTTTGCCCATCATAGAAACAGAGCTTCCTGGGTTCGAACTGCTGCTAGTGTTATTTACAATCTTTAGATTCTGAAAACTGGAGGAACTATTCAGCACTTTTGTAGTCAATAAATCAGATGAGCCTAGCAAGTCAAATGGGTCCACGGACTTGTTCACCCCCGCTGGATTGCAGTTTTTGCTAGAAATTGGAACTGGAGGAGCACCAAAAGAGCCCAGCAAATCTCCAACAGTACTCATATTGCTACTACTACAGGTTGGCACAGACTCCTCCGGTGATTTAGTACTGTACAGGGACAAGAGTTGATCTAAAGTCCCTTGGGATCCACCCGCCCCATTGTTAATTTGTGATGTAGGTCCACCGAAATGGGGTTCGCAATTAAGGTCAGCCAAATTGGAGGAGCCACTAACCTCCGTCGGGGCGCCATCATTAATATCCAGAAGTAAAGCAGGAGATAATGGTTGAGGCTCCTCTTCAGCAACATTCGACGAATTGACCAACTCTAATGAGCATGGGCCAGTGAAGGGAGCATGTCTTGAAGAAGGAGCCACACTCGACGACTCTATTATTGGCTTTTTTATTGTTGGAGGGGGTGGACGAACCGGGGGCACAGGGGCTCCACTGGAACTTGAAGATGTGCCAATGTATTGCTGGCTGCTCTCTTTAATATTTTTGAGGAGCGAACTTGCTGTGCCTACATAAAAATGGCAAAAAGAAAAACATGAATTCATCAGTTAGATTCCTAACATTTTAAAGCTTGGAAATAAAAAATATTTAAAATACGACACCTTTAATAGAGTTGATGACAGAAGAGCGCCTATGGTCAGCAATCGGTGGCGGTCCACATTCCAAATCTTCCACTAACATGGGCGATGCAGCAGGTTTGAATGGAAGCGGATCCCAAAGTCTGATTCCAAAAGACTCGGCCATTGAAGCCAAATATTCCTCCAGCTCAGAGATCGCCATCCGCTCTGAGGGGGACACCTTCAGCAGCCCCTCTGCATAAAAAAAAGACAAACATGAAATTCCCATTCCTACGGACATTAGAAACATCAAACGTTGGCTGTTGGCAACTTACTGATCATGTGGACGACCCCATTGAGCAGCACCGGCTTGCCAAACTGTCCCTGAGGGATGGAATAGTTGCCATTTACAATGGCCAACTTATTAGAGTCTTGAAATGGATGAACCCCATAAGTGAGCGCAAACAGGAGACAACCCAAGGCCCACAAGTCACTACGCTCGTCAATCCCATGATTACTCCACAAGTCCAACATTTCAGGAGCCCTGTACATGGGGGTCGTGTATCGAGCCAACTCCTCCTCACATCGATCTCGGTCCAACATGGACCAACTTTCGGTGGGATAGAATTTGTCCATACTGGCGGACCCAAAGTCCACAAGACGCACCAGTCCATCTCCACCCAGAAGAATATTTTCTATCTGAAGAGGTTGGAAAAAAATATATAAATATATTCTAGGTTAGGTCGGATTTAAAATGTTCTGAGAACCGCTATTAGCTATACCTTGATGTCGCGATGAGTAATTCCAAACGAATGAAGATACTTGATGGCAGACAAGGTTTGTGCGAATATCTGGACCACATAGTCCAGTCTGGCCAAGGGCGGTGAGGGCAGCTTCACAGGACAATATTCCAGGGCCAGAAAATACTCCAATGGCCCCTGCTTTTTCCTCCGCCTCTTAGTCCAACCCAGCAGGGGGGCAATATGTTTGTGTGCAAATTGGGAATGGTAGGAAATCTCCTGCTCGATCCCTGCACGGGAGCCGTGGTCACTGGACACCAATTTCTAAAAAATGAAGTTCCAAATTAACAAAACTTCATTTATCTTACCAAAATATGCACGAATGGTTTGTAACATAGTAACTCTGTACCTTTATAGCAATTGGATCCCCCGACTCGGTCTCCACACCCTTGTACACAAATGAGAATCCCCCTGAAGTTAAAAAAAACATTATATAGTCTAATCTCATATTGTTATCCAAAGACATAGAGAAATTCAACTTAACTTTACGTACCTTCGGCAATTAACTTTTTAAGGCGAACTTGAAAAAGGATGGGACTGTCTGGGGACTCATCCCTGCCAATGGATATGAGTTCCCCAATTCCATCATCTTCAGGCGCTCCTGAAGAATAGCTAACAGATCCCGCATGGTTGCTATTACTACCATCCCCATTGTTACTGTTGGCTGCAAAAGTGGTGCTCGCTGCATTGCTCACCCAACCCATGGCTGATCGAAATAATTCTGACATTTCTCAATCGTATTTCGCTGACTCGTATTTTGCCACTAGCAGTATAAAATGGAATGAGGGCGTTTTTGGTAGGTAACACAAACAAAACAGATTAGAAGTAAGTGGGATTTTTCTTGCCCACTAGGTACGTATCACATAATTATCACTGGAAATTGGAATAAGAAAGCGCACATAAGATGATAAGAATTTACCAAACAACAAACTAAACAATAACTATACAGTTCCCTTTAGTTAGTAATAATAGTTAGCGGGTGACCAGGCCATTTAATATTTGTAGATAATCAACCAAATTTTAATGTTCACTCACTATTGGCCACTGGCCAGGCCACCAAAAGATGCGCTATAAACTTGATTTACTCGATTAGAAACTAGAAACAGGAACAGTAAAAATATGCTGTCTATTGCTTATACACTGGTTGTATTTGTATTGCTACTCTGTCTGTAGCTCAAAACTCCTCAAACTCAAATCAAATCCAGCCCCGGATATTTTAAGTTCCGCGGTGAATTTTACTCACTGACTATTGGCGACTACTGCTGATACTAATAGTGACTACTGATTTTTGGCGCCGCCTTCACTATACTCGTATAGCTAGA
>Ga0210040_10002576_pt1 | contig 25435 bp, 27 predicted proteins | sample CryGeyCG12114_NA_FD_185462 | JGI IMG/M metagenome (GOLD analysis project Ga0210040, IMG submission 185462) | Groundwater microbial communities from aquifer - Crystal Geyser CG19_WC_8/21/14_NA (SPAdes) (version 2) | ecosystem: Environmental > Aquatic > Deep subsurface > Groundwater | place: USA... | reverse complement strand
GTCACGGCGTCAAGTGCCGCGCCGGTACCCACGATGCCGCCGCCGACGACCAGGATGTCGAGCTCTTTCTCCTTGAGCGCGGCGATCGCAGCCACTCGCTCTTCGGGTCCGAGCTTCGCGGACAGCGTTACCGAATTTCCCTGTGCCATGACTTCCTCCCTGCCACGTCCGAACGGACGGACATGCCTCAGTCGACGCGGTAGGGCGCGACGACGACTTCCACCCGCTGGAACTCCTTCACATCGGAGTATCCGGTTGTGGCCATCGATCTTTTCAACGCTCCGACGAGGTTGGCTGTTCCATCCGCGACGGGTGAAGGCCCGAAGAGCACCTGCTCGAGCGGTGCCACCTGGTCGACTTTGACTCGGGCACCGCGAGGGAGCTCGGTGTGATGCGCTTCGGCACCCCAATGCCAGCCGCCGCCGGGCGCATCCGTCGCGCGAGAGAGCGCCGTGCCGAGCATGACCGCATCCGCGCCCATCGCAACTGCTTTCACGATGTCGCCCGCCGTGCCGAGCCCGCCGTCTGCGATGACGTGCACGTAGCGTCCGCCGGACTCATCGAGGTAGTCGCGCCGGGCGCCCGCCACATCGGCGACAGCGGTTGCCATGGGGGCGTGAATGCCGAGCGTCGCCCGGGTCGTCGACGCAGCACCGCCGCCGAACCCGACGAGGACGCCTGCGGCCCCGGTACGCATGAGGTGCAGCGCAGCGGTATAGGTGGCCGCTCCCCCGACGACGACGGGCACGTCGAGTTCATAGATGAACTTCTTCAAGTTGAGAGGTTCGCTGGTTCGTGACACGTGCTCCGCCGACACCGTGGTGCCGCGGATGACGAAGAGGTCGACTCCCGCATTGACGACCGTCTGGTAGTGCTCCTGCGTGCGTTGAGGGCTGAGCGCTCCGGCCACCGGAACCCCCGCGGCGCGGATCTCGGCCAGACGGCTGGTTATCAGCTCGGGCTGGATCGGCGCCGAGTAGATCTGCTGCATGCGTGCGGTGGCATCCTCCGCGGGAAGCGCTCGGATTTCGGCGAGCTTCGATTCGGCATCTTCGTACCGGGTCCACAACCCTTCGAGGTCGAGGACCCCGACGCCACCGAACTGCCCCATCGCGATCGCGGTCGCCGGGGAGACGACGGAGTCCATCGGCGCCGCGAGAACGGGAATATCGAATGTGAACGCGTCGATGGACCACGTGGTGGACACATCCTCGGGGTCGCGGGTGCGACGCGACGGCACAACCGCGATGTCGTCGAACGCGTACGCCCTGCGCGCACGCTTGGCGCGTCCGATCTCGAAGTCCATGCTCACCCCACAACCCTACCCACCCGACCCCACCCCGGGGAGGGCGTTCCGGGCGAGCGCGCACGTTCCGGCAGGCCCCGAACGCCGGAACGTGCGCGTACCGGGCAAATGGAACCGCATCTTCACCGGGCACTGGTCAGCCCTGCTCGCGTCAGGAGCTCCCCGAAAGCGTCCATGTCCTCGGCCACGGACCAGCCCCACCTCACCATCCCTCGACCGGTGGCTCGGAGACGGTCCTCGCGAACCTTTTCGACCAGCACTACCTCCGCCGCCGGCCTGCCAGCGGTGAATTCGTCGCGGACGTACTTCGCGCGGCCATCGAACTCACCGATCAAGCGGTGCTGCGCCCAGTAGAAATCAACGACGCCGATTCGGCCGCTTCCGTCGAGCATCTCCACCTGCAGCTCAGGGACAGGGAAACCGAGAACATGCATGCGTGCCCGACTCAGCGACTCTCCCACCGAACCGCTTCGAGCGTCCGCGAACTCGATCGCCTTAATCGCGGCTCGACCTCGCGTCGGCGGATTCATCCGTTCGAGTTCCTGGTGAAGCACTCCGCGGTCGGCGCCGTTCGACAGCCCCCAATCGAGCGCGGCGGCCGCTGTCTCGAACGACGTCGTCAGAGCGAGATCGAGAAGCGTGCGTTCGAGGCTCGTCGCAAGGACGCCGTCGATACGCGCGAGCTCATACGGCTCGAGAGCGAGGGCATGCGTGCGAATCTCCGCCTGCCCGCGCCTCCGGGTACCGCGCTCTATCGTCACGTGCACGTCGGTAGGGAGGCGGCCGAGGATCGGGATGTCGTGCAGCACCGCGGCCGAAAAGTGGCTGAACACCGGTTCGATACGGGCATTGGCGGCGACAGCGTGAATGCGTGCGCGGTGTCGTCCCGGACCGTCTAGTGCCGCCCATTCGTCCGCCGCTAGATATGAGCCCCGGCGCACTCGGACAAGGCTTCCCTGGTCGCGGCGGCGGCGCAGCTCCCTATCGTCAGCCCCGATGCGTTCGAGATCTCGCACGAGGATGAGGTGGTGGCGAATGCTGGAGGGATAGTCCGTCATCCGCCCATGCTGGGTCGATCCATGGCAGGGACGGCGCTGGGCCATAGGAGTTGTGAGTCGTTGGCGTCGACCGGACCACCGTGGAGGAGACTCCGCGTTGACTGCGAGTGCCTTCCGGGCACCGGGGCTGGCCGGAACGGACGCGCTCGGCCGGAACGCCTACCTCAGCGGCGGTAGTTGGGGGCCTCGACGACCATTTGGACGTCGTGCGGGTGGGACTCTTTCAGACCCGCGGCCGTGATCCGAACGAAGCGGCCCTTCTGCTTGAGCTCCTCGATCGTGCGTGCGCCCGTGTAGAACATGGACTGCCGGAGCCCTCCCGTGAGCTGGTAGACCACCGACGCGACGGGACCACGGTAAGGCACCTGACCCTCGATGCCCTCCGCGATGATCTGCTCGTCACTCGGTACATCGGCCTGGAAGTAGCGGTCTCGCGAATACGAGGTCTTCTTGCCACGGGTCTGCAGAGCACCGAGTGAACCCATACCGCGGTACGCCTTGAACTGCTTGCCGCCAACGAAGACGAGCTCACCCGGGCTCTCGTCGGTACCGGCGAGCAGCGAACCGAGCATGACCGTATCGGCTCCGGCGACGAGCGCCTTGGCGATGTCACCCGAGTACTGCAGACCACCGTCGGCGATGACGGGAACGCCCGTCTCGCGCGCAGCGAGCGATGCCTCGTAAACGGCCGTGACCTGCGGCACACCGACGCCCGCGACGACACGGGTGGTGCAGATGGACCCTGGCCCGACCCCCACCTTGATAGCGTCGGCGCCCGCGTCGATCAGCGCCTGCGCACCACTGCGGGTGGCTACGTTGCCGCCGATGACATCGACGCCGTCGAACGACGAGTCGTTCTTCAGTCGGCGGATGATGTCGAGCACGCCGGACGAGTCGCCGTTCGCCGTGTCGACGACGATGACGTCCACACCGGCGTCACGCAGCGCCCCCGCTCGCTGCCACGCGTCGCCGAAGAAGCCGATCGCGGCGCCGACGCGGAGGCGTCCCTCCGAGTCCTTGGTCGCGTTCGGATACTTCTCGCTCTTGTCGAAGTCCTTCACCGTGATGAGACCCCGGAGCTTGCCGGCGGCGTCGACGATAGGGAGCTTCTCGATGCGGTGTTGGGCGAGCAGGGCGACGGCGCCGTCGCTGTCGATACCGACGGGTGCGGTGATGAGACGCTCGGACGTCATGACGTCACGAACGAGCGTCGTGGCCTTCTCGAACGGCGACACGAAGCGCATATCCCGGTTGGTGATGATGCCGACGAGGCGTCCGTCGCCTTCGACGACGGGCAGCCCCGAGACGCGGAACTGGCCGCACAACTCGTCGACCTGCGCAACCGTCGCGTCAGGAGTCGTCGTGACGGGATTGGTGATCATGCCCGACTCGCTGCGCTTGACCTTGTCGACCTGCTCGGCCTGGTCTTGGATCGACAGGTTCCGGTGCAGAACGCCGAAGCCACCCTGACGTGCCATGGCGATCGCCATTCGTGCCTCGGTCACCGTGTCCATGGCGCTGGAAATGAGCGGCGCCTGCACCGCAATGCGACGGGTGAGCCGCGACGCGGTCTCGGCTTCACTCGGGATGACATCGGTGTGCCCGGGCAGCAACATGACGTCGTCATAAGTGAGGCCGACGAAGCCGAATGGGTCGAACTGATCCATGGATCCCTCCGAGTGGCATGGGATGAAAGGGGACCGGCCTGCGCCTATGGACGCCGGTACCTCATGTTAACGGCTGCACGCCCCGTATATTTCGCGGATAATGGCGGTTCCGCCTGTTGCGCCGAAACACAGCAGACACATGGCGGCAGTATCTTTTCCGCAGTGACGCTCACCTTTCAACGGGCGTTGGTTGTTCACACCGTTGGAGGTTGAGTGAGTCAGGCAGCAATCAAAGCCCGGCCCGCATGGTCCGGTAGACGTCGGCTGGCGCCGGTACTGGCCGCTCTGTTCGCACTCGTGATCGCAGCGCTGACCTTCGCCACGTCGGCTCCCGCGTCCGCCTCGACAGGAAGCGACGCAGGTACCGACCAGCCGAGTCAGGTCGCCACCGACGAGTACGACTTCCGTGTCAGCGGCAACGTCAAGCTGAATAGCGCCCCTCTGGAGGGCGTTCACATCACGGTTGCCGGTGGCGGGTACAGCGCGGAAGCCTGGACAGACGCTGAGGGCCAGTGGAGCATCGGTGTTCCCGAGCGGGCCGAATACTCGGTGACGCTCGACGAGGAAACGCTTCCGGAAGGCATCGCGGTCGTCGATGACGGCACCGAGCCGGACGATACCCCCAACGTCAAAGAGGTCGAGATCGGGCCGAGCGGAAGCACGGTGATGAACTTCTTCATCGGACGTGGCGAGCGCAACACCGTCTCCTTCGTCGACCAGCTCGTCGAGCGACTCGTCAACGGCCTCAACTTCGGTCTGATGCTCGGCCTCGCCGCGATCGGGCTCTCCCTCGTCTTCGGTACGACGGGCCTTTCGAACTTCGCGCACGCCGAGATGGTCACCTTCGGAGCCGTTGCCGCTCTGTTCTTCGTCGGCTTCGACATCCCGATCTGGATCGCCATCCCGCTCGCGGTCATCGTCGGAGGCGTCCTCGGCCTGGGCCTCGACGCGGGACTTTGGAGACCGCTTCGCCGAAAGGGCGTCGGGACCGTCCAGCTCATGATCGTGAGCATCGGACTCAGCCTCGCGCTTCGCTACATCTTCCAGTTCTTCCTCGGCGGCGGCACGAGCCAGCTCCCCGGGTCGGACTCGGCGCAGATCACCCTCTTCGGCGCCGTGTCGCTGAGCGTCATCGACATGGTCAGCATGGCCGTCAGCATCGTCGTCATCATCGCGTTCGCCTTCTGGCTACAGCGCACCCGTATGGGTAAGGCGACGAGAGCCATCTCTGACAACCCGTCCCTCGCTGCCGCGTCCGGCATCGACGTCGACCGCGTCATCCGCGTCGTATGGATCGTCGCGGCCGCCCTCGCAGGGCTCGCGGGCGTGCTCTACGCCTACTACCGCCCTGGCATCCGCTGGGACATGGGCGCGCAGATCCTCCTGCTGATCTTCGCCGCCGTGACCCTCGGCGGCCTCGGCACCGCCTTCGGCGCTCTGATCGGCGCGATCATCGTCGGTGTGCTGACCGAGGTGTCAAGTCTCTGGATCCCTTCAGATCTCCGGTTCGCCGGAGCCCTGGCGGTTCTGATCCTCATCCTGTTGGTGCGACCCCAGGGCATCCTCGGTCGCCGAGCGAGAATCGGTTAGGACACGCTCATGGACTGGTTGCAGATCCTCTCCAACACCGGCAGCTCGATACTGAGTCCGGTCACCATCGCTTACGCCTTGGCCACAGTCGGCCTCGCGGTGCATTTCGGCTATGCCGGACTCCTCAACATGGGTATCGCCGGATTCATGGCGATCGGCGCCTACGGCTACGCGATCTCGGTGCTCTCTTTCGGCTTCCCGTGGTGGGCCGGCGTACTGGTCGGCGTGGTCGGATCGGTGATCTTCGCCCTCATCCTCGGGATCCCGACGCTCCGTCTTCGCGGCGACTATCTCGCCATCGTGACCATCGCCGCGGCTGAAGTGCTGCGCCTGCTGTTCCTCACCACAGCGTTCGAGGAGTACACCGGTTCGGCCGACGGTTTGAGCGGTTACCACACGAGTTTCCGTTCGATGAACCCCATTCCCGACGGCACATACGGTTTCGGCCCGTGGGTATACAACGCGAATGAATGGTGGGTGCGAATCCTCGGCCTTCTCGCTCTCGCGATCGCGGTGCTGATGGTCTGGGCCCTCATGCGTAGCCCGTGGGGCCGCGTCCTCAAGGGCATCCGCGAGGATGAAGACGCCGTTCGCGCGCTCGGCAAGAACGTCTTCTCGTACAAGCTGCAGGCCCTCGTCCTCGGCGGTGTCTTCGCCGCCCTCGGCGGCATCGTGTACGCCCTTCCCTCGTCGGTCAACCCCGGCGTATATGTGACCTCGCTGACCTTCTTCGTCTACACAGCGCTGCTCCTCGGCGGCGCCGCGACGGTCTTCGGCCCAGTGCTCGGCTCCGTGATCTTCTGGGTCATCCAAACCCTTCTCGGCAACCTGCTCCCCGCGCTGGTCACCGTCGGGCTCTTGCCGATGTCGACGTCGCAATCTCAGACGCTTCGTTTCATCCTCGTCGGCGTCGCCCTCATGCTCATCGTGATCTTCCGGCCGCAGGGGATTCTCGGCAACAAGAAGGAGCTGACCTTTGTCAAGTAGCGTCGCGTCGCCGGAACCTCACCAGCCTCGTCCGAAAGCCACTGGCCTGCACAAGGGCGAAATCGCGCCGGGCGTCGCCAAGACCGACCCGATCATCGTCATCGACGGTGTCACGCGAACCTTCGGCGGACTCACCGCGGTGAACGTCGACCATCTGGAGATCCCCCGGAATGCCATCACCGCGCTGATCGGCCCGAATGGTGCAGGGAAAACGACTCTGTTCAATCTGCTGACGAGCTTCGACAAGCCCGATAGCGGATCGTGGACTTTCGAAGGCAAGTCTCTCAGCGGCGTTCCCGCCTTTCGCGCGGCTCGGCTCGGCCTCGTCAGGACGTTCCAGCTCACCAAGGCTCTTGGCCTGCTCACCGTCCTCGAGAACATGAAGCTCGGAGCGACGAAGCAGAAGGGTGAGCACTTCTGGCAAAGCCTCATCCCGGGGCTTTGGAGGGGGCAGGAGCGCGCCATCGAAGAGCGCGCGCTGACGATCCTCGCGAAGTTCAAGCTCGACGCGAAGAAGGACGACTTCGCCGCCAGCCTTTCGGGTGGACAGCGAAAGCTCCTCGAGATGGCGCGAGCGCTGATGGTCGAGCCGACGATGGTCATGCTCGACGAGCCGATGGCGGGCGTCAATCCCGCCCTCACCCAGTCACTGCTCGATCACATCCTCGATTTGAAGCAGGAAGGCATGACGGTGCTCTTCGTCGAGCACGACATGCACATGGTGCGACACATCGCAGACTGGGTGGTCGTCATGGCTGAAGGCCAGATCGTGGCTGAAGGTCCTCCCGAGGACGTCATGAAAAACCCTGCCGTGATCGACGCCTACCTCGGCGCGCATCAGGAAACCGATCTGGGCGTCGTCACGGGACGGCACCCAGCCGAGGAGAAGTAAGCGATGTCAGATCTCACCGGAGACACCCACCTCGCCGCAGGCACGCTGGTCGTCGATGTCGACGATCTCACGGCCGGGTACCTGCCGGGCGTCAATATCTTGAACGGCTGTTCACTTCAGGCCCGTGAGGGTGAACTGATCGGCATCATCGGACCGAACGGCGCAGGCAAGTCGACCCTGCTGAAGTCGATCTTCGGTCAGGTCAAGGTTCGCGGCGGCAGCATCAAGCTGATGGGCGACGACATCACGGGACTCAAAGCGAACAAGCTCGTCGGTCGAGGCGTTGGTTTCGTTCCACAGAACAACAACGTGTTCCCGAGCCTCACGATCGAAGAGAACTTACAGATGGGCCTCTACCAGCGGCCCAAGGCGTACGCCGAGCGCCTCGAATTCGTGACCGGCATCTTCGCGGAGCTCGGCAAGCGACTCAAGCAACGCGCCGGATCTCTTTCCGGCGGTGAGCGGCAGATGGTCGCGATGTCGCGTGCACTCATGATGAACCCGCACGTGCTGCTGCTCGACGAGCCGAGCGCGGGTCTCTCCCCCGTTCGTCAGGACGAGGCGTTCCTGCGCGTTTCCGAGATCAACAAGGCGGGGGTGACGACGATCATGGTCGAGCAGAACGCCCGTCGCTGCTTGCAGATCTGCGACCGCGGCTATGTCCTCGACCAGGGACGAGACGCCTACACGGGCACCGGCAGAGAGTTGCTCGGCGACCCGAAAGTCATCGGCCTCTACCTCGGTACCCTTGGCACATGACTTCGGCCTGACCTCTTGCTCGCCTTCGGGCGCATGAAGAAGGGGCCCCGACCTTTCGGTCGGGGCCCCTTCGCAGTTACTGAGGCTCAGCCTTCGTACGCTGCGTAGTTGTTGTCGTCTCCGAACTGGTAGATGCCGATCGAGGCCTCGGTCGGGTCACCGTTCTCGTCGAACGTGATCGGGCCGGAGATGCCGTCGTAGTCGGCCGTACCACCGTTGTTGATGATCTCGGCGCAGTCGGCGAAGGTCGAGCACGTCTCGCCATCGCCGGTGCCACCGGAGACCTCTTGAAGCGACGCTGCGATGTCGGCTGAGTCGGTCGACCCGGCCGCGAGAGCCGCGAGAGCGGTCAGCACGACGGCGTCGTAGGACTCGGCTGCGTAGCTGAAGTCCTCGAGCTCCTCGTTGCCCGCACCCGTCCAGAACTCCTGCAGGGAGTCGGTGAACGACGCGATGTCCGAGATCGTGAGCCCCGGAAGCGTTCCCTTGGCGCCGGTGAGGGTGCCCTCGGGGAACGCATCGCCGAAGTTCTTGAGGTTACCGTCGACGAAGTACAGGTTCTCCGCAGGGAAGCTGCTCACGAGGCTGGGCAGGATGGTTGCGACCTCTTCGAAGGTGATGAGCGCGATCGCATCCGGAGCGGCCGCGAGGACCTCGCTGATCTGGGAATCGAAGTTGGTGTCACCCGTGTTGTAGGTGGCCTGAGCGACCACTTCGCCACCGGCGGCTTCGAAAGCCTCCTGGGTGTAGCTCGCGAGGCCGGTGCCGTACGAGTCGTTCAACACGATCATGCCGAGGGTCTCGTGGCCGTCCACGGCGATCTGGTTGCCGAGAACCTCACCCTGAAGGACGTCGGACGGAGCGGTCCGCCAGTACAGGTTGTCGTCGTCGTAGGTCGTGAACGCGTCGGAGGTGTTGGCCGGCGAGAACTGGATGACACCGGCCCCGATGACCTGGTCGATGAACTGGAGGGAGACGCCAGACGAAGCGGCACCGATGATGGCCGAGACGTCTTCCTGAAGCAGGCGCGGGATCTCAGTCTCGTAGGCCTTGTTGTCGGTGTCGCCAGAATCGCCCTGGACGAGGTCGATGGTGATACCGAGATCGGCCTCGTTGATCTGTGAGGCTGCGTATTCGGTTCCGGAGATCTCGGGCGGGCCGAGGAACGCCAGCGTGCCGGTGACGGGCAGCGCGGTTCCGATCTTCAGTGTCAGGTCCTGCGCGGCACCTCCACCGCTGCTGCTGCCGCCGCTTGTTTCTCCGCCGCCATCGCTGCTGCAGCCGCTCAGTGCCAGTGCACCGCCCGCCAGAAGGGCGAGTCCGGTGATGGTTGCCTTGCGAGACCGCGACTGGGCGGCCTTCGTCATCAGGCTCATGTTGCTCCTCAAAATCATGTGTACGGGACACAGCGGGCACACAACCCGCTGCAGCCACGCTATGCGCCCCAGCCTCGGCAGAGAATACAAAGTTGTTACGACCGTGTAACGCGGCTACATCGTTATATTCCGTGACCTTCATCGTTGAGGGAGGTAAGACGACGGTTCTGCGTAAAGCTGCGGGGCGGGGCGGAGGGCCCCTCGGCGAGGTCACCACACGTGCACCCTCAACGCCACTCCGCCGAGCGTCGACGGGTCAGGGAGCGGGCTCCATCGTCAAGCGACGGGAACGTCTGCCTGCACTGACCGCGTCGTAGGAAAGGAACGCAAGGGCAAGCCAGACCAGTGCGAAGCCCGCCAAGCGCTCGGGCGGCATCGGCTCGTGGAGGATGAACACGCCATAGACGAACTGCAGGATCGGCGTCATGTATTGGATGAACCCGATGTGGCTGAGCGGGAGTCGAGACGCCGCCGCCGCGAAAAGCAATAGGGGCACCGCCGTCATCACGCCGGCTCCCGCGATAGCGAGAGTGTTGAGCGCGCCCGCAGTGCCGAACACGAGGCCAGACGTGTTCGCTATGTAAACGAGCGCCACGATCGCAAGCGGAGACACCCATGCTGTTTCCAAGGTGAGGCCGCTCACCGCGTCGACGTTCGCTCCGACGCGTTTTTTGACGAGCCCGTACAACCCGAACGATGCAGCCAGGACGAGAGCAATCCACGGGACGGCGCCGTAACCGACGGCGATGACGATGACGGCGACGACGCTGATGCCGACCGCCGCCCACTGCAGCTTCCTGAGCCGCTCATGCAAGACGACGACCCCGAGGAAGACCGTGACGATCGGATTGATGAAGTATCCGAGCGCCGACTCGACGACGTGGCCCGATAGGACGCCGTAGAGATAGACCGACCAATTGACGAAGATCAGTATCCCGGCGACACCCATCGTGAGCAGTGATCGGGGGCGTCGGGCGACCACCCCGAGCCTGCGCCACGTTCGCGTGACGGTGAGGATGATGGCGCAGAACACGAGCGCGAAAAGTACTCGCCAGCCGACCACCTCGAAAGCGCCTGCCGGACGCAGGGTGAGGAAGTAGGCGGGGAAAACACCCCAGATGGCGTACGCGCTGATCGCGAGGACCAGACCGGATCGAGATGTGCTTCTCGCAGAGACGGACTCGGATGCGTTATCGCTCACTATGGCGATCATATGTGCACCCGGAACACGGAAAGGCCCGCAGGCGAACGCCTGCGGGCCTTTCCCTGAAGTGCAGTTATCAGCGCACGACGACCGCGAGGACGTCACGAGCCGACAGCACGAGGAAATCGTCGCCACCGAACTTGACCTCGGTGCCGCCGTACTTCGAGTAGATCACGCGGTCGCCGACAGCGACATCGAGCGGCACACGGTTGCCGTTGTCGTCGATGCGGCCCGGTCCGACCGCGACGACCTCGCCCTCTTGGGGCTTCTCCTTGGCGGTGTCGGGGATCACGAGGCCGGAGGCAGTGGTCTGCTCAGCCTCGACCTGCTGGATGACGATGCGATCTTCGAGCGGCTTGATGGAAACCGACACGGGTGACCTCTTCTTTCTTGACCTAGCGACGTAGTTGGCACACGACTGGAAGGAGTGCCAGTTCCTCAGTCTAGGGGCGGCTTTGGCACTCATGCAATGCGAGTGCTAGCCGGAAGTCGCTGACGCTTAGCTCGTATCGTTGTTCCAATGCTGGCGAACGAAGCGCGACGACTCCTTTCCGCCGAAGGTCTCCGGATTCTAGACGGCATCGGACCATACGGCTCGGGCGCCGACGTCGTGCGCCTCAGTTCCAGCCTTCGCAGGGAAGGACATCCTCCTGACCTGATCGCGGCGGTGCTGACGCAGGCGCGTCTGCGCGAAAAGGCGGCCGCCAAATTCGGCCCATTCGCGGCGCGCATGCTCTTTACAGAGGCGGGCCTCGAACAGGCGACGCGCCTTTCCGTCGCCGCGATCCATGCCGGACGGTACAGGACGGCGGGAGTCGCGCACGTCGCAGACCTCGGCTGCGGCATCGGCGGCGACGCGCTCGCGCTGTCGGCGATCGACATCCCCGTTACGGCCGTCGAGCGCGACGAGGTCACGGCGGCGTTCGCCGCCTACAACCTGGCGCCGTTCGAATCCGCGCAGGTGATGCACTCGAGCGCCGAGGATCACGATCTGGCCGGCGCCGACGCTGCTTTCCTCGACCCCGCTCGACGCGAGGCCGGACATTCGTCGACGACGCGGTTGCGCCCCGACGATTGGTCCCCGTCTCTCGACTTCGCTTTCTTGCTTTCGGCCCGGCTACCGGTCGGCGTGAAGTTGGCTCCGGGAATGGATCGATCGTTGATTCCGGATGACGCCGAGGCGCAGTGGGTGACGGTCGATGGCGAGACGGTCGAGACTCTGCTGTGGTTCGGTGCGCTCGCGCGCCAGGGCGTGAGAAGGTCCGCGCTGGTACTCGCCGGCGGTCGGTCGACCGAACTGATGGCGGACGCCGACGGCGATGACCCCGAGCTGGCGCCGCTCGGCCGGTATGTGCACGAACCCGCTGGTGCCGTGATTCGCGCGCGGCTGATCGGAACGGTTGCGCAAAGGCTCCAGGCAGGTCTGCTGAGCCCCGACATCGCTTACCTGACGGGTCCGCTCCCCAGCCCAGACGCCCTCGCGACGAGCTTCGAGGTCGGCGCAGTGCTGCCCCTCGACGAGCGCACGCTCGCTCGGGAACTGAAAAACCGCGAGATCGGAGTTCTCGAGATCAAGAAGCGAGGAGTCGACATCGACCCGGCTCAGTTGCGCCGGAAGCTCGGCTTGCGCGGCAGAAGAGCAGCGACGCTCATCCTCACCCGCCTGGAAGGCAAGCGAGTCGCCATCTTGACGGAACGAGTGGCGCCCGCCGCGGAAGGGGCTCAGGAGTAGGAACTACCGCCGACCGCGAGACCGCCGACGAGAAGCAACGGGATCAGGAAGGCTGCGATGGCGAAGACGGCGACGAAGACGGCAACTGCCAGCCCGATATAGCCGGTGACGAGGCCTGTGATCGAGAACGGCCGACCCTCCGGTTCGCGCTTCAACCCGAGGTGTCCCACGATGACGGCAGCAAGCGACGGAAAACCGAACATCGCCCAGCCGAACGCCAGGCCGACGAGTCCGAGCACCATGGCCGTGATACTGAGGGCCTGAGGCGGGCCGGGCTTTCGCTCGACAGGAGTGTGTGGCGCGTACGGATCGGTCATGCGACTGTTTGCTCCCGACGTCTCGTGTGCGTTTGAAGGCTACCTGGGCAGGGTGAGCAGCGGCGCCAGCACCGCGAAATAGAAGATCCAGAACAGCACGGCGAGGGCCAACTCGGCATACCCCAGAACGATCGCCGCCTTCGCCAGACCGCGTCCGCCGAGTTCGCCCCGCTCGGTTCGGAAGGTAGCCCAGTGGCCGAGAGCGACGGCGACGATGGCAAGCAGCAGGATCGCGCAAAAGAACGCTGCGATTGCGACCGGATCGGTCGGGCGATGCGACGGACGTTCCCGGCTGCGAAAGCGACTGGGATCATCGCGTACGCCGTCGTCGCCCCGGTCGGCCTCGAGAAGGCGAGAAAAGGCGACCGGATACTCGATCCGGTCGCCTCCGCTTCGATCAGTCACCCGATCAGTACGTGCTGTAGTCGAGGTTTCCGAGGACCGCGATCGCCCCGATGAAGAGCCCGATGACGATGACGTTCACGGCGATACCGACGTACCCGGTGATGAGACCGGCGAGCGCCATGCCCTTGCCGTTGGGCTCGCGGCGACGACCGAGGTGACCGAGGACGACGCCCGCGATCGAGAAGAGGAGGCCTACGCCGAAGAAGCCGACGAGAAGACCGAGGACACCACCGACGAGCGAAAGGATGCTGAGAATCGGCGACTTCGCCTGATCGGAAGCATACGAGCCAGCCGAGTAGGGCTGAGGCTGCTCGGCGTAGGGCGTACTCGACGGGACCGCGTAGGGGTCCCGAGGAGGAGGGGTCTGGTCTGACATAGGGATGCCTTTCCCCGCGTGAACAGATCGCGGCGCTGATCGCGCATTGGCCTGCGCTTCGTCAATGCTCCCAGTCGTGCGCAGCAAGCGCAATCCGACTCACGGGTCAGCGCTGCACGCCGACTTGGGCCGCCGTGACAGGCAGTGATGAGTCCGTCCCGAAATCGAGTGCGGACGGCGTGCGTCCCGCGAGCACGAGTTGGGCGCCGACCGCCGCGATCATCGCTCCGTTGTCGGTGCAGAGCGACAGAGGTGGGATGCGCAACGCCACGCCTGCTGCGTCCGCTCGTTCCTTCGCGACCTCGCGGACCCGGGCGTTCGCGACGACACCGCCCCCCAACAGCAATCGCGGTACTTCGAGGTCACGGCACGCAGCGATCGCCTTACCGAGAAGGACATCGACGACGGCTTCGCGGAAGCTCGCCGCGACGTCGGCGACAGGGACTAGGTCGCCGGCGTCCCGCCGTTGCTCGACCCAGCGCGCGACGGCCGTCTTCAGCCCGGAGAACGAGAAATCGTACCGATGCGCCGCCATATCCGAGGGTTTCGTCAGTCCCCGTGGGAACCGGATCGCTTTCGGGTCGCCGCTGATCGCTGCCCGGTCGATCTCGGGTCCGCCAGGGTAGGGCAGTCCCAGGAGCCGGGCCACTTTGTCGAACGCCTCACCCGCCGCGTCGTCGATCGTTTCGCCGAGCAGGCGGACGTCGTCGACCAGGTCGTGCACGAGCAGAAGCGAGGTGTGTCCACCCGATACGAGCAAGGCGATCGTCGGCTCGTCGACGACCCCCGCGGATGGTTCGCCGGGCAGACTCAGGATGTCCGCGGCGACATGGCCGACCAGATGGTTGACGCCGTACAGCGGCAGTCCTGTCGCGGCGGCGAGGCCCTTGGCTGCGCCGACGCCGACCATGAGCGCCCCCGACAATCCGGGCCCGGCTGTGACCGCGATGGCGTCGACATCGGCCAATGCCACTCCCGACTCGTCGAGAGCGCGGCGCAACGTCGGCTCGAATGCCTCGAGATGGGCGCGAGCAGCGACTTCGGGAACCACTCCCCCGAAACGCGCGTGCTCCTCCATCGATGACGAGATGACGTTGGCGAGGAGTGTCGTGCCCCGGACGATTCCGACCCCGGTCTCGTCGCAGGAGGTTTCGATTCCGAGGACTACGGGCTCACTCATCGGCGTCCTCCGCCGGCATCGTGGAGGGCGGAACCGGGACGAGTCGCATCACGATGGCATCCACGCCATCGGGCTGGTAGTAACGCGGCCGCCTGCCGACCGGTTCGAAACCGAGGGAGTCGTAGAGCGACCGCGCCGCGGGATTGTCAGCTCGGACATCGAGGAACACCTGTTCGACACCGCGTCGGCGCGCCTCGGCGAGGAGGGCGAGCATCAGGGTGCGCCCGAGCCCGTGGCGTCGAGCGTCCTCCGCGACGGCGATGGTCTGGATGTCGGCATCAGGGGATCCGCTGAGTGCTTGCAGCCCGGCGTATCCGGACACCCGTCCCGTCTTCACGTGCTCAGCGAGCAGATAGTAGCCGTTGCCGCTCATCAGCTCGTCCCGCATCGTGTGCTCGGACCAGGCATCGGTGACGAACGTGGTCGTCTCGATCGTCATGATCGCCGAGAGGTCGTCCGCAGAGGCGCGGCGCAGCTGCCAGCTCATGAGACCCGCTTCGGTGCGGACAGGGTGACATCGGGAGAGCGAAGATAGAGCGGCTCCGTCGAAGTGCGGCGTCCGGCGCGGCGAAGCCGTTCGCCGAGCAACCCGACGCTCGCGGCTGACACGGTTTCGGCATCGATACGCTTCGCCGCGCTCGGGAGGTCGTCGGGCTTCGCGATCGCCGGGCCCTCGAGACGCAAGGGCAGGCCGATCTCGTCGAGCCCACCATAGCGCGACCAGTAGAACTCCCGCCTGCGCGCATCCGTCACGATGAGCACTTCCCCCCAGCCGCCGCTTGCATAATGCGACGCCGCGATCGCGTCGTGCGAGACGACACCGATGAGAGGCTTTCCTGCCGCCACCGCGAACGCCTGCCCTGCCGCCATCCCGACTCGCAGTCCGGTGAACGGTCCCGGCCCGACACCGATTGCGACACCGGCCAGAGTGGCCACCGTAGCGTCCGACTCGGCAAGGACGTCACGGATCAGCTCGCCGATCACTTCGGCGTGGCGAAAACCGTCGGGGATTGTTCGTTCAGCCAAGACGCCGAACTCGTAGTCGATCACTGCGACGCTGGTCCCTGCGGAACTGTCGATCGCGAGTAGCACCGCATCAGTGTAGGACGCGGTCAAGCTCCTCCGAGCGTCGTCCAGTCGATCTGCCGCCAGCGCGGACCTGATGCACTGACAGTGACGACCCGGGGTTCGACCGGCTCGTCGCCCTCGATCTCGAGTCCCGAGCCGACCGGACGCTCGATCGACAGCTCGAGCATCGAGTCAACTATCCCGTCGAGATACCCGGTACCCCACTCGGCGATGACGACCGACCGCGCGAAGTCGATGTCGAGGTCGTCGACCTCGAGCGCCGAGCCGAGCCGGTAGGCGTCGACGTGCACGAGCGGCGGCCCGTCAATGAGCGAAGGGTGGGTGCGTGCGAGCACGAAGGTCGGGCTGGTGATGGGCCCGCGCACCCCCAGTCCCTCGCCGATCCCGCGCGTCAAAGTGGTCTTGCCCGCTCCGAGCGGGCCGCTGAGGATGACGAGGTCGCCCGCTCGAAGCAAGCGTCCGAGTCGCTCGCCGAGCTGGTGCATCGCGGACGGATCCGCGACGGTCAGCACCGTCACGGCAGCCGCCGGACGCGCGGCCCGATCCGCGTGACGATCTCGTAGTTGATGCTGTCGCTCCAGGCCGCCCATTCGTCGGCGCTCGGGTACCCCTGGGCGGGGTCGCCGAAGATCACGACGGTGTCCCCCGTCGATACTTCGGCGTCACCTGTGTCCACGACGAACTGGTCCATCGCGATCCGGCCGCGCACCGGGAAGCGGCGGCCACCGATCGACACCTCCGCGCGACCCGATGCGGCGCGAGGCACCCCGTCCGCGTAGCCGACGGGAATGAGCGCAAGGCGCGTCGGTGCGTCGGCACGCCAGGTGAGGTCGTAGGAGACCCCGTCCCCCGCGTCGGCGACTCGCGTCGCCGCGACTCTGGTTCGGAGGGTCATCGCGGGCGTCAGGCCGAGCTCCACCCCACTCTGGTCGTCGAACGGAGAGAGACCATAGATGCCGATGCCCAACCGGACGAGGTCGTAGCGGGCTGCAGGCCGGCGCAGCGCTCCCGCAGTGCTCGCGAGATGGCGCAGATCGGGTGTCAATCCCGCCTCTTCCGCGGAAGCGAGTGCTCTCTCGAACGCCGCGATCGCATCCGCATCGTCGCTCTCCGAGGCATTGGCCAGGTGCGAGAAGATTCCTCTCACCCGCAGCGCGCCCTCCCGCTCGAGTTGCGCAGCGCGGCGGAAGGCAGCCTCCCATTCGACTTCGGAGAAACCGTTCCGGTTGAGTCCCGTCTCGACCTTCAGCTGAACGACCGGCATGCGAGCTGCAGTCGCCGCGACAACGGCATCGAGCTGCTCGAGGGTGGAGACGCCGATGTCGACCGACTCGTCGATCGCCGCGGCGAAGTCGGCGAGCGGGTCGTGCAGCCAGGCGAGGATGGGCACGGTTATGCCCGCCCCCCGAAGGGTCAGCGCTTCATCGATATCGGCGACACCGAGCCAGTCAGCACCGCCCTCGAGCGCGGCGTTCGCGGCGCGGACCGTCCCGTGTCCGTAGCCATCGGCCTTGACCACGGCCATCGCATGCGGTGTACCGACGAGCGAACGCAGGCGAGCAACGTTCCGCCGGATGGCGTCGACATCGATCACCGCCTCTCGCAACCGCGAAGTCATCCGGTCGCCTCCGCGACGACGAATGCGCAGGCGAGTCCGGCATCGTGACTCATCGACAGATGGACCTGGTCGATGCCTCGTTCGGCGAGCACTGCAGCTATCCGCCCGGCGATCACGAACGACGGATTCCCGTGCTCATCCGACTCGATCACCATGTCCTGCCAACCGAGACCAGCCGAATCACCGATCGCTTTGATCAAGGCCTCCTTCGCCGCGAAACGCGCTCCCAGCGAAGCGGAACTCCGACCGAGTTCCGCTGAGGCGAAAAGACGCCCCGCGAGCCGCGGTGTCCGCTGCAGCGCCCGCTCGAAGCGAGCGACGTCGACGATATCGACGCCAACTCCCCTGATCATCCGCTACTCGACCGTGACGGACTTCGCGAGGTTGCGGGGCTGGTCGACATCGAGCCCCTTCGCCGCCGCCAACTCCATGGCGAACATCTGCAGCGGCGCGACCGCGAGCAGCGGTTCGAACAGCGGCGCCGCAAGCGGGATGCGGATCACATCGTCGGCATAGGGCAGAACGGCGACATCGCCCGCTTCGGCGATGGCGATGATGTGCGCCCCGCGTGCGCGGATCTCCTGGATGTTCGACACGACCTTGGGGTGCAGCGAATTGCTGTCTCGCGGGCTCGGCACGATGACGAAAACGCGCTGCCCTGGCTCGATCAGCGCGATCGGTCCGTGCTTCAGCTCGCCTGCCGCGAAACCTTCGGCATGGATGTAGGCGAGCTCTTTCAGTTTGAGCGCACCCTCGAGTGCGATCGGATAACCCACGTGGCGACCGAGGAAGAGCACCGATCGGGTATCGGTCATCCCGCGGGCGAGCTCGGCGATCTGCGAGGCGGACTCGAGCACGGTCGTCACCTTGCCAGGCAGGTCCTGGAGCTGCTCGAGGTTCTCGCGGAGCTGTTCGTCGTCGAGCGTGCCGCGCGCGATCGCGAAGTGCAGCGCCACGAGGTAGAGCGCGACCACCTGCGCGACGAACGCCTTGGTGCTGGCGACCGCGACCTCGGGACCTGCATGCGTGAACAGCGCAGCGTCTGACTCACGAGCGATGGTCGCCCCTTGCGTGTTGCACACCGAGAGTGTCTTCGCTCCTCGTTCACGTGCGTAACGAACGGCCATGAGCGTGTCCATCGTCTCGCCGGACTGGCTGATCGAGATGACGAGCGTCCGTGGGGTGAGGACTGGTTCGCGGTAGCGGAACTCGTGCGCCAACTCGACTTCTGCAGCGATCCCCGCCCACTTCTCGATCGCATACTTGCCGAGGATCCCCGCGTAGGCGGCGGTTCCGCAGGCCAGGATGATGATGCGGTCGACGTCGGCGAGCGAATCGGCGATCGAATCCAATTCGCCGAGAGTGACCGAGTCGTCACTGACTCGTGCGCGGATCGTGTTCGCTATCGCCTCTGGCTGCTCGCTGATCTCCTTCGCCATGAAGCTCGACCAGCCGCCCTTCTCCGCAGCTGATGCGTCCCAAGCGACCTCGAACTCGGTTGCCTCGACAGGGCGACCGTCGAAGTCGGTGACCTCGACGGAATCGGGACGGATCGTGACGATCTGGTCCTGACCGATCTCCATCGCGCGGCGCGTGTGCTCGACGAACGCGGCGACATCGGACCCGAGGAAGTTCTCGCCGTCCCCCAGGCCGATGACGAGAGGTGAATTGCGTCGAGCGCCGACGACGACTCCAGGGGAATCCTTGTGCACGGCGAGGAGCGTGAACGCGCCGTGCAGGCGGGCGACGACCGAGCGGAACGCTTCAGGCAGGTCACCGGTCCTCTTGTACTCCTCGCCGAGGAGAACGGCGGCGACTTCGGTGTCCGTCTGACTCTCGAACGAGAATCCGCGTTCGACGAGCTCGGCTTTCAACTCGGCGAAGTTCTCGATGATGCCGTTGTGGATGAGCGCGAGCCTGCCGTCATCACCGAGGTGCGGATGCGCGTTGGCGTCGGTCGGGCCTCCATGGGTCGCCCACCGCGTGTGACCGATGCCGGTGCTGCCGTCTTCGATCGGTGACGACGCGAGATCCCCGGCCAGGATGCCGAGCTTGCCCGCGCGCTTATGCGTGACGAGATCGCCGTCCGGAGTGATGATCGCCACCCCTGCGGAGTCGTACCCCCGGTACTCGAGTCGCCGCAATCCCCCGAGCAGGATGTCGAGACTGCGCTTCTGACCGACATAACCGACGATTCCACACATGCCCCCGATTCTAGGCTCGGCGAGCACCGACGCCCTCGGTTGGGTGCGCCACGGCGAGGCGCCCCGCTACGCTGGGCCGGATGTCTGACACAGGTTCGGTGAGCACCCAGCCTTCGCCGTTCCTCGAAATCGGGCGCGAACGCTGGGCCGAACTGGCTCCGAGCGCGACGCTCGACCTGACCGAAGGCGACCTCGTGCGACTCAGGGGCCTCGGCGAGCCGCTCGATGCGGCTGAGGTACATGAGGTCTTCACGCCCCTCAGTCGGCTTCTGAATCTGTACGCGACGGGAGCCAGCGCGCTTCAACGCAGCACGGGGCAGTTCCTGGGCGGGACACAGAAAGTGCCGTTCGTCATCGGCGTCGCCGGGTCGGTCGCGGTCGGGAAGTCGACGGTCGCGCGGCTGCTGCGGGAGCTGCTCTCTCGATGGGAGGGAACCCCCCGCGTCGAGCTCGTGACAACCGACGGCTTCCTCTTCCCGAACGCCGAACTCGAGCGTCGCGGCCTCATGGCCCGCAAAGGGTTCCCGGAGTCTTACGACCGCCGCGCACTGCTGCGGTTCGTGAGCCGGGTGAAGAGCGGTGTCGAAGAGGTGCGCGCACCGTTCTACTCGCATCTGAACTACGACATAGTGCCATCGGCCGAAGTGGTCGTCCGTCAGCCCGACGTGCTGATCGTCGAAGGTCTCACCGTCCTCCAGCCTCCCGGCCCCCGGTCGGCTCTCGCGATCAGTGACCTGTTCGACTTCGGTATCTACGTCGACGCGAGGACCTCGGACATCGCCCGCTGGTACGAGGAACGCTTTCTTCGCCTGCAGCGAGGCGCGTTCGCGGACCCGAAGTCCTACTTCCACCGGTACGCCGACCTCACCGAGGACCAGGCGCGCACACGTGCACGGACGATCTGGTCGGAGATCAACGAACCGAACCTCGTTCAGAACATTCTGCCGACGCGGTCCCGAGCCACTCTCGTGCTGCGAAAGGCGGGCGATCACGCCGTACGCGACGTACTGCTGCGCAAGCTCTGACGGCGCTGCGGCCGGGATAGAGCTACGACGTGCTCAGAGAGCCAGTCGCTCGCGCACCACGTCTGCCAGCCCATGCGCGATGCGGTCGGCCGTCGGTTGATCGGCGGCCTCGACCATCACACGCACCATCGGCTCGGTTCCGGAGGGACGCAGCAGCACACGACCGGAGTCAGCCAATTCAGCCTCGGCCTCTCTGACCGCGGCGGCGATTCCCTCATCGTCCGACATCCGGTGATGATCGACGCCTTTGACGTTGACGAGGATCTGCGGGTAGACGGTCATCATGGCGGCGAGCTCGGCGAGCGGCTTGCCGGTACGGGCGACCTCAGCCGCCAGATGCAGTCCGGTGAGCAGTCCGTCGCCGGTCGTGGCGAAGTCGCTCATGATGACGTGACCCGATTGCTCGCCGCCGAGGGAAAGATTCTCGCTGTTGAGCGCTTCGAGCACGTAGCGGTCGCCCACCCGAGTTTGAACGGTGCTGATTCCTCGTTCATTCAAGGCGAGCTTGAGGCCGAGGTTGCTCATGACCGTGGTCACGAGCGTCCGATCGCGCAGGGCGCCCCGCTCGTCCATGCCGATCGCAAGGATCGCCATGATCTGGTCGCCGTCGACAGTGTCACCGTTGGCATCGACAGCCAGACAGCGGTCGGCGTCCCCGTCGTGGGCGATGCCGAGATCGGCGCCATGCTTCCGCACTGCGCGTTGCAACGGCTCGAGATAGGTCGATCCGACGCCGTCGTTGATGTTGATTCCGTCGGGATCGTTGCCGATCACGGTGACGGTGGCCCCCGCCTCGGAGAACACTTCGGGCGAGACACCCGCTGCGGCCCCGTGGGCGCAATCGAGCACGATGTGCAGCCCGTCGAGCCGGTACGGCAGCGTCGTCAGCAGATGGAGGACGTATCGATCTTCGGCATCGGCGAAGCGCCTGATCCGACCCACCTCGCCGCCGGTGGGCGCCAACTTGTCATCTTCGAGCGCCTGCTCGATGCGGTCTTCGACCTCGTCGGGAAGCTTGACTCCCCCGCGTGCGAAGATCTTGATTCCGTTGTCGGGCGCCGGATTGTGCGACGCCGAGATCATGACACCGAAGTCGGCGTCGATGTCGGCGATCAGGTATGCGGCCGCCGGAGTCGGGATCACGCCGGCGTCGAGCACGTCGACGCCGGAACTGGCCAGGCCAGCCGCGACGGCAGCGGAGAGAAAGTCGCCGGAGATGCGCGGGTCGCGGGCGACCACCGCGACCGGCCGGCGTCCGGCGAGGCGCCGCGCTTCCGCGCTGCGCCCCGTACCGAACACCACCGCGGTCGCTTGCGCGACCGATAAAGCCAGACCGACCGATACGTCTCGGTTTGCGAGACCGCGGATACCGTCAGTGCCGAAGAGTCGTGGCACAGCAGGTTCGTCCGCTGATCAGCGCTTCGAGAACTGAGGAGCCTTGCGGGCCTTCTTGAGACCGGCCTTCTTACGCTCCTTGACGCGGGCATCGCGGCTGAGGAAGCCCGCCTTCTTCAGCTGCGGCCGGTTGTTCTCTGCATCGATCTCGTTGAGTGCACGGGCGATGCCGAGGCGAAGAGCGCCAGCCTGACCCGAAGGGCCACCGCCGGTGATGCGTGCGACGACGTCGTAGCTGCCGAGCAGGTCGAGAACCTTGAACGGGTCGTTGACGAGCTGCTGGTGCAGCTTGTTCGGGAAGTAGTTGGCGAACTCACGGCCGTTGACCGTGATGGTGCCGGAGCCGGGAACGATGCGCACGCGGGCGATGGCCTGCTTGCGACGGCCGACGGCCGCGCCGGGGACGTTGAGCACCGCGCGAGGCGTGCTCGGTGCGGACGCTGCGGGCGTCTCGGTGCTGAAGCTCTCAGGAGCCTGGTCGATGGAGTCTGCGATTCTCGCCATGAGTGAAGTCCTAAATCCTGTCGGTCGGCGCTTACTGGGCGACCTGGTCGAGAGTGTACGTCGTGGGCTGCTGAGCAGCGTGCGGGTGCTCGCCGCCTGCGTAGACCTTCAGCTTCTTCAGCTGAGCGCGACCGAGCGAGTTCTTCGGGAGCATGCCGCGGACGGCCTTTTCAACGGCGCGCGTCGGGTGCTTCTCGAGCATCTCCGTGTAGCTGGTGGCCGTAAGGCCTCCCGGGTAACCGGAGTGGCGATAGGCCTTCTTCTGCGCGAGCTTCGAGCCGGTCAACGCGACCTTCTCGGCGTTGACGATGATGACGAAGTCTCCGCCGTCGACGTGAGGAGCGAAGGTGGGCTTGTGCTTGCCACGCAGGAGCGCTGCGGTGTGGCTTGCGAGACGACCGAGGACGATGTCGGTGGCGTCGATGACGACCCAGTTGCGCTGGATCTCGCCCTCTTTGGGCGTGTAAGTGCGCGTCACAGTTGTGTGCTTTCTGTCGAGAGGTTCGTGAATCCCGCTCCGGTTCAGAGTTCGTATCGAATAGAACGCTGAGGTGGAGGGCTCGAATCGCGCACCGGAGAATCGGCACGCGCAACCTGAACAGGCTAGTACAGGTGGTGATGCAGGTCAATCAGCACGAAGCAGGTCAATCAGCACGAACGCGGCGTGCCCGTGTCAGTTCGGCCCGGTCGGCCAGCTCTGAACTGGCCGGATATCCGACCTCCACTAAGTCGAGGCCCTTCGCTGCTTGCACGACGAACGCGTTGCTTCGCTCCTTCTTTTCGAGGAGGGCTGCGAGAGCGTCACTCGTGAGCCGCCCCTCGCCGACCGCGATGGACGCGCCGATAAGCGAACGAACCATGGAGTGACAGAAAGCATCAGCTTGGAGCGAGGCGACCAGCACTCCCCGCTCGTCGCGCTGCCAGGAGAACTGCTGGAGGGTCCTGATCGTGGTCGCCTCGGGTCGAGGTTTGCAGAACGCCGCGAAGTCGCCGAGTCCCAACAGACCGGAGCACGCGATCGACATGACGTCGGCGTCGAGCGCTCGCGGATGCCACACGGTACGGTGACGCTCGAGCGGGTCCTTCAGCGCATCGGCGTCGGCGACACGGTAGCGATATCTGCGCCAAACCGCGCTGAACCGCGCATCGAAACCCGTCGGAGCGAGCGCGACGTCGCGGATGACGACGTCGGTTTCGCGCGCGAGGAGGCTGCTCATGCGGCGCAGGAGAAGCTCTTCCTGTGACACACCCTGAGATCCGCGAGCGCGCGCGAGTTCGATGAGGTGCGCCTCCGACAGATCGAGATGCGCGACCTGCCCGCTTGCATGCACGCCGGCGTCGGTCCGGCCGGCCACAGTGAGCATCGGTGTTCCACCGACCCGATGGAAGAGCGTCGCGAGCGCCTCCTCGAGAACACCTTGCACGGTGCGAAGACCGGGTTGATGCGCCCACCCGCGGAATCCGGTGCCGTCGTAGGCGATGCCGAGTCGGAATCGGAGATGGGCGCTCACGAACAGAGTTTAGAAGGAGGGCTCGAGCACTGAGCGTGGCGCCTGCACAGCCGCTCGGCCCAAAATGAGGAGATGGACCTCTCGATTGAGCCGATGCTCGCGAAATCCGTTCCGACAGTGCCGGAGTCCGCTCCCAAGGGCGGCTCTCTCTCCTATGAGCCGAAGTGGGACGGCTTCCGCGGCATTGTGACCGTACAAGGTGGCAGCGTCGAGATCGCCAGTCGCGGATCGAAACCGCTGACACGATATTTCCCGGAGCTCGTCACGGCGTTCGCGGATCAGCTTCCGGACGGAACCGTACTGGACGGCGAGGTGATCGTCCGTCGGCCTCATGCCGGCGGTGAGCGACTCGACTGGGAGGCGCTCTCGCAGCGAATCCACCCTGCGGCGAGCCGGATAACGCGACTATCGGAGGAGACGCCCGCATCATTCGTCGCTTTCGATCTTCTCGCCGCGGGCGGTCGATCATGCATCGACGAGCCGTTCGAGGTGCGGCGGAAGCGCCTGGAGGATCTGTCGCCGTCGCTGCACGCGCCACTGCACGTCACCCGCACGACCAGGGATATGGCCGAGGCGGAACGCTGGCTCGTCTCCTTCGAGGGAGCCGGGCTCGACGGTGTCGTCGCCAAGCCCCTGTCCGACCCGTACCAGCCGGGGAAGCGGGCGATGTTGAAGATCAAGCACGCCCGGACAGCGGATTGCGTCGTGACGGGATATCGAATTCATAAAAGCGGCGTCGGGGTGGGATCGGTGCTGCTCGGTCTCTACGACTCGGCTGGAGAACTTCGGGGAGTCGGAGGGATCTCTGCCTTCACCGACGCCAAGCGACGGGCACTCATCGATGAGTTCGACGAGTACGTCGTTCGCGATGACGATGGCGAGTCCGTCCGCGGTGAAGGCGATCGGAGTCGCTTCTCATCGTCGAAGGACACCTCGTTCGTCATGCTGGAACCGAAACTCGTCGTCGAAGTCCGCTACGACCAGATGGAGGGTGACCGATTCCGGCACACCGTCCGGTTCGAGCGCTGGCGCCCTGACCGTGAGCCCCGCTCCTGCGACTTCGAGCAACTCGAGGTTCCCGCCGCTTACGACCTCGGCGATGTCCTCAGCGGCGTACGCTGAGCGCCGTGACCGACGACTGGCAGGACCGCGTCGATCGACTCTGGTCGTCCTTCGATCCGGATGAGGGGCAGCCCTTCGTCGGCGCGATGGCGGCGTTGACCGCGGAGCGTCCCGGAGA
>Ga0210040_10002575_pt1 | contig 25436 bp, 23 predicted proteins | sample CryGeyCG12114_NA_FD_185462 | JGI IMG/M metagenome (GOLD analysis project Ga0210040, IMG submission 185462) | Groundwater microbial communities from aquifer - Crystal Geyser CG19_WC_8/21/14_NA (SPAdes) (version 2) | ecosystem: Environmental > Aquatic > Deep subsurface > Groundwater | place: USA... | reverse complement strand
GGTCCGCAACGGCTTCGTGGAGAGCGTGCACCGCGGTCGGGTGGCGGTCACCGCACCCGACGGGCGGCTGCTCAGCTCGGTGGGAGCGGAGTTCGCGCCGATGTACCCGCGCAGCTCCAGCAAGCCGCTGCAGGCGGTCGGGATGCTGCGAGCCGGGTTGCGCCTGGACGGGCCGCTGCTGGCCCTGGTCTGCGCCTCGCACTCCGGGGAGGGCTTCCACATCGAGGGCGTGCGGCAGATCCTCGCCGGCGCCGGGCTGGACGAGTCGGCTCTGCAGACGCCGCCGGACTGGCCGCTGGACGACGCCGCCCGCGAGGCGGCGATCCGGGCGGGCGCGTCGCGCAGCCCGCTGTTCATGAACTGCTCGGGCAAGCACGCCGGGATGCTGGCCACCGCCGTGGCGACCGGCGGTGACGTCTCGACCTACCGGGACCCAAACTCCCCGACCCAGCTGGCCATCCTGCGCGGGATTGACGACCTGGTGCACGAGCAGGCGAGCAACCTCGCGGTCGACGGCTGCGGCGCTCCCCTGTTCGCGGTCTCCCTCTACGGGCTGGCCCGCGCCTTCGGCCAGCTCGCTCTCGCCGCCGACGGGCCCGAGCGGCAGGTGGCCGAGGCCATCCGGCAGCACCCGGAGCACGTCTCCGGCACCACGCGCGACGAGCTGGCCCTGCACCGGGCCGTGCCCGGCCTGGTCGGCAAGGCCGGCGCCGAGGCGGTCTACGCGGTCGGGCTGCCCGACGGCCGCGGCGTCGCGCTCAAGATCAGCGACGGCAACCCCCGCGCCCGCGCGGTCGTGATGGCCGCAGTGCTGCGACGTCTCGGCTTCGCCTCGGACACCCTCGACGAGCAGGCCAGTGCCCCCGTCCTCGGTCACGGCGAGCGCGTCGGCGAGATCCGCCCCGTCCACGAGGCCCTGGCCGGCATCGGCGCCTGACCGGCCGTCGGGCCTGTCGAAGGGCCGCACGACCGCACCCAGAGGCAGAGCCAACAACCGATCCCTGAGCCTGTCGAAGGGCTTGGGACCCAGTCCCTCCGACAGGCTCAGGGCGCCGGACAGCCAATCCGCAGGCTCAGGGAGCGGATGGCCCTTCGACAGGCTCAGGAAGCGGTGTGTCCTGCGACAGGCTCATGGTGCGCTCACAGGCGCGGACGGACGTGCAGGCCGATGTCGGGGTCGACCAGGACCTCCTGGTTGGCGGCGATGCCGTCGACCAGGACCGTGGCGGCGAGGTCGGTGTTCCGCTTGACCAGGGCCAGGGCGATCGGGCCCAGCTCGTGGTGCCGGGCCGACCCGCCGACGAAGCCGACCGGCCGCCCGCCGAGCTCCAGGGCTGCCCCCGGTGCGGGCAGGGCGTCGACACTCCCGTCCAGCAGCAGCCGCACCAGCCGTCGCGGTGGCCGGCCGAGGGTGTGCACCCGCGCGACGGTCTCCTGGCCGCGGTAGCAGCCCTTTTCCAGATGGACCGCGACACCGAGCAGCCCGATCTCGTTGGGGATGGTGCGGTGGTCGGTGTCCAGGCCCACCCGCGGCACGCCGGCCTCGATCCGCCGCGCCTCGAGCGCCCAGGTACCGGCGCGCGGCGCGAGGGCCAGGGCGTCGCCGAGCTGCTCGCGGGGCACGAAGAGCTCCCGGCCACCGAGGGAGTCCAGTCCGGCCCGGCTCGTCCAGGGGACCTCCCCGCCACCCAGCTGCCAGACCATGGCCAGCTCGTCAGTCCGGTCGATGACGTCGACGCGCATCAGAAACCGCATCCGGTCCAGCCAGGCGACGAGCGCCGAGGCCGTACCGGGCTCGGTGTGCGCCCAGAAGGTGGTGCCGTCGTCCACGCCGTACAGGACGTGCTCCAGGTGGCCCTGCGGGGAGAGCACGAGGGCAGTGACGCCGGCTCCCGGCGGCAGGGCGTCCAGGTGCTGGCTGGTCAAGGAGTGCAGCCAGGTCAGCCGGTCGGGACCGCTCACGCTGAGCACGCCTCGGTGCGACAGGTCGACCAGGGCCTGGCCGGTGTCGAACAGACGCTGCTCGCGCATCGGGTCGCCGTAGTGCCAGGGCACCCCGGCGTCGACGCCGGACTCGGACACGATCGCCGTGGGAGAGCTCATATGCGTTTCAGCGTCGTCGCCCCGGGGTTTCTTCCCGTCCCGGCGTCCACCGGGCTCAGGAGCGGAGGAGCCGGGCCCAGAGGTTGGACTGCAGCGGATGGCCGTTCGCCGCCTTGTCCAGCGTCCACAGCATCTCGCCCTCGACGTTGCCGTAGAGCCGCTGCCCGGCCGCGTAGTCCTCGGCGGTCGCGGTGCGGACCACGGCGTCGGTGGAGAGCACGATCTGGGCGCCGTTGATCTTGCCGTACCAGATCTCGGTGTAGCCCTCGGGGTGCGACATCACCACCTCCAGCGTCCCGTCGCCCTGCGGTCGCCAGAAACCGCTCTCCATGGTCAGCGGACGGACGGCGAGACCCTTCGCGTCCACCTCGAAAGTCTGCGACAGGTAGTGCAGGTAGTTGCCGCCGTTGTGGGCGAAGTCGACCTGCTGCCCGAACTCGAAGTCCTCGGTGCCGGGGTAGGTGCCCTTGCCCGAGCCCTCCCAGCGGCCGATCATCCAGGCGATCGGCATCAGGTCGGGGTGCAGGTCCTGGGTGATCTCGAAGGCCATGGCCCGATCCTAGTGAGCCGGCCGGCAGCGGCCACCCAGCCGGTCGCTGCGGGGCCGCTCAGCCTCACTCCGGGCCGAGCTGGCGCTGGAGCACGGTGGCCACGGTGACGTAGCGGCGCCCGCCCGCCACCGGCCAGCTCTCCACCGACGAGCCGGCCTCGCGGTAGCCCAGCCGACGGTAGAGAGCGGCGGCGCGCGGGTTGTCGTGCTCGACGGTCAGCTTGGCCCGGTCGCGACCTTCTCGCCGGACGCGCTTCTCCAGCGCGGCGACCAGCCGGGTGCCCAGGCCGAGGGACTGGAAGCGTTCGTGCACGGAGAGCATGGTGAGCACGCCGGCGTCGGGGTCGGGGCGGAAGTCGACCGCTCCGAGGGCGACCAGCCGTCCGTTGGCCAGGGCGATCACCAGCACGGCCGTCTCCCCGGCGTAGGACGCCTGCAGGGCCGCGGCCAGCTCACGCTGGTGCTCCGCCCCGCCGGACCAGTCGAGGTCGCCAAAGTCGGTCGGCTCCAGGTCGCGCACGCTCAGCCGCACCTTCACGGGGCACAGGATGCCAGCTCCCGGCCGGCCACCCTTCGACAGGCTCAGGGCCTGGGTGTGCCCTCGGGCTAACGTGACGCCCATGCCTGTCTTCCTCTGTCCCGAGCCCGCCGCCGTCCGAGCCGACCGGTGACCCGCCACGTCATCGTCGGAGCGGGAGCGATCGGCGGCGCCCTGGGCGGACGGCTGACCCACGCCGGTCGGGACGCGGTGCTGGTGGCCCGCGGTGAGCACCTGCGCGTGCTGCAGGAGTCCGGACTCCGGCTGCGGACGCCGACCGAGGACCTGAGGATCGCCGTCACTGCGGTCGGCGGTCCCGGGGAGCTCGAGCTGCACCCCGACGACGTGCTGGTGGTGGCCACCAAGACCCAGCAGGCGCAGGTGGCGCTGGTCACCTGGGCCGACGCGCCCGTCGTCGACCAGGGCCGGGAGATCGGCACCGCCGGGGAGCACCTCCCGGTGCTGATGGCGCTGAACGGCGTGGCCAGCGAGGACCTGGCGCTGCGCTACTTCCGTCGCGTGTACGGGGTCTGCGTCTGGATGCCCGCGGTGCACCTGGAGCCGGGCGAGGTGATCGTCCGGGGCACACCGACCTCGGGCATGCTGCACGTGGGCCGGGCCCCGGCCGCCCTGGCCGACGAGCAGGACGCCGAGCTGCTGGCCCGGGTGGCGGCGGACTGGCGGGCGGCCAACTACGACGTCCCGCTGCCGGCGGACGTGATGGCCTGGAAGTACCGCAAGCTGCTCAGCAACCTCGGCAACGTCTTCCAGGCGCTGGTGCACGGCAACGGCGACCCTGCCCCGCTGGCGGCACGCGCCGAGGCCGAAGCCCGAGCGGTGCTGGAGGGAGCGGGCATCGTCTACACCAGCGACGAGGACGAGAGCGCGGCCCGCGACGCGGGCTTCCACATGCACGAGGTGCCGGGGGTGCCCGACGACGTCGGCGGCTCGACCTGGCAGTCGCTGACGCGGGGAACCGGCAACGTGGAGACCGACTACCTGAACGGCGAGATCGCGCTGATCGCGCACCGCACCGGACAGGCGGCCCCGGTCAACGCTGCCCTGGCCGCGCTCGCCCGGCAGGCCGCCGCCACCGGGATGAAGCCGGGCGAGCTGAGCGCGGCCGGGCTCGCCGCTCGGCTGGGCCTGACTGATGATCAGTAGCGCGGAGGTCCAGCCGCCCTTCGACAGGCTCAGGGAGCGGAGGCGACAGGCTCAGGGAGCGGAAGGGTCGGCGCCCTTCGACAGGCTCAGGGAGCGGAGGGGCGACAGGCTCAGGGAGCGGAGGCGACAGGCTCAGGGAGCGGAAGGGTCGGCGCCCTTCGACCGGCGCAGGGAGCGGAGGTCGAGCCGCCCTTCGACAGGCTCAGGGAGCGGAGGGCGAGGGACGGTCACCAGGAGTCGGGGGTGCTGCCTGCGGGTACGACGTCCGGGCGCTCCACCGTGGTGGTCAGCTCGACGACGATGTGCTCGCTGCTGGACCGGCTGACCGCGTCCATCACCTCCAGCACGTGCAGGGCGAGCTCACCTGATGCCCGGTGCGGGCGTCCGGTCTCCAGGGCGCGGGCCATGTCGGCCAGGCCGTAGCCGCGGGCGGCGTCGGCGTAGCCTCCCGCCACCTCGGCCGGGCGCCACTCCCGGGTCTCGGACGTGTAGAGCTCGACCTGCCCCGCGAAGCGGTTGGGATCGGGTACGGCGAGCGTCCCCGTGGTGCCGTAGACCTCGAACAGGGGCTGCCGGCTGGCCCAGCGGTCGAAGGAGAACGAGACCGACGAGGTCGCCCCGCCACGGTGCTCGAGCAGGGCGGTCATGGTGGTGTCGGTGTCCACCGGCACAGCACGGCCCGCGTCCGGACCACTGCCCACGGTCCGGGTGCGGGCTGAGCGGCGGCTGGTGCCCGTCACCCGCTCCACCGGCCCGAGCAGGGTGACCAGCGAGGTCAGGTAGTACGGCCCCATGTCCAGCAGCGGGCCGCCCCCCGGCTGGTAGTAGAAGTACGGGGCCGGGTGCCAGGCTTCGTGGCCGGGCGAGCCCCAGGCCACCGAGGCTGCGTGCGGCTCCCCGATGGCACCGTCGTCGAGCAGCCGGCGGACGGTCTGGATGCCGGTGCCCAGGACGGTGTCCGGTGCGCTACCCACCCGCACACCGCGCTGCTCGGCCAGCGCGAGCATCGGGGCCGCCTCGGCCGCGGACAGGCCCAGCGGCTTCTCGGCGTACAGGTGCTTCCCGGCCTCGAGCACCGCGGTCCCCACCGCGACGTGGGCGGCGGGGATGGTCAGGTTCAGGACCACGTCGACGTCGGCGGACGCGATCAGGTCGGGCACCGAGAGCGCCGGCACTCCCTCCTGGCCGGCCACCAGAGCCGCCCGGTCGGCGTCGAGGTCGGCGACGGCGGCCAGCCGCAGGTTCGGCAGCCGGGGAAAGGCGTCCAGGTACTGCCGGCTGATGGTGCCGACGCCGACGATCCCCACCCGAAGCGGCGGGGTCACCGCGCCGCCCACAGCAGGCCGCGCTCGATCAGGCTGCGGACGGTGCGGTCGGCGAGCACGTCCAAGTCGTGACCCGGGGTGCAGACGAAGATCCGGCCGGCCCCCCACTGCCGGGTCCACACCGCCGGCGAGGTGACCGGACGGGTCCACGGGTCGCCCGGCCGCACGGCCTGGGTGGTGGTGGCCAGCACGTCGTTGTAGTCGTCGGCCAGCACCCAGTACTGCTCGGTGGTCAGCTCGAAGTCCTCGAGGTCGGCGGTCAGCGGGTGCGTGCGGCCCAGCTCGGTGCGCTCGATCCGGTAGGTCACGAAGTTGTCCCGGCCGTCGTCGAGCCGCTCCTCCAACGGCTTCGGCGGGTGCTCGGCGAACTGCCCCCCGACCAGGTGCAGGTAGGACGCGGTGGCCCGGTAGGAGTCGGCGATGCCGCCGTGCCAGCCCGCCAGTCCGGTGCCCGCCTCGACTGCCTGCCGCAGGCCCTCGAACTGGTCCTTCTCGATCGTCGACATGGTGACGCACTGGACGACCAGGTCGAGCCCGGCCATCGTCGTCTCGTCGGCGTAGACGGCCGGCGAGTCCTCCACACGGACCTCGAAGCCGTTCTCGCGCAGGAAGGGCAGGAAGCTGTCGGTGGCCTCGACCGGGGAGTGGCCCTCCCAGCCCCCGCGCACCACCAGGGCGCGTCGGACGTCGTTCAGGCCAGGACTCAGGTCGGTGCTCACAAGAGGTCAGCGTAGGGGCCGCCGCTGACACCGGTCCCGCCTGCTCACCCTGGCCCGGCCAGCGAGCGGACCTCCCGGTGTCCGCGGCGCCGCCTACCGTGGGGCCATGCCTTCCTTCTCAGGGCCTTCCTTTTCAGGGCCTTCCTTCTCAGGGCCTTCCTTCTCAGGGCCTTCTTTCCCCGGCCACCGACCCCGCCTGCTGCTCGAGCTGGACCTGACCGAGCTGCCCGTCGAGCTCGACGGCGGCGACCCGCTCGCCCGGCTCCGCACCCGCCACCGCCGCCAGCTGCGCCCCACCCTGAAGGCGCTGCACGAGGCGGCCGACGACCCCGCCGTGCTGGGGCTGGTGGCCAAGGTGGGCGGGGCGCTGCCCTGGGCGGCGATGCAGGAGCTGCGGCTGGGCGTCGAGGCCTTCACAGCCAGCGGCAAGCCGGCCGTCGCCTGGGCGGAGACCTTCGGAGAGGTCGGGGACACCGCCGCGTACGTGCTGGCCACCGCCTTCCCGACGGTGTGGCTGCAGCCCGGCGGCGGCGTCGGACTGCTCGGCGTCGGGGTGGTGACCACCTTCCTGCGGGGCGCCCTGGACAAGCTGGGCGTGGTGGCGGAGTTCGAGCAGCGGCACGAGTACAAGAACGCGGTGAACGGCTTCGTCGAGCGGGAGCTGACCCCCGAGCACCGGGAGTCCCTGGAGAGCCTGACCGCCTCGCTGCAGGCCGAGGCGGTGGAGCGGATCGCCGTCGGCCGGGACATGACCCCCGAACGGGTGCAGTCGCTGGTGGACACCGGCCCGCGGACCGCGTCGGAGGCTCTCGAGGCGGGGTTGGTCGACGAGCTGGGCTACCGCGACCACGTCTACGCCGCCGTGCGAAGCCAGGTGGGCGAGAAGGCCGAGCTGCTCTTCGCCGACCGCTGGTCGCCGCGCCGGACTCCCAAGCTGCCGGTGCGCAAGCGTGGCCACGTCGCGCTGGTCCAGGCCCGCGGGAACATCGCCGGCGGCCGCACCCGACGCGGACCGATGGGCCGCCAGCTGGGCAGCGACTCCGTCAGCGCCGAGCTCCGCGCCGCGCTGGCCGACGACGCGGTCAAGGCCGTGGTCCTGCACATCGACTCCCCCGGCGGCTCGGCGGTGGCCTCGGACACGATCTGGCGCGAGGTCTGCCGGGTCAAGGAGTCCGGGCGGCCGGTCGTGGTGTCGATGGGCGGGCTGGCCGCGTCCGGCGGCTACTACATCGCCGCTCCGGCCGACGTGATCGTCGCCCTGCCGGGCACGTTGACCGGCTCGATCGGCGTCTTCGGCGGCAAGTTCGTGGTCACTGAGCTGCTCGAGCGCGCGGGCATCACCTCCGCCGAGGTGGACCAGGGCGCCCACGCCGGGATGTTCTCCGCTCGGCGCGGCTTCTCCGAGGACGAGCGGGAGCGGCTGGCCGTCACCATCGACGCCATCTACGACGACTTCGTGGCCAAGGTGGCCGCGGGCCGCGGCCGCAGCGTGACGGAGGTCGAGGCGGTGGCCCGCGGCCGGGTCTGGACGGGCCGGGACGCCCTGGAGAACGGGCTCGTCGATGAGCTCGGCGGCCTGCGCGACGCCGTCCGGATCGCGCGCAGCCGGGCCGACCTGCCCGACGACGCCCCCGTGCAGCCAGCCGTCAAGCTCCCGCCGGTGGCCCGGCTGGGCCGCGCCCGCAACTCCGAGGACCCACGGGCCGCGTCCCAGGCTGCGCTCGGCTGGCCGGGACTGGGCGACTTCACGACCGCGCTGGGGCTGCCGACCGGGACCGAGCTCCGGATGCCGGACCTGCGGCTCCGCTGACCGGCCCCGGCCCGAACCGGCCGCACGCCGGGAGCGGTGAACGACGCAGGTCCCCGCCGGGCTCTGCGCCCGACAGGGACCTGCGCTTGGGGCTGAGCGCCCCTGGTCCGGTGCGGTCAGACGCGGTACTGCTGGGTCAGCGGGCAGACGAACGTGCCAGTCCGCGCACTCAGCCCGACCGCGTTCAGGTAGCCGAGGAGCTGACGGTAGGACTGCAGCAGCGTGGTCTCGGTGTAGGTGATGCGGTGCTCGGCGCAGTAGGCCTGGACGATGGCGCGGGCCTTGCGGAGGTTGGGTCGGGCCATGCCGGGGAACAGGTGGTGCTCGACCTGGTTCTCCAGGCCGCCCATGAAGAACCGGGTGATCGGTCCCCCGCTGACGTTGCGCGACATCAGCACCTGGCGGCGCAGGAAGTCGACCTTGACCTCACGCGGCACCACCGGCATGCCGATGTGGTTGGGCGCGAAGGCGCCGCCGAGCAGGAAGCCGAAGACGCCGATCTGCACCCCGACGAAGGCGAAGGCCATGCCGGCGGGCAGCAGCCAGAACAGCACGGCCAGGTAGGCGGCGAAGCGGACCACCAGGAAGGTGATCTCGACCCAGCGGTGCCGGACGGGGTGCTTGCCCGCCAGGTGCCGGACCGACGAGACGTGCAGGCTCAGCCCCTCCAGGGCCAGCAGCGGCAGGAAGAAGTAGCCCTGCCGACGGGCGAGCCATGCTCCGACCGGTCCGCGGGCCACGGCGGCCTCGGTGCTGAACGCCACCGCGCCGCTGACGATGTCCGGGTCCTTGCCGAGCTTGTTCGGGTTGCCGTGGTGGCGGCTGTGCTTGTTCATCCACCAGCCGTAGCTGATGCCCGCGAAGAAGCCGGAGAGGACCCGTCCGCTCCAGTCGTTCCAGCGGGCGGACCGGAAGATCTGCCGGTGAGAGGCCTCGTGGCCGAGGAAGGCGAGCTGGGCGAGCACCGTCCCGAGCGCGGCGGCCAGCAGCAGCTGCAGCCAGCTCTCGCCGAGGAGGGCGACGCCGGCGAACACCGAACCCAGGGCGACGGTAGCCGCGGCGAACCGGGTCCAGTAGAAGCCGTAGCGCCGCTTCATCAGCCCGGCGGCCTGGACCTGGCGGAGCACTTCGCTGAAGCCGTTCAGATGACGCGGCTCGGCCTGACGGGCACCGGCCCTGCTGGCCGTGACGCGGGGCAGGGCGGATTGGAGGGTCACGTGGTTCTCCCGACGAGCAAGATGAGTTTCTGCTGCACGGGGTTGAACAGCGGCCTACGCACTCACACTACTCAAGCCCTGGTAATCCGGCTCGCGCGGCAGAGTGCCACCGGTGGCAGACTCTCGGCCGTGACCGGACGTCTGCCTGGCGAGCTGCTCGACGACGTCGACCTCCACAGCGGCGCGACGGCCCCTCCCGGTACTCCCCTCCCCCTCGCGCAGAGGGGCTGAACGTGCGGGTGGTCCTCCAGCGGGTCAGCACTGCACGGGTCGAGGTCGGCGGGGAGGTGGTCGGGGCGATCGACCGCCCCGGACTGCTGGTCCTGGTGGGCGTCACCCACGACGACACCCCGGCCGAGGCCGCGCGGCTGGCGGAGAAGACATGGACGCTGCGGGTGCTCGCGGGCGAGCGCTCCTGCGAGCAGGCCGGGGCCCCGCTGCTCGTGGTCAGCCAGTTCACGCTCTACGCCGACACCCGCAAGGGACGGCGTCCGTCGTGGAGCGCAGCGGCACCGCGTCCGGTGAGCGAACCGCTCGTCTCGGCGTACGTGGACGCGCTGCGCGCGCTCGGGGCGGAGGTCGCCACCGGCAGCTTCGGCGCCGACATGCAGGTCACGCTGACCAATGACGGTCCGGTGACCCTGGTCCTGGACTCCTGAGCAGAGCGTCGGCTGGCCCTCGAGCTGCGGACAGCTGGACCACCTGCGCTGGCTCGGCCGGTCAGAGGGCTCGCAGAGCGGCAAAGTACTCAGCGGACAGCAACGGCCGCCGTCCCCGCAGGGAACGACGGCCGGTCAGCTGCTGTGGCGAGGTGCATCCGCGTGCTCTGCAGGGGCTGCCCGCTCAGGCTGCTTCGAGCTCGACCTCGACGTCGGCCACGCTGCCCCGCGCGGCACGCACGGCCCGGTCGGCCTTGGCGCCGGGCGCCAGGGTGCGCAGCGTCCAGGTGCCCTCCCCGGCGAAGAACCGGAAGTGGCCGGTGGCCGAGGTGGGGACCTCAGCGGTGAACTCGCCGCTCGGGTCGAGCAGCCGGACGTAGGCGCCGGCGACCGGTGACCCGGCCCGCAGCACGCGGCCCTGGATCACCGCCTCCTTGGTGGTGTCGATCCCGGCGACGCTCAGGCCGCCCGTGATGGCTCCGCACATGGTGTTCTCCTCGTGGATGGGTTCGTCGGCAGCCGGTCAGGCCTGGCCGGGCTCGTCGCCGACCGCGACCGGGACGCCGACCAGGGAGCCGTACTCGGTCCAGGAGCCGTCGTAGTTCTTGACGTTGGACTGGCCCAGCAGCTCCTGCAGCACGAACCAGGTGTGAGCGCTGCGCTCACCGATGCGGCAGTAGGCGATGATGTCGCCGTCCCAGTTGACCCCGGCCGCGCTGTAGATCTTCTTCAGCTCGTCGTCGGACTTGAACGTGCCGTCGTCGTTGGCCGCCTTGCTCCAGGGGACGTTCACCGCGGTGGGGATGTGACCCCCGCGCTGCGACTGCTCCTGCGGCAGGTGCGCCGGGGCGAGCAGCCGGCCGGCAAACTCGTCGGGGCTCCGCACGTCGACCAGGCTCTTGTTGCCGATCGCGGCGACGACCTCGTCGCGGAAGGCCCGGATGTCGGTGTTGGGCTCGGACGCGGTGTAGCTGGACGCCGGCCGCGTCACGTTCTCCGTGCTGAGCGGACGGGCGTCGAGCTCCCACTTCTTGCGACCGCCGTCGAGCAGCCGGGCGTCACCGTGTCCGTACAGCTTGAAGTACCAGTAGGCGTAGGCGGCGAACCAGTTGTTGTTGCCGCCGTAGAGCACCACGGTGTCATCGTTGCTGATGCCACGGCTGGAGAGCAGGAGCTCGAACTGCTCCTTGTTGACGAAGTCGCGGCGCACCGGGTCCTGGAGGTCCTTCTTCCAGTCCACCTTCACGGCACCGGCGATGTGCCCGCCGTCGTAGGCCGTCGTGTCCTCGTCCACCTCCACGAGGACCACGTTCTCGTCGCTGCCGTGCTCGGCGACCCAGTCGGCGTCTACCAGAACTTCGTGCCTGCTCATCTTGTGCTCACTCCTGTGGATGGACGGTGGCTCGGCGATGCCGAGCACGCGGATGCGGTGCGCAGTGCCGTGCGCGGTCGGGCGGGATCGGAAGGGGCGGGGTACGGCCCGAGGCCGGTACGGACAGACGCAGCCCTACCTACGAGGCATTCGACACAACGACGACCGCATGCGCCCGTTGTCCACGGCGCGGCGGCGGGTGAGCCACAAAGCTCGACCCCTGTCGATGGTCACCCTGTCACGGTACGGCGGAGCAACCCGAGGCCCAAGTATCGTCTCACCTGCCGGTACGGGCGTCCGCATTATGGACGCTCGCGTCTGCTCTGGTGGCCTGACGGTGCTGTCCACATGGTGAGTCGCCGTCGGGTGACTTCGACCACACCCAGATCCATCAGGAGTTGGAGCCGGCCTAGCCGAAGGCGCCACCGGCGAACGGCGGCAGCACCTCCACCCTGACCGGGTCCTCGAGCACGCGGTCGAGGTCGCCGTCGTGGACGGCCACTCCGTCCAGCAGCAGCGAGCAGGCGCCGAGAACGCGACCGAAGTGTTCCCCGCGCGCGGCGCGCGCCTCCGCGAGCGCCTCGCGGACGGTCCCGGCGTGCCAGGTCTCGCCTTCCGTGCCCGCGGCAGCCTTCGCGCCGGCCCAGTAACGCAGGTGGACAGCAGGCATGCGTCCATGATCCCGGAGGGTGCCGAACCGCATCCGGTGGGGGTGCGGCAGCGGTCGGAGCCGACTGGCACACCGCGTCGGGCGCCCTCCAGGCGGGCGAGACCCCGTGTCGGCGGGTTCGCCGGCTACGCGTACCCAGCAAGATCAACTAGATTGCTGCTCAGTACGCACCCCACGATGCGGAGGCCCCGGGATGGCGACCTTACTGCTGCTCACCAACGACATGCACAGCTCGGCGGAGATCCTTCCGGCGCTGGAGCTGCTGCCCCACCAGGTGAAGGTCGCCCAGGCCGAGGCCACCGCGCTGCTCGACGCCCCGGCCGCCGACGTCATCCTGCTGGACGCGCGCCGTGACCTGGTGGGCGCCCGGTCGCTCTGCCGGCTGATCGAGACCACGGGCAAGGAGGCTCCGCTGATGGTGATCGCCAGCGAGGGTGGGCTCGCCGCGCTGTCCTCGGACTGGGGCTTCGACGACGTGCTGCTGGCGACGGCAGGGCCTGCCGAGGTCGACATGCGGCTGCGGCTGGCCATGACCCCGTCGGTCAGCTCGGCCACCGACCCGCTGATCCAGAGCGGCAACATCGTGATCGACGAGGCGGGCTACTCGGCGAAGCTGAACGGTCAGCAGCTCGACCTCACCTACACCGAGTTCGAGCTGCTGAAGTACCTGGCCCAGCACCCGGGCCGGGTGTTCAGCCGCCAGCAGCTGCTCAGCGACGTCTGGGGCTACGACTACTACGGGGGCACCCGCACCGTCGACGTCCACGTCCGTCGGCTGCGCGCCAAGCTGGGAGCAGAGTACGAGTCGGTCATCGGCACCGTCCGCAACGTCGGCTACCGCTTCGTGACGCCGGCCGAGGAGACCAGCCGCGTCAGCTCCTGACGCCGCCCTCAGCCGGACCGTCAGCGAGGCAGCACCGCTGGGCGTGCTGGTGGTCTGACGAACCGACGACCCGCCGCGGTCACCGGGCGACGCGCTCACCGATCTCGTAGACCTCCGAGGCCCGGCCCACGATCAGCGGGTCCGGTACGCCCACCACGTCGACGTCCTTGCCGTCGTAGTCGACCCGGTTGAGCACGTAGCGCATGGCCTCGAGGCGGGCCCGCTTCTTGTCGTTGCTCTTGACGACCGTCCACGGCGCGGTGTCGGTGTCGGTGTGGGCGAACATGTCCTCCTTGGCCTCGGTGTAGGCGTCCCACTTGTCCAGCGAGGCGAGGTCCATCGGGGAGAGCTTCCACTGCCGCACCGGGTCGATCTGCCGGATCAGGAACCGGGTGCTCTGCTCGCCCTTGGAGACCGAGAACCAGAACTTGACCAGGTCGAATCCCTCCTCGACGAGCAGCTCCTCGAACATCGGGGCCTGCTGCAGGAACCGGGCGTACTCGGCGTCGGTGCAGAAGCCCATCACCCGCTCCACCCCGGCCCGGGTGTACCAGGAGCGGTCGAACAGGGCCACCTCGCCGGCCGCGGGAAGCTGGGCGACGTAGCGCTGGAAGTACCACTGCCGCGACTCGTAGTCGGTCGGCTTCTCCAGCGCCACCACCCGGGCGCTGCGCGGTGGCAGGTGCTCGGTGAACCGCTTGATGGTGCCGCCCTTGCCGGCGGCGTCGCGACCCTCGAAGGCGATGATCTGCCGACGGCCGGTGGCCTTGACCCAGCGTTGCATCTTCAGCAGCTCGATCTGCAGCAAGCGCTTCTCGCGCTCGTAGAGCTGGGTGTCCAGCCGTTCGGCGTACGGGTAGCCCTCCCGCCAGGTGTCGACGATCGTGCCGTCCACCGACCGCAGGATGGGGTCGTCGTCGTCCAGCTCCTCGACGGTGAAGTCCTGGGCGCCGTACCGGTCCTTCAACCACTCGATCTGGCGCCGGAGGTCGATGTCGAGAACGTCAGCCACAGCTCAGTTGTACCTGTCCCGGGCGACAGACCGGCGACCGCCCGGTGAACGGTTGGTCAGGCCGTCGGTGGGTTGCGAGGCGTGTCGCGCTCGACGATAGCCGCCGCCGCGGCCTGACGGGCGCGCTCGCGGGCCAGCAGGCGACGCATGTGGGACGGGAGCGTCCCCGGTGGGCCGTCGGGGCGGACGTACTGGACCCCGCCCAGGACCTGCCCGGCCAGGACGAGGGCCAGGGTGGCCGCCAGCAGGGTGGCGGCGGTCGCCGACCAGCCGGCGAGCGCGCTGCCCGCGATGCAGGCCCACAGGGCGAGCAGGGCCACCAGGTAGGACCCGACGTGGCACCACCACGAGACGGGCGCCAGCGTGACAGGCCCGGCCTCGCGCCGGCCACGCCACCAGGCCATCGCCTGCCGCCAGGCGGCGAGCTGGACGATGCAGATGCCGAGCATCAGCAGCCCGCTGATCAGTGCCACCACGGCCCAGCCCTGGCCGGTGTCGGCGGAGGTGAAGCGCGGGAAGGTGAACAGAGCCGCCACAGCGGTGACCACGGAGAGGCCGGCGGCAACCGCGCCGAGCTGGGTCAACCGCAGGTGAGGAGTCATCCGGGCCGCCACGGCGGGCTGCTCGGTGGCCCCGTACGCCGCGATCTGGTCGGCCTCGTACTCCTCGTCCCGCATCGAGCATTCCTCCTCTGTTGGTCCGGCCTCCTCTGTTGGTCCGGCCGCCTCGACTGGTCCGGCTGCCGGTTGGTCCGCCCGCCAGGCATGCGCCCGGTACCGCCGAACGGCGGCACAGAGTGCCCGCCGGAGGCTGCGGGGATCGGTACGTCCCGCCTGCAGCATAGATCCCCTACTGTCGGTGCCATGCTCGCCGACCTCCACCTCCGGGCCGCCGAAGACCTCACCGCGACGGAGGACACCGCGGTCCGGCTGCTGGTCGAGGCGGCGGCCGAGATCGACGGCCGGACGGGCCTCAACGAGGCTGCGCTGCTCCACCTGTCCCGACCTCATGCCGGCGTGCAGCACCTGCTCGCCGAGGTGGGCCCGCCCGACCGGCAGGGGGCGGAGCTCATCGGCTACGCCCAGCTGGACTCCGTGACCGCCTTCGACACCGGCCAGGTGGTGGTGGCGCCCACGGCTCGGCGCCAGGGGGTCGGGACCGCGCTGCTCAGCCGGCTGGCCGCGCTCTCCCCGGGCCGGCTGCAGGTCTGGGCCACCGGGGACTCCGCGGCGGCCCGCGCCCTGGCCGCCCGGGTCGGGCTGGTCGTGGCCCGCGAGCTGCTGGTGATGACGCGCCCGCTGACCGGTCTTCCCCCGGCGGCCCCGCTGCCGGCGGGGATCTCCGTCCGCGGCTTCGTCCCCGGGCGGGACGAGCAGGCGTGGCTGGCCGTCAACGCCCGCGCCTTCGCCTCCCATCCCGAGCAGGGCGCGGTGACGGCGGCGGACCTGGCTGACCGGATGGCTGAGGCCTGGTTCGATCCGGACGGCTTCCTGCTCGCGCACCGCGGGTCCGACCTGGTCGGTTTCCACTGGACCAAGCGGCACTCCGAGTGCCTCGGCGAGGTGTACGTGCTGGGGGTCGATCCCGGAGCCGGCGGGAAGGGGCTCGGCACCGCCCTGCTCGACCTGGGGCTGCGCCACCTGTCGCAGCAGGGGCTGAGCGAGGTCGAGCTGTACGTCGAGGGGGACCACGAGCGGGCGGTCCGGCTCTACGAGGGGCGTGGCTTCCGCACCGCCAGCCGTGATGTGATGTACGCCGAACCGTGACTGCTACGAACCGGCGCGGTCCGAGACGGGACCGCGCCGGGGACCGCAGTCCGCTGAACGTCCCCAGGAGACCCGGATGGAAGCCCTCGACACGACCGCCCTCGAGACCCTCGAGCCACGGGGCAGCGCGGACGGGATCGTGGCCGGCGCCGCCCAGCCGCCCGAGACCAGCGAGCTCGGCGCCGACCTCCCGAACGACCGCTCCCTGGACCGCGAGCTCTCCTGGCTGGCCTTCAACAACCGCGTCCTGGACCTGGCCAAGGACACCCTCCGGGTGCCGCTGCTGGAGCGGGCGAAGTTCCTGGCCATCTTCGCCAGCAACCTCGACGAGTTCTACATGGTGCGGGTTGCCGGGCTGAAGCGGCGGATCGCCGCGGGTGTGGCCGTGCCCACCGTCAGCGGCATGATGCCGCGTGACGTGCACTCGGCGATCCTGACCCGCACCCGTGAGCTCGTGCTCGAGCAGGCGCGGGTCTTCAACGAGGAGGTCCGCCCGGAGCTGGTGGCGGCCGGCATCGAGATCCTGCGCTGGGACGAGCTGACCGCCGACGAGCAGGAGCGGATGGACGAGCTCTTCGCGGAGCGGATCTTCCCCGTGCTCACCCCGCTCGCCGTCGACCCCTCGCACCCGTTCCCCTACATCTCCGGGCTGAGCATCAACCTGGCCGTGCTGGTCAAGAACCCCGAGACCGGCGTCCGCCAGTTCGCCCGCGTCAAGGTGCCGAGCGTGCTGTCGCGCTTCCTCCCCCTGGCCGAGGGTCGCTACGTCGCTCTCGAGGACGTCATCGCCCAGCACCTCGACCAGCTGTTCAGCGGCATGCAGGTGGTGCAGCACCACACCTTCCGGGTCACCCGCAACGAGGACGTGGAGGTCGAGGAGGACGACGCCGAGAACCTGTTGCTGGCGCTGGAGAAGGAGCTGCTCCGCCGCAAGGTCGGTCGGCCACCGGTCCGGCTCGAGGTCGAGGACGACATCGACCCCAAGATGCTGGAGCTGCTGGTCGGGGAGCTGGACATCCGCCCCCAGGAGGTGTTCCGCGTCCCCGGTCCGCTGGACCTGCGCGGGCTGTTCGCCCTCGCCGACATCGACCGGGCTGAGCTGAAGTACCCCACCTTCCTGCCCTCGACCCACCCGCACCTGTCCGAGGTGGAGACGGCCAAGCCAGCCGACATGTTCGCCGCACTCAAGCAGCGCGACGTGCTGCTGCACCATCCGTACGACTCCTTCGCCACGAGCGTCCAGCGGTTCATCGAGCAGGCGGCGGACGACCCGCAGGTGCTGGCCATCAAGCAGACGCTCTACCGCACCTCGGGTGACTCCCCCATCGTGGACGCCCTGATCGAGGCGGCCGAGGCCGGCAAGCAGGTGCTCGCGCTGGTGGAGATCAAGGCCCGGTTCGACGAGCAGGCCAACATCGCCTGGGCGCGTCGGCTGGAGCGGCACGGCTGCCACGTGGTCTACGGGCTGGTCGGTCTCAAGACCCACTGCAAGCTGTCGATGGTGGTGCGCGACGAGCCGGAGGGGCTGCGCCGCTACGTGCACATCGGCACCGGCAACTACAACCCCAAGACCGCCCGGACCTATGAGGACATGGGCCTGCTGACCGCGAACCCGATCATCACCGAGGACGTCGGCCGGCTGTTCAACCACCTGTCGGGGATGAGCCAGGAGACCGACTACCGCCGGATGCTGGTGGCACCGCACGGCATCCGCACAGGGTTGCTCGGCCGGATCGAGACCGAGATCGAGCACCACCGCGCCGGCCGGCCCGCCGGGATCAAGATCAAGGTCAACTCCCTGGTGGACGAGGCCGTGTCCGACGGGCTCTACCGCGCCGCCCAGGCCGGGGTGCCCGTCGACCTGTGGGTCCGCGGCATCTGCACCATCCGGCCCGGGGTGCCCGGACTGAGCGAGAACATCCGGGTGCGCAGCATCCTCGGACGCTTCCTGGAGCACAGCCGGCTCTTCTGGTTCGCCAACGGCGGTAACCCCTCGGTCGGCATCGGCTCGGCCGACCTGATGCACCGCAACCTCGACCGCCGGGTCGAGGTGCTCGCCTCGATCACCAACCCGGCCCACGTGGCCGAGATCGGCGAGCTGTTCGAGCTCGCGTTCGACGAGGGCACCGCCTCCTGGAAGCTCGACGGCGACGGCACCTGGGCGATGGCCACCGCCGACGCCGAGGGCAAGCCGCTGCTCGACATGCAGGAGCACCTGATCAACCTCAAGAGCAGGCGTCGAGCGAAGTGAGCGAAGTAGGCGCGAGCGAAGTGAGCGAAGTAGGCGCGAGCGAAGTGAGCGAAGTAGGCGCGAGCGAAGTAGGCGCGAGCGAAGTGGGCGCGAGCGGACTGCGCGCGAGCGAAGTGAGCGGAGCAGGCGTGAGCGACATGAGCAGGGTCGGTGGGACGGGCGCAGCCCGATGTCGGTGAAGCTGCTGACCCGCCCGGTGGCGGTGAAGCACAAGACCAAGCCGGTGCTGGCGGCGGGAGCGGTCGTCACCCGCGTGCACCCGACCCGCGGTCCGGAGGTCGTCCTGGTGCACCGCAAGCGCTACGACGACTGGAGCCTGCCCAAGGGCAAGCTGGAGGCCGGTGAGTCACTGCCCGCCTGCGCCGTCCGCGAGGTGCGGGAAGAGACCGGGGTGTCGATCCGGCTGGGGACGCCGTTGGACTCGGTGACCTACAACGCCGGCCGGGCCGGTCCGAAGCAGGTGCACTACTGGTCGGCCTCGGTGGTCTCAGCCATCCGCCGCGCCCCGGACGCGGAGGTCGACGTGGTGTCCTGGCTGCCGCTCAAGGCCGCGCTCAGCCGGCTCGACTTCGACCACGACCGGCTGCTCGTCGGCCAGCTGATGGAGCAGCCCACCACCACCCCGCTGGTCATCGTCCGGCACGCGAAGGCGATGGACCGCAAGGACTGGTCGAAGAAGGACGAGGCCCGTCCGGTCAACTCCCGCGGCCGTCGGCAGGCGCGGTTGCTGATCCCGATGCTGGCGGCGTACGGGGCCCAGCGCCTCGTCTCCTCCACCTCGGCCCGGTGCCTCAGCACGCTCATGCCGTTCGCACACACTGCGGAGCTGCGCGTGGACACGTTCCCCCAGCTGACCGAGGAGCTGGGGGCCGACGACCCCCGCGGCGTCGGCCGGCTGGCGAGGCGGATCCGCGACCAGGCTGCCGGCGACCAGCTGCCCACGGTGGTCTGCGTGCACCGGCCGGTGCTGCCGCACATCCTCGACGCCCTGGACATGGCCCCGGCCACCCTGGTCACCGGGGAGTTCCTGGTCGCCCACCTGACCGGCGACGGCGAGGTGCACGCCCTCGAGCGGCACCGGCCTCAGGCCTGAGGCGAGGCCTGCCGCCCGCACCCACCGGGGCGGTGCTGTCCAGGGCGATCACCGACACCGCGCGACCCGGGTCATCCAGGGCGAGCTGTGGGGTGATCCGGATTGCCGAGGTTGTCGAGAGGATCAGGACGGCAGGTGGGGCGGCTGCTCGTCACGCCCTCCTCCCCTGGTCCAGCCACCGCCCGTAGGCTCGACCCAGATCCGTTACCCGTCGTTGGGGAGCTGCCGTGAGTGTCGCGTTCTTGCTGACGTCGCTGGTGATCGTGGCCACCCCTGGTACGGGGGCTCTCTACACGATCGCCGCCGGCCTGCAGCGCGGCCGGCGAGCCAGCCTGATAGCCGCGCTCGGGTGCACCCTCGGGATCGTCCCGCACCTGCTGGCGGCGGTCACCGGACTGGCGGCGATCCTCCACGCCAGTGCCGTCGCGTTCTCGACCATCAAGTACGCGGGGGTGGCCTACCTGCTGTACCTGGCGTGGGAGACCTGCCGGGACCACAGCCCACTCGAGGTCGAGCCCGACGCCGCTGCACACTCGGCGGCACGAGTGATCGGGCAGGCGGTCCTGATCAACGTGCTGAACCCGAAGCTGACCATCTTCTTCTTCGTGTTCCTGCCGCAGTTCGTCCACCCGGCCGAGCCTCACGCCTTGACGCACATGCTGGCGCTCTCCGGAGTGTTCATGCTGCTCACCGTGGTGGTCTTCGCCGCCTACGGCGTCTTCGCAGCGGCCATGCGGTCCCAGGTGATCGAGCGCCCGCGCGTGGTGGCCTGGATGCGGCGGGTCTTTGCCGGCTCCTACGTCGCGCTCGCCGGCCGGCTCGCGCTGCCGGACCGCTGATCGAGACGTCAGCGGACAAGGACCGACGACGAGGCGCCGGTCGAAGCCGACCCGCGCAGCAGCCACGCAGGATTCGACAGTCGCCTACGCCGGCGCTCCGTTCGACGCCTCACTAGCGGCGACTTCGCGCGTCACGTACAGCACGAGCTGACTGGCGTCCCGCTACCGGGACGGGTTGGCTGTGCTGCAGCGGAAAGCTGATCGGTACGGCTCGAGACGTACAGTCAGAAGGTCCCTTGACCACCCGGCCGCACGTTGTCGACATCCGCAGCGCGGCCGATAGCCAGACTGAGCAGGGAGGGCCTCGGCGGGGAAGCCGGTGCCTGCCTCGGAGCGGCGTTTCTGCCGCGAACATCGGCCTCACCACCGACTGACCACCTCGAGGAGCCAGGTGAGCGTGCAGAAGACATACCTCGTGTTCGGTGCGACGGGACAGACCGGCAAGCACTTCACCTCGATCGCGCTGCGGTATGGCCATCGGGTCAGGGCGCTGGCACGAACCCCGGCAAGCTGGGGCCAGCCCGGACCTCGACATCCGCGAAGGGTCCATCACCAGCGAACCCGACCTCGACGGACTCGTTGACGGCGCCGATGCCGTGGTGTCCCTTCTCGGCGACGCCCAGATGCAGAAGACGGAGAAGATCAACACCGCTTTCGTGCGAGAACTGATCCCGGTCATGCGGCGTCACGGCGTTTCCCGCTTCCTCTACCAGGCGGGCGGCCTGAGCGCGCCGCCAGGTCAGAAGCTGTCACCGGTGCTGTGGGCAATCAGGCGCACCATCGCTCGCAGCTACGTCGGGCAGCACGAGGACAACGAAGCTGTCATGCGGCACCTCGCCGACGAGGCGATGGACATCGAATCGATGGTGCACCGCGCTGGGATCGGATCGGATGGACCCTCTAAAGGCGTCCTGGAAAGATCGAAGAAGAAGGCGAGCATTGCCACCCTCCGGGACTGCGCCTCCTACAACTGGCAGATCCTCGCCGACCCGAGCGCGATCCACACCTGCGACTGCAGCGCGTACCGCAGAGGGTTGAGCTGAGACGGAGACCTCTCCGGAACGGCCACTGCGGCTCACACCGCGGACTCCCGGGTGTCGCCCCTCTCGCTGACCGACGGTCTACCGCTCCCACTCATCGGGCTGTGGCGGCGCGCAGGGTCAGGTCGACGGTCGACTCGATGACTTCGTCAGGCGGCGCTACGCCGTGCATGAGTGCAGCGTGCAGGATCGCACCACAGAGCATCAGGGTTGCGGCTTCAAGCTCGTGACCGTCCAGGAAGCGGGCGAGGAGCTCCCGGACGACGCGCTCCCCGTCGGCAACGAGCATGTCCCGCACGGCGACGAGCTCGGGGACAGAGTGCGTCAGATCAGAGAGCACGGCGAGAGCCCGGTCGAGCCGACGCTCCACCATCCCCGTCCGGTAGGCCAGCAGCTCGGCCAGAAGGTCGGTGCGGAGGTCGCCCGTCAGCGTGTGGTGCGGGGTGGCGCCGACCAGGGTGAACGCATCGGTGATCAACGAGGTCTGGGAGGGCCAGTGCGCGTAGACGGTGGCCTTGGAGTAGCCAGCCACCCGGGCGATATGCGCGTGGGTGACTGCTGCCCAGCCTTCGTCGAGCAGCACCTGGATGGCTGCGCGCGCTGGGTGATGAGTTCCGGCTCGAGGTGTGGGCTGTGCGCCTTTCGGGATGCGTCCCGAGAACAGGTGGGCGATGCCTCGCCTCACCCGATCACGGTCAAGCTGGTAGAGCGTCTGGTGGGTCGACAACGCCGTGAGGTCGGTCTAGCCGATGGTCTCGAGAACTGCGAACTTGCCGTCGAGCTCCTCGAGGTCGGGAACGCGGAGCGCGAGATCGATGACGGGTTTGGCGAGCAGGCCGGGACGGAGGTGGAGCCGATGTGCTCGACCCGCCAGCGGCGGCCCAGCGTTTGGTCGAGCTGGTCGGCTAGCTCGACGTAGCGGTACGGCCAGGCCGGGTCATAGGGCACCGACCCTCAGGTGGGTACCGCGGTTATCCGCCACACGCCCAAGCTTGGATCGACGGGCTCTCGGAAGAACCGTCGACATGCCGTACAGAGGATGGGTTGCGGGCTGCGTTGCGCTCCGCGGTGGTCGGGAGTACCGCACTGCATGCGCGGGGCGGGTGACGCGGCGGTGACTATGATCGGCGCACAGCACTTCCCAGGGGATGGCAACTCGTCGAGCATGTCAGGTGCGTCTGGTTCGGTTACCGGTAGGTCCGGGACCGTTGGCGGAGAGCCCTATGAATGATGACTGCTGAGACGACCAACGAGCAGCTTTTGCTGCGGCCAGTGCTGACTCCCTTGATGTCCTTCGGCGAAGCGTCGGAGCGGGTGCTGGACCATCTGCGAACTCTGATCCCGATGAGCTTGTGGTCGGTCACCGCCTATGACGCCGAGAGTGGCCGGCAGGTCTACCTGCACCTGCGTGACGAGAGCGGCCGTCGCAGCCCGGGGGACTCTGTGGTGTGGTCGCAGTCGTTCTGTCAGCACATGGTCACCGGAGCTGCACCGCAGATCACCGCCGACGCCAGGGCTGTGCCCCAGTACCGCGCTGCGAGCCTTGCCCATGACATCGGCGCCTACGTCGGGGTTCCGATCTCGACCGGTGACGGCCAGCTCTTTGGCACCCTGTGCGCGTCCGACCCGCACCGGCAGCCTGACGGGGTGCTGGAGCAACATGCAGCCTCGTTGGAGCTGCTGGCCACCCTGCTCGAGCAAATCCTGGCTCGTGAGCAGCTGCAGGCCGAGGCTGAGGAGCGCGAGGCGAACCTGCGCTGGCGCGCGTTCCACGACGAGCTGACCGGGCTGCCGAACCGGGCTCTGTTCAACGACCGGCTCGACCACGCCCTCGCCCTGCACAAGCGCGACCACCGTCCGCTGGCCCTGCTGACGCTCGACGTCGACGACTTCAAAGCCGTCAACGACACCTTCGGCCACGCGGGCGGCGACGAGCTGCTCACCCAGCTGGCCCGACGCCTCCGCAGCGCCGTCCGGACCCCCGACACACTCGCCCGGCTCGGCGGCGACGAGTTCGCCATCCTGCTCGAGGACAGCAGCGACACCCTGACCGTCCCGGGCGTCGAGCAGTTCGCCAACCGCATCCTGGCGGCACTCAGTGAGCCGTTCCTGATCGCTGGGCAACGTTTCGAGGCGGGAGTCAGCGTGGGCGTCGCCAATCTCGGGCCCGAAGCCAGCCCGTCCGCTGCAGAAGCACTGCTGAACCACGCCGACGTCGCCCTCTACAGCTCGAAACGGAACGGCAAGCTCCGCGCCACCGTCTACCACCCACAAATGCAGCTCCCCGAGGCGCGCGACCTGCAGCTGCGCGAACCGCTCCGCGCAGCCATCGAGAACGGCGACATCCAGGACTTCTACCAGCCCGTCGTCGCGCTGAACCCCCTCGCCGTGGTGAAGGTGGAGTCCCTGGCCCGGTGGACCCACCAGGGCAGGCCGGTTAGCCCCGAGGTGTTCATCCCCCTGGCCGCGCGCAGCCGGCTGCTGCCCGCCCTCACCACACTGATGGTTGCGCGGGCCTGCGACCAGCTGAGCCGCTGGTGCCAGACCCTGGGGCACGACCAATTCGGGGTGGCGGTCAACATGCCACCGAGCCTCCTGACCGACCGAGCCTTCCCGAGCCGCATCACCGCTCAGGTCACCCGTGCCGGATTGCATCCTCGCCAGTTCACCCTCGAGATCACCGAGGACGCTCTGCTCGGCGACTTCACCACCGCCCGGAGGGTGGCCGAGGAGCTCCACGACCAAGGCTTCCGGTTGGCGTTGGACGACTTCGGCACCGGCTACTCCTCCCTGCTGCATCTGCGGTCCATACCGTTGAACGTCGTCAAGATCGACCGCGGTTTCACCTCCGACGTCGACACCAACCCCCAGACGCGCCGGTTCATGCAGGCTCTGCTCACCATGGGCCACGACCTCGGCCTGCGAGTGATCGTCGAGGGCGTGGAACGCGAGAGCCAGGCCGATGTGCTGCTCAGCCTCGGAGCCACCCACGCCCAGGGCTATTTCTACGCCCGCCCAGCCCCCGCAGATCAGTTCGACCTCTCAACGGTGAAACAGCCGCTGAACCCGACAACCATGCTGTAAGGGGAAGGAGAAAAGGGACGGAACTTCGTCGTCACCGCGCCTAGGTTCGCGATCGTGGAGTTCCTCGAGCTGCGGCTGCGCACGGCCGACGTCGAAGTGCGGTACCTCGACAGCGGCGGCGACCTGCCGCTGATCGTGTTGCTCCACGGACTGGCCGGTAACGCGCAGGAACTCATGGCGACGGCTCAAGCGCTGCCGGAGTTCCGGACCGTCCTGGTGCAGCTGCGTGGACACGGGACCAGCACCCGTCAGCCAGCAACGTCTTGCTGGCCTTCGACAACTGCGCCTTGGACGGCTTACTCGACTTCCCAGACGGTTTGCTCACGGCCAACGTCAAACAGCGACCCTTCAGGTCGCGGCCGCGCCGCGGCCGCACCCCACCGGCTGAGAACAGCCAGCGCGTCCCCTGCTTGCGATACGTGCCAGCCGCAGCGGCTGCATCGGTGATGAACTCCCCGCGTGCCATCGCCGCCCAGAACACCTGATACACCTCAGGAACCATCTGGTAAGAGAACCGCATGCAACACCTCCACCACTAGGAGTGTTGCGATCACCGCACGAACCCGCGGAAGGGCTACCGAGACGATCCCGAGGCCGAGGCTGCAAGCCTCGACGCTCAGCCTCTGGCACAGGTTCTGAGTTGAGAACGGCTTTTGCGATTCAGAGCTCCCGCAGTGCAGAGCAGTACTTGAGGGTCAGAACCATTGTTCGGGACACCACCTCGCCCAACGCCATCACGAGCAAAGCCGTCGACCACGTCGCAGCAGCATGGAGCTCAAGCCGTCCGCTGAGGTGCGCGATCGCCAACCCGCCGCCGTGAAGGGCGACGATGCCGAACACCAGCCGGCTTGCCATCCCGGCCACCCACAAGGCTGCTGCCGCGCCGCTGGCTCGAGCCAGGACGACTCCTCCCCGGCATACACCGACGTGAGCAGCCCGCAACCGATCCCGAGAGCGAGGCCGACCGCCGCCAGCATCACGACGAACACCCAGTCCGAGCGATGCCGGGGTACGTCCCCCAAGTACTCGTACCCCGCCCAGCCCACAAGGGCAACGGGCCACAACAGACCGGCGACACTCAGACGCCGCCCTCGCACTTGCCGCACCACCAGCAGGACAAGCAGCAGTGAGACCATCCAATCCGAAAAGTGCACGCCAACCTCCTCTAGGGCTCACCCCACTTGACGGACACGCGTTCAGGCGGCTTGTGCCGTTTGGGTGTGGAGCTCCTCGAACCGTACCGGGCTGATCATGCCGATCGAGGAGTGGCGTCTCAGCCGGTTGTAGCGCTCTTCGATCCAGGCGCCGACGGCCCGCTTCGCTTCGGCCTTGGTCGACCAG